>Ga0315331_10000416_pt1 | contig 29248 bp, 23 predicted proteins | sample M160m34915metaG_FD_203456 | JGI IMG/M metagenome (GOLD analysis project Ga0315331, IMG submission 203456) | Ammonia-oxidizing marine archaeal communities from Monterey Bay, California, United States - M1 60m 34915 | ecosystem: Environmental > Aquatic > Marine > Intertidal zone | place: USA...
TCTTTCATTGACGAGCAACACTACCATGAAGCAAAATCAATAATCGCCCGACAGCAAAAGCGAGTCCTGGCAGAGTCTTTAAAGCTACACGCAAAGCATAAGCACTTAACTCCTAAAGAAGTAGAGGATATACAAAAGCAAATAAGAGAACTTTCAAAGATAGAGAAGGTTCGTAGGAAAGAGGAACATTCCGAAAGGAAGGGTGCCGCCACTGCCGAATTGATGCTCGCTGCTACTTTTGGCATCAGTAAGGTCTATGACGGTTCTGGCGGGAAAAAGATGATGGGTGCCCTCAAGGGCATGAGAAGAGAGTTGCGCAAGGCGATTACCGCTACCAATTTGTTGACAACTATTTTTAGTAATGGCGCTCAAATGTTCCTGAGTGCCCAAACCGCCGGCATGCACGCTTTTAGGGAAGGTGGATTTAAGGATGGTCTCAAGAGTATTCAAGGCGTTGCGGAGGAAATAACACGAGGAGCAGTCGTTGCGCCTTTCGATGTAATCGCAAGGGTACAAAATGAGATAAAGAATGCAATCCCAGCATTTGACAACCTCGGCGCAGGATCCCCAGAATACAACAGGATGATGGCACGAAGTGCGGAGTTATCTGCAATGGGTGTTCAGACCGCTGATATAGCCAAGGGAATTAGCGCACTCACAGGACCCTTTCAGTCTGGTTCTGAAGATATACTTGATGCACAGGACTTTATCCACGGCGTCGCACTGGAGACTAAGCGAAGTATCAAACAGTCGTTTAGAGACATGGCTGCCGTTATGCCTCAATATGTAAGGTATGGGCGTGAAGGCGGCATGGAGATGTTCCGCCGCATTGCTAACGTCGCAAAGCGGACAAACGTTGATGTTAAAGACCTACAAGAATTGACAGACGGACTTGACAATACTGAGGACGCTTTAGAACAGGCAGCAAAGTTCAATGCGCTCTTGGGAGGCAATTACTTAAACGGGGTGCAGTTGCTTGCAGCGGATCCTGACGAGAAATTAAAACTCATCGCTGAAGCATACAAGAGGGCAGAATCTAACGTAGGTGCAATACACAGTAACGTCAGAAGATCAATATTTGAAACGATGAACATCACGGGTGATAAGTTCTCAAACATAGTTAATGGCGACTTTAGCAAACTTGAAACTGACATGGCAAAAGAACTCAAGAAACCTACTAAAAAGCAAAAAGAAGATGCTCTTAGGGAATCTCTTGATGCGCAAAAGGTAGTACAAGCTCGGTTGGCAGGCATCGGGCAGAAATTTGCTCTCGCAATGATGCAAAACGAACTTGTGATGAAGTCAATCACATATACGATGAAGAACTTTAAAACAATTCTTTATGGTGTAGGCGCAGTCGCTGCCGCTATCACAACCGCAAACTTAATTAGGGCTGCCGTGGGTACACCCCTTAAACCAATGCTTGTATCTTTCTTTGGTACCAGGGGAGGAGGCGGTGGCAAAGGTAAAGGTAAAGGTAAAGGCGGAGGCAAAGGCAAAGGTCAGGGCGGCAGGGGAAGTAAGGTACCCACAGCCCCAGGAACCACCGCACCTCAAGTCCGTGCGCCCAAGGGTGGCATCACTATTGGTGATAAGTTTTATAGAGGCGGATCATTCTTGCCGAAGGGTACAACGTTACCTGCACCTGCCCCAGTAGGATTTTGGGCTAAAGCAAGCGCAAAAGTAAGTGGAGCATATCGAGCAAGTGCTGACTTTGCTACGAGTCAAGTTAGTAAGGCAAAGAATTTCGCTATAGCAACAAAAGACTTCACAGTCAGGCAGGCAAAGAACGTAAAGAAATTTACCGTTGACGCTTTTGCTGCCGCTAAGAATAAAGTCCTACAGGGCGCCTCTAAAATTCGCAACAGCGCCGTGGGTAGTTTCGTCTCTAAGTATGCAGGTAGAATTGGGAAAACTTTATCAAAGATGAGTCCGGGCGCTGCCCTCAAAAGAGCAAAGGGGACACTTAGTAAATTTTTCTCTTCAGTCGGCGGCAAAACTCTTGGTAGGATCTTTGGGGTCCTTATTTCACCGATAATTACAATCGCCTCGGCCCATGGTCAAATTAAGTCTGCCATCGCACAAGGGTTGAAGGGCAATCTTTTGCATGATGCTGTAGGTAGAATTTTCTTAGATGAAGCACTCGCATTGACCATCGGTATGTCTCTTGGTGCCTTTTTAGGGGGAATTGGCAGTTTGGGCGGACCCCTCGCCTTCGCTGCATCGGTACTTGGATATATAGCAGGCGACTACATCGGTAGAACACTTTCAGGATTACTTCAGAAATCAGCGCCAAAACTTGCCCCTGCCATCGGCGAATGGATGATGACCTGGTCGGTATTGCCATATCAAGACCTGTATAAGAAGCAGCATAGTTCCGCAAGTACTGGAAATACAACGACTATAGAGGGTAAACCCGGCGCCTTCTCAAATTCAAACACAAACGATGGCGTGCAGACGATTAGAGTGGATGACACTGCACATGCTATGTCACCAGCACCAGTTAAAAAGCGAGATTTTGAGAAATCCAAGAAAGATGGTTTATTGTTGGAGGAGATATATAGTATAAGAGACACGATCATGGAAGTGTCCAGGGTGACCAACAAGGTTACACTTAGCGTAGATGGAAGAGCGATCGGGATGGCAAGTATAAATGGCTGAAAATAACCAAATTGACTTAGAGGGAATACTCAAGAAACTGTCTGCAGGCGATGCAACGAAAGCAGACCTCCAAAAGTTGGTTGAAGCGTTCGCTCACGTACAGTCCAGTCGCCAATCATTGGCAGAAAGTCTAACAGATACAAAAGCAATTTCTGGTTTTTTCAAAGAACAAGTTGACCTTATCAGAGACAACGAGAATATCTTAAAAGACATAATGGATGTAGAAGAGGAGATACTGGGAATACATCAAGATGCTCAAAATCTAATAAAAGATAAAATAGACAAAATGATACTTTCTGGTGAATATACAGAGGAAGAGTTAAAAGATCACCAAAAGTTATATAAAGCATACAGTGAAAGAGCCAGAAAAAAGCAAAACCATTTGCTATCCATCCAAAAGGGTGCTGCGTTTACAGACCAAATGCTTAAAGCGACCCTCGGTCTGTCTCGTGAATGGGAAGGCATCGGTGCAAAGGGGTTCATGAAGGGGTTTGCAAAGGCGCTCAAGTCAACGCTAACACTCACAAACGTCCTGTCTTCTGTTGCATCAGGGATAATCACAAATACGTTGGCGTTTGACTCTTCTGCAGCAGAATTGTTCAAGGAAACTGGATTGACTCGAAAAGACATAAACTTAAGAGACATATCTGGACCTTTGGAAGCGATTGGTACACAGATGCCTATGAAGGTAAAAGAGTCTATTGCTTCGATGCACACTGCCGTAACCAACTTTGATAAATTAACGGGATCTCAAGTAAGAGCGCTTGGCAGTCATATGGCCATACTCGGCGAAGCAGGCGTCAGTCAAGCAGCGATGGCAGATATTATAAAATACCATACTCACACCATACAGGAGAGTCCAGAACAGGCAAATAAAACACTAGGTGGGATGAAGCAGTTGGCAGACGAACTTGGTCGAGCACCAAATGAGATTGTAACACAATACGCACAGAGTTTGCCAACACTGGCAATGTTCGAGGGTCAAAGTGAAAAGATTTTCCGGGGCATGTCACATGAAGCAAAGAGATTGAACATGGAAGTTTCTGAACTTCTTGGGTTAACCTTAGGAATGGACTCTTTTGAAGGCGCCGCTAAAGCAGCACAAAATTTTAACGTCGCCTTTGGTGGACCATTCGTTTCAGCACAAGCACTTATGGCAGCATCAGTTGAAGACAAATACAAACTAATAAAAGATGCATTTGATAAGGCATCAGCCGGTGGGTTGAAACTCTCTCAACGTCAAATCAGAGGAATGGCACAAGACGCAGGTCTGGATCCGCAAAAACTTCTTCAAATACTGCATTCTACCAAGCAGGTGTCGACTGGGACCCTCAATGCCGCAAAGTTTGAAGAAAAGACCGCTGCAGAAAATGCAGCAAAGACACAAGGAGAGATCAAGGATAATTTAGACATCCAAACAACTATCAACTCGCATTTAGAGAAAATATTTAGAGACCTCGGTGGCCGCCTCGGCGCTGATAGCGCACTTAAAACAATGCTGGACGCTCTTGATACTGGACTTACGTTCGTTGCAGATCATCTTGGAAAGATAGTTGCCGGTCTTGTTTTGTTAAAGGCATTTTCGATTGGCGCTGCGCTCAAAGGCGTCGCATTTCCAGTTATAGTCAGAGATGTTATGGGCGGTGCAGGCGGCGCCGTCGCAGGCGGATTAAGAGGCGCCGCTGGCAAAGTCGCTGCTGTTGCTGCTGTTGCAGGGTTGGGATACATGGCGCTAAGTTCCAAAGATTCAGGTCAGGCAGAGATGATAGAGGGGAACTTAAAGAAGCAACAGGCGCTTTCGGAAAGTCAAGCAGCATTAATGGACCAGCAATCCAAGGTAAGCAATGCAAGTCAAGACTTGGGCAAAAGCGCCGCCTCTTTGGGGGCAATATCTAACATGGGCACACCTGCCGCTCAAGACCCTGCTGCGGGAATTCCTGATGCGGGTTCTATCGCTCCTGGGGGTCTTTCGATACCGAGTTCCGGTGCAAGACCAACTTCTCGCAGACCTCAGCGTCCGATGCAACAAACAAAGAGCAATGACTCAGTTGAGGCGGGCCCATCGTCAGTAAATATAAAGGGTGGATCTATGAGCGTTAGGTCCAATAACGTTACTTCTAACTCCGAAGCAAATTACATTCAACCTACGTTCAATAAGAACGATAAGTTTTACAATTTGATTGCCGCTAAACCTGGAGGCGACATAATGTCAGCATTGATGGAGTTGAACGCAGCAGTGCAAACACTACTTCAGAAGCAAAAAAATTCAAATCCAGAACTAGATATAACAGGTAAAGAATTATACAGAGCGGTAAAAGAACAGTTTACTGCGTACGGAATATAGGAGACAATATAATATGTCAGGTACTAAGGGTCATAAAGACAATTTCTTTAAACATGCGACTGGCGAACAACGAGATCCTATTGTCGATTTCGCTCGGGGAATGTTCAACTGGCAAGTTTCGGTGATTCATATAGACTCTGGTGTTGGTGCTTCTTTTCCTGCGTTTATTACAGATTACTCAGAGACATTTCAGAGTGACTGGAATGAAGATACTTATTTTGGTCGAAACGATAAGATTGGTAGGTTCGCTGGTACATCTAGAACCATCAATCTCTCAATTGACCTGCCTTCTTATAGTGCCGAAGAAGCAAGGTTGAATTTGCATCAAATTGAGCACTTAACCACAACGATGTATCCATCGTATGAAGAACCGACCAAAGGCGTTAACGTAATGAAGTCCTACCCACTCGTTAAAGTCAAGTTTGCTAATCTAATCAGAAATTCAAATGTCAAAAACTCCAATCTTCCAATCGATAGTGGTCTTACTGGGTGGATACCAAGTTTGAGCATAAATCCAGACTTAGAGGCAGGTTTTCATAGCAGACCTGGTTTTGTGCCATCGAAAGGCAGCGAAGAACCCCAGGGGGGTGTATTATATCCGAAAGTCTGGAAGATTAGTTTCTCTCTCCGGGTTGTTCATGAGCACAAAATGGGATGGAAGGACAGCAAATGGATCTCTAAGAATAGAAAGTTTCCATATGGAGCTTATAAGGGATTCACAGAAAAAAACACTGATTACGGAACTGCCATGATCGATCAAAAAACTGCTGAAGAAGTATCAAAAAAGGCACTGGCCAGGATATTTAGCGGGGAAGACATCTTATGACATCTAGATACGAGAATCGCCCAGTGAAAGTCACAACCTCACGTGATAGCGAAAATGTCAAGAAAAGAGGAAATAAGAATATAGTTCACTACGTGGGACCAACATTTGATAAAATATCAAATGACTTATATGATTCGGAGCAGTTGGAATATCACGTATGGAAAATCGGAACTAGATTTTACAAACTCGCATCTGAACACTATGGCGATCCTCGCCTTTGGTGGGTAATCGCCTACTTTAACAAAAAACCTACAGATTCTCATGTATCATTAGGAGACGTGGTTTATATACCCACAAGATGGCATCCGATATTTGACGCCATAGCAGAGCATAATCTGGAGTACTAGTAGTAATGCCCGTAAAATTCACATCAGAACAATTATCTCAGATCTTTGATGCTGATCGACTTCTTAGATTGTCCGAAGCTATGTATGCCAAGATAGTTTCTGACGCAAACAGGCAATACCTTGTTTCGTCTTTGTACCCCAGGATTTGGAGGGGGCAATCTGCATACAAAAGCGCAACACCGCTCGGGCACAAAATACACTCCAAGATAGGACCAGCAATAATAAGGTATCCAGGCGAAGACTCACCAAGAACTGTTGATGGTGCATTTTCTGTAAACAAAGATAAAAATGGACGTCAAGTTTGGAATACTTTTAATAACGCTCAACTGACGAGTCTGACACCTTATGTAAACTTTTACTCGAAGTTCACTGACAATTCTGGAGGGAACGTAACATATGAGTCAATACCTATGCAGAACGTGCATCCATCCATTAAGGTCAAAAATCATGCAGACTACGCAATGGGTCGCTCAAACGCAATATTCGGATTCTTGGGATTAAAGAGTGTGGATATTGAGTTGGCGGGAAAGTATGAAGAGACCAAGTATTCTGACATAAAAGTTGACGTGGTTTTTGCTGGCAACACCTTGCACCTGCTGGACAATGAGACCTATTTGCCATTAATTATGCCACATTACGAAAAAAACAACATGATGGGGCACCAGTTGATGCTGGAGTATGGTTATAATGACTTGTCTGCACAGACAATTAAGAATTTGAAATTTTCTAAATCTCAAGTAAAGGAGATGGAGAGGCAGAGAATGACATGTGCATTGTATTATTACAAGCACGACCTTAATGTGGAGCAGGACGGTTCCTTTACTTTGACGGTAGGGTATATTGCTCGTGCTACTCAAGAGTTGAAGAACGTTGACTTGGGGATGCCTGCAGGAAGTGAATTTACTAAGTTGTACGGCAGTGATGCATTTCCTAAAAAGGGGGTGACTAAGAATGACGACCTGGATTCAAAAATATACAAGTACATAGAAGATACGCACCCAGGCGCCGGTGAACATGAAAGGTCGATTATAAAAAACTACTTCTACCAGAATTCATCAACATCAGATCAACTGTTTGAAAGCAGAAAACAGCAAATTCAATCGATGGCACTTTCTAAAGTGAAGACTATCCCCGCACTACTAAGAAGCAATCAGTTGGAATTCCTGATTACGATTCCTCACATTAAAAAACGTGCACACTATCTCAGGTGTGCCATCATTGCATCTCATCTTGACATGATGGCTCAGTCCGACCCTCACTCACTGGAACTCGGCGGCGCAGCGTACACGTTTCCTGATTTTTATAAAAATGTCACTGGAGTTCTTGCAATGGACTCTCCGGAATCCAAAGTGGTCAGTAAGCATGATTTTTACCAAACTGCGGTGGTTGCAAACAATGAAGACGCCAACCCTCAATTGCAGGGCACAACTATCTTTCGGAATCTTAACGACACCAGTATTCCGCTGCTCGCTGCCCAAACAGCAGAACAAGGCAAATACACAGATGATTACTTTGCGATAACTAAAACGGCAAGTCAATATGCTGCTGCAGGTATGATTGACCTGAACCAATCGTTATCACGGTTTGCGACCGCTTTTAAGCCTTCGACAGTTGAAGGGCGAGCAGAGGATAATTTTTACTACGAGCATGCATATTTTTACAGGTTTGGTGATTTATTGGAGTCTTTTTTGTCTGTCACGTCGGGACGTCAAGCATTCGAAGATCAGGGTCTTTCTGTCTTTCTGGGAACGTGCCGTGTGAAGTCCAGATTTAACTCGACGACTTTTGATGGGTATTTCAATAATCGAAAATATCAGACGGGGAATTTCCCACTATATGACATTGCGATTGAAAAGAATGAGTTCATAAACATGATAAACGAAAACTATATCAACAAATCTGCAAGCAGAATAACCTTTCAGTCCTTTATGGATAATTTGTTAAAAATCGTTAGAAAGTATTATTTGGTTGGAGATCCGCTAACACAGGCAAAAGTTAATCACCCGTCGAATGCTGTGTCTATGAATATGTATACGGCGCTTACATCCGTGGGGAAGAAACTCAGTAAAGACAGAAGTCTTAGTTTGAGGAAGATAGAGGTAACAGATTTTCGCAAGCCAACTTCTGGACAGAAGGCAAAAGGGTCTACTACACCAACAGAAACTGCCAGCATTTTTGTTGTGAATGTTGGAAATACAGGACCGTCACCACAACCTGCAGGTGCGAATGAAGAGAAGTATGACACGTATTATATTGGAGACATACACACGGTAGTGAAAAGGGCAAAATATACACGTGTACAAACTGCGACTCAAAAGGCTATAGAATCAGATAACGTCGCCGCTGTTGCGAAGGACGAAGAGGGTGGCATTATACCACACCTATATAATATTGACATGGACATGATAGGAAATGTTAGATTCACACCGGGGTATTACTTTAACGTTAAACCGTTCGCACCCAAGATAGCAGGCAATCGCAAGAATCCACCTTACGCATCGGGCGGAATTTTAAAGAGGTTGGGTTTGGATTGTTTGAATGTAGCAATTACCGTTAATCACAAGTTGGATCAGAATGGATTTAATACAACTCTAAAGTCTATGGCGATACTGAAAAATAAATAGGAGGAAATGGGAGTGAGTACAAAAAGCAAATTCGACAATTATGTTTCATACGCCGCTGAATATGACGAGGATGTAGTATTTGATAATCTGGACCCCACCCAAATTCTTTATGGAAGAGTTAATTCGGATAACCAAAGTGTTATTCCATTATCCAACCAACCGTACAAGCAGTTGACGCCAGACGATACGACAGTCTATGCATTGGACTTTGTCGCCGATGCATTTCGAGATTTGAATAGAAAGTATTTCGAGTTAGGGATGGAAACGTTTGGAAAATCCGATTCTAGCAATCTCAAACCAGTAAAAGCGTATGAAGACCCTAGAACTCTGTACCGTGAATATATCGACGAAATGTTCGTATCTTTTTTATATCACGATCTGGATATGGATGATGATGCGTCCAAGATTAAGACGTTTGACGAGTTTGTGCACAGGTTTGTCAAGTATGCCGAATTGCAGTATGGCGTCCCCATAACTTTTTCTGCCTTTGTTAGGTCTACCTTATGCCCACCGCACTGTTCGGGATTATTGATAGAACTTGCGGAGATTAAGCATGACGACATGGAGAAAAAGATCGAGACGTCCGCTTTGGTAGATCTGGATGGATTTGTATCCCTTGCGAGAAAGTATGGATTTGTTGTTCCAAAATATGCACCATGGTGCTTGATGGCAAATTTGAATTCTGATATAATGCACGGATATGCTGTTGAATATGATGTATTCGAAAAGTCTGAGTTGATGAGTTCTTACTATATAGAGTGTCGAAGGTACGACATAGATCACTTAAAGAGTGCGTTGGTGTCAAACTATACAAAGTTTATTGATCTTACGAGCACACGAAGGATAGTGGAAGCGTGCAAGAACGATAGTCTAAGAAGCATAATGAGGGAAATGCCACCAGTAGAGACAAATCCCTCAGTTCGTTATAAAAAACGAAATTGGATATCGCTTTATCTCTCGATCCTTGTTATTGAGTCTAAGAAAAAAGTTCCAAAGATTTTACTTGACTCGATTATGGAAGACTGTTACTATCTTTATAGTGAGTACAATTTTGAGAGCATGCATGATTACGCATCTTCAAAATTAAATTTAAATTCAGGAATGAACAAAAGCAAGTATAGGTAAAATGTACTTTCAAATAGTTGACAACAGTCAGAGATGCAAAAAAACATACAATGGGTCAAGTCTAGTAGACTATGAAAACTGTGCGGGTCTAATCAAGACATGGAAGCATTCCACGCACTTATCTGATCGTCCAGATGTGGAGTATGCATACATATATGCGAACGGCGACATACATTCGGTGTGTCCCGGATATATGACAGAGCAGTGGCAAGAAATATCCACCAGGGTATCCTCTATAGTCAAATCTATACATAATGCACGGTGTGATATAGAGAACTCATGTATCTATGATTATGTACCTGATAGTATTTTGCAAAAGTATTTGAAAAGCAGGCATGCAATAATCCAGCATACGTTCGAATCAGTCTCACGACCACCGCATTATGAAATACTCAAGAAAGCACACATATTGACAGAGGAGATGAACTCCTCTAAGAATCTATACAAAGGGAAGTGGAGTAATACAAATTATGACATTTTCAGCACACGAACAGGTCGCCTTTCGAACGCTAAATCATCAATACCTATCTTGACGATGAAGAAGGAAGAGAGAGCGCACCTGACTCCTGTAAACGACTTGTTTGTAGAATTTGATTTCAACGCTGCTGAACTAAGAACGTTACTTGCACTATCAGACAGGGAGCAACCACTTGAGGATATTCATGAATGGAACCTTTCGCACGTTGCGACGAAGTCCACAACCAGAGAAGAAGTGAAAAAGAGAACGTTTGCGTGGTTATACAATCCTAAGGCGTCAGATCCGCTGCTAGAGGGCATTTATAACAGAGACCGAGTCAAGAGTCAGTACTACGAGAATGGAAGCGTTAAAACCCCCTTTTTTCGCAATATTCAAACAGACGACCGCCGAGCACTAAACTATATCGTACAGAGTACCAGTAGCGATGTGTGTATTGAACAGTCTTATAAGTTGAGAGATTTTTTTAAAGATTCTAGAACAAAAATTTGTTATTTGTTGCATGATTCTGTTATACTAGATTTTGCAAAGGAAGATGTTAACAAATTTTTGGACGCAAAGAGTATTTTTGGGTGCACTAGGTTTGGGCAATATAGAGTCAATGCTTCTATAGGCAATAATTTTGGGGAAATGAGAGAAGTTTAGTGTATACAGTTATAGGTCTCGGTACTGTCGGTTGCCGAATTGCAAAAAAGTTTCAGATATATGATCAATATAACGTTGTTTGTGTGGATGATCAAGATTCAAGCTGGGATGATCAATTTGTGATTAAAAAAGAAAAGACATCTGAGGATTATGAATCCAACTTCAAGGTAATCCCCAAAAAGGTCAAAGACAAGATTAAGAGTGATGTTATACTGGTCTTGAGTGGCGCCAGCACTGTTTGTGCAATATCCCTCAAGATGCTGCACCAACTTAAAGATAGGAGTGTCACTATTCTTTGCGTCCGCCCTGAACACGATCTGCTAGAAGAGAGGAAAGTGATGCAGGAAAGGATGGTTTTTTCTGTATTGCAGGAGTATACACGTTCTGGATTATTTAAAGATATTTTCTTGACAAGCAATGCAAAAATGGATACTCTTGTTGAAGATGCGAGCATCAAAGAATACTACCCAACAATAAACGAATTGATTTCTTCTGTATTTCATATGGTGATGGTTTTCGAACATCAGGACTGCGTGGTTGGTAATTTATCTGAAGTTAATGAAGCTCGTAGGATATGCACTTTGGGAATTCTAGATATGAAGAGTGGAGAGGAGACTCTCTTCTTTCCCATGCAGGATACCATGGAGTCAAGACTCTACTATGGCATATCCAAAGAGAGTTTAAATAATGATAAAAAACTACAAAGAAACATTATAGAATTAATAAAAAGCAAGAACACTGAACTTTGTAAGTACAGTTACGGAGTCTATGAGACTCAATACGAATCAGACTTTTGTTACGTAAAGTCATACTCTTCAAAAGTACAAGAATTTTAAAAGGAAATAAGTTGAAAAATCCTGATCTAGTCATGTTCGTTGGTCCGATGTTCGGATCAAAAACAACAAGACTCATCGCAGCACTGGAAAGATACAAATATCAAGGCAAGACGATCTCAGCATTTAAACCAATGATTGATGACAGGTATTCTGCTGGAGAGATAGTGACACACAATGGCGGCCGCATCGAAGCAAAGTGTGTCACATCTGGGTCGGATATCGTCAAGCACCTGCAGGAAAGTCCAGCAGAAGTGGTTGCCATTGATGAGGCGTTTATGATAAAAGATGTGAGTAATGCTGTGATAAGTCTTTACAAATCGGGTGTATCTGTGTTAATATCAAGTCTGGACTTGTCTTCCAAGGCAAAACCGTTCAAGGAGGTGTCTAGGGTGATGCCCTGGGCAACTAGTGTGGTGAAATGTCCATCTGTTTGTTCTAAGTGTGGTAGGGATGCTTATTTCACATTTAGGAAGTTTGATGACGATAGGGAGTTGCTAATTGGCGGATCAGAAATGTATGAACCAAGATGTTTCAAACATTATAGAAAAACAATTGACAAACAATAAAACATTTAGTATAGTGTAAAAACAAAAAAAGAAAAAAAAGGAGGGCACAAATGCTCCACAACGTAGTTGCTATTAGCGCTTTGAACAATGCAGAAGAGGCATGTAAAGAGCATACTAATTTTACACCAGAAAAACTTAAAGAAAGAGGGTTGGTGGCGATCAAAGTGTCAGACATCAGTTTTGATTATTCAGACATGTCTTGCCAACCAAGAACGGAAAGTGTAGATCACAAATCTGTTTCCACTTACCACCATCAAGCAGTTAATGGTTTTGAGGGAAACTACGGCATCAGAACGCCTATTATGGTCACGAAGAATCCTTTAAAAGGTAAGGAATTATTTAAAGGTCTTGGTGGACATCACAGATACTTGGTGGCAATAAAAGCGGGTTATGCCTATCTGATTTGTAAGGTCATTGATGGTTTTTTCGATATGTCAGAAGAATCACAGATGGACATTATGATGAATGATAATGCTCATGGTGACAATGGCATGCCGTCTGACCGAAAGTCTCTTCTCCAAGCATTGTCCCGAACTTTGAGTTCGAAGACATACATGTCTAGGTCTAGGAATTTAATTAAAGAGTATCAGTCTCTTTTGGACGAAGCGGGCGCACACTTATCCAAAGAACAGGAAGATGTGATTCTATCACAAATGGATCCCATTAAGGAAGAGATTAAATCTGATTTAAGAAAGCGCATTAATAGATGGTCAGCATCAACTTTGTCTAGCTCAAATGTCAGCACCATCGCCACTCGTGCTTATAATAACTGGAACAACAGCGAGAACACGAAGATGTATGTTCCTGATAAGAAAGACGCAGACACTTTACTAGTCAAGCACATGAAAGAATACAAGTTAAGCAAACCTGGCAAATCGATTCTTTCAAAGAGGTTTGGGCAAACCATTGGCAACAACGCTGTCGACGACCGTCAGATATTTGGTGAAGTTGGTAAGATGATCAAGGATCACTATGAGAAGAATGGGGAAGACCCAGATGAATTTATTTTAGCAGTGCATTTATCTGGAGCATCATCCAATAGGGACCTGTTATCTATGCGCAAGAAGTTTGCCACGCAGACTACCGATTACGTCACCTTTATAAGACCAAATCTAAAGAACAAGTTTAAGGTACTTTTCTTTGGTCAAATTAAGACAAAAGATATGTATGAAGACGAAAAAGTTCTCTATTCCTTGGAAGACATTTTAGAGAAACTTGAAAAATTAAATTGACAAACAATAAAACATTTAGTATAGTATAGAAAGTTGGTCAGAAGATTTGCTGACCTGCTATAGCCGAAAGTGTGCAAAAAAACAATACCATAGGAGGTAATAAAATGGCACTGAATTTAGATCTCATGAAGCAAAAGATGGCTTCTTTAACAGACAAGGGTGGAAAGAAGAATAACTTCTGGAGACCTCAAGACGGAGAGAACAACATTCGAATTGTTCCGACTGCGGATGGTGACCCATTCAAGGAAAAGTTCTTCCACTATGGAGTTGGAGAACAATCCTTTCTCTGCCCTAAGCGAAATTATGGAGATGATTGTCCTGTTTGTAATTTTGCAAACGAGTTGTGGAATGAAGGTACGGATGACAGTAAGAACCTGGCTAAGGGCATGTTTGCAAAACAAAGATTCTTCTCCCCAGTGCTTGTTCGTGGCGAAGAATCCGAGGGTGTAAAGGTGTGGGGATATGGCAAGTTGGCATATCAAAAACTGCTCGGCATCGTATTGGATCCTGACTATGGCGATATTACCGACCCTGAGGATGGCAACGATCTTAAGTTGATGTATGGTAAGCAACCTGGCGCCTCTTATCCGACTACTGATATTCGACCACGACCTCGAAAGTCTGCACTTTGTGACGACGCAGTTGGTGGAGACGAGCGATGTGCTGAGTTGCTTGAAACTGTACCTAAGTTTGACACTCTCTTCGACCGTAAGTCCACAGATGAAGTTCGAGCGATTCTTGACTCACACCTTTCTGGCGAAACTCCAGACCGTGAAGTGACTCGTGGCGGCGGCGGTGGTAACAGTACAACTTCTACGACCTCTAGCGACCAAGATCAGGTCACTGCGGCGTTTAATGAGTTGTTGGGGTAGTATGGCAAAAGTAACAAAACTAAAGTCCGGTGCTCTATCCACAAAGGATATCATCGCCTCCCTGAATAAGTCTGCAGGTGAAACTGTGGCTTATAATTTGGGGGAGGAAAACCCTACTCAAGTTAAGGAGTGGATTCCAACTGGTTCTCGCTGGTTGGACTCAATTACTTGCAAGGGTAGATATGCAGGTATACCTATTGGTAAAATATCTGAGATAGCGGGACTTGAGGCGACGGGCAAATCATTCATGGCGGCCCAGGTTGCAGCGAATGCTCAAAAGATGGGTTGTCGTGTCGCTTATTTTGACTCTGAATCAGCAATCGATCCAGACTTTTTGAGAAGAGCAGGATGCGAACTTGATGATGAAGAGAGTGGTTTGATTTATATTCAAGCGCACTCTGTCGAAATGGTCATGGAGACAATAGAAAATCTATTAAAACTACCAGAGAAGTGGTTGTTCATATGGGATTCTCTAGCGCTGACACCTTCAGAGCATGATATCGAGTCAGACTACAACCCGCAATCATCAATGGCGATGAAAGCGAGAGTGCTCTCAAAAGGTATGCCAAAGTTGGTGCAACCAATTGCCAACGCAGGCGCAACACTGCTGGTTCTCAATCAATTGAAGACCAATATAACAAGGTCTCCATCGGAAGCGCTTACGACACCATACATGACACCGGGTGGCAAAACGTTGCCTTATTCTTATTCCTTAAGGATATGGTTAACGGGAAGAAAGGCAAAAGCTTCGTTTGTGACAGATGAGAACGGGTTCAGGATTGGGTCCGAGGTAAAGTGCAAGATAGAAAAATCTCGCTTTGGTTCGACAGGTAGAATGTGTAACTTTAAAATTCTCTGGGGCGACTCGGACGAGGTTGGAGTTCAAGACAAGGAGAGTTGGTTTGATGCTATTCAAATTTCTGAAAACCTAAAGCAATCCGGCGCCTGGTATGCATTAGTGCACGAAGATGGGTCAGAAGAGAAGTTTCAACGTGCGCACTGGTTAAAGAAATTGGAAGACGAAAAGTTTCATAAGAGAGTCTTGCAGATGATGGACGAAGATGTTATCATGAAGTTCAGTAACAAGTCAGGCAAAGCATCTGACTTTTATGACCAGGAAGAAGTCCCACCACAGACTGATGCTTAAGTCAGTCCGCCCCTGGGAAACCAGGGGCGTTTTTTTATAAAGGAAGTTTGCTGTGAAAAGAATAATGCTCGTCGACGGACAAAATCAGTTTATGAGGTCGTATATTGTTAATCCAACTTTGACACCCCATGGAGATCCTTGCGGCGGTGTAGTAGGTTTTCTGCAAAGTATGAACAAGTTTTGTAGGATGATATCCCCAGATGTCCTCGTGGTGGTGTGGGATGGTGAAGGTGGATCAAACAAGAGAAAGAAGAAAAATAAAAACTACAAGGCAGGTCGTAAACCGCCCAAATTGAACAGGTGGGGTAGCAGTATGTCTGCTGACCAACTAAGAACTAATCAGATATATCAGCAGGTTCGACTTATTGAATACTTGAATCAGACGCCGATAATTCAATTTCGAGAACCCGGCGTCGAAGCGGATGATGTCATATCATACGTAAAATCAATGCAAACATTCGAGGATTATAATAAGGTTATAATTTCTAGCGATAAGGACTTTATCCAACTGCTGGATGAAAAGACGGTGCTGATGAGACCAACACAAGGAGAGGTTCTAAATAGGAATAGGGTGCTTGAGGAGCACAAGATTCATCCTAGGAATTTTGCACTCGCAAGATCGATGGTCGGTGATAAGAGTGATAATCTTGATGGTATTCATGGCGTCGGACTCAAGACTGTGGCGAAAGCATTTCCGTTTTTGGCCGAAGATAAGGACTATTTGTTACAAGATGTCAAGCAACATTCAGAATCGACAGAATCGGGTTTGTCAATTTATGAGAAAGTTCTTGAAGAATATGCTAAAGTATGTAATAATTACTCCATAATGCAGTTAAGCACACCACTCATATCCATCCAGTGTGCTAACAGGATTGAGCAAAGGTTTGAAGAATATTCTCCTTTGTACAACAAGACAGAGGTTAATAAAATGTTGTCAGTGGATGGGCAGACAACGTTGAACTTGGGTCACTTGTCGACCACGTTTAATTCAATGACGAATTCTTGGGTAGGTTTTAGTTAATGGAACAAATTAAGAGAGACTTTTCAAAATTTGGAAAAAGTTTTCAGGAAAGTTTATGTCACCTAATTTTGGACGATCGCCCGTTCGCAGATCAGATCTTTGAAGTTTTAGATATAAACTTTTTAGAACTCTCTTATTTACGTGTCTTCGTGACTAAAATAAAGCAGTATAAAAAGAAATACAGCATACACCCAACCAGAAAGATAATGACCAGTATCTTGAGGACTGACTTGCTCAATGAGCAGGATTCAGTGAAAAAGATGCTAAGAGACTATTACGCTAGGGTCCTGTCTCAAGAGATCGATCTTAAGGAGTCTGGATACATTAAGGACACTGCCTTGGACTTCTGTAAAAAGCAGAAGTTACAAGAAGCGATGATAAAGTCAGTTCCACTTTTGCAAAAATCTTCTTTCGACGAGGTTGCGAAAGTAATTAACGATGCATTGAAGATGGGCACCTCAAATGACTTGGGGTACGACTATATGGCAGACTTTGAAAGAAGATTCGAGAAGAAAGCGAGAAACCCCGTCACTACAGGGTGGCAACCACTGGATGACATAACGAAGGGTGGTCTAGGCAAAGGTGAACTCGGCGTTGTCATCGCACCAACAGGCGCAGGTAAATCAATGGTGCTTGTTCATCTCGGCGCTCATGCCTTGCTGAATGGGAAAAATGTGGTGCACTATACTTTGGAGTTAGCGGATACCGTCGTGGCGAATAGGTACGACAGTTGCATAACTGGATATCACCTTAACGAAATCACAGTTTTTAAAGAGCAGATCTACGACAAACTTCAGGATGTACCAGGAAAGTTAATAGTGAAGGAGTATCCTACCCGATCTGCGAGCATACAAACTATAAAAAATCACATAGAGAAAATGAGAAACCAAGATTTTGTACCGGACCTCATTATTGTTGATTATGCGGACTTACTAAAACCAGAGGGGTCATCAAAGGAAGAGAAGCGCCACCAGTTGGAGTCGATATATGAAGAACTCAGAGGCATATCTCAAGAATCCAAATGTCCACTTTGGACCGCATCACAGACTAATCGCTCTGGATTGAACGCTGAAGTTATAACAATGGAGGCGATATCTGAAGCATTCAATAAGTGTTTTGTTGCTGATTTTATCTTTTCTGTTTCAAGAACCATTGACGACAAATCCGTGAACAGTGGAAGAATTTTCATTGCGAAGAACAGAAATGGGCCCGATGGACTCATTTACCCTATATTTATGGATACCTCTAACGTCAACATAAAGGTTTTGCCTAAGGTTTTGACAAGTGAAGAGATGGAAGATGTGGTAAAGAATGCCGCAAAAAGACAGAAGGAAGTGCTTAAAGAAAAATACGACAAGTTTAAAGGAGGAAGTAGTTAATGAGTTTATCAAATGATATTTTGTCAGAAATAACAGTGCACATGAAGTACGCAAAGTACCTACCGGAGAAGAGTAGGAGAGAGACCTGGGAAGATTTGGTTACAAGGAATATGCAAATGCATTTAAAGAAATTTCCAGAGCTAGAATTGCAAATAAGAAAGAACTATAAATTAGTTTATGACAAGAAGGTTTTGCCTTCGATGAGATCTTTACAATTCGGAGGTAAACCTATTGAGGTTGCACCGAACAGGATTTTTAACTGTGCGTTTATGCCAATCAATGATTGGAGAACCTTCGGTGAAGCAATGTTTTTGTTGTTGGGCGGCACTGGAGTTGGATATAGTGTGCAGAAGCATCACGTGGAATCCTTGCCAGAGATACAGAAACCAAACGCTAACCGCACCCGCCGATTTTTGATAAACGACTCGATCGAGGGTTGGGCAGATGCAGTCAAAGCTTTGGTGAGAAGTTACTTCTTGGGTGGGTCTAAATTAAGGTTTGACTTTACAGACATCAGACCCAAAGGGGCAGCGCTCGTAACGTCTGGCGGCAAAGCGCCCGGACCACAACCCCTCAGGGAGTGTTTGGTTAAACTAGAAGGCATGCTGTCGGAGAAGGAGAATGGAGACAAACTATCTACAATCGAAGTACACGACATGGTTTGCCACATTGCAGACGCTGTTCTTGCTGGCGGAATTAGAAGAGCGGCACTAATATCTTTATTTTCAGCAGATGATGAGGATATGATAGCAGCAAAGACGGGAAACTGGTGGGAAACTAACCCCCAAAGAGGCAGAGCAAATAACTCTGTGGTGCTTCTTCGTCACAAGATTGACAGAGAATATTTTATGGGATTGTGGGAACGAGTAAAAGCTTCGGGCGCCGGAGAACCTGGATTTTATTTTTCGAACGACAAAGACTGGGGCACAAACCCTTGTTGTGAGATAGGGTTGCGACCATATCAGTTTTGTAATCTCACTGAGGTTAACGTTTCCGATCTAGAATCGCAGGAAGATTATGAGGAGAGGGTGAAAGCTGCTACTTTCATTGGGACGCTTCAAGCAAGTTATACGGACTTTCATTATCTTCGTGATATCTGGCGCAGAACCACCGAGAAGGACGCCCTGATTGGCGTGTCTATGACAGGTATTGCATCAGGCGCTGTTATGGATTTGGATATGAAGTCTGCAGCAGAAGCAGTTAAAAAAGAGAATACAAGGGTGGCAGAATTAATTGGTATCAAACCTGCCGCACGCACCACTTGCGTCAAACCAGCAGGAACAACCAGTCTCGCCCTTGGAACTTCTTCGGGTATTCATGCTTGGCATTCGGATTACTATATCCGCAGAATCCGTGTGGGAAAGAATGAACCGATCTACTCTTATCTAGAGAAAAATCACCCGGAGTTGGTCGAAGATGAATATTTCAGTCCACACAGCACCGCCGTTATATCTATACCTCAAAGCGCACCGGAGGGTTCAATCTTGAGAACAGAATCCGCTCTTCAACTTCTTCGAAGAGTTAAATCGGTGACTGACGGTTGGGTAAAACCGGGGTTTCGAAAAGGTCAAAACACTCACAACATCTCGGCAACGGTGTCCATTAGGGATGCTGAATGGGTCGACGTAGGCGAGTGGATGTGGGAAAACAGAGAGAGTTATAACGGACTTTCAGTATTGCCTTACGACGGAGGAACATACACACAGGCACCATTCGAGGACTGTTCCAAAGAGACATATGAAGTGATGCTTAATTCTCTTAAAAAAGTGGACCTCACAAAGATTACAGAAGAAGAGGACAACACGGATCTAAAGGGTGAAGTCGCTTGCGCCGGAGGTGCTTGTGAAGTCAAATTTGTATAAAAAAATGCTTGACAATACTGATATAATGTATTATTGTATTCGTACATTAAGAAAAAGGAGAACAGATGTTTAACGAAGAAGAAAGTCAGCTAACCAAGGACGAGCACATTGTTAATTTTATAAAGTCTTTCGTCGCCATTGAAGAAGAGATAAAACCCCTACGGGAACACATTAGAGATCTTCGAGCAAGTTATTGTGAAAACGACTGGTTGACGAGGGAAGATATGAAGATGGCAGTAAAGGTATATCGCATGCTTAAGCAGGGTGATGACCTGGAGATGATTAGTGATTATTTCAAGCACTTGAAACAAAACTTCGGCGGCAGCGAATATGAGTAAGATAAGAATATTCAAACCAATTAACAGGTATGTATCTATTGTTCCGCATTTTGAAAAAGACGAGACAGATTCAGGCGTACTGTTGCCAGATGACTTTAAAAAGGAAGAAGCGAGATACATCAAGGCAACAGTTGTCAATGTTGCGAGTGATTGTAAGGAGGATTTGCGAAAGTTGAAATATGGAAGGAATCCTCAAAGTGAGATTGTTATCGACAAGACGATGATCGAAGAGATTGACGTCGATAATAGGAAGCATTACGTTATATTGGAAAATTATGTGTTGGGCATATATAGAGGACCGTGATGAAGGTAGAATTGTTTGGTGATGGATACGGTGCGGTGGAATACATTTCGCATATGGGTACTGATTTGTCGGTCGTTAATGCGGCAAGGGTCTCTTTCGGATCAGAAAAGAAAGAAGTAGATGACAAAGATGTTAAACTTATCAACTACCTCATGGAACATAATCACAGTTCTCCTTTTGAGCACTGTGCTATCACACTTAGGTTCACAGTGCCTCTCTTTATACGTAGTCAGCACCACAGACATCGTACTTGGGCATATAATGAGATTAGTAGACGATATACTAGTGTGGATATGAAGTTCTATTCTCCGAGCGAGTTCAGGACGCAACATAAGTCAAATCGTCAAGCAAGTAGTGATGATTTGATCAACCCTACTTTGGACTCTGCATATCTTGCCAGTGGGTTTGAGACCGCCTCAAATGCTGTTGCGAAGCACAATACCAACAGTGTATCGTTATACAATGCATTGGTTGATTCTGGGGTGTGCAGAGAGCAAGCTAGGGGGGTCCTGCCGCAAAACCTTTACACTCAGTATTATGGCACTGTAAATTTGCACAACCTTCTTAAATTCATTTCATTGCGAGTTCATGAGGGTGCGCAGTGGGAGATACAGCAAGTCGCCAAAGCGTGCTTGGACATAGTTAGAAGGCACTTTCCACACTCAGTGGAATCATACATTAAATGCAAAATGGAAAAGAAGTAATGAAAAAGATAATGGTATCTGGTGGTTTTGATCCTATACATGTGGGTCACGTGCGTATGATCCGTGAAGCAGCAGAGCATGGTGGTGTGATTGTGGTTGCAAATTCTGATGACTGGTTGCTAAGAAAGAAGGGATACATTTTTATGCCTTGGACCGAGCGAGCAGAGATCATAAGGTCAATTGAGGGGGTTGTTTCGGTTGAACACGTAGACGATCAAGACAATACGGTTTGTGAGGCAATTGATCGCTGCAGACCTGATGTGTTCGCAAACGGAGGAGACAGGAAGGGAAACAATACGCCTGAAGTTGATTTGTGCAATCAGTTAGGGATTGCACTTATGTGGAATGTCGGCGGCGGCAAGATCCAAAGTAGTTCGGACTTGGTGTCGAACTCGGAGAAATCTAGAAAGAAGAGTAAATAATGGTTCATGCACTGTCGCTTTGTTTATTGTTCTCGCAGCATTACGACTTGTCGCCTACACAGAAAGCGAACATATGTAGTTATGAGAGTGAGATAAAGAAGCAGGCAAAAATTAACAAAATCGAACCAACGTTGTTAGCGTCTGTTATGTTTGTTGAGAGTTCTTTTTACCCTCACGTTGTGAGCAGTGCAAACGCTTGTGGGTTAACTCAGGTAATACCTAAGTGGACCGGCGGCAAAGAGACAGGGGGCAAGAAATATACCTGCAAACAACTCAAGAATCCCAAAGTTGCGATTGAAGCAGGTGCCAGAATTCTCTCTTACAGCATAAGAGTTTATGCGAAGGGGAATGTTGAGAAGGGGTTGTGTGTTTATAACGCAGGAATGAAATGCATTAGAGAGAAAGGATTTTACAAAAGGTTGTATTATGTTAAGAAAGTTAAGCAAGTTTACGATACTGTTACTGACGGTTGCTAGTTGTGCTGATTCCGTCCCACAGCAAGGAGAGGTGAGGGATCTCCAGGTAGGCATAAGTGTAGACCTTTTGTCTCCAGATGTGCAAATTATAGAAATCCCAGACATCACCGTCGACGCTTATGTCGACCCCTGCGCCGACGTTCGGAACATAGACGAAGACTATTGTGAGTGTTTTCCTCGTTGTTGTCAGCGGCAGACCTGGTATTGCCCACCGCTTGGTACTGAAATCCAGGCAAAGACAGCCGTCCTAGATATTTGTGGTGAAGATCTGGTACCTTGCGACAGGAACATTGACCTTGATTGTCCACCCGCTGAAATAATTTACGAGTCAGCATGTCAACATGCGTTTGATTGTCCTCCGGGTATCAACGAAGAGTTTGTACTTATTTACGACTGCGAGGTGGATGGAGTTAGTGGAACTCAAGAAGTCAAGTGTGATAAAGGTAGGTTGTATTATGGGGAGTGTATAACTTGTGTTGTATCAGATGAGATTTGTGATTTTGTAGATAACGACTGCGATGGCAATACAGATGAGAACAAAAGAAACGTCTGTAACGGTTGTGGTGATGTCCCTCAGGATATGTGTGACGGTCTTGACAACGACTGTGATGATATCGTCGACGAAGAGTTGGTTCGTGAGTGCAGTACTGCCTGCAACAGGGGGATAGAGACCTGCCAGTCTGGTCAGTGGGTTAGTTGTACTGCTCGGCAACCGTCCGTAGAGCAGTGTGATGGACAAGACAATGATTGCGATCAACTTATTGATGAGGGTGTGAGTTGTGAGTGCCCGCCGGAGATAGTAGGCGCCCTGATACCTTGCATGGAACCACCCTTGTCGTGCGGATTGGGATTTAAGACATGTGAGTGTGAAGATGAGGAGTGCACCGTGACAAGTATGTCAGAGTGCTTTGCTCCTTGTCACTGGTTCGAAGAAATCCAGATCCCAGATCAGGAGTGCGACCCGCTTGTTGGACTACCTATCAATCCAGAGGTTTGTAACGACTTTGATGAAGACTGTGACACGGTAATAGACGAGGACCTATTCAGGGACTGCTATTCAGGACCAGCAGAAACGGTTGGTATAGGTGTCTGCACCAATGGACAGCAATACTGTGACAGAGGGCAGTGGGCAGCGCAGGACAATGAGGGCAATGTTCTTGTAGACTTTTGTTCTGGTGAGGTTTTACCAACAGAAGAAGTTTGTGATGGGTCAGATAATGACTGTGATGGAATAACAGACTATGGGGAAGAGATACCAGACACAGATATCTTATTTATAATTGACTGGTCTGGATCAATGGAAGATTATATTAGAGCGGTGAGTGCAGCACTGAACCGCTTCGCACAACACTTTTCTGCAGAGGACAATATAAAATGGGGTTTGGTAATTGGCCCGAAAGAACATCCAACCCAAATGTTCGGCGGCACGTCAAAGGAAATGCTGATTCTAAATGCTAACATATCAGAGTTCGAACAATTCCTGATTGAACTTGCAAACGCTGGAGAGTTTGGCGGCACGAGCAAGGAGATGATGAAGGATGCTTTGATGTTGGCGATCTATAACATAACAGGCAACCCTTCTTACGACCGAAGGCGTGCAGCGTGGTCCCTGCCTTCAATAGGATCAGAACCAGAACTTGATAGGTTCGTATTAAATTGGCGCCCTAACGCTGATCGAATAATCATACTCTTTACTGATGAGGAGGAGCAGACGTATTTGTCACCGAATGTGACAAATCAACAACTGTTGGATATGTTGACTGCTACACCGAATTTGAAGTTATATGTTTTTTCAGAAGGACTGTATTCTAATAGGTGGGAAGTATACGCTAATCCAACAGGCGGATTTGTTTTTGAACTTTCGAGAAATCAACAAAGAATGTACAATGATCTGATGAGCATAATCGATGATATATGTGCAGGCGCCGAAGTGCAGATGGGCATGAACGATTATTTATCGAGTCCTTTTGCTCTAGTGTCCCACAGCAAACGGTATGACTATGCGAACGGTGTTTGCTATTGACATTCAATAGATTAATTGTTGGTCATTGTTTATACGCATTAATCAAAAGTTATTGCGACGGCACAAAGATTGTGCTAACCAAGTTCAGTCCTCCAAGTTTCATCGACAGGTTAGAACCTCCCCTGGAAATAGAGGGGCAGGAATTCCACACAGTGTCAGATGCGTGGAGTTTTTTAAGATTTTTAATATCCATGAAAGGGTTAGTTGTCAACCCGGAGGAACCATTCTCTGTACGTATAGAGGATGACACTGTTCGGTTTGGACGCTCTGAGGCGACCTTTGATATGTGTCATCTCTTTCCGTCCGATTCGATAAATACGAATCTGGACATAAAACGCCGAGACAATGTGGGCGTGTTTCGTGTGCTTGACATGATGAAACTGCCTTTCTGTAACGTTGAGAAAATGAAAGACATTAGGATACCTGAATCCTTTATTGAGGAGGTGAGGTTTTACGGGAAGAAAAAGATTGTTAGTATTTCTTTTTTATCGAAAGAGCAGTTGACTAGCTTTGACTATTCTGATACTATGTCTAGGATATATGTAGAGAAATCGCTGCTAAATGAGAGTGGGTTGATCAGACCTCTGATATCGCCTTCCCGTGGTCCACGCAAACCAAAACCGGTTGTGCAGGAGCGGGTTGTCATGCCAATGGAAGAGGTTGTTTATGAAAGTACGGAGAGGGTAAAGTATTATGAGCACCATGACAGAGGCATCATCCTCAAAACATATCGCAGGAATCATACCAATATCTAGAGTCCAGTCGGACATCGATTTGATATTGCCACCATCGGCTCTGCCAATTGCTAACGGATTTTACAACATTCAAAGATCGATAGTGGAATGTGCATATGCGGGATGTAACACGATCTGGGTTGTTTGTGATGACTCGCAGGCACTCTTGTTGAAAAAGATCTGTGGAGAATTTGTCATGAACATGCACGATTACGAACGTTCGCATCACTCAAAATACCCTCAAGAGAACAGGAGGGTGGTGCCTATTATGTATGCACCGCTTTCGTTCAAACACCAGGATAAGTCAGGCCTGGGCGTGTCTGTCATCGATGGTATACATGCTAGTTTTCATGTGAGTAGTAACATATCAAAGTGGGTTGCGCCTCATCGATATTACATATCAAGTCCCTACGGAGTGTATAATCCGGAAGTCAAGAGGTCTCTAATCAAGGAAGAGGGAAGTTTCTTTCTGGAGCATGATGGACTCACTGCTTTGGACGGCGAAAACTTAGGGTTCTGTTTGGGCGTGGATGAGGTCAAGCACTGCTCTTATTTATTTAAAAAAAATAGTGTAAATTCTGATTTTACTCTTGACTTAATTTTAGATAATGATATAGTAAGAAAGAATATAAGGACTTGCGGAGTAGATAAGTATCATAACATACAGCAATGGTCCGGATACAAAGATATGTGGATCGATCCCATCGACATATATCCAAAATATAGGTTTTGTTTTACAAGCGCTTTCAAGAAGCAAGAAAGGAAATTAGATGACTGACGTACAAACGTCGATCCCATTTGTTGGGTTGCATGCACACTCTGTTGCGGGATCCATATTTGATGCCTTGGGGTATCCCCAGCAGCACATGGACTTTGCATATGAAAACGGGATGGACGCTCTCGCCCTGACTGATCATGGCAATGCAAATGGTTTGGCATATCAGGTACTACACGCAAAGAAGATGAAGAGCGAGGGTCGTGACTTTAAACCGATTTTTGGTTGTGAAGCATACTTTGTGCCAAGCATTGCTAACTGGAAACAGGAATACGATAAGGCAAGGGAGGAGACCAAGAATAAGCGGGGATCAAAACTGAAGGATGCTCAGTCTGGCACAACGGTGGAGAACGAAGCTTCTAAAAAGAAGATGAAGTCAGCGCTGAACAGAAGAAGTCACATGATTCTCTTAGCACAAAACCAGAAGGGACTTCAAAATATCTATAAGATGATATCAAAGTCTTACACGGGTGATAACTTTTATCGATATCCTCGCATTGATTATGCCTTGCTGAGAAAGCACAGCGAAGGGGTGATAGCAGCGTCGGCATGCCTCGGTGGTGTGTATGCTGGAGACTATTGGCAAAATCGAGATGATGGTGAGGACGCCGTTCTTGACGCTATGCGCAAGACAACGCAGAAGATGCAGTCTATCTTTGGTGGCAGGTGGTACGGTGAATTGCAATGGAACAATGTTCCAGAACAGCATACGCTGAACCAGTTTATCATTCAGATGCACTATGAGTTTGGTATCGAATTGATTTCCACAGCGGACTCACACTACTATTCACCAGAAGCGTGGAAGGATAGAGAGTTATATAAACGCCTTGGATTTCTTGGTCGAAAGGTGGAGTGGTTAAGTGATGAACTGCCCATTGATGTCGAGGAAATTGGGTATGAACTATACCCTAAGAATGGACAACAAATGTGGGAGAGTTACAAGAAGTACTCAGCGGAAGCGGGTGTTGAATACGATGACGACTTAGTGCTTAAATCGATTACTAGTACGTACGACATCGCTCACGATCTGATAGATGAATTCATGCCAGATAATACTGTACGACTTCCTGATTTTGTTGTGCCCGAAGGACAGTCTGCCGGTCAAGCATTAGCAGTCTTATGCGTAGCTGGTGCCAAAGAGAAAGGGTTTCATGACAAGGATGAGTACATAGAGAGACTTAAATATGAAGTCAATGTGATTGAGGATCGTGGGTTTAGCAAGTATTTCTTGACTATGAAGAAGATTGCAGAAGAGGCAACGAGAATGCAACTCACAGCGCCAGGAAGAGGTTCTGCGGCGGGTTCTCTGGTTGCCTATGCCTTAGGTATCACTCAAATTGATCCGATTCGTTACGGACTCCAATTTGAGCGTTTTATGACAAAAGGTGGCACGGGATATCCCGATATCGATTATGACGTTTCCGACCCGATGGTCCTGAAAGAAAAACTTATCGAAGAATGGGGCGATAACGTTGTGGTGCCTATCACAAATTGGAATACACTGCAACTTAGATCCCTCGTGAAAGATATCTCAAAGTTCTACAAGATAGAGTTTTCTGAGGTTAACGCAGTTACAAACAAGATGGTCTATGAGGCAACACCTTTGGCAAAAAAAGCGCACGGTATAACCGCTGGTGTGTACAATCCTACGTTTGAAGAACTCATGCAATACTCAGAGTCTTTACAGAAGTTTCTGGAAAAGTACCCGGAAGTGGAAACACATGTAAACAAACTGTATGGTCAAACGAGGTCTGCTTCTAGACATGCCGGTGGCGTCGTTATTGGGGAGAACCTGAATGAGTGGATGCCTCTTATCAACTCAGGCGGTGTACGACAAACCCCTTGGTCAGAGGGTCAAAACGTTCGACACCTTGAACCCATGGGTTTTATCAAATTTGACATTCTCGGATTAGCATCTTTGAGAATGATGGAAGATGCAATTAGACACATACTTGTGCGATACGAGAATATCGAAAATCCTACATTTGAGGACATAAAATCTTTTTATGAGACCAATTTACATCCAGAGAGAATTGACCTGGCGGACGATGCGGTATGGAAAAATGTATTTCATGAAGGTAAGTGGGCAGGTATTTTTCAATTTACCGAAGGTGGTGCTCAATCTTTCTGTAAGCACGCTAAACCAAACAACATCACAGACCTAGCGGCAATCACGTCGATCTATCGCCCAGGACCACTGTCAGCAGGTGTGGATAAGATGTACATAGGGGCGAAAGAGAATCCGGGAGATGTGGAATATTTGAGTGAAGAGGTGCGTGACATAACCTCTGAAACTTATGGATTTCTCATCTTTCAGGAACAGATTGCCATGCTTGCCCACAAACTTGGCAAAAACCTGTCCCTAGATGAGGGTAACAAACTACGTAAGTTGCTCACCAAGAAGGGAACTGGTGCCGTACAACAAGAAAAAGATAAGATCTACGATAAATTTCGTAGAGGATGTATAGAAAGGGGGTTGAAGCAACATGAAGCGAAAGAATTGTGGGAAAAGTTTGAATATTTTTCTGGATATGGTTTCAATAAGTCTCACGCTGTTTCCTATTGCGTGCTGTCTTATCAGTGTGCTTATCTTCTTAACTATTATCCTGAATGCTGGTTGGCAGCATTTTTAGATAAGGAACCGGACAAGAGAAAGGAGCGAGCAATCAATGTTGCGAAATCATATGGATATAACATTGAACCACTAAACGTTAACACGTCTGGCGTGAGGTGGGAGATCAGCAAAGACGGTAAGACTCTTATACAACCCTTGTCGTCAATTAAAGGTTTGGGGTCAACCGCTATTGCACAAATCATAGAAAACAGACCGTTTAGTACGGTAGAGGAGTTTCTATTTAACGAGAATATTGTATATTCCAAACTGAATAAGAAGGCGGTTAATGCGTTGACACTAAGTCAGGCACTTAACTGCCTCATGGATGAAAGATTTTCGGGATTAAAGCACTTTTGGTCCGCAGTTGCTGTCGAACGCCCAAGAAAGGAGAAGAACCTGCTTGAAAACATAGAACGATTTGAACCCGAAGGAGATTTCACTGAGGCGGAGAAGTTACAACATCTTGTCAATTTGGTTGGTGTTTTCCCTGTCAGTTCTGTTGTCGACGAAGCGCTTCAGTCTCGCCTCGATGAAATGATGATACCCCCTATTTCGGAGTTTGATCAAGAATTGCAAGTTTGTTGGTTTATACCAAGAGAAGTCTTGCAAAAGAAGACGAAAAATGGTAAACTGTTTTATCTGGTAAAAGTGATTGACACTAATTCGGAAGAAAATACAATTAAGTGTTGGGGTGTGGACCCCAATAAGGACAAGATTTATATTAACAGACCTTATATGGCTAGATTGAACTGGGATGCTCAGTGGGGATTTAGTACAAGGTCGGTTAGAAAAATGTTTAAGATATTAGCATAGGAGGAAACACAATGTCTAGACTTAAGGGACTGTCGGCAAAGATTATTGCTGACCAATATAAGGTTGCTTTTGAGAGTAAGGGT
>Ga0315331_10000417_pt1 | contig 29246 bp, 27 predicted proteins | sample M160m34915metaG_FD_203456 | JGI IMG/M metagenome (GOLD analysis project Ga0315331, IMG submission 203456) | Ammonia-oxidizing marine archaeal communities from Monterey Bay, California, United States - M1 60m 34915 | ecosystem: Environmental > Aquatic > Marine > Intertidal zone | place: USA...
GCCCAAAGAAAGTGTATGTTGTGAGGATAGTAAGCAGCGGGATAAAAGCCTTGCGCATTGCATTGGGCGATATATTCCTCATCTACTTTTGCCGCCGCAATATTTGATTCTGACGCGTCATGATATCTACCTACTCTCCAAAAGATATGTGACGGCATATGTACAAGATGACCAGAACCAGGAACAAGAGATCCCAATTTATCTGCATAAGGCTCAGCTCGCTCGGGAGTATTCGAGGCTTCAACCGCATGTATGTATAGATGAATTGCAAGCGGGTGATCTGAACTTCTGGCTAAAACCAATTCTAGTGTCTCTAATACTTTCTCGGTATTAGGTTTCGCTTTCCCTTCATCTAACCAATAATTCCATGGCATGGTATTCATCAGTGCTTCGGCAAATAGTGATGCGGCATCATCATCTTCCGGATACTTGTTTTTTAGTTTTTCCATAGCAATAGCGTAATCGATGTCTAGAGGTTCTCTGGAAGTGGTTGGGTCGCCGTTATATCTGGTATTCAATGCAGTAATGTAGTCACGTTCTTTTTGAGTTAAGTGAGCGGTATTTTCATTAGCTTTAGTAATTGCGGCTAGGGCGTTGACTCGCTGCTCGTCAGTCATTATCACTTTTCCGCTGCTCGTTACGTTTATATTAGGACCGGTTGCCAAGGCCTCTCCCCAAAAGCACATACCACATGTGGGATCTAGCTTTTGGGCAGCTTTGAAACTCCGTATTGACTCAGCGTGGTTGAACCCAAAGGCAAGGATTAGTCCTTGGTTAAAATAGCGTTGTGCCTCTGGGCTTTGAGTAGTGATTATATGAGAGTGATTCCCCAACCCTTTAAATAGTGGGGCCTCAATTTTTCCAGTAGTTTTATTTGCTACTGTATCTACTTTGCCATCGCAGCCTGCGATCAATAGTAAGCTTACTAATATTAAGTAATAAGAATAATTCATTTTTTAATTTTGCGTATTTTATCCAACAGTTGTTAAAAGGCTTTAAAGATTTAATTTCTTTTTTTTGAGTGCATAATGACCTCTGGCATATCTAATATGACTAGCACTCTTTTAGGATCAAATGAACACTAGGCGGCTCTGAGCTCAGCGCGCCGAACTTTTGTAGCTTCTAGGTCTATAGTTTTAGCATCTTTGTCGATTACGACACCATAAACATCGTAAGCCGTATTGAAGGTAATGTATTCGTCCAGGACGTCGTCTAGCACAGCCGCTACATCTCTATCGAGCGGTTTACCCCAGCCACCGCCACCGGTTGATTCGAACATAAATGTCTCACCGTGGGTGAACGGGACATTTGACAGTAGGGGACTTTTCCATCCGCCAGCTTCGTCAAGCCCTCCGATGACCTCAGATGTACCATCACCATATATTTTCGTCTGTCTCTGTACATCTGAAAACTCTCCACCATTGACACCAGGACTTCCTTGTAACGTTCTAGCGGATTCCATGCTAAGTAGACCATCAGATAGGTACCGTACCTTGAACACTGCACCGAGTCCGCCTCTATATCGTCCAGGCCCACCACTATCAGGTCGCAGCTCAAATGACTCATAAGCTATTGGGAACAAGAGTTCAGCAGATTCCGCTGGCATATTCATACAATTGCCGAGAGGGTCCTCTGTAACATTCATGCCATCGCCAAACGGGGTGCCTCCCCAACCGCCTGCTGGCAAGTCGGAAAAAACATCAGTAGTGCCGTCAGGCGCCACTACTGAAGAAACAAACCAGTTACAATCCGCATTTGTCGATCCAGTGACTTTATCCGGACATGCCTGCGCTAGGGCTTGCCATACTGCACTCGTTATTTTAGCCGACGTCAGAGTGGTACAACCTATAGTGGGTGCTGGCCATTTTGCATTAAGCCAACAGTTGTCAGGGAGAGTGATTTTTATTGGGTTAAACATTCCTTGATTTTGAGGCGCGTGCGGCGCTAAAAAAAATTGCAAGGAGTAGAGGGCTGCAGATGCGGTATTGGCATAAGGAGAATTGATAGCTCCTTTCACTTCAGGGCCGGTTTCAGAAAAATCTATATTGATGTCTGAACCTTCTACTACTAGCCTAACTTTTATGGGTATTGGCTCGTTAGAATGTCCGTCGGTATCCGCGTACTCCTCCGCAAAATACTCTCCATCCGGGATATCTAGAATACCTTTTCGGACAATATTTTCGGTATATTCTTGCAATTGTTTCATTGCGACTGTCAATACATCGATGCCATAACGCTCGGCGGCGGCACGCAATTCTGTATCAGCTGCCTTTAAACATCCTACATGAGCTTGCAGATCACCTTTCACGAAGTGAGGGGTTCTTGTGTTGTTTAGTATTATATCTAGGATGTCTTGATTAACTTCGCCCTGGCTAAAAATTTTGAGCGGTGGCAGCCTCAGCCCTTCTCCGGCTATGTGCGTCCCATCCATCGCCTGACCACCGGCAGCACCGCCACCTAGGTCCATCCAGTGACCTCGACTCACTGCAAAGCCAATTATTTTTTCACCGAAAAAAATTGGCATCATGAAAGTGATATCATTTATGTGAGTGCCTCCCTTATAAGGGTCATTGACTAAGTAGACGTCTTCGGGTTTCATCTGATTGACGGGATATTTGTCAATAATTGCTTCGGCACTAAATTTCATAGCTGCTAGATGTATAGGACAATTGGCTGCCTGACTTAATAATTGAGCATCGGCATCGTAGATCGCATTAGAAAAATCTATCATGTCCGCTAATATTGGGGAGAACGAAGCTCGCTGCAGTACTGAGGACATGCGGTCCGCCGCATATTCAAAAATACTTCGCAAGACCTCAAACGTAACTGGGTCTACTTTGGAACCGTCCTCTACTAAATTATTTGATTTAACCAGAGTGTCCATTGAATAGCTGCTCCTTCAATTAGTTAGTTTGTTAAGTTCAATAATCATATTGCCGTAATTATCCACTGTGCCGATTGCACAGGGAGGTATTACAGCACACGCGTGCTCAAATTCGACAATGCAAGGTCCAGCGACCTCAGATTGAGGTCCCAACGCGTGTCCATTATAAACAACACTTTTATACCATTGCTTATCAAAGTAAACATCGCGGGAGCCTTTCTCTATATTTTCTCCACTCGCCACAACGGTTACGGAGGGGGGTCTTTTTGTCTTGCCAACTGCCGCTAGCCCTAAAACGACAATGGATGGTTCGAAGTCATCAGAACTGACCCCAAACTCTTGTTTGTGACATTCGTGAAATCGTTCCGAAATGGTTACTAAGTCGTCATCGTTTAACTTGCCAGAAGGGACTGGTGTTTCTACCTCGTAACTTTGTCCTACATACCGCATTTGCGCTGTGCGTGTGATTACCACGTCACGCTTATCCACTCCATCAGCAGACAAAAGCGCTAATGCGTCACTTTCAAGTTTCTCATACAGCTCATTAATAGTTCCGATATCCGCGTCTGCTACGGCAGAAAAATAAAATGCCTCTAAATCTTGTCTTAGGTCCATCGCAGTCGCACCGAATGCTGAGGCTACTCCAGCCGCCGCAGGTACTATGATTCTCGGAATATTCATGGATTCCGCGATTAAGAAAGCGTGCATAGCGCCGGCACCACCAAAACTCGCTAAAATAAAGTCCCGCGGGTCGCGACCCCGACCTGTGATGACTTTTTTAACCGCTTGTGCCATGTTTTCGCATCCGATACGAACCATTCCATCCGCGGTTTCTATAGCCGATAGTCCGACCTTTTGTCCTACCTTTTCGATAGCCGCTTCAGCTGCTTTACTGTCGAGCATCATCTTCCCTCCTAGCGAGGGCTCAATACGTCCGAGGAGGAGGTTCGCATCTGTAATAGTCGGTTCTTCACCGCCCAATCCGTAGGATACTGGTCCTGGTGTTGAACCAGCAGACTGAGGGCCAACTCTGAGACTATTCCCTTCGTCTATCCAGCCTATGGAGCCTCCTCCCGCACCAACGCTATGAATATCTAGCATAGGCACAATCACAGGAACTTCCCATTCAATTTCGTGATCGCGAGTAACGAGACCTTTTCCATTTTCGACGATAGACACGTCAAAACTTGTTCCACCCACGTCAGTATGAATAATATTGGGACAGTCCCCTTTAACCTCATTTAAATAGGCGGCGTAAGCTACCCCCCCTGCGGGTCCCGATTCAATCAATTCTTCTGGGTGGTTCTTTGCGTATTCGACGCCCGTAATGCCGCCACTAGATTTTAGGATTAGCAGCCTTCCAGAAAACCCAGCTTCTTTTAAACTATTTTCCAAATGACCGAAGTATTGCTCCATCACAGGCATTGTCGCTGCCCTTATAGCAGCGGTCACGAAGCGACCATGTTCTCTAAAAAGAGCCCGGGTATCAGAAGAAGTAATACAATAGATATTCGGATTTTCTTGGAGAATGATATCTCGCATCTCATCTTCGTGTTTTGAGCTAACGTACGAGTTTATGAAAGCAACTGCTACCGATTGAATATTACTATCGTGAATCTTTTTAGCTATGTCTCTCGCAGCGACCTTATCTAATGGTCGGACTACTTTCCCGTGCACATCCATTCTCTCGTCTAGTGTATAACGATACCGTCTCTTGATAATCGGTTTAGGCTTGGTTTGATAGGGGTTATAGAGTTCAGCTCGGTGCTGACGACCGATCTCGATCGTATCCCTAAATCCGTTAGTCGTCACCATTGCTACCTCAGGATAATCTCGAGTGATCAGGGCGTTAGTGGCGGTAGTGGTGCCATGCATCAAATGGGAGATATCGCTCGCTTCTATATTTGCGTCTTTAAGGGCATTCATAACACCTAAAGATCTATCGGGTTTAGTCGTAAGTACTTTAGAACTTATCTGCCTATTATCTGCCTCGTCCCACGCGAATAAATCTGTAAAGGTTCCGCCTACATCGATACCTACTCGCCACATATTAATCCCTCAACTGATTTAAAAAGTAAACTTGAACTATTTCAGATTACCGATAATTCGCTCTACCCGTGCCTCTGTGACGGTATACGTCGCAATTATTGAGACAAATTCATGCCAAAGGCTTAGTCTAATACTAGAGTAGAACGAGTTTAACAGAACTATTCATATGGTATAGCTGAACTAAGCAAAGCTCAAATTAGAAGATTGAGTGATTTTGAAGGTAATTTTTTTAGGAGAAAGACTGGATAGTCTTAATTACACACGGCTGAGGTCGGAAAGCTTTTACTCTGATTGACTCATCAAAGGCATAATTCTCAAGAGGAGATTTTTAGTTACAGTTTGCGTGTTTCGGAATAGCGTCAAAGTGGTGTGATCGCAGCCTATCTAGTCGTTTAGCGAATTAACGTTTGCTGAATTGCGGACGCTTGCGCGCTTTGTGAAGGCCAATTTTCTTTCGTTCCACTTCTCGAGCATCTCGCGTAACAAAACCTGCTACTCTCAGGGGTTTTCTCAGACTTTCTTCGTATTTGATTAATGCTCTGGTGATACCGTGTCTGATCGCTCCTGCTTGACCGGTTATGCCGCCACCGGATACCGTCACATTTATATCGAAATTTTTTGTCATATCTACGGTCTCTAGAGGTTGAGTAACAACCATTCGACCAGTTTCTCTCGGGAAATAGTCCTCGATAGACTTTCCGTTAATCACAATATTTCCTGTGCCCTTACTGAGGAAAACTCTTGCAGAAGAAGACTTTCTTCGTCCGGTACTATAACAAATTTCTGTTGCCATGATTTTATAATTCCAATAGTTTTGGTTGTTGCGCCTCGTGTCCGTGCGTCGAGCCGGAGAACACTTTTAACTTCCTAAACATTTCTCGTCCGAGAGGACCTTTAGGTAACATGCCTTTGACAGCTTTTTCAATAATCATTGTTGGGTTTTTTGCCATTAGTTTCTCATAGCTAATATGCTTGAGACCACCTGGGTAACCAGAATGACTGTAATAAATTTTATCACTAACCTTTTTACCGGTAACTCTGATTTTTTCTGCATTAATAATAACTATGTAGTCGCCAGTAGCCATGTGAGGTGTATAATCTGGTTTGTGTTTGCCTCTTAATCGGTGCGCTACTTGCGTAGCCAGCCGACCAAGGACCTTATCCGTGGCATCGATAACGTACCAGTCATTAGTTATTGTTTCAGGGGTGGCAGTAAACGTTCTCATTAGCGCGTCCGAACTCGTAAAAATGATGGGCAATGGTAAGTTTTGAAAGGGTTCCTGTCAATCTGTGATTGACAATTGGCCCGCTGATTAAAGAATTTTCTCTTTGTTAGAGGTATATATGCGCAAAATCGGGCAATTTTCGATGCTGGACAAAGCAATTGCATGTCTCGATCACGGCTTGCGCGCGGTTTTTTTGGATGATAGTCAAAATGCTACAACCTATCCGGCGCGTAATGTAGATTGTCCAGCGCTTTCAAAAGGAGAGCGCTCGCGAAGTATTCGTTTAATGCGAGTTAATCATGCTGGAGAAGTGAGCGCTCAGGGCCTCTACCTAGGCCAATCTCTTTTGTCACGAGATACTGGAACTTTTTTTTCTTTGATGGAAGCGGCAAATGAAGAAAAAGAGCACCTTCATTGGTGCGAAATCCGGTTAAAAGAGCTAGAAGGACGAGTGAGTATGCTGGGCGGCGTTTGGTTTTTAGGCTCTCTATGTATGGGGGTGTTGATCGCTCGTGCCGGTGATGATTGGAGTTTAGGGTTTGTCGAAGAGACTGAAAATCAGGTAGTGGAGCACCTTGACAACCACTTGTTTGAGTTGCCTGAAAAAGATGTTTCTAGTAAGGCTATACTGTTAGTGATGCGATCGGATGAAGCAAGACACGCTAAAAACGCGTCATCAAGAGGTGGTAGGAAGTTGCCCTATTGGGCTCGCAAAGTAATGCAGTTTCAGGCCAAAATAATGACGACAGTGGCCTCTAGAATATAACGTGGCCTCAATTGATAATTCTAGGATGAGAGAACTAGTATGCAGATTTTGAGTCTAAATTTCAGAAAAACTTTGGCGGCGATTATATTGTCGATAAGTCTTCCTTTTTTTTCTGGGGCCAGTTTCGGAGCGATACCCTTAGAGATTTCACGGAGTCTTGCTCCAATGTTAGAAAATATTACGCCTGCTGTCGTTAATATCTCTACTGAAGGGCGCCAGGTTATGCGCGAAAACCCGATTTTTTCTGATCCATTTTTCCGCGATTTTTTTGATATTCCGATGCGTCCACGCACAAGGAAGACACAAAGCTTAGGATCAGGCGTTATTGTTGATGCAAGTAGAGGAATAGTACTAACGAACTCTCACGTGGTTGCTAACGCTGACACGATTAAGGTAACTCTGAGAGATGGTCGAGAATTTAATGGAGAGTTAGTGGGTACTGATCCAGAAACTGATGTAGCCGTTGTGAAGGTTGCACCCAAAAACCTACAGGATATTAAATTTGCAGATTCCAATAATCTACGAGTTGGAGATTTTGTAGTCGCGATCGGAAACCCTTTTGGCCTCGGACAAACCGTAACATCGGGTATAGTTAGTGCGCTAGGACGTTCGGGTTTAGGTATATCTGGTTACGAGGATTTGATTCAGACAGATGCTTCAATAAATCCTGGTAATTCTGGGGGCGCCTTGGTGAATCTTGAAGGGGAGCTCGTAGGATTGAATACAGCAATTTACTCGAGGCACGGCGGTAATATTGGGATCGGCTTTGCTATATCGATCAATATGGCGAGACATGTGATGGAGCAGTTGGTCCAATATGGTACCGTCCAAAGAGGTGGGATTGGTGCTCAATTCCAAGATCTAACTCCTTCTCTAGCCGAAGCATTCGGTTTAGGAGATATCCCTAGCGGCGCAATCATTGCGCGAATTGCTGAATTTTCTCCTGCTGATGTGGCAGGCTTACAAGTGGGTGACATTGTCACTAGTATTAATAATCGTGTCGTTAAAACTGTAGCTGAGGTCGATACTCAAGTAGCGCTCTCTCCAGTAGGAGAAAAAGTACCAATATCTCTTCTTAGGCAAGGACGTAAAATAAATACAGAATTTTTTATCGAGATTGAGACACATAGCAGCCAGCTATCTCCATTTAAGAATAGTCGTTTCGCGGATAGTACTATTGGCGAAATCCCAAGTAGTTCGCGTTTTTATGGTCGTATCGCCGGGGTACAAATCGAAGAGATAAAGTCTTCTAGTCCGGCATGGAGCTCAGGACTGCGAAAAGGGGACATTATTCAGGCAATAAATGGGAGAAAAATTAGATCGGTCGGGGAGTTTGTACAGACAGTTTCGCGATTTACGGAACGACTAAGAGTAACAGTGAGACGTGGCCGTCAGGTTGCGGTGGTTACTATAGACTAGGAGCGGATTACCTTTTTAAGAAGCGGATCCAGCGCCAGACGTTTAATAGACTTGAAAGAGATGCCGCCAGATAAGTCAGTGCACAAGCGGACAGGATCTTGCGAGCCTTAGGGATATCGCGGTCAGATAGGAAGCGGCCGGATAGTAACGGCAACGCTCGATTAAAGCTCGCATCCACCTCGACTGGGAGAGTTATCAGGTGTACTAAAACTGGAAGTAACATTACCGCCATACCAATTATTAGCAATGCGGCACCAGCTTGGGGCGTTCTTGTGACCATGGTTACTATTGGAATTCCGATGAGAAGAATTGACCCAACGCGCTCAAATATGCCGGCGACTCTTGCGAGGCGGGTTCGAAGTTTTAATGGACCAAACCCGATATGATCTTGGATAGCATGTCCGACTTCATGGGCGGCAACAACGATAGCCGTTAGGGAATTATCATTATAGGAACTCCGGCTTAAGCGCACAGTTTTATTGATGGGGTCAAAATGATCGCCAACGCCTAGCTCATCGATCTCTACCGTGTACTGTTTTAGTCCGGCCTCTTTTAGTATATGCGTCGCTAGTTCTCCTCCGGTCCCACTAATGTCATCTCTTTTGTCTGCGAATTGTCTCAACACTCGGCGAGCCCAGATCTGCGGCCCAAGTATTAGTCCTACGATAATTAAAATTAGTATTAGGATCATTGCTCCCTCGCTGATTCGATAATAATTGCGTCACGAGACTCTGAACTGGAGCATTGCAGAGTGGTATTGAATTTACACAACTGGAAACTAATAAGGATTGTTTGCATTGAGCGAATTGCTTTATGGTAAAACTAATTCATAGTCTAATATGTAACAGGCAATGAATAAACATACTAAAAAGTTATGGCGAAATCACCTAAAGCACTTTACCTAGCAGATACTGAATCTGGCAAAGTTACCTACGACGAATCACAGCATAAGGTGATCACCAAATTAGACGATATTTATCATCAGCTTTTAGCTGAGCCTGACCGAAGAAGTGTCAGTATTTTAGACAAATTAGTTGGCAAGAGGAGGCCATACTGGGAGCCGATAAGAGGCCTCTATATTTGGGGTAGTGTGGGTAGGGGTAAGACGTATCTCGTAAATCAGTTCTACAATATCCTTCCCACTCAGTACAAAGTGAGACTGCACTTTCACGCTTTCATGCAGAATACTCATGAAAAGCTGGCTGATTTTAAGTTAGAGTCAGATCCTCTCCGAAGAGTTGCTGAGGCATGGGCAGCGCGGGTTCGTGTTATTTGTCTCGATGAATTGCATGTCGCCGATATCACGGATGCGATGATTTTGGCGAATTTGTTGGAAGGTCTATTTGAAAAGGGAGTTACTATGGTGACTACTTCAAATGATACTCCCGATGATTTATATCGAGGGGGTCTTCAGCGAGATAGATTCTTACCAGCGATTAGCCTTATTAAACGTCATCTTGAGGTTTGTGAGTTGATTGGCAATGCAGACTACCGACTGAGAGTCTTGGAAAAAGCACCAGTGTATTATCAATGTCATGCGGGCGAGCGATATAGTGAATTAGAGGCCAGCTTTAAAGCTTTGTCGAATAGCGAGGCGCTCTCTGAACCTTATGTAGTGATTAATTCTAGAAGAATACCAGTTCAAATGAGAGCTGATGGATTGATTTGGTTGACTTTTGATGCTCTATGCAATGGTACGCGGTCTGTAGCAGATTACATCGAGTTAGCTCGTCTTAATAATACGATTTTTGTAAGCGATATACCCATCATGGGGAATGATGATAATGACGCAGCGAGGCGTTTCATTAATTTTATAGATGAAATATACGACCGGAATGTCAATTTAATAGTGTCGGCGCAAGAGGAACCAGAAAACCTCTATTGTGGTAGCCGGTTGCAAAAGTCATTCCTACGCACATCGAGTAGACTAGAGGAAATGCAATCGCATGAGTATCTAGCTTTGCCACATAAATTAGATTAAAGCGATATTTAACATTAAGTTAGGTTAATTTATTGACAATTTAAATTATTTATATACGCTATATCTAATTAACTTAGGCTTTAGATATAAGGGAGTGGATCTGAAGTGGCGACTAAACATGATATACCGGATGCGAATGAGTTAGATATCGCGCGTGTCATAGGAAGACACTATGGTGACGGCGCGGTGTATATGACTCAGGATGAAGATCAGGCTTCAGCGCTGTCTGAGGCGATCTCAGAGGGCTTTGTTAGCGAGGATGGGTTTCTGACCAGAAAAGGACGAGAATTTTTAGTTCGATTTGGTTAATAGATCCAACATTTAGGTTTAAGTTTTCTGAAGATTGCTCCAATTTTTGTTAAATATTGGGTATACAGTTCCTATCACCGCAAGATTTAATATACCTATGACGCCGAAAAGTTGAGGTTCGTTAGCACCCTGACGATAGATTACCACCGTAAAAAGAGCGGATAGCACCATAAAAAAGGCATTACATACGTTCAGCGCAGCGATCGTTCGAGCACGATGAGTTGCTCGGAGATTTATCTGTAGACACGCGTAAAGTGGAATGACGTAAAGGGCGCCAAAGGTACCGACTAGAACTAATTGTGTGAAGAAAATTATCGTAAAGCGGGACGATAAAAAGTTATCCAATTGGAGCAAATTCGATGATATCGGAGGTGTGCCCTGAGCTAAGACAGTGAGAGATGTGAGACCGACGCCGACGGCTCCTAAACAGACCAAATAAGGTCTAATTTGTCCCCTGGTAAGCAATGTGCACAGAAATGCACCTAGTCCTATTCCTATGACAAAGGCTAAATTCAGAATCGTTATAACGTTCGCATCTGCTCCTAGAAGTAATTTTGCATATGTTGGAACTGCTGCCACGAAGGCCGAGCTAGTGAACCAAAACCCAGATATCAAAAATATTAATATTAGGTTAAGGCGATCTGAAATAGCTTCTTTAACAATAGATATTGTTGCCTTAGGTAGATTTTGTCTGATTTTAATGGTGTTGTCGCTTGCCACTGCAATCGGTATGAAATGAGCACATATCCGACCGGCTATCGCCAAGCACAAAATATGGATGATAATAATTTTGGATGCAGATCCAATCAGCCCCGCTAAAATCCCCCCTAAAATCGTACCTGTCATAATAGCAAAGTAAGTACCAGCCTGTAGCATTGCGTTTGCCGTGGTTAATTCTTTTTTTTCTAACAGTTGAGGTAATAGCGCGTACTTTAATGGACCAAAAAATGTCGATTGTGTACCCATAAGAAATAGACTGAAAAGCAATAAATAGTAATTTGCTATCAAGAAACCGAGACAGGCAATAGCCACAATCAATATTTCCATTGATTTAATATGTTTAATTAATTTTGACTTCTCATACTTGTCGGCAACTTCACCCGCAAGCGAAGAAAATAAGAAAAAAGGTAGGATAAATATTGCACCGGTAGTCGCGACCAATATTCTACTATTCTCCGAGTCGCCTTCGAAAACGTTAAGAATAAGAAACATAATGATAGAAAACCTGAGAAGATTATCGTTGAATGCTCCTAAAAATTGGGTACAAAAAAGAGGGCCGAAGCGTTTTGTATAAAGTAAAGACGAGAAAAGACTTTTAGGAAAGGACGACATTATTAGTGGGTAAGAACGATTTTCAGAGTCTTAAAGGACTGATATTCCTGGTGCGAGCCAGAGCGGGATACGAATCCGCCGAAATTAAAATGGGATGTCGTCATCAAATGGGTCGTTTACAACTGCACTCGGTGAGGCGGGTTGGCTAGTAGATGCGGGCTGTTGACCGGCGGACGAATCTGAATTAGTGCCTCGACTTCCTAGCATTTGCATTTCGTTAGCGACGATTTCTGTTGTGTACCGATCATTTCCATCCTTATCTTGCCACTTGCGAGTTTGGATCCGACCTTCGACATAAACTTGCGAACCTTTGCGCAGATACTCATTGACCACTTCTGCAAGCCGCCCAAAAAATATGACTCTGTGCCACTCTACGCGTTCTTTCGTTTCTTGGGTTTCTTTGTCACGCCAAGATTCCGATGTTGCTAGAGTGATATTAGCGACTGCACTGCCGCTTTGGGTAGAACGAAGTTCGGGATCGTTTCCTAAATTACCAATTAAAGTTACCTTGTTAACGCCACGAGCCATTCTACTTTCTCCTAATTAATCAAGTTGCACCTTAATAATAGAATCTTTTCTATAAATTTCCTACGTATTATTGAAAACAATTTAGACCACTTGAGGAAAAACATCGTATAGTAGGCTGTTGTTAAATAATTACCGCAGGCGGCGTCGCGACGTTATTCGTCGGCAAGAAGTATTTGGAGCTCATGGACAAAATTAACTTGCGCGGTGCGCGCACTCACAACCTTAAAAATATCAACGTAAGCTTACCGAGAGATAAATTAATCGTATTAACCGGATTATCCGGTTCGGGAAAATCTTCTTTAGCTTTTGATACGATATACGCAGAAGGGCAGCGGCGATACGTCGAATCATTGTCTGCATACGCGAGGCAATTTCTCTCGGTAATGGAAAAGCCGGACATAGATCATATAGAAGGCTTGTCTCCCGCTATATCGATTGAGCAAAAATCTACAAGTCATAATCCTCGCTCTACTGTAGGTACAATAACCGAAATATATGACTATCTTCGTTTACTATTTGCTCGAGTGGGACAGCCAATGTGTCCTGACCATTCGGAGAGTCTTGAAGCTCAGTCGATTGCCCAAATGGTTGATACGGTTCTTAAACTCGCGAGCGATGAACGATGGATGCTTGTGGCTCCTATAGTACGAGATCGCAAGGGGGAACATCAGCAGGTATTTGATAATTTAGCCAGGTTGGGTTACGTCAGGGCACTAGTAGACGGGAATATAATTTCTTTAGACGATCCACCAGCGCTCGAACTAAGGAAAAAGCACAATATTGACGTCATAGTTGATCGGTTCAAGGTGAAACCTGGATTAGAACAACGACTCGCTGAGTCTTTCGAGACTGCGCTGGAACTGGGAGAGGGGTTCGTACGAGTTTGCCCAATTGATAGTGATAGCATGTCTAGTGATATTCTTTTTTCCTCTAGATTTGCCTGTCCAAAATGTGGTTTCGCAATTGAAGAGCTAGAGCCTAGACTATTTTCTTTTAATAATCCGGTCGGAGCTTGTTTAAGTTGCGATGGATTAGGAGTCTCGGAGTATTTTGATCCAGATCGCGTGGTTCAACAGCCCGAAGTAAGCCTCCCGGGAGGCGCAATTAGGGGCTGGGATAGACGTAATGCATATTACTCTCGGCTAATTGATTCTTTAGCTCAGCACTACAAGTTCGATGTTGATAGTCCTTTTAACGAACTATCGTCGAATATTCGTGAAGTGATCCTTCGTGGCAGCGGAACTGAAGAAATCGAATTTAAGTACATAAAGTCTGGCGGAAAATTATATAAGCGCAAGCATCCTTTCGAGGGTGTGATCCCAAATATGGAGCGCCGGTACAAGGAGACTGACTCGAATATTGTTCGCGAGGAACTAGGTCGTTACTTGGGCAGTCGGAAGTGTCCTGATTGTGAAGGGACCCGACTTAATCGCGCAGCTCGAAATGTTTTTATTTCTGAGATGAATCTATCAAATTTGACAGCGATGTCTATTAAAGATGCTGGCGAATTTTTTAACAATCTCAGTCTCTCAGGCAAGCGTGGCGAAATCGCTGAGAAAATAGTAAAGGAAATTGGATTGCGCTTAAGTTTTTTAATTAATGTGGGACTAAATTATCTAACGCTTGATCGTAGTGCAAACACACTCTCCGGAGGAGAAGCTCAGCGGATTAGACTTGCGAGCCAGATTGGCGCAGGATTAGTCGGAGTGATGTATGTTTTGGACGAACCTTCGATTGGGCTACATCAGAGAGATAATCAGAAGCTATTAGATACTTTGGCGAGTCTTCGCGATCGAGGAAATACGGTAATAGTAGTCGAGCATGATGAAGAAGCGATTAGAATGGCTGATTATGTCGTAGACATAGGTCCGGGAGCCGGTATTCATGGTGGAGAGATCGTCGCTGAAGGCACTCCCGAGACTATTGCTAGCAGTCCAGCATCGCTCACTGGACAGTATCTTTCAGGGGCGCGGCAAATTCAGGTTCCGGTATGCCGGACACCTCTGGATAAAGATAGGGTATTGTCTATTCTCGGAGCGAACGGGAACAATCTTAAAAGCGTCGACGTTTCTGTACCGATAGGCTTGATGACATGTATCACAGGAGTATCCGGATCGGGCAAGTCGACACTAATAAACGACACCTTATATCGTACGGCTGCAAAAGTACTGAACCGCGCGTCTACCAAACCAGCAAAATGTAAAGAGATAGTCGGTCTAGAGCATTTTGACAAAGTAGTCGATATAGATCAAAGCCCTATTGGAAGAACCCCTCGGTCTAACCCCGCGACTTATACTGGATTATTTGGGCCAATAAGAGAACTATTTGCGGCTACCGCAGAGTCTAGATCACGAGGCTATAAGCCGGGGCGATTTAGCTTTAATGTCAAAGGTGGGAGGTGCGAGGCTTGCCAAGGGGATGGGCTGATAAAAGTAGAAATGCATTTCTTACCAGACGTATATGTTCCGTGTGATGACTGCAAAGGTAAGCGGTATAACAGAGAAACGCTAGGAATAATGTATAAAGGAAAGACTATCAGTGACGTTTTAGATATGACAGTAGAGGAGGCGATGGTATTTTTTGATTCTGTGCCCACAATTCGTTCCAAGTTAAAAACTCTCACCGAAGTGGGATTGTCTTATGTTAATATAGGCCAGAATGCGACGACATTATCTGGCGGCGAAGCTCAAAGAGTGAAACTTTCGAAAGAGCTGTCCAAACGAGATACGGGCAATACGTTATATATCTTAGACGAACCTACCACGGGCCTGCATTTCTATGATATTGAGCAACTATTAAAGGTTCTCCATCGACTGCGCGATCATGGGAATACTGTTGTGATAATTGAACACAATCTTGACGTTGTGAAAACAGCTGATTGGGTTATTGATATTGGACCAGAGGGCGGGGAGAATGGAGGTCAAATAGTAGCATGTGGCACACCAGAGGAAGTTTCTCAGATTGAAAGCTCTTACACGGGGCACTATCTTGCTAAGCTGTTAAAGACACCTCACGCCGTAAATAGCATGGCGGGCTAACGATGGAAAACAAATTACTGGATATATATATATGAGCACTTTGATATGTGGTTCTTTTGCCTACGATAATATTACAGAGTTTAATGATCAATTTAAGAATCATATTCTTCCTGATCAGCTTGATATTTTAAACGTTTGCTTTCTTGTTCCAAGCTTGCGCCGTGAATATGGCGGAGTAGCCGGAAATATCGCTTATAACTTAAAGATGATCGGAGGAAACCCAGTACCTATGGGGACAGTGGGGGAGGACTTTGAGCCCTACAGGCAGTGGATAAAAGACCATGCTATTCCAACTGATTTCATTAAACCTGTTTCAGGGGCAATGACTGCTCAGGCTTTCATCACAACAGATAATGATGGGAATCAAATAACCGTATTCCACCCTGGTGCGATGGAGTATTCCGCACGTAATTCGCTAGAAGATGTTGCGGGTAGTAGGTTGGCAATTATCTCGCCCGACGGTAAGGATGGGATGATATATCATGCAGAGCAGGCTCATAGGCTAGCGATCCCACTTGTATTCGATCCTGGACAAGGACTTCCTATGTTCGATGGGAAAGAGCTTGAGCGATTTATCGAAATTGCAAGCTGGATAACGGTGAATGCTTATGAGGCTGAAATGCTTCAGAGTAAGACGGGACTCTCTTTGGAGAAAATTGCGGGAAAAGTTGAGGCCCTGATTGTCACCGAGGGTGAAAAGGGATCGAAAATCCTCACAGAAGGTCAGTCCATTTCGATACCTCCTGCTGTTGCCATGAATGCTGTAGATCCTACTGGTTGCGGCGATGCTTATCGGGCAGGAATACTTTATGGTATCGAGCATAATTTGGACTGGAAGATAACGGGTCGCGTGGCATCTTTGTTAGGTAGTATAAAAGTCGAAAAAGAAGGAACGCAGAACCACTTGATCAATCGCGCTGATTTTGAGCGCCGTTACGAGGTCGAGTTTGGGAGCGTTCTAGAGTGGTAGAGTTTTTAAGCCTCATTTCTAGTTGATTGAAGCGTAATGATCCCCTTCCCTAATATTGATCCTGTTGTTTTAGAAATAGGCTTTTTTCAGGTTCATTGGTACGGCGTTTCTTATGTTCTAGGTATTGGTATAGGTTGGTATTATCTTGAAAATCGTGCGCGGGCGTCGAGTTTAAAGGTTATAAGCGTTTCAGATACGGTTTTTTATGTGGCTTTAGGGGCAGTTGTAGGTGGAAGAATCGGTTATATTTTATTTTATAATCTTGCCGCCTATTATCACGACCCGCTAAGTATCTTGGCTATTTGGAAGGGTGGAATGTCTTTTCATGGAGGTGTTTTAGGGGTCGCGTTGGTACTGATATGGCAGGCGAGAAAGATTGAGAGCAGTGTGTTCGCGTTGAGCGATTTTATTGTTCCTGCCTTACCCATTGGCATAGGCCTAGGTAGGTTAGCGAATTTTGTTAATCAGGAGTTATGGGGTGCCCCTACGGATTTACCGTGGGGTGTAGTATTTACTGTTCCCGCTGCCGGTGGTTTTAGCAGACACCCTACCCAATTGTACGAGGCATTTTTAGAGGGGCTTTTACTGTTTTTATTACTTCACTTCATGAGTAAAAGAAAGCTAGCTTTAGGTACTACCACAGGACTATTCCTTTTGCTTTACGGTTGCTTCAGAAGCCTAGTAGAATTGCTTCGAGAGCCTGACAGCCATATTGGCTATTTGTATGGTGATTGGCTGACTATGGGACAATTACTATGCGCGCCCATGATCTTGATAGGATTGATAATTATCATTTCTTGTTACAATCGCGAAAGCGCTATAGGTTGATCCGATTACAACGGGAATCGGGTGCTTTGAATGGATCTTTTGGGATTTAGATAAATGCGAACATATTTAGAATTGCTTCGGCATGTAAAAAATAATGGAGTGCGTAAGAACGACCGTACTGGAACGGGGACATTAAGTGTTTTTGGATATCAAATGCGTTTTAATCTCGCTGAAGGCTTCCCGTTACTTACCACCAAGAAACTACATTTGAAGTCCATCATTCATGAATTGATTTGGTTCCTCAAAGGTGAGTCAAATATTGCTTATCTAAAGGAACATGGGGTTTCTATCTGGGACGAGTGGGCAGATGGACAGGGTGAACTGGGCCCTGTCTATGGAGTGCAATGGAGATCGTGGCCGAGCGTCGATGGTAAAAGCATTGATCAGATAACGTCGGTGATAAATGATATTAAAAATAATCCTGATTCGCGGCGATTGATAGTTAGCGCTTGGAATGTCCCGGAGATCAGTCACATGGCGCTAGCTCCTTGCCATGCGCTATTTCAGTTCTATGTTGCCGACGGCCGATTGTCGTGCCAGCTCTACCAAAGAAGTGGAGACATTTTTTTGGGTATACCCTTTAATATTGCATCCTATGCTCTACTCACTATGATGATAGCCCAGGTCTGCGATCTCGAGGTAGGGGAGTTTGTGCATACTATAGGGGACGCACATTTATACCTAAATCACCTCGAGCAAGCAGAATTGCAATTGTCACGGGCCTGTATGTCCCTCCCCACCGTCACTCTGAATGCGAGAGTAAAAAGTATTTTTGACTTTAGGTACGAAGATTTTGAGCTAAATAATTATGATCCTCATCCTCATATCAGTGCTCCGGTAGCTATTTGAAAATGACGGTCGTGCATTAAATGTAAGAGATTGTTAATGTTAAATTTAATTGTAGCTTTAGATAAATCGGGTGTAATAGGCGTGGACGGTCGGTTGCCTTGGAAATTATCGAATGATCTTAAAAGGTTTAAGCAGCTGACGCTAGGTTGCCCAGTGATAATGGGGCGAAAAACCTTTGAGTCAATAGGAAGGGCTTTACCTGCAAGGCAAAACATTGTTTTAACCAGGAATAGTAAATTTTCTGCTAAAGGAGCAGATCTATTTTGTTCTCTGGAGCAGGCATTAGAGGCTATCACTGGAGATAAAAATAAAGAAATTTTTATAATTGGTGGTGCCGAAATTTATACTCAGGGATTGGTTAAGGCTCATCGGATATATTTGACAGAAGTTGAGGCTAGCGTGGACGGAGATACCTATTTTCCGGACCTGTCTACCGATGATTGGGTAGAGATTGAAGACAGTGGTTTGTTTGCAGCCGATGATCGACACACCTATCCCTATCGCTTCCGTACTTTAGAAAGAAAGAAGGCCTCTAAGTAACTTTTGCCGGTACAGAAAATAGTTTTTTGTCCTCGAGACTTATAGCCGTTAGGTCTCGCCCCCACACTGCGCCAGTATCGATGGGAAATATTTGATTCTCTAAACTGGTATGTTTAGGTATCGATAAAGAAGCCCAGTGACCAAACACAATTGGTGTTCCTCTCCAGCGAGCATTAGGCATTAAGTACCAAGGCTGTAAGCTATCCTTAACTAGGGATGGGTGCCTTTTCTCCTCGAATTCGAGATATCCATTAGGCGTAAAATATCGGCATCTAGTAAGACAGTCTGCGATGAATTTCCAACGATCGATGCCTTCGAGGCGCTCATCCCAAATACTTGGTTCATTGCCATACATGTGTTTGAGGAAATTTTCACCCTCAACTTCATCTGATAATATCTGCGACAGCTCATTTGAGTGCATTAAAGCATCTTTTATAGACCACTCTGGAGGAAGTCCTGCATGAACCATTGCAAACTCTAGCTTGTTATCGTAATGGAACAAGGGCTGAGCGCGCAGCCATTTGACGATCTGTTCTAGTTCAGGACTGTCAAGAATTTGTCCTATGGTATCATTCTGCCCCGGCTTCAATTGCTGATTCTGTGATAACGCGAGCAAGTGCAGTTCGTGATTACCGAGCACTACAATCGCCGCATCTTTTAGCGACATTACATGTTTTAGAACAGCTAAGGATGCTGGGCCACGATTGACTAGATCACCGGCAAGCCAGAGTTTGTCTTTATCCGGATTGAATTTTAATAGATCCAGCAGCCGTCTAAATTCATCATAGCAACCCTGAATGTCCCCGATTGCATACGTAGTCATTTCTTCGGTACTTCCTAACCTTAGGATTAATTTAGTGCAGTGAATTCGGTTTGGAAAGAGTAAATAGAGGAATTGAGGCCTTAAACATGGTTCCATCTTCGGCCTTCATTCCGTAGGAACCTTCCATACTCCCAGTGGGAGTTTCGAGCATAGAGCCGCTGGTATACTGAAATGACTCACCTGGTTTCAAGTCAGGTGTCTCGCCAATCACACCTTCGCCTTTGACTTCTTCTATTTTGCCGGTAGAGTCGGTAATTATCCAGTGACGATCGATTAGTCGTGCGCTTAAATTTCCGTGATTACTGATGGTGATTGTGTACGCGAAAACGAACTTGTTTGCCAATGGATCAGATTGAGATGAAACATATGATACTTCACTAGAAACGGCGATCTTATAGTTATCAGACAATATTAATTACTCCACTCGAAATTTTTATTCCTTGAAATTTTTGAGACGTATCTCAAGCTCCCTTAATTTACGCTCAGCCTGCTGCAATAGGTTACGTTGCGCCTCAAACTCTTGACGCGTTACTAGATCTGCTTTTTTTAAAATAGCAGATAAAAAAGGTTTAGTACTATTTTTAAACTCCTGTTTAAGGATTTTTGGATCGTCTGGCAAGATGGATGAAATCTTCTGGGCAACTTTTTCTATTTTCCTAAAGTCCAACAATGTTTAATACCTCATTTTATTTTTTCGTGCACCACACTAATACCGATTTTTAAATTAGTTGCATCAATATGGTGCCATCACACCTATTGATTTCTAAATTTTGCCTTATCTGAGGCCAATTCAGCCTGTTTACATGCGCTTGTTAAAGAAGATGTTATTGGTTGGCACGCATGATGCATTAGTACTAATTATATAGTCAATAGGAGACTTTAGTTAGATTTTTTTAGTTGATCACCAGTGATTTTAAGTAATGTTATTAAGGAGGAAATTTTAGTGGATGCGTCGCTAATAGAAGTAAAATACGCAATAGATACCTTTTATTTTTTAGTAATGGGTGCTTTTGTTATGTTAATGGCTTGCGGATTTGCCATGCTTGAAGCTGGTTTGGTCCGAACCAAAAATACAGCCGAGATACTGACCAAAAATATAGTTTTGTATTCGCTTGCATGTACGATGTACCTGTTATGCGGGTACGCTTTTATGTATCCCGGTGAAGCCGTAAATCAATTTTGGCCAGGGCTGCCTAGTATTCTAGGTGGTTCGGACAATGTGGTTGCGGATGTAATTGCGAGCGAGGGTTCAGTATATTACTCAGGGTTGTCTGATTTCTTTTTTCAGGCAGTTTTTGTTGCTGCTGCGATGTCAATTGTATCCGGCGCGGTTGCCGAGAGAATGAAATTGTTTGCATTTTTGGCTTTTGCGGTTGTAATGACCGGATTCATCTATCCTATAGAAGGCTATTGGAAATGGGGTGGCGGTTACCTAGATGAAGCAGGATTTTTAGATTTTGCGGGATCTGGGGTAGTGCACATGTGCGGCGCTGTGGCGGCTTTAGCTGGCGTCTTGTTGTTAGGCCCAAGAAAGGGCAAATATAATGAAGATGGTTCTGTCAATCCGATGCCAGGGGCTAACTTACCTTTAGCTACATTAGGCACTTTTTTGCTATGGTTCGGATGGTTCGGTTTCAATGGTGGCTCTGAGCTAGTGATATCAAATGTAGCTGAGGCAAATGCCGTCGCCTTAATATTCGTTAATACAAATGCGGCAGCGGCTGGTGGTTGTATTGCGGCACTTCTGTTAGCAAAAATACTTTTTGGTAAAGCCGATCTAACTATGGCGCTTAACGGAGCTTTAGCTGGACTGGTGTCAATTACAGCTGAGCCTTTGACTCCCACCCCGTTGCTAGCAACTGTGATTGGAGCTGTGGGCGGACTTATCGTTGTTGTCTCAATAGTACGTCTGGATAAGGCTGGAATAGATGACCCAGTGGGCGCTATATCTGTGCACGGCACCGCAGGCATTTGGGGTCTTTTAGCTGTTTGTCTGAGTAATGGCGATGCGACTTTAAGCGCGCAGTTACTAGGGATAGCTATGATATTCGGTTGGGTTTTCGTCACTTCGCTTATAGTGTGGTATGTGATACGAGCGGTTGCTGGAATACGTATCTCCGCAGAGGAAGAACTTGAGGGCGTCGATAAAGTCGAGTGTGGACTGGAGGCATATCCTGAATTTACACGCCGATAGGATAGAACAACGCTAGCGATTTCTAATCACAGTATTTCTCTTTAGAGAGTGGATCTGAGGACGTTAGGGTATAATTTTTTTAAAGTGCGTAGTGAGATGGTTCTGAGCCATACGGTTAAGGCCATCTCACGGTAGCTAAGATAATTTTAATGATTATTAGTTTTGGAGAAATCTTATGAAATTAATTACTGCGGTTATTAAACCTTTTAAATTAGATGACGTGCGAGACGCACTATCAACTGCTGGAATCCAAGGGATGACTGTCACTGAGGTCAAAGGTTTTGGACGTCAGAAGGGCCACACTGAGCTCTATCGAGGAGCGGAATACGTAGTTGATTTTCTACCTAAAGTTAAACTGGAAATAGCAGTTGATGACGATGCGGTAGATACCACTGTTGAGATAGTAAAAGAGGCTGCCAACAGTGACTCCATTGGTGACGGTAAAATATTTATCAGTGACTTAAATGAGGTGATTCGTATAAGGACTGGTGAGACAGGGAAAGATGCCTTATAGACGCGTCTAGCCGCTTGAGGATTGCGCGTAAAGCTAGGGAGATGCGCGCATAGATGTGTATTTTTTGAACTCGTTATAAACAAAGGGGGAGAATATGTTCTTTCAACGTTTAATTGTAATTTTTTTGTTGTTACCCAGTATCGCCTTTGCAGATGGACTGGATAGTGGCGACGGGGCGTGGCTTCTTACATCTACTGCGCTAGTGTTATTCATGACGATACCAGGTCTCGCCCTCTTCTATGGTGGCCTGGTGCGGAGTAAAAACGCGCTGTCGGTGCTTATGCAGTGTTTTACTTTGACTTGCGTAACTTCGCTACTGTGGGTGTTTGCAGGTTATGGACTAGCTTTTGGAAATGGTGGTGCTTGGAACGACTACATTGGTGGTGGTAATGTAATGTTATCGGAAGTGACCCGAGAGGCTATGAATGGGACCATTCCCGAAACTGTGTTCGTTATGTTTCAGATGACTTTTGCTATCATTACCCCAGCTCTGATAGTAGGCGGTTTTGCTGAGAGGATGAAATTTTCGGCTATTTTAGTGTTCAGCTGCTTGTGGATGTTTTTAGTTTACGTGCCTGTATGTCATTGGGTCTGGGGCGGTGGATGGCTGAGTCAACTTGGTCTCTTGGATTTCGCTGGAGGAACCGTGGTCCATATTAATGCCGGTGTGGCCGCTATCGTCGCCGCGGTGGTTTTAGGGAAGCGCAAAGGATTTCCAGAGTCGCCTATGCCTCCGCACAACCTAACTATGACGGTTACAGGGGCTTCGATGCTTTGGGTCGGTTGGTTCGGCTTTAATGCGGGAAGTGCGGTAGCTGCCAATAATGATGCTGGGATGGCTATGCTTGCAACCCATATTTCAGCGGCGGCAGGGTCGCTAGCTTGGATGGCTATAGAATGGATGAAACACGGTAAGCCCAGTGTTTTAGGTATTGTGACTGGTATGGTTGCTGGGCTTGGAACAATCACACCGGCATCAGGCTATGTCGGTCCGGTAGGAGCTCTTTGTATTGGTATTTCTGCCGGTATTGTTTGTTATTACAGTACGCAGTATATCAAGCGATCTCTGCGAATAGACGACTCTCTTGATGTGTTTCCTGTGCACGGAGTGGGTGGGATCCTAGGTACAGTCCTCGCGGCGGTCTTTATCTCTGAGCAGCTAGGAGGAGTTGGCTATGATGAAGGGGTAGATATGTTGAGGCAGCTCTCGGTACAGCTTGTTGGTGTGGTGGCAACTATTGTTTGGTGTGGCGTCATGACTCTCATAGTTTTGAAAATTACACGGTCACTAACCGGTTTGCGTGTCAGCGAAGATACGGAGACTGCCGGTTTAGATTTATCTGAGCACGATGAGCGCGGCTATAATATGTAGAAAAGTTACTATGGATAGTTCTAGGCGATTTGTCCTATATTGCTTGGGACTATCCTTAATTTTTCTGGAATTTTGACTTTCGGCATATAGAATTGTCAGGAAGTCGAAAATAAAGTTAATATTTGCCGCATGGTCACAGAACCTTCAATCAAAGTCGGACTACCCAACTCATATTGTGTGGTGGGAGATCCTATTGCTCATAGCTTGTCTCCGAAAATTCATTCTTGGTTTGCCGAAAATGAAGGAAAAACCTTTTTATATCACAAAATTAGGGTTGCGAAGGGAAGTCTTAAGTCTGCGATAGAAGAGTTCATTGGGACCGGAGGTAAGGGTATGAACGTTACCGTGCCACTTAAAGAAGAAGCGTATTCGATATCTGATGTTCGCAGTGATCGAGCTGTTGCAGCGGGGGCTGCGAACTTTCTGTCCTTCGGAGATAATGGTGAAATTACCGCCGATAATACCGATGGTTATGGTTTGATTACGGACATATCCCGGAACTTGAATATGGCTTTAAGCGGTAAGGTGGTTTTCTTGCTTGGTGCGGGAGGAGCAGCGCGTGGGGTTCTGGATGGCATAGCAGCCCAATCTCCCTCACTCCTACAGCTCTCCAATCGTACTCTCTCCAAAGTTGAAAAGTTATCCAATTTGATACCTAAATCGTGTCCACGTGAGATTGTACCCTGGGGACAGATGTCTACTACTCAACCCGATATAATTATTAATGCAACATCGTTAAGTTTGACGGGCGACCTGCCCAAAATAAATAGTTCTGTTTTTGCTTTGACTGAACTAGTCTACGATATGGTCTATAGCTCAAAGCCAACTTCGTTTATGGAGCTTGCTTCACGACAAGGTGCTAAAAATGTTTCTGATGGGCTGGGTATGCTTGTGGAACAGGCTGCTGAATCGTACCGCTTATGGAACGGAACCTTGCCTCGCACAGAAAATATAACAGATCGTTTGCGCTCTTATTAGGCATCTCGCCTATCGCTTTATAGCAAGCCATTGTATCGATCCATGAGGTCTGGGAGCCAGGTTACCGTATTTGGAAATGCGGCGATAAGAGTGAGCGCGACTAGTTGTATCAAGATAAACGGAATCACACCATTGTATATGTGACTTGCTCTTACTTGCTTAGGAGCAACTGCCTTGAGGTAAAATAGAGAGAATCCGAATGGGGGAGTTAGGAATGAAGTTTGCAGGTTCATTGCTATTAAAATAGCGAACCACAACGGGTCTAATCCCAGTTGTCGCGCCACCGGCTCAAATATCGGTACGACTATGAAACATATTTCTATAAAGTCTAGGAAGAATCCTAGGACGAAGATAATCGCCATACTAATTAAAATAAAGCCTGTCGCACCCACACCCATAGACGAAAAAAATGTTGCCACTAGCTTGTCGCCCCCCAGAGCCTTGAAAACAAGTCCGAAAGCAGTGGCCCCTATGAGGATCATAAAAACCATGCTGGTTAGTTTTGTTGCCTGTATGGCGCTTTCGCGCAGCGATGATAGTGATAATCGATTACGCATAATTGCGAGTACAAGAGCCCCCGATGCGCCGACTGCGGCAGCTTCAGTGGGAGAAGCAATACCAACAAAGATTGATCCAAGTACGGCGAATATTAGGGCTATTGGGGGTAGTATTGCTTTACTCAATGCTGCAAGGTTTGGAGGTGCTATTGTTTCGAACGGTGGCGCCAATTGAGGATTTCTGTGACTAAGGTACCGTATATATAATATATAGGCCCCAATCAGAAAAAGTCCAGGTATCAAGGTGGCCATGAACATTCGGCCTACAGGGACACCCATAATATCCGCCAGTAATATAGCTACAATACTCGGCGGAATCACTTGTCCTAATGTCCCCGAGGCTGCTACTGCGCCGCAAGCAAGCGAAGCATCGTATTTATGCTTTAGCATAGTTGGCAAAGCTATGACTCCGAGCGTGACAACGGTCGCACCTACCACTCCGGTGCTCGCTGCTAGCATCGCTCCGACAAGTATAACAGCAATTGCTAGTCCTCCAGGACTCCGACCTAAAATTTTTGTTAGAGACTCTAACAATTCTTCTGCGACTTTAGATTTGTCTAAAATAATCCCCATGAATATAAATAACGGAACTGCGAGTAGTGTGAAATTCGTCATTATCCCAAAAATTCTGTAAGGTAGGAGGGCAAATATTTCGACACCCACGGTGAAGGTGCCGAATAAGATAGCGATCGCACCTAATGTGAAAGCAACTGGATATCCCAACAAAAGTGCCGGTAGCAAAACTACAAACATTAGGATGGCCCAAATTTCCATAAGTCTAAGCTCTAAGCTGTGTCTTTAAGTCTTCTGATTAAGTCATTGAGACTCTGCAACAGGATTAATATAAATGCGCATGGAATAATTGATTTTACGATCCAACGATGTGATAGGCCGCCAGGATCAGGAGAAGTTTCTGAATGGATAAAAGATTCTAGGGCAAATGGAACAGAATATACGATGACAACTGAGCAAAAAGGTATCAAAAAGCATAAAGTTCCAAAGATATTTAGTTGATTACGGCGCCTCTCGTTAAATCGATGGCTTTGATAAACTAGATCCAGCCGGACATGCTGATCGCATTTCATTGTGTAAGCTGCGCCTAGGAGAAAGACTGCACTAAAAAGATGCCACTCTAGCTCCTGTAACCCAATTGCTCCATTTTTAAATACATATCTCATCATCACATCAAAAATCGTTACGATTACTAGCGACACCATGCAAGCGGCACTTAGATAGCCGGACCAATTCACAAGTGCTTTGATAAATTGAATTTCAACGAGTGTGGTTATAAAGCTTTTAAAACAGCCTACCATTTTGTGCGTTATTCCTAAAAGAGACGTTATTGATTTTTCTAGCCGAGATTTTATGATTTGCCTAATTTTTAACTCGAACCGTACCGTAACCCAGTAATCATACTGCACATTTATACACATTTGCTTGATATATAGAAGAGTAAACGTTTAGTTAGGGCCCGTAATCACTAAAAAGCTATCGCATTGGTACATAAGTATATGTTTATTATAAGTATTTTATATTTTGACTAAAAATTGACCAATCTAGCAGTAGACAAGTCAAATAACGGCAAATAATTCACATTTATTAGACTTTTAAACAAGGTTATCCACAGAAATTGTGGGTAAATTTAGCAACTCAGTTTTTACTCGGCTCAGGGTGTAAAGTAAGTTAGGATGGGGTGTTAGTGACCCGATACTTCCAGTGTCTCTAGTGCCAGTCTCTCGTATTCTGCTATAGTCAAATTTTCAGCGCGACTTTTCGGATCTATTCCCGCACGCTTAATGACGTCCGTAGGTATAAGAGATTTCAGCGAATTAGCAAGAGTTTTTCTACGAGTAGCGAAAGCTAGCTTTACAATCTTTTCAAAATACACATCGATTTCGGGATTCTTTTTATCATCGATTGGTTGAAATCGGATAACCGCAGATTGCACTTTTGGCTGCGGGCTAAACGAGGCGGCATTCACCTCAAACTTATAGCTGATGTGGGCTTGTCTTTGGGCCATAACTGATAATCGACCGTACGACCGAGCGCCCGCTTTGGCGGTTAGACGCAACGCCACCTCTTTTTGCAACATGAAGATCATTTCTGACCATAGGGATCTGTGTGTCACCAAGTTCATTATCAAAGGAGTTGCTATGTTATAAGGAAGATTTCCAATTATTTTCCATTCAGTCGATTGTTCTCTGAGCATCCCTAGATCGAAGTTCATTATATCCGAGTTGTGTAACTTGAAGGTTGCGATATTTGCATAGTGTTCTAACAAACTTCTGGCAAGATCACGATCCACTTCTATTGCCGTGATCTGGGCTTTTGTACGAACAAGTAGATCTGTTAGAGCTCCCGTGCCGGGACCTATTTCAATTATATGATCTGCATGCTGGGGCTTGATTAATTGAATGATCTGCGAGACAACATAGTCGTCAATTAAAAAGTTTTGCCCCAAGCGTTTCTTTGCTCTAGGAATTGCTAGTCGTTTCAAGAGATCTTACTTATAGTAATCGCAAGTTCGAGTGCCGCCTCGGCACTGCCGGAATCGACATTTCCGGAGCCTGCGATGTTGAGGGCAGTACCATGATCGACCGAGCTTCTGATAATAGGAAGCCCTAGAGTTAGGTTAACGCTACTGCCAAATCCAATAGTTTTTAGCGCGACCAGTCCTTGGTCATGGTACATGGCGACAATGGCGTCGTACTCTTTCCTAGCTTCAATGGTAAACGCACTATCCGCAGACACAGGACCATTAGCGATAATGTCCTTCGTACTAAGCTCTTTTAGGGCTGGCTTAATTATACTTTCTTCTTCTGGTCCTAGATGTCCGCCTTCTCCAGCATGAGGGTTAAGACCACAGATTTGAATGCGAGGATTTTGGATGCCGAACTTTGCAATCAATTCTCGATGTACTATTTCGACAACCTCAACTATTTTTCTCTGATTGATATGTTCTGGGACTTTGGAAAGGGGGATGTGGGTTGTGAGTAGCACTACTCTCAATGTGTCCGACGTAAGCATCATTACGGGTAGAGGGGCGCTTAACCGCTCGGCAATATATTCGGTGTGACCCGTGAACGGGATCCCAGCATTGTTAATTATCTCTTTATTTATAGGGCCGGTGACCATGGCCTCTAGCTTACCGCTCGCGCAGCTGTCCACCGCTTTATCTAAGCATTTGAGGACATAAGGACTGTTTTCTGGGTCAGGGGTACCCACACAATTTGGATTAGGACATGTACTTGCTACTAGTTGCATATAGCCCGGGGGTACATTGACCGCCTGACTGGTATCTCGTAGTTCAATGATTTTTACTTGCTGGCCAATGGCCAATGCTCGTGCGGAAATCACTTCAGGATCAGCAAAAAAAACTATAGTCTCTTCTCGCGGGCGAGTTATCAGAGAAAGCGCCAAATCCGGGCCGACGCCTGCAGGTTCTCCAGTAGTGAACGCTATTTTGGTAACTTTTCTCTCTTTACTATTGTCTGTATTCGACATAGGCTTCATCTCGCAGCCGCCTTAACCAAAATTGACGCCGCTCATCTAATTTTTGTTGGCGAATAGCGCGCCTCGCGCGGTCATGTTTTATCTCTTCGGAACCATCAAACATTCGCTTTTCCACTACTTGTAATATGTGATAGCCGAATTCTGATTCAAAGGGTGGACTAATATTTCCGACTTCAATAGCGGTCATTATCTCATCGAATTCAGGCACCATCTGGCCTTCATTAACCCAGCCGAGATCACCACCTTGAAGCGCGGAGGTTCGATCATCAGAATTATTCTTGGCCATATCTGAAAAAATCACATCTCCGTCAATTTCTAGCCGCATTTTAAGTTGGTTAATTCTGTTGAGAGCCTGTGTTTTGCTGAGGAGAGCGTTGGGTTTGATCAATATGTGTCGAGTCTTATACTGTGGGATCATGAAGTCTTCGATACTTCTCTTTTCGGTTAGTTCGATAATATGATAGCCACTGGGGTTGGTTATAATCCCGCTATGCTCGCCTACTGACAACGTGCTGACGGAGTCGGCAAAAAGGCTAGGGATTTCGCTCCCTTTCCGCCATCCCAGATCCCCGCCTT
>Ga0315331_10000419_pt1 | contig 29218 bp, 8 predicted proteins | sample M160m34915metaG_FD_203456 | JGI IMG/M metagenome (GOLD analysis project Ga0315331, IMG submission 203456) | Ammonia-oxidizing marine archaeal communities from Monterey Bay, California, United States - M1 60m 34915 | ecosystem: Environmental > Aquatic > Marine > Intertidal zone | place: USA...
TTAATAGTTGTGTTACCTGATACACCATCAGCATTGGTAAGTGTAATACCAGAGGATGCTGTAACAGCAAGTGTTCTTTGTGCGTATGTATTTCCAGCAGTCCTTACAACGTATCCTGTGCCACTCATCGCTGCCAAAGCAGTTATATCAGCATCAACATATGTTGTTGTAATTGTTGGAGCAGCACTACCATCTACGGATACAGAACCAGATACAACACCATCAATAGTGAATGTTCTAGCAGTCTTCCATGCGTCAGCAGTGGTTGCGTTACCTAAGAAACCTGCACCTGCACCTGCAGCACTCGCAGCAGTGATTTGATTAGCAGCAAAGTCTCCAGATCCATCACGATTAACAACTGTAGATGCTGTATTAGCACTTGCAGTTGTCATACCATCCAACAAGTCAACGTTTAGATTATTAACTTTAGTAGTTGAAGCGATAGAGAATGGAGCACCACTTGATTTATTAGAAACAATTTGACCATCAACAGTTAAAGCACCATCGATGTTGGCATCATTATCTACATCAAGTGCGGTACCAGCAGCAGTAAGATTTAAACTACCAGCACGAAGAGCACCATCTGTACCAGCAAGAACCTCTGAAGTATTAGTTGCACTTGTTAGGAATGCGAATTGTGAGGAGGATCTATCATATCCGAAGAACCCAATTTTAGCAGAGCCGTCGTAATAACGGAACTCAACACCCCTATCCTTACCATCGTTAGAGCCTGGTGCTGTGTCACCACCCAAAGTAATAACAGGGTCATCGTAAGTTGTGATCGTGCTATTGACTGTAGTTGTTGTTCCATTGACTGTAAGATTCCCCGTAATTGTGAGGTTAGATTCAGCAGTTACATCACCACCAACATCTAATGTTCCACGAATATCAGTATTACCATTGTCAGTATCAACTGTAAATTTATCAGCAGCAGATCCATTTTGAATAGCAAATTCTTTATTATCAGCAGTGATAGTAACATTATCATGAGTTACTAAAGCACCAGATATATCTGCACTACTATTAAGATCTAAAGCACCAGTTAATTCAGTTCCACCATAAACTCTTAATCCTTCACCAATAGCAACATTCTTACCAATAGCAGCACCACCAGTTAATTGGAATGCACCATCAGCAGCATAAGAACCAGTTAGAGTTTGCTGAGTGTTTCTTGTAAATGTAACAACATTGGAAACACCTAATGTGTCATTAATCTGTGTGGCATCACCAATAGTAACAGTACCAATGATGTTTGTATTACCATTATCAGTATCGATACTAAACTTAGTTGTACCAGAACCATTGTTAATATTAACTACTTCATTATCACTTTGAATGATTAGAGAATCATTAATAGTTGTTTGACCTGCAACAACTAGAGTTCCGTCAGTTGCTATATTACCTGAGGAAGATGCGATTGTTGCTTTATCTGTTGTACCAGATCTAACTGCAAAATCTGCATCTACATCTACAGTTCCATTGAACTCTGAATTATTTGTAACTACCAGTGTGCCACCAAGAGTTGTATTGTTATCAACGTTAAGAGTTGAATTTAACTCAGTGTGACCATCAGCAGTTAGAGTTCCTTCAATATTAGTATTACCTGATGCTGAAGCAACGAAGAACTTATCAGTGGAACCTGATCTGACTGCAAAGTCATTATCAATATCGGTAACACCCTCAATATTAACAGTACCTTGAATTACTGTATTACCATTGTCTGTGTCAACTGTAAACTTATCAGTACCAGAACCATTCTGAATAGCAAACTCTTCATTAGCAGCATCAATGATAAGTGAATCATTAATAGTTGTTTGACCTGCAACAACTAAAGTACCTGAAGTGTTAACGTTACCAGAAGGACCATCAACACTAAACTTAACTGTGTCTCCAGAGTTTTTCTTACCAACAAATAAACCTTGTCCTACTCCAGTAGCACCAACGTGTAGTGTTGTATTAATACCAGCACCACCATAACATCTGAAGTTAGATGTGTTATGGTTTGAATAACTTGGAGTGTATACACCAACAGAACCAGTACGTAGTTTGTATCTGACTGATAGGTAGTTCCTTAAACCGTAGTTCTCAGTTGCGTCTTCTTGCTGGTTAAAGTCACCGTTAAGATACAGATCACCGTTGAACAATACATTCTTATCAAAGTATGCACCACCATCTACTCTTAATGCACCGTAGTCACTATTCTGAATTGTATGTGGAGCACCAGATACAATATCAGGATTGTCTGTGGACTCAAAATAAACCAGACCACCTACATTTAAATTAGCAGCAGCATCAATATTGCCAGTTTGAGTTAATACACCACCAATGTCAACATTACCTGTTGTGGTATGAAGTGTAGTCTTAGTAGTTCCTGAACCATTCTTAAGTTCTAAAGTCTTAGAAGCACCTTGGAATACAATATTATCATCAAATCTACTTGTAGAATTAGCACGGAATGTACCGTCTACATCTAATAGTCCACCAATATTAACATCATCTCCAATACCAACACCACCAGCAACTACCAAGTCTCCAGTAGTATTAGATGTTGAGTTAGTATTAGTTGTTAGTTTTAAGTTACCAGCGATGATCCCTGCATCTGTTCCAGAGAATACTTCGGAGGTATTTGTGGCATCGTAGATGAATGAGAACGCTCCAGTATGGCCTCCAAGATCAGCGGCCGAATCGTCGTAACCAAAGAATCCAACTCTTGCTTGTGAGTCGTAATATCTGAATTCAACTCCTCTATCCTTGTTGTCATCTGAACCTGGAGCAGTATCACCACCAAGAGTGATAATAGGATCATCCAACGTAGTAATCGTTGAATTAATTGTTGTAGTCGTTCCATCAACTTGCAGATCCCCCATTATCTGAACTTTACCAGCCACTGCTCTATCATCACCAGGATCCAAGATCATGGTAGCAGCAGAGGAAGCAATATAATCCCCTTGGAAGTACATTGCTTCTACTTGTACTTTACCAGCAGCATCTGATGCTGTAATAGCAACTGTATTCTCTGCAGTTACAACAACACCACTAGTACCAGTACCAGCATTAGTTGCTAAAATACTTAATGTTCTAGCAGAAGATGAGTCCTGTGTAGTCTGGAATGTTAGATTACCATCTCCAGTCTTATCTAGAGTTTGTGCAACCCCTCCGTCGAAGGTAATGTCTGCATCACTAAAATAAAGTCTTGCGTTAATATCAACTTCTCCAGCACCACCATCACCCGTATTATTTGCCCCAAACAGTAGATTACCGCTTGTATCATTAACTTTAACATAATTTAATTTATTTAAACCTCTATATCCCGTAGTCGCAGTTAGTTCTTGATCTAGATCAAAATGCTCTACAGCATTTCCATCAGCAAAGGATATTCTACTATTTTGTAATTGTGGATTATCTACACCTGCTGTAGCAATACTAACGTGACCAGATGCTACATCAAAATCCTCCTGTGCGAAAGATGCAAGACCCTTCTGTTCTGTACTCTCGGCAGCGAGGTATCTCCACCCGCCAGCATCACTAGTATCATTATGAGTAGGAGCACCTTGGCCTGCAGCAATTCCAGTAATTGCTTGATATACCTTAGAGGCATTTTTAATGATATCATACCTTACGTATGTCGTACCTGCTGCATAATCTAGGGCAGTTGTTCCTTCAACTGCTGTAGCGATAGGCACAGTTGTAGCACTTGTTAGACGACCCCTGTCGTCAACTGAGAATTTTGTAGCATTAACTGTCTCTGAACCTGCTACAGATGTCAGGGATTCTGTATTATAGTCGCCAGCAGTAACTGTAGTAGTTGCAAGATCTAAAGTGGGATTACCAGCAAGACCCCCACCATTGTTTACATTAATTTTACCAGCAGTTCCCGTAATTGTACGGGTTGCCATTGTGTTTGAAGCAGTTCTAGAAATAAAACCTGTAGTAGTAAGACCTGCTAGAGCAACTAAATCTAAATCATATGCTTGTGCAGATGAACCTTCTACAGTTCCATTTAAATTATAATCAGCAAGAGTTGTTGGGTTTGAAGCATTCGTAACTCTACCTTTAGCGTCAACAGTAACTTTTGTATATGTTCCAGTACTAGTTTCCGTATTATCGTGGTGAGGTAAACTAGATAATAGATCTAAAGTTGCTGAAATAGAAATATTTTCAGATCCATCAAAAATTTGAGAACCACCAACATCACCAATTAACTGTATCTGTCTAGAACTTGCTAATCTAGATGATGTTGAAGCATTACCGATGAGTGTAGCGGTAATGGTTGCAGCAGAAAAATTACCGTCATTATCTCTTTGTACTAGAGTGTTTGCCGTGTTTGAGGTTGACTCGATTGGGCGTTCATATCTAAGGGTATTCCATGGGGTGACACCATCACCTATCTTAAAACGACCTGTATCAAGTTCGATACCAAGTTCGCCTTGAGCGAGGATAGGGTTAGAGTTTTGCCATTCTTGCCCATTACCACGTCTTAATTGAATTCTATTTGCCATTTTTTACGACAACTCTATGAGAACATGCTTCCAAGTTATTTATGCCATTAAAAAAGGAGACTGGTGTCTCCTCTTTATTTTACATCGAAAAAGAATGTTTGTGTTAATCTACTTGTTTCTAGAGTGTCTCCAAAACCAGGCAGAATACTACTATGATACAACTCTTTGCCACGATATAGAACCAGTCTGTTGTAAACATTTCCTGCACCCATATCTATAATTGGACTATGATCTAAATGTTTAGGAAGATTATCACCTAGTGGAGCATGTGAAGTATCTTTAACAATGCCGTCAAGGTCTATTCTATGGTCAATATTAGGACCCAAATAGACAGCAGTTCCAGAATCATGGCAAGCATCGGGAGTCAGATATAATACTCCTGCCCACTCTCCTTGATCTTCTTCTGGACTATCAACATGAATCCAAGTGTTTGTTCCTGCTTGGCATGATTGAAACTGAAAACTAGCCTGTGTCCAATCCCATACTATCTCTCCTCCGAGAATAGTCTTTAGTTTGGTCTCTACCTCTGTCTGTAGATCACCAACCAAAGATGAAGATGTTCTGACACCTGGCACAGATTCTTGAATCAAATCAAAATCTAAGGATAAGGCATCAAGCCTTACCCTGTCGGGATCATCTAAAAAATTATCTATTATAATAAAATTACGATCCATTCTTTTTATGTTGTAAGGTTATCAATCTCTGCGGATTCACTTGCTACATCATCAGCAGGAATATCTGGAGTAGGAACTCCAGTTGGAGGATTATCCTGATAATATTCTAATGCCTCAATAGCACCTTGTAGTTTCAAAGCAACTACTTCATTTTGTTTAATTTTTTCTGACAACTGCTTATTTTCTTCAATTGCCGCATTAAAACGCTCCCTAAACTGTTGGAGCATCGTTTCTTGGGACACCTTTTCTACAGGTGCGGTTGCATCATCTGTCATTTTTTGTCTTGGACTAACGTTAGTAAAAGTGATTTAATCTCACTCATTTCTGATTTTAACTCAGAAACTTCATTTTGTAAAGCTCGCTTATCCGCTGCTTCTTTTTGCCTCTTATTGTAAGATGCCATATATTTATCATATTCATCAGGGTTATCTTTTACGATAGCAGTAGAGGTTACATCCCTGTAAAGACCATCATTTCCTTCCACGGGAACCAACTCTGGCAAATCATCTTTAATCGAAGTCATGAATATTCTCTGATCCTCCTATAGAAAAGGGGTTATATTTTGATGTAGCAATCCTATACATCTTCTCATGCATAGTAACTACTTCTTCAGCAGGTTTCTCATGGTCTGGTGTTGACTTATGACGTGAAGCATAAGTATCAGTTTCAAACCAATCATCTGCTATTTCTTCTTCAGGTCTTGGGTTTTCTTCTAATTCAAGCATTTTTTCAGGGGGTGCATATCTATTAGTGCCATTAGCAATTGGCATAGAATCATGTGGATGTGGTTTATTATCCTCTATCATTAAGTTGCAAGTGCGATAGCACGAAGGTCAGCGATTAACGGAACCCTTGCTTGATTAGAAGATCTCAATACAATCTTAAGTTGGAATGCATTAAAGTTTAAACCACTTACTTCGTAGTAATAATCCTTCCAAAGAATTTCTTCACTAGGAGAATCATCATACTGAAGAGGTTTATCCATTTGTGTCCAACCGATAGAATCGATATCATCACCAGTTCCAGTGCTAAATGCTCTGTAGTAAATTCTAACATCTGCCTCTGGTGGACGAGACATTTGGAAATCAACTCTAATTGATCTAGACTCTCTAATTAAACGAGCAAGTCTTGTAATATATACACAATCATTTTGATCACCCAATGGGAGAAGAGAAACATCTTGTGTGGTATCAATTGCACTTTGCTGACCATATGGAGAAGAACCACCTGGCCACACATTGACTCTATTAGATGTTGTGATCAACGAACATCTATCTAAGTCAACAACAGGAGAAAGTGATGATTTTGTAGTAGACAAATCAATGAGCATAGTCAATGATTTTTGACCATCTAATTTAGCATTCTCATTAACTTCCGAACAAACCATCTTAGGATTAGGGAAGAAATTAAGATCATTTAATGTTATTGCTTCATAACTACCATCATTAACAAATGATGATTGATCAACAACAGAACTTCCATTACCAATAGATGTTGCTGTAGTTGTATTAATTCTAGCAGTAATATCTGTTTCAGGTAAATTCATTACAGAAATAGTAGGCGTTAGAGTTTCAAACTGTGTATTCTGAGAAGCGTAAATTTGATTTCCACCTGCACGAATACCATTGTTTGCTACACCATTAAGATGAAGCATATAAGTATCCAACCAAGGACAAGATATACTTGTATGAGTCTTATTAATATCGATTAGAGGAATACCATCAAGACTATAACATTCAACAATTGCTCCAGATGCATGTGTTGTATCAGTAGTTCCGTTAGTACCCCTACCAGATGTAGCAACAGTAATGGTTTTACCATCACTAGAAATATCATTGTATGTTATAATTTCATCATTAATCTTAACGTATCCTGGATTTGCATTACTAATCGCAGCACCATTTACAACTTGATGGAATAAACTTGCGTTCTCCACAGTGATTGATGTTGCCGCTGCTGCTAATGCACTTGTTAAGGATGTATTAGCAATTTCAGAAATCGCACCTTCAACTTTAACATTATTTGTACGTTGATGCATACCATGATTTCTATGATAGACAAGAATTTCTTTCTCATCACTTGCATAGGTAGGTGCAGTAGAAAGATATGCACCGTAAGAATCACCACTTTCAGTAGAAGAAGTTACAGTTGCAGACCAACCACCAGCCTCATTTATAGTTTCGGTATTAGTAAATGCACCAGTAATATAATGAAGTACCAATGCATTAGATCCATTCCAAGTCCTAACAATACCAACAGATCCAGATGTCGCACCAGTAACAGTATCACCAACAGCAAGAGTTCCAGATGCACTACCAACAACCTGAGTTGCAACTGCTTCAGAAGATCTTAGAAGGAAAGTAGTAGACGTTCCTTGTAACCAATTACCAGATGCATCAGTTACTGTAATAGTATCTGCAGCAGAGTTAGATGTTGTAGAAGAAACTACAGTTGCTGCAGCATTTGAAGTAAGTTGTAATATACGAGCACCAATACTAAATGTGTATTGAGTGTTGGTAGGACCAGCAGTAAGGACAAGTTTTGGTTTGATAGTCTGAATTGGATTATCGATTAACCTGTGTATACCACCATTACCTTTACCTTGTGGTGTGTTGTTAAGAGCAACAGTTCCAGATGTCTCAGTAAAGTTTGCACGATATACAGTGAACTTCAAATCTTCATATTGATCAGCAGTCCATGTAGATGCGTTTTGTGATTTGAATAAAACACCAGCATAGGGTTGTTCAGAGATTGTTCTATTACCACTGATATCAATGTCACCCATTCTAGAAATCCAGACCTTATATTCATTAGAGTCTGACAGAAGAACAAAACAATATTCAACAGAAGACTTAATGTATACAGGTGCTTTGAATGTAAACTTAGTTGCAACAGCAGCACTTTCTGAAATTTCTACCTGATCAGGTGTTATAGTAGTATCAGAGAAAGGAAGAATTGTCTTTGTAGGATAACCATTTTCCATAGTTCTGATCTGCATCGAGATCGGAATATTATCATCTTTCGTGTTAAAGAAGAGTTCAACACCTGAAAGGAATGTACCACCTTCTTCCTCAACAATAAATGATTGAGCAAGAGGGTCATACCAACCAATCTGACGTGTTTCAGTTCTAGTTGTGTTTACAACTCTATCTTCAGAAACAGTATCTCTAACAAGTTCAGCATTACGAATTGCAAGAATATTTTCTTGAACAGTTTGTAATGTACCAGTTGCTGCATATGTAGTATCAGCAGATGAATCTACTGCACCAATTGCTTTACTATTTGAATCGGATGTTGTAAATCTAAATGCACGAGTACCTGTTGCCCAACGTGGGTTAGCATCGTTCTTAGGAGAAGGAACAAAGAATGTACCTTGTAGGTTACCAACATTATCAGTTAGAAGACGACGATCCTGAACAACTGCTCTAGCACCAGAAGTCTGACCAACTAAAATTTCTCCAACTTGCATATTACCAAAGTAATCTGGAGATACAGTTTCTGATATAGCAGTTATATCATGGTTTAGAAGTGCTGTTTGAGAAGCATATGATGTAGGAAGAGTTTCTGTGCCTTTACCATAAGGATTTGTCTTATATCCATCATCAGGAGCAATAACTTTCAACTGACAACCTGAAGTCTCTCCAAGTACAGTTTCACCAACAACAAATGGAGTTTCATTTGTTCTAGAATCAGTTGCAGAGTTCTTAATAAGTTCAATTACTTTAGGAGTAAGGTAAGTAGTTACATTAACACCATCAAAGAATGCATACATTCTAGTACGTGGTTTCATTCTATCAACATTAAAACCAATATTACGAGATCTAATCCAAGGAATAGCACTTCTAGAAAGAACACTATCTCCTAAAGATCTACGCTCAATCTTAGGAACAACTCTGGTACGAATACCCTGACGTGCTTGATTGTTTACAACACGGAATGTACGACGTTCATGTAGATAGAATAGACCTTGACGACGCTGACCGTGACCTGCACGACCTAACTGACGACCAACACCATATGTACCAGATGTACCTCTTTGTTGTGATGAAGATTGTAATGTTTCACCAGTCCAGTTAGTCTGCCATGAACCCCACTGAACAGGTGCAAAACCATTTTGATCAACACCCATATCTTGAGAAACAGTTGAGAAGTCTCCTTCAATATTTTCAACACGAGCAGGAACACGTTCGATATCAATCCAATCATCAGATGCAGGTGTTAAGTCAATACGACCAATGAAAGTAAACACGTTGAATGGGTTAACATTCTCAGTTCTAGATGCATAGGGTTGAGTGATAAGTGCAACATCTTCATAAGGTAACATTAAAACATTACCATCAGTCTTCACAATATTTGTGGAATCTGTTGCATTATACTGAAGTCCTATGTTTGTTGTGTAATGTTGTGGACGTAGTTGACCCTCTCTAAAGTCAAGAGAACACTTGTAATCTGGATGTAGAACATCACCAGTTGTATGATCTGTAAAATCATCTACAACATAACCGTTCTTCAGACGATCAAATCCATTTTCATCATAAGTCTTAGTGTTTTCTGCTTGAGATTCAAGCATTGAAAGTGAAGTATAGTATTCAACATGGGTAAGTCTTTGCTCAAGATCACCAATATCTTTCATCGTATATCGTCTGATAACTTCTGTAGTAATCAGAACGTCTCTTTCTGGATCAAATACATATGGTTTGTACTCAATAGATGCTAAAAGCATAGCATTTTCAACCCTTGGAGGTGGGATGAGGTAATAACCAGATACACCTTTGCTTATAATTAGTTTACCATCATGTGAAAGATATAGTTTATCAATTCTTGGAAGATACCATGCATAGTCTGCTCTAAACGAAGAATTGACCTTCATAATATCAAAGATGGTCGAACCATTAGTACCACCAGTAGTATCAAATACTCTAGAAACAAAATCAAAAGTACTACAATTAACGTAATAAGGAGCACTTATAGTTCCAGAACCATTTCTCAATTCTTTAACAGCAGGACGGATGTCAATTTGATCTCTAATATACTTAATAGAACCATCCATCTTGTAGTTAGGAATCTCTTTATAAAGAATACCACTATAAGATTGTGCTGAGAAATAATCACCAGATGCTTCATGGGCGAAGAAGTCAAAAATTACAAGTAACCTTCTTGTAGGTGCTACAGTAGAAGGAAGACGAATTAGTTTTGATACATCATAGAAGTTTGTTTTTTGACCCGCTTCAAGAGAAAACTGATCAGTAATAACTTTACTTCCTGCAAAAATAGAACCCTCAGTATCATCAATAATACCACTGATAACATCTCCAGCAGTATTTTCACCAGTAATTGTTTCTCCTGTAATGAATGGAATATCATTAAGACCAACATAATATAGTTTTAAATCTGCGTTAGAGAATGAAATAACTCGACCTCTAGCACCAGAAGTTTTACCAATCATTAATGTGCTTGCAGCAAAGAATACTGATTCAGTAAGAACAACATATGGTGCAGATGCATCATTATCATCATATGATTCGTATATTGCATGAATATTATAAACATCATTAACACCAAACGAAATATCTAAATCTTCAACTCTAGTTCCATAAAGAGTACTGTAAGTAAGACCTGTTGGTTGTGTATCTACATCTTGGTCAGTTTTAATGACTTTCAATGTCCTCATCTTAGCAGCAGTCTTGATCTTTTTAGCAACAGTATTCTTAGAGACTAATGCTGTAAGAGTTATTGTAGCAATACCAGTAAGACCACTAATTGAGAAAGACTGATTATCAGAACCAAAAGATGTTGATAATACACCAGCATCTACCTGTGCGTCAATATCTACATTCTCCCCATCAGTAAATACTGAAGAAGTTCCCTTATCAATAATTGTAAGAATATAATTATCACCAGATAATGCACCAAATGCTTCAGTCTCAGGAAGAGTAAATGTAATAGAACCTGAGGTTACAGTCTTGGATGCAAAGTTTCTAAAGACAAAGAATGATTCATCATCCAAAGACTTCATCGTATCTTCTGGAAGGTCAAAAGAAAGTTCCCCATTCTGATAATCTTTCTGGAAGATGAACGGACGTAATCTAACTAATTCGCTATATTGACCAGCAGCAACTGTACCAACCTTCAAAGTATTATCAATTCTAGTAGTTTGATCACTATAATCGAAGACTGCATCTCCCGCTAAAACTGTAGACTTTCTATTCACAGAAGTTGTTGCAATAGCAGTAGGATCAACTCTCTTAACACGAAGAGTATTTGTACCTTCCAAATTAGAAAGTGTTGGGGTGACTACATCACCTGGTCTCAAATCCTTTTCAAATCTTGTACGGAAACCAGTAATATCTTCACGACCAACACTAGCAACATCAAATGTTAATACTGCTGCACCACCAGCTCCAAGTTGAGCATCGGCAACAGTAACAGTTTCATCGATAACATATCCAGAACCAGCAGCAGTAACAGTAACAGTAGCAGCACCACTTCCATTAACTACGATCTGGAAGGTAGCACCAGATCCAGATCCATCAGTAGATACACCAGTAGTAGAAACATTATAAGTTCCTGCACTTCTAGAACCATCAGCAGCACTAATAGTATCAATAGTTAAAATATCACCAGTTGTCTCATCGATATTTACTGTAGAAGATTCAATAGGACGAGAATCGTTAAGAATCCAGTTTGCACCAAACCTAACAGCACTAGAACCATCAAGACCGAAAGAAGATCTAACATCACTTAATTGATAACTATGTGCTGCCTCTAAGGTTCCAGAATCTCTATTATTAACAGACAAAATTTCACCATTGGTGAATTCACCACTTACATGCTCAATATAAATGTAATGTGTATTATTTCCAGTATCTGCAACATAACCTGTTGCACCAGAAGTTTTACCAATAATCTTAGTACCTGCAGTATAAGTTACTGGATTTGAAATATTCAGAACTGTAAACATCTGAACATCAAAGAACCAAAGATCGTAAACACCACCATTAATAGATGGTTCGATTCCAAATGGTGATGTTGCAGCTAAAGCACTGCTAGATTTTTGTAACTGAACTACTCTACATCTACCAATTCTATTAGCACCTGACTTTACAGAAGACGTTGCATTTGGTGCCCAATCATCATAAAGATTTAGAGTTTGATATGCATCACTAACACCATCTCCAGATATTTCTGGCCAACCATGAACATCATAGACTTTTACAAAATTACCAAGATTAAAATTGATAATACCATTTTCACGAGTTTCAAAATCTCTTGGTTTATCCACATCAAGATATCGTGGACTGATAAAGTTAGTTCTGTATCCTCTAATATATGCTTTACCAGGAGAAACCTCAATTGCTAATTTCTCATCATTAGCAGGATTACCTTGATCGGAGTCTTGTCCTTTAACATAAACACCATTATTAAATCCATCATTAAGATGCTCTCGCATCGTAACGTTAAATGTATCAATTACATAATCACCAGACTCTTCATAAGTTCTACGAGCCAGTGATTTTTCTAACTCACTATATTCAGTTCTCTCTACAAAATTTTCTACTCTACTATTGTTAATTCTTAAAAGTTCAATGAAGTCTTTATCTGCTTCATCAGTAATTAATCGTTTTACAAACTGTGTTTGAATTTTAAATCTATGAGCACCAGGTGCAGAATAATTTGAAGTTCCTGCAGCATTATCATTGAGAGATTCATCATCTTCAGGAGTAACAATAGATTCTAAAATCTCAAGACCTACTCTGTAAGATGGATTACTACCATACTGATCAAGAATCAAATACTTATCTGTTACATTTACAAAATGACCTCTAATATAATAAACACCTTCACTAATATATGCAGTAGAACCTACAGCAGTAGCGTTAACAGGAAGAAGTTGTGCAAAAGGAGTTCCAATTTCAATCAGAGTAGAACCAAATGTAATTTCTTTATCTGTAATTAACTGCTCATTAATTTGGAATGTTTTTAAACCAGTATCGGATGTTGTATCACCAGAATCGATGTACTTAACATATAATGTAATGTAACCTCTTTCTGATTCAGAGGCAGAAATACTATATAAAACCTTTGCTTTAACGCCTGTAGTCAGACCTTCAATAATAGTTCCATTTATTTGAGTTCTATAAGTTTCAACATCACTACCCAAGAAAGATTCTTGAACAAGGACTGCCTGTACATCCAAATCATAACCTACTTGACCTGGAATAACCATTGCACCATCTTTAAATAGGTGCGTTCCAACAGACTCTACCTGATTCTGCAGAACACTCTGCATTGTACTGAGTTCTCTTGCCTGAATAGGGAATCCAGGACGGAACAGCACCCGATAAAAATTCTTATCCTTATCGAAGTCGTCGTAATACGGTGTTACGTTTAGATTAGTATTTTGTGCCATTAGAGTTAGAACTCGATTACGATTTTAATGTCTTCTACTTGGTCGTTTGCACGACTGATTGCTCTCCTATTATCTATATAAACAACCTGACCGCTATTTGGTTCAATTTCTGCTTTTGCATATCCACTAGTAAATCTCATACCCAAATCATACTCTGTATTGTTAATAGTTCTTGAAGAAGAATTAGGAACAGCAGGAAAGTTTACGTCTGGTTGACCAGATGCACCTGAAGTTGCTCCACTTATAACGTTAGATCCATCAAACTCATTCTGTGTACCAGTAACTTCAGGGAAGATACCATCAACTGAGTTCTGATAGTATTTCAAAACTTTAGTTGTTGCATTCCAAGAAATAACTCTTGCTCTTGCAGTAATATTAGTACCTCCTACAACTCTAGTTTGAGTTATAATTTCATCAGGAACATAATTACCTTGGAAAGTTGGAGAGAAAATAACTGCTTTTGTAGCAGAAACTGTCAAATCTGCAAGAAGTTCTGATGTACCAAACTTGAGTGGATTTGTTACCAATCCAATACGACGATAATCGTTATCAATAGGGAAGTCACCTGCACCCTCATCATATGAGAGTTTAGCATTAATCATTACACGGAAACCACCTAGTTCAATACTAGAATCAAATCCATGTCCATCTGGAGGTGGAATAACAACATCAACTTCTCCACTAGTACCTGTACCAATACCAGTAATAGAAGTAATACTGATTTGACCAAATGTATATCCTGTACCACCAGATGTTACAGTAGCAGAAGTAACCTTACCACCGTCAACAACGATAGACACACGACCTCCAGTACCATCACCATTAATAGCAACGTTATCATAAGTTCCGTTATTATATCCAGAACCAGCAGCGTTTATAACAACAGTATCGATCTCTCCACTAACAGCATTAGTTTGTACCGCAGTATTGGTAAAAACTGGCATGTAGTCATTAGAGAAGAATTTAAGAACTGAAGCAACAGGGATTGTATACATGTACTTCCAACGATAACCATCACCAGTTGTGATGATGGAAGTCGAAGTACCAGTAGGTTCAACAGTAGAGGGTTTTCCGTTAGGATCGCTAGGAGAAGTACCGTTATAGATGCACTTATATACTTGATATTGTGAATTCACAACAAAAAAGTCTGCATCATATAGTTTTGTAGCACCAGAGGAAGCAGTTTTAGTTGGAGAATAATTATGACGATACATGTCATAAGTAAAACCCAAACCACCCGTAGTTTCTTCTGGAGAAACCCAGTCAATTCTACGAACAACCTGAACAGTATCTGCAGCAAGAACTCTCTTAAGAGAGATCATATCATCATATGAGTTAGAAAACTCTGAAAATGAATCCACTGCCTGTGGTGGTGCGTTCTCATTGTCCCAAGGTTGGGATCTTCCAATAAAAACATAAAGTCTATCTCGATTGACACCAGCTGCAGAATCGCTCTGAGTTGCATCTGGTCCTTCAAGTGCTTTGATGAATTTCCTCGCTGAAAAAATTCTAAATTGATCAGTTAATAGGGCTGCCATGTCCTAGGTACTATTGTCCTCTTGTTTATTTATGCCTATTTGGAACGAACAGTTGATAAATACTCAATGCTCTTAATTCTATACTGTGCTCCGTTATTTCCAGAGACCTTTTCACCACCCATAATTGCATATCCAACAGCACCAGAACCTGTGGTATCTCCACCAGCATTAGTGAATGTAATTGTTGGGTGTATATTATATGAGTTGTCTACACTCTGCACATAACCATACCCACCATTTGTAAGGGTAATTCCTCCAACTTGGTCGTCAGCAACTGTCATAGTAACTGTTCCTGTTGCTCTAATATCGCCAATATCTTCAAATGCCACTGTTGGTATTGCGGAATAGTTTGTTCCTGCATTTTGAATTACAACATCAACAATCGTGCTATTCTCAGCAAATTTATATAGATATCCAGCTTCTCCAACATTAACATCACCAGTGTTGAATGCAGTGACATCCTTTAACTGAAGAACTTTATTTGATGAATCCCAAGAAACTACTGTTCCTCTAACACTAGATGTATCTCCAGTAACAACTTCATTAACACTAAAGTTTTGACCATTACCATCCAAAGCATCTAAAGTTATATTAACAAGAGCATTGTGCTCTCTTCCTTCACTAAGTCCACCTGCTATGGCAATATTTGCATATCTAAATGGTACATTAGCATCTTTGACGCTATCACCAACTTGTAATAATGTAGTATTTGTTCCACCTTGCGTTTCTTCAATACCATAAAGAGAATTGTAAATACCACCATCCAAACTAAGTTGGTTCTCATACTCAGTTGATGTATTGACTAGATCAGGTATACCATCACCATCACCAGAATTTTCTACAATATCTTGGAATTCTTTATCCTGAAGAGATGAAATTGGGTTTGTAAGAGTTATAATTGTAGATCCTGATACAGTAAGAACAACATGTGGAGAATCATTAGCACCAGCACTACCAGCAACACCAGCATCGAATTGAACTGTAGCTTCTTCACTAGATGGAATACCACCATCAATAAATGCTAATTCGTCAATTTCAAATGTTAGTAATAGTTCTCTAGTGCTGGTATTCCAATCATAAACTTTAGCAATTTTATTACTAGCACTTTCAACTCTACGAATTACTCGATCACCAATATTGAATTTGTATGTAGAAATACCATTGTTATCATTTTGTCCATCATCAAGAATAACTCTTTGGTCATAATTAAAGTTTACACCTCTAGTAATACCAGCAAATTTTTCATCTGTTTTACTAGTATATGCAATAGTTTCATAGTCTAAAATAAATTCACCAGATCCAGGAAAAGCACCAGTATTTGATACATAAATTTCACTAGCAGATGTAGTTACATCTTTAGTAAGACCAGTCAAGTAAATATTTTTAGCATTATTTGCCTGACGAGCTCTAGTCTTACGTTTAAGATTTACCAGTCTCGTAAATATTACATTTGGTGGATTACTATAACCCTCACCTTGATCAGTTACAGTAATGCCTGTAATCTGTCCCTGATCGATTGTAGCAACTGCTTTTGCACCTATACCTCCACCACCAGATATAAGAATATATGGAGGTTCCTGATAGAATTCTCCAGGATCTGCAATAGCAATTGAAGTAACCTTTCCAGTAGTATTGATTTTTGCAGATCCTTGAGCGTCCTGACCTCCTCCTCCTTCAAAAACCATGGTGGGAGCACTACTATAACTTCTACCAGCACCTAATAATGTTAAACCTGTAACTGTCTGTACTGTAGATGTTCCAGTAGCACCACTTCCTTCACCACCTAAAATTCTTGCTTTTGTAGTATTATAATAATTATCACCATTCTTATTCATCTTAACATAGGCAATTGCACCATTCTCATCAAGCACAACATCTCCAGCAGCACCATCAGGAAAATCTGATACGATTTCTGGAACAATATTTCCTTCAAATAATGGTGTACCGTAAAATTTACGTCCAATAACATATGGATAAACAGGATTTCCACTGCCATCCTCTGTCATAAAATATGCATATGTACCATTTGGATAATCTGGAGTTACCGCAAACTTTCCATTAAATTCATCAAGAGTTCCAACACCAGAATCGTAAATATAATCTTGTACCAAATCACCTAAAAGATAACCACTTTGAACAGTTCTCAATCCCAGACCACTAGTTTGATATCCAAAAATATATAAAGCATCAGGTGCTGTTGCTGGAACAACAATTTGAATTCTTCTTTGGGTTGCTGCGTTAAATCCAGCAATATATGCAGCATAAGTTACTGTAGAACCATCTAGTGTATATGTGACACCTAATTCATACAAATATGAAGTGGTTCCAATACTATTAGAAGGATGCCATCCACCATCAGTTTCTGAAAATAGTAAAAACTCACCATTATTAGAAGCATCATCCTGATTGAAAATAAAAGTTTTTCCTCTACCTAAAGATAAGAAATTAGGTCTAGAACCACCAAATAAAAATTCTCCATTAGAAACTGTTACAGTATAGTTAGTTGTACCAGTCGTATTTACAGCAGGTCTTGCACCAGGAAGTTCTGTAGTAGTTCTTAATCGATGTGAAGATACTTGCCGTATAGCAGTACCACTGGAATTATATCCCCAAGGACCATAAATTGGATATCCATCATAGGACATACCAAGAATTTTAGAGTGTCCATCACTCTGACGACTATAATCTAAAGTTCCACCAGATCCAAAATGATTTTCAATATAATAATCATTATCTGGATGTTCATCTTCAATTTCATCACTTAAAACCATATATCCTTCATCTCCCTCATACCCAGACATATATTTGTGATTCTTACAGTAATAATAAATTCTACTATTTTCATCATCATTCATTATGAATAAAGGTTTAAACTCATTTTCATAATCTGTAGCTGGTGCTGAAGATGCTCCAGTACTTGTATAATAAAGAGTTCCTGGAGTATCATTATGTACACCGTCCTGAGTTGTACTAAAATGCATTGGATGTTGCATTCCACCTGCATTATTTGATGGATCAGTTTGATTCCAAATAATCAAATAATTTCTCTGAACCTTAATATTTTCAGGAGAGAAGTAATATTGTCCAGGAGTAAAGTTACCAAATTCATGAGCATCTGCACCAAAATCAATATAGAAAATGCCATTAGGGAATGTAATAGGATCATCAGATATTTTGAATGAAAATCCTGTAGAACCTAAACATAAGTCATTCTTAGAGAAAGAAGACCCAGTAAGTTGTCTTAAATAAATTCTAGTTACAATATTACTACCATCTCTCACTACCTTAGAAATTTCTCCAGAGGCATTACCACCAATTTCATCAATAGTTCTACCTACAGCAACTGTTCCGAGTGTTTCATCAACATTTGAAACATCAAGAGCAATATTATCCATCTCAACCTTTATATTCCACTCAAATTGTTCGAATTTTCCCCATTCAAAAACACCATTTGTAAGTTTAAATTCATCAATAGTTTTATTTGATTGATAATATCTTACATTTCCTTCAGTTACCGTATCATAAACACTATTACTTTTAACATAATCATACTTTACCGAATCGATGGCAAAGTTAGTTGGTGCATTTCCTGTGGTTCCCCATTCTGGTGTATGTAAAAGACCACCATTGGCAAGAATGCCAAGTACTTTGTTATTTTGTTCTGTCCTAACAGTAGGATGAGGTACATCTTTACCTCCTCTATAGATAAATGTTTGATCAAAACTTCTATCAATTAATGGTCCACCACCAGGTGCTGCTTCTTCCAGAATGTAAGTGGGTTTAGGGTGATTATCAGATTGTATACGAAGTCTATCTGTATCTACACTAAAGGTTCCTGAAATTAAAGAGTTTGGATGATCTTGCCAAATTCTATTAATATCAAAAGAATTTATAACATTTGGAGTTTCTTGTTCTGGGAAAAACTGTAATCTTAGAGGATCATAACCTCGACCTCTTTCAAGAACTCTTACATGAATAATTTGTCCAGAGTCTTCATCAATAATAGGATACAATAATGCAGCTGTATCTGGTGTTCCACAACCAGATATAGTTAATCGTGGTGGATTTGATGAATCATATCCCGATCCACCGTCTAATACTCGTATTGCACGTACCCCAAAATTCTCATCAAAAATTGGTTTGATGGAGGCACCTGTACCTGGAACAGTTCTAGTCATTTATATTAGTTTAATATATTGATAGTGCCGTTCATAAGAGAATGAACAGTGCATTGATAATAAAGAACGTTTGGAGAATTCATAGGAACAGTCCAATAAAGAATACTAGTTCCACTACCAGATTGACCAGCTGTATACGGAGTACCACTCAATCCTTGAGTACTTTGAATTCTAAATGGGTGGTTAGTACCAGTTAGGTTGTCAAATGCGTATGTCATGCCTCGCATAACATACAATGTTGGATCTTCTGTAGCTCCAGCAAATCCAGGACCGTCAAATGTATAGTGACTAGCACCACTAGCACCCAATTCCCACCAAGTCATAGGACTGCGAGTTACAACCCAGTCAGTTCCATTCCAATATAAAGAATCTCCCTTAGTAATAGAAGGTACATCAGTATCAGTTAATGCAGCAAGAGTTGTAGTTAAATTGCCATTAAACGCAACTGTAATTGTATCACCAGTAATAGAAGTTACAATATCAGTTCCACCAGCTATAGTAAGTGTGTCTGTAGTGGAGTTGGCAGTTGTAGATCCAGTATCACCAGCAACCGAAGCAAATAAATTTTGTAAACTCGCACCAGCAGCATCATCACCAGGAATAAACTTACTTCCACTAGCACTCCACTTTAAAACTTGTCCATCTGCAATTGGAGTGGATGTAATATCAATATCATTTAAAAGATTAACACTAGAATACTCAGTAATAAGTTTTGCTCTTACATCGCCAGCACCACCAGCAGTGATGTTAATATTCACATAAGGATTATCATCACCATCAACCGTAAAGAAATAACCAGTATTAGTAGCTGCAGGTGCATTACCAAGAGCACTATACTCGTTTTTATATGTAATTGTAGATTCAATACCTACGCTTCCAGTAGCACCGTCAAAAGTAGCAGTTTGACCTCCAGCACTGATAAGAACATCTCCAGTTCCATTAGGAGCAATAGTAATATTTCCATTTGAAGAAGAAATAATACTATTTCCAGCAACATCTAATGCAGAAGTTAACGCATTATAATTACCAGCAACAAAATTAGTGCCATTATATTTCAATACCTCGCCTGTAGCTGGATTGGAGAGATCTATACTTAATGTAGCATTGTTTCCAAGGGCGGTATATATTTCATTAAAATTATCATTAATTTTATCACCGCCACTTCTCAGCGTATCACCTGTATTATCATTAGCTGTAGTACCAATATTTAAGGATTGTTTAGCCATTACTCACTACTTTTTTTAGTTATTTATAGGATCTCTGGATCTACTAGTTCTTCACCATATAGTGAAAGATCTGGTGGAGTCCAATCTGAAGGAACTGTTGTTTCAACATCGACTCCAGGATCTTGATATCCAGAACCAACATTAGTAACCGTAACTCCTGCAATACCAACAAGTGCCTTCACCTGACCTTCAAATCCAGAGATAGAATCTAATCTTACAACGGGTCTAGATGTATATCCAGATCCACCAGATGTTACACTAACCCTTTCAATATATCCACTAGTTAAGACTGCCGTTGCATTTGCATTTTGTCCAAAGACAGATCCAAGATAATCAAATGTGATCAATGAGTTTGAAGATTCAATAACAGCAACTTCACGGTCACTTACCTCACCTTCAATATCAATAAAGTCTCCTGCTTCAACTGGTGGTACAACTACATCAGCATCAACGTCTGCCTCAGAACCCACATAAGAGAATCCTACAAATGTTGATCCAAAACGAGGAACTTCAGAGAATATAATTCTAGAACCAACAAGTTCAAAACCAACACCAGGTTCCTGAAGAACACCATTAACAGAAATAATAATATTATTTTCTGGTCGAATAGTAGACGATTGAACACCATCAGTAAGTGTAAGCGAGTAGAAAATATCATCACGCTTAAGGTTGAATGATTGACGTAAAGAATCAAATTCAAATCCAATATCATCCAATTGTCTCAATTTACCAAGATAGAATCCTGTAAACGATGCACCAAGTTCAGGTGCTTCACTAAACTGAATTTTATCAGAGAATGCTGTATATGCATTTCCTGCTCCAGGAGGTTGTAAAATACCATTCACAAAGACCATCATGTGACCTTCAGGATCAGGAAGGTATTGCTGACCATTGGCAGTAGTTAAATTAAATGTGGTTTGAGTTCCATCAAATCCCTTAAAGAATCTCTTAGTCCTTGCTTTAAGAACTTTTTTACCAATAGATGCAGATCTATAATTATCTCCTCCTCGGAGACCATCTCTTGCACTAAAGGTTCCATTAACGTTAGTGAGATATAATCTCTTATTAATAGAAACATCACGAATTTCCTGAATACGAGCAGAAGCTGCACCAGCAACACTCAAATCTCCCGAAACAGTGGCTTTTCCAACTAAGGTTACATTAGTAGTTGAATAATCACCAACAGTATCACTAGATCCTATTGTTCCCTCAACAGGAACATAATAGATGTAATTATTGACTGAATCATATTCAGTTATAATACCATAATTATCATCATCCTGACCGTCATTAACGATACGATAAAGTCTATTACCAACAGTGAAAGTATTTAAAGTAGAATCTACAGTTACAGTCAATCTCACATGACCAGTAGAGGCAACTTTGTCTCCTACTTTAACATCAAAACCATTAAATTTCTTAACATCTAAGTATATTTTAGAAGAATTAGGATAAACAACAGATGTTGTTTCAAGAGATCCAAGAAGAGATGCTGTATCAACAGTTAGTTTTCCTCCAGTATTATCAAGAACTGCTGCAGAATTAATAGTATAAGAAACAGGTTCTGCAGTTTTGTTGCTTGTAAATCCTTGGAATGCAACATTTTCAACAAAGTTACCTTTAACATTAATGAGATGCATTCTACTATCAATCGCACTAATTTGTGCAAGTGTTGTATTTGCTGCACCTTGAATTACATCCGTAACTTGCCATGTTCCTGCGGTTACAGCAACATCGAGATAACTATAATTAGCATCTTCATGGAAACCATATACAACACCAGTAATTCCAGAATCACCTTGCTTCTGTACAGATTCATTCATTGTGAATGGACCATCTGTAATATTTCCATCAATTCTAAATCTCTTATAAACTTTAGCAACCTTTGCTTCATTTAAAGTAAGTTGTTGAATTTCTGCAGAAACATCAGATGTAACAGAGTAAGCATAATCAGATTGAACTATTTCACCACTAATTCCAACAGGAACAACAATATCACCATAAAATTTAGTTAATGTAGGTAATGCATTATTTCCAGTAATTGTAGTGTAATGTTCATTATCTTTCAATTGTCCAGAAATTATATCCAAACTAGATCCAATTAATGTCATCGCTGTATCTGTATTATAATATGCAGCACTAGCAGTATCATAGAATGGATAGAAACTTGCAGATGGTGAAGGACTTACCAAAGTATTGTTGAGTGCTTGTTTCATATATTCTCTCAAAAGATCCAATGCAAATGTTTTGATATTATACTCTGCATTTGTATAGAATTCAGTTCCAAGAACAGAAACATATGTTCCAAGTGCTTTTGTAGTAAGTTTAGCACCCCAAAGATATAAACCAGTTCCACCAGTACCAGTCCAATCTAATAAACCAGTATTGCTAAGAACACTAATTCTATTTTTCACAGTACTAAATCCATATCCAAAATCTACTGTCATGTATAATCTATACCATCCATCGCCAAGAGGAATAGATCCATGTGCAGAAACATTCATACCACTAGTAGCAAAGAGACTACCAACTTCACCTGTGTTTAGATTTACACTAAACTGTGCATTTTCAATTCCAGAATCTAAAAATAATGTAAATCTAATCTGTTGATTTTCTCCTTGTTTCGCAAAGAATGAAGATGTGAATGTTTGTGCTGCACTATTAGCACCAGTATCAAATGTTTCTGTACTAGAATCCCATTTAATTGTATCAACATCAAAGGTGTCGAATGATGTTAAAGTGTAAGTTCTTTCAATCTTATGCTCACCAGCACTTGCAGCAACTACAAGTTTTTCAGATGTTAGTGTAGAATCTGGACTAATTGCTGCATTACCAGTAACTGTTAGAAGAGATGTTGCCCAATTTTGATCAAACACTTCAGGATTGACCCAAAGATTAGTATTATTAACAGAACCTTGAATTAAAGAAGATACGCTATCTTTAGCATTTTCAATAGTCTTTACATTACTGTAATTGTTATACCATTCATGTGCTGCAGTAATACCACCAGTAGCAATTGTAGCAGTAGCACCAGAACCAGGTGCAGTTAAATTAGCTCCTGCTGTATATAATGTTCCAATAACACTTCCAATAACCATTTTAGATCCAGAAGTATATAAAACAATAGCAGTTGTGGAATTGTTGGTAATGGTTTCTCCAACAACAAAACTACCAGATACTGCACTAAAGTCAAGAGTATACGCTGTCTGTGTGTCAACTGTATTAGAAGTAATATAATCATATTGAATGTTGTTAACAACATCGTCAATAAATGAGTTATATAACCAAGTATTAGAACCAAATTGACTGGTAACTAAAGATGTGATTTCTGCTTTATAGTAATTCTTATTATAAAGAATATTTTTAACTACGCTACGTGCTTCAATATCTCCTGGGAATAGAGTATCTAAACCAAAGTCAATAAGATCTCTCATTCTATACCAAACTTTATCAATATCGGTAGGAGTTTCTGTATCTCTATATGCATCAATATTTGTATGTGTTGCTGCATATTGCTGACCAGATACACTAGTATTACTACTGTAAAGTAAATTCTTAATTGCTTTTTCAGATAATGTTTTTATTAATTCATGAGCAAAGAAGAATGCATATAGTTCATCACCAACAGGAGTAATTTTCTTAGTTGCATCCAAGAATTTTTCCATTTGAGTGATAACACTATTATTACCACCTGTTTGAAGATCTGAAATTGCAGCAATTATAAACTCTTCGATATAAGTTCTATAATCTGAATAGTCATAAGTTGATGCAGCGTAACTACCACTATCGATTGTGTATTGAAGTTCTGTTCCGAGTAATCCAAGAGAAGATTGCTTACCAGCAATTTCCTGAGTGATGTAATCTCTATTAAAGTAAAGTCTATTACCACCAATATCATAATCACTTCCAGTAGGAGCAATGATGTCATTAACAGTTGTGATCAGAGTATCAATTGCATCCTTAACATTAGCACAATCACCAGGAACTGTTACACAGTTAGCAATTGCTGAAACAAATGTGTGTGGAGAATCAATAGAAGTTGGTTTGCCATCAGTTACATTTACTGTAATAGTATCTGCTGTAGATGATAATATTTTAAGATCTCTCTGATATGCATAATCTACACCAGTTGAACGAGGATATGTCTTAGTCTGACCACCAGATGCAGCACCAACATTAACTGTAATTGTAGTTGCTGTAACGCCACTAATAGCAATTGCAGTATTGTATGAAGGATCTGTTGTTCTTGGATAAGTATGTGTTGTTTGATGATTATCAGCATCACAAGTAAATGCCAATACATCAGGAGCAATAGTTACCGTATTACTGGTTGTTAGTGCATGGTTTCCAATAGTCATTTCCATGTCACCAGTAGTAGGATTATAATCAACATCACTGATTACAAATCCTGAAGACTGACCAACATTAACTGTAATTCTTTCTGCTGTAACTGCACTAACTGCAATTGCTGTATTGTATACAGGGTCAGTTGCTCTTGGATATGTCTTAGTTGCTGTGTTACCATCCATTGCACATGTGAATGATAACTTATCTTGTCCAATAGTAACTCTAGTTACTGCTCTCTTAATAGCACCTGCTGCTCCACTTACAAATGTGTGTGTATCTGTATTTGTGGAAGGCGTGACATCTAATACTTGAATATCGAAGGTGTCAGTAGTAACACCAGAAATTGCGATCCACTTATTACTAATAGGATCATTAGCACGAGGATAAGCAGTTCCTGGAGAGCTAACACCAACATTAACTGTAATAGTATCAGTGCCAACAGCAGTAATAGCAATTTCAGTATTATATGAAGGATCAGTTGTTCTTGGATATGAATGAGTTGATCCATAATTATCCATATCACACTGGAAGTCTAGAGAACCTGCAGCAATTGTTACTGTATCAGAAGTTGTTAAACTATGAGCACCAATGGTTAATACCATTACACCTGTTGTTGGGGTGTAATCAGCATCAGTAACGTTAAATACGTTACCACCACCACTTACAGCACCAATTGCAGGTCCACCAGTATAATTATGATTGCCAGCACCATATGTGCAACTAAAGGTTATAGCACCATCATCAAGATAAACTAAATCACCATTGGAGAAGTTATGACCACTAACCTTCAAGGTCATAACACCTGTAGTTGGATTATATGCACTACCAGCTTCTGCAGTATGTGTAGTAGGAGCTGCTAAACTATGAGATCCAATAGTCATGTCTAACTGACCACTAAGAGGATCGTACTCAGCACCAAGAACATCAAACTGAGATCCACCTGATACTGTGATGGCATTAGTTGAAGTACCACCATTATAAGTGTGGAAGGTGTCTGCTCCAGTCACCATAAGTGCATTAGCAATACCAACATTAACTGTAATTGAAGTCGCTGTAACTGCAGTGATAGTAAGGGTTTTGCCAGATGCAGGATCAGTTGCTCTTGGATATGCATGGTTAGATGCATTACCATCCTTAGTACAAGTAAATGTTATACCGTTATTAGCAATAGTAGCTGCATTATCAGTAGTAAGAGTGTGAGTACCAATAAAGATCTCCATCTTACCTGTGGTTGGATCATAATTTGTTCCAGCCTGTGCTGTAAAGTTTAATCCACCAGCTGCGATAGCATTTTCAGCACCAGTTACAAATGTATGATCTCCAGTATTAGCATACTTAACTATTCCACCAACATAAGTATGATTTCCACTACCGTATGTGCAACTGAATGATAATGAATTAGTTGCTAATTGGATCATCCTTCCAGCAGGAACTTGATGTGTTCCAATATTCATAGTTAAATCACCAGATGCAACATCATAGGTTGCAGCAGAAACATTAAACTGTGCTCCTGGAGTATCATTAGTAATTCCCCAGTCACCAGTAATAATATTATCAGTATTATTATAATCGAGATCACCACTAACTGCTTGCTTCATGTAATGTGCAAGTCTCTCATGAGCATAAATTGACTGTGGAAGTTGTAATCTAATATGTTGAATTTCATTCTTATTGTCAACATAGAACTTAGCAGCTCTTAAAGTATTTTTATTACCACCATATTGAATATCTTTAGCAATACCTTCAACAACAAGTCCCAAATCAGTCTTACATCTTAGAGTACCATTACCACTTCCATCAGCATTTCTAGGCATATCATTTGATAGATCAGGATATCTATCAATCATATCAAATGCTGCTTTATCAACAATAACAGAGTTATTTTCAAGTAGTAAGTTCGCAGCATCACGGAACCTATCTTGTGAAGATGGATCGATGCGAGGTGTATAAAGAACATTAGTTGCACTATCGTGATATGAAATATCAAGTTCTACTTTATTCAATGCATCAATTATTCCACCTTGGAATTCTACTATAGGTTGAAGTTTGCTAATAGTTGCAAGATGATCTATAGGTGTTGCTGCAGATGCGTTAGTGATTGTATCTGTGAGGATATCTATCAAGTTACCGATAGTAGAGTATACATCAGCACAATCACCTGTAGTAAAGCTTAGAACCTTAACAGCACCAGAGGTAGCACTAGCAAATGTATGAATATATTGATCTTTAGCAGGAGAAACACCAACATTAACTGTAATAGTTCCGTCTTGATGTGTTAATCCATCAGCAACTGCAGATACAAATGTATGAGCATCAGTATTTGTGGAAGGTGTAGATCCTAAGACCTGAATATCAAATGTATTCTGAGTTAAATTAGTAATTTGTGCCCACTTATTACTGATTGGGTCAGTAGATCTTGGATATGACTTCTGTGCAGCAGGACCAGAAGCACCGCCAAATGCACAACTGAATGTAATAGAATTATCATCCATCTTAATGTGATCACCAGCTTCAAATCCATGATTAGGAATTGTAAGTGTCATCACACCTGTAGTTGGGTTGTAAGCACCATCAGTAATTGTATGTGTAGTTCCTCCTACAGCAGTAATTGGAAGAACAGCATTGGCAGCAGGATCAGTTGCTCTAGGATATGATTTCTCTGCAGTATTTCCATCCATCTGACACTTGAATTTAATACCACCAGTTTTAATACCAATGCTATCTGAAGTTGTTAGTGAATGAGATCCAATAGTAAGAACCATATCACCTGTTGCAGCATTATAAGTTGCACTAGTAGGAGTAAATGTTGGAACTGCTTTACCAACATTGACTGTAATTGTGGTAGCAGTTTCTGCAGTAATAGCAAGAGATGTTCCAGATGCAGGGTCAGAAGCACGAGGATAAGCAGTTTCTAATGTATTATCATCAGCATCACAAGTGAAGGTCACACCACCATTATCGATAATAACTGTATTGGAAGTTGTTAAACTGTGTGATCCAATCTCAAGAACCATATCACCTGTTGCAGGATCATATGTTGTTCCAGATGCAGCAGTAAAGGTTCCAGATGCTCCACCACCAGCAGTGATTGCATTAGTAACACCACTTACAAAGGCATGAACACCTGCAGGATAAGTTGAATCAGTAATTGTAGTATCAGTCTTCTGTGTCAATCCATGATCACCCTGAACTGTCCAAAGAGTATTTGTGATGATGTACTCAAGCATATCATCAACTTTCTCATAAGCAAATAAAGTTTCTTTAACTGCTGGTTCAATTTGTGCAATTTGTACTGGAGTTAAAGTTCTATCAACATAGTAAGATGCAGCATCCCAAATATGACTGTTAGATCCATTACGAAGATCTTGAACGATTGCATTCAATGAGTCACGAATATCATCTTCACAATTAACACCTGCGTCAGCAATAACACCACCAGTTACAGCAGAAACAAATTTATGAGTATAGTTACCACCAGTAACAACTGCATTATCAGCAGCAGATACGAAGTTATGTGTAGAAGTATCTGATGATGTTCCTACGTTAATTGTAACTGTTCCAGTTTGTTTGATTATTGCACCAGCAGTTGCAGATACAAATGCATGTGTAGATGCATTAATAGATTTTCCAATATCGAGTGTAAATGTATCAGAATCAACGATAGTTACTTCAACCCACTTACCACTAATAGGATCAGTTTGTCTAGGATAAGACTTACCAGCAGTTGCAACACCAACATTAATTGAAATAGTATCAGTAGTTACAGCAGTTATTGCTTGAGCAAGATTGTATATTGGGTCTGTTGCTCTAGGATATGAATGAGTAGAACCATGTTGATCCTTATCACAAGTAAAGTCAAGAGAATTAGCAGCAATTTTAATTGTATTAGATGTTGTTAATCCATGACCAACACTAGTTAATACCAATACACCAGTTCCAGGATCATAAGTTGCACCCGTTACATCTTTATTACCAGCACCAGTTACAGAAATTGCACCAGCAGCAGTTCCACCAACATAAGTGTGAACACCTGCACCACCAAAAGCACAAGAGAATGTAAGTGAATTATCAGCAATTTGAACTCTATTACCACTTGCTAGGTTATGAGCACTAGCAGTATTAATTGTTAAAATACCAGTTGCATGATCATAAGACGCAGTGCTGACATCCTGAGTTGTTGTTCCAACTGCAGTTACATCAAGAGATGTATTGTATGCAGCATCAGCAACTCCAGTGTTGTTAGATGCCCCACCAGCAGTTCCATCAGCACCACTTGCTCTTGGGTATGTTTTCTGAGTTGTGTTACCATCACTATTATAATCACAAGTAAATGTAAATGAATTTGG
>Ga0315331_10000420_pt1 | contig 29202 bp, 34 predicted proteins | sample M160m34915metaG_FD_203456 | JGI IMG/M metagenome (GOLD analysis project Ga0315331, IMG submission 203456) | Ammonia-oxidizing marine archaeal communities from Monterey Bay, California, United States - M1 60m 34915 | ecosystem: Environmental > Aquatic > Marine > Intertidal zone | place: USA...
CCCGCGCCCGCATGGCCAAGGTCAACGCGTAGCGCCCACCCCGCTAAACCAATCGGAAATGAATCCAACGCCCTGTCGAGCGCGCTCTAATCTGCAAACGGCAGTGGTAGACTTTTACGCCGCCGTTGACAAAAACCGGAATCTCTTAGCGGCTTTGGAATGACGGCTGATATGTTTAAAATTGCTGGTGGCCCAACCATCTATGATTGGCGCGCTACGGGCATGATAGCGACAGTCACGTTACCGATCTTGTAGGCCTTGCGCGGTCACCGCCAAACCATTTTCTGCCAGTCGCCATCTTCGCCCGAAGCTGCTTTTTCTGGGTCGTAGGCGAAGAGCCATTCTTGGCCGGGGGGGAAGCCTTCGCCGATGCTGGCTTGCATGGACCGGAAGCGTTGGTTGCGGCGGGCCAGTGCTGTTTCGTCTGACATATGAAATAGCGTTTGCGCGGCGCGGCTCGCACCCTGGACCTGAGCTGTGCGTTCCTGGCGAAGCGCCTGATAACTGACCAGCGCTTCATCCGCATTGGCTGAAAGCGCCAATCGCCGCGCCAGGACCCAGGCATCCTCGATGGATTGGGTTGCCCCCTGTGCATGGAAAGGCAGCATCGCGTGAGCGGCGTCTCCGATCAGCGCGATGCGGCCTTGGACCCAGCTTTCTAGCGGTTGGCGATCGTATAGCGCCCATTTAAACGGTGGCGCAGATTGTTCGATTAGGCCACGCACCATGGGGTGCCAGCCATCATATTCCTCCAATGCGGCTTCGGTGGTGCCTTGGGTCGTCCAGCTTTCACGGGTGTCGCCATCGGAAGGTCCAATGCCGACCCAGTTGATGAGGTCGCCGCCAGAGACATAGTAGATTACCACGCTCCGCTTCGGCCCCAGCCAGATATAGCTGTCATGTTCAAACCCAAGTGACTGGGCGACGCAGGACGGGGTCAATCCGCGCCAGGCCATGCAGCCGGAAAACTGCGGCGCTTCCGGCTCAAACATTTGCTCGCGAATGCGGCTGCGCACACCTTCTGCTGCGATCAACACATCCCCTTCGACGCGGCTGCCATCCGCCAGTTCGGCCCAGGCTCGCGCGCCATCTTCACCGACTTCGCTGACATAGGCGTTCATCTGGATGCGATCATCCTCGCCTATCTCTGCCAGAATGGCATCCAGCAAGTCTGCGCGGTGGGCGTGGAAATAGGGGGTACCGAACGTTTCGTGCACTGCGCCGCCCAAAGGCGTCGTCAGCAGCGGTTCAGCCGTATCCCAAGCGACAAATCGATGATGGCCAGGGCGGACCACTCGCGCCTGCAGCCGCTCCATAACGCCCAGATACCCTAGGGTGCGGGTGGCGTTTGGGCTGAGCTGAATGCCAGCGCCCACGGCTTCAAACTTCGGCGCTTGCTCCAGCACCACATAGCCGATGCCCTGGCGGCGCAGCCCCAGAGCCAAGGCTAATCCAGCGACGCCGCCGCCAACAATCACAACCCGCATAATCAAATCCTCAATTCTAAGACCATTTGCGACTCTAACCCGCGTTGACCGGAATTTCACGGGCCATATGCTTCGAAGAAAATTCGTTTCCTTCGCAGCCGGAGCCTGCTTCCATGGATTTAAGTCCGCCCGCCCCGCGTAAGCTCTTGCATGTGCGCTCGGTTGAATGCCGTGGTTATGCCCGTGAGGATGGGCTTTGGGATATCGAAGGCTCGATTACGGATGTGAAGACCTATCCGTTTGAAAGCCGTTTTCGGGGGCTGGTGCTGGCGGATGATCCGGTGCACGAAATGGCGATCCGGCTAACGGTTGATAACCGCCTGAATATTGAGCGCGCCGAGGCCTTCACTCGCCGCAGTCCTTATGAAGTGTGCCCCAGTGCCGCCTGGGCGTTCTCCAAGCTGGCAGGCCTGCGCATTAAGGGTGGATGGATGAATGAGGTGAAGGAACGGTATGGCCGCGCAAAGGGCTGCACGCACCTGTTGGAGCTGCTTTATCCTGTCGGCACGACCGCATTCCAAACAGTATTCGCTTATCGTGAGCACTTGCTGAGAGAGCAAGGCCTGCCTGAGGGTGAGGCCATGCGCCGACGAGGGCCGCCAACAAATTCCTGCTATGCGCTGGCGGAAGATGGAGCGGTTGTTAAGCGCCTTCAGGCAGAAGTAGTCAAGCTGAAGGCTGCTGCAAACGAGAAAAAACTAGAGAAGAAGGAAGCCAGCTGATGACCCCGTCAGAATTTGCCCGTGCTGAACTAACGCGCATTATGGAAGCCGCTAAGGTAGAAAACGTCGATGGCCCCGCCGCGCTCCGCTCGCTCCTGGATGCTGCAGCGGCCGCGTTGGCGGATGTTTCTGGTGTGGAGGATGCGCAGAATGAGCTGACCTTCATTGCGCAGAATATGGGCGATGACGAAGACCACGTCTTCATGAGGCCCTAGGGACAAGACCAATGGCTATCGCGAAAATTCGGGCGGATCATGCACTGGTGACGCGGGGCATGGTCGAAACCCGATCCAAGGCGCAGGCGTTGATCATGGCGGGCAAAGTCTTCACCGGCGAACAGCGTGTGGAGAAGCCGGGTGCGCAAATCCGAGACGACAAGCCGCTGGATGTGCGCGGGCAGGATCATCCCTGGGTCGGGCGCGGCGGGTTAAAGCTCGCCCATGCGATTGAGCATTTTGGGTTAGACGCGGTGGGCACCACTGCGATAGACGTTGGTTCTTCCACCGGCGGGTTTACGGATGTGCTGCTGGCGAATGGTGCCGCTAAAGTGTTTGCGGTCGATGTGGGCAAGGGCCAACTCGCTTGGAGACTGCGCACGGATAATCGGGTCGTCGTGCTGGAAGGCCAGAACGCGCGGCACCTGACAGCTGAACACATTCCGGACCCAGCAGGGGCGATTGTATGCGATGCCAGCTTTATCGGCCTCGCCACAGTATTGCCAACGCCGATGAGCTTTGCGGCAAGCGGCGCGTGGATCGCTGCGCTTATTAAACCGCAGTTTGAAGCGGGACGCGGTAATGTTGGAAAAAATGGCGTCGTAAAAGACAACGCCGTGCGCGAAGCCGTGGTAGACCGCATTCAGAATTGGCTGGCGAACGATATGGGCTGGCAGGTCATGGGCATAACGGAAAGCCCGATTACAGGGGCTGAAGGCAATGTCGAATACCTCATCGCGGCGACGAAGCCGTAAACCGGGCCGCCCAAAACGCCGTGCGCTCGCGCCGATTGATGCCAATATCACAGTCGAAAGGCTTGGCGCGCTGGGCGACGGTATTGGCGCGCACAATGGCGCACCCTTTTATGCGTCAGGGCTGTTGCCGGGTGAGGACGCACGTGTGCGTCTTGGCGACAAAAAGGGGTACGGTCGAATTGCTGAGGTGCTGGAAGTTCTTCTGCCCGCACCGGAACGGGTCACCCCTTCATGCGCCTATGCAGACCAATGCGGCGGCTGCGCAGTCCAGCATATGGCGGAGGGTGCGTATCTCAGCTGGAAGGAAGGCCTGGTCGATCAGGCGCTTGGGAGCCGAAGCCTGGAGCCAGAGACACGCTTGCCACTGATTCGTATCGGGGAAGGCCGTCGGCGGTTGCGATTTGCTGCCATTGGCCGGGCTGGTGGGGCTATCCTCGGCTTCAATGCCCATGCAAGTCGCCAGATCGTGCCGATAGATAAGTGTATTGCCGCTGTTCCAGACTTGGCGGAACTGCCTGTCGCATTGCGCCCGCTGCTGGACCGACTACTCCAATCCGGCGAATCGGGAGACGTTGAAGCCTGGGCCTCACCTACAGGGCTAGATTTGTTGCTGGTCCGAAGTCGCCCGCTAGATTTAACCGAGCGACAGGCTATCGCGGACTTCGCCGACGCGCAAAATATCGCCCGGTTTGCATGGGTGGCTGAAGACGGGGACATCTCTGAAAGCGTTGCCGCACGCCGCACGCCGGTGATCACCATGGGTCGCGTCCGCGCTGCGCCCCCCCCTGGCGCATTCCTGCAGCCAACCAGTGAGGGCGAGCAGGCGATGGCTGACTTCGCTTCAGAACATCTGCAAGGTGCCAAACATATCGCAGATTTGTATACTGGATGGGGGCCATTTGCCCTCCGCCTTGGCGGTCATGGCGTGCATGTGGCGGCATATGAAGGTGCTCCGGCAATGATCGCGGCGTTGAACCAGGCGGCAGGGCAGGCGGGGCTTGGTGGCTTCGTTAAAGGCCATGTGCGGGACCTGGCGCGGCGACCCCTGCGGATGGATGAACTGGAGCCCTATGACGCCTTGCTGTTGAACCCGCCCCGAAGCGGTGCCGCGCACCAGGTGGAATCCCTGGCAACTGGCGGACCCGACCGGATCGTATATCTGTCTTGTAATCCGGCAGCTTTGGCGCGGGATGGGCGGGTGCTTGTGGACGCTGGATATCGCTTCCGCATCGCCCAGCCCATTGATCAATTCCGCTGGACGCCGCATCTGGAAGTCGCCACCTTATTCTATCGCGGCGAGGCTTAACGTAGCAGGCAGCGTATCTAATAGGTCAGACGCGACCAGCCTTGGCCCGAAGCGGAAGGCTGCCTCGCCATGCAGCCAAACACCTGCGCACGCTGCATCGAAGACGCTGGCACCACCTGCCAGCAGCCGGTGATGATCCCTGCCAGGACATCGCCTGAACTCGCAGTAGCCAATTTGGGCGGCGCATGGGCATTGATTGCCGCACGGCCGTCTGGGGCGGCGATGACGGTATCTGGGCCTCTTAGAACAATTACAGCGCCGGACAGAACGGCTGCAGCGCGGGCTTGTTCAAGCTTCGAGCCTGCGATGTTGCCAAAGAGCCGCCGAAACTCGATCGTGTGCGGCGTCAGAATGGCAGCGGGTGCGGCACGGGTCATTTCGAATAGCGCGTCTGGCATATCCGCGAAAAGCGTCAGCGCATCAGCCTCCAGTACCAATTTGCGGCCTGCTGCACCCGCGGCTTCGACAAGGAGCCGAGCGTGATCGTCCAAGCTAAGGCCGGGGCCAAGTACGAGGACGGAAAAGCGTTTGTCGTCCAGCAGTGCCTTATATCCAGCCACACCATCAATGGGCCGCACTATGACAGCGAGTTCCGCTGCTGCGTATTCGGGCCAAGAGCGCCGAGGCGTTGTAATGGCGGCAAGGCCTGCACCAGACCGAAGCGCTGCTAGCGCCGTTAGCCGGGCGGCACCTGTTGTTTCGGCACCACCGGCGATCAGCTCATGACCGCGCGTATACTTGTGGCCAGATGGGTCTGGGCCGCGCGCTGTTTCAGGCCAGTGCGCAGGGGTATTTTGAAACGTCTGAACATTGGACGCAGCGCTGTCTGGCACGCCGATGTTAGCCGTAATGATCTCCCCGCGAGAAAGCGCCCTGGTGCCAGCAGGTGGCCACGGTTCTGGCGGAAGAAGGTAACGGTGAGCTGGGCTTGTGCGGCTGCCCCAAGCCTCTGGCCGGGTATCGCCATTGACGCCGGATGGCAAATCGACGGCGATAATCGGTGCTGGATGTGCAGCAATCGCCGCGACCAAGGTCAGAACTGCGCCTTCAAGCGAGCGACTAAGGCCAGCGCCAAAGAGCGCATCAACGATGAGTTTGGCACCATCTAGAGCGTTGGGCGATGCCGTCTTCACATCGTCTTTCCATCGTGCGGCGTGATGGGCGGTGTCGCCTTTGAGCCTGTTTCGGTCGCCAGCCAAGGCGATGCGGACGGGCCATCCGGCATCTGCCAGCAGGCGCGCGATCACCCAGCCATCACCGCCATTGGCACCGGGGCCAGCCAGAACCACAAGCGTGCAAGCTGCCCAGCGGCGACGAATGGTATTCGCGACCGCAGCGCCTGTATTCTCCATTAAATCTATGCCGGAGACGCCGCCTCTGATCGCCGATTCATACGTTGCATACATGCCCGCCGTCGTCAGAATTTACAGGCCGGCGGAGCGCATGGGATTATTCCTGACCACTGATCCGTTTGCCGCCATAGGTGGACTTCACCCACCCGACAGGCCAGTCGTCATCATGCAGCTTCCCGGCTTCCATCCGCGCATTGATTTCTTTCAGAACAATCGCGGTGATGGGGCGGATTTTGAGTTCAAGCGCCGAATCGATATCGCGCCATTCCAGCTTTAGAAGCTCGCCGTCTGGTTTTTTGATGTCATGGACGACTTGGTCATAATCGGCAGCGAAGAAGCGGGCGTTGAACCGGCGTGGCCGGGCGGCGGGGGTGACGGCGCGATAAACATACGTCAGCCCGTCCAGCTTCGGTCCGAATCCGGTATCGTAAAATTCTTCCCAGCCTTTTTGGATGCGCGCAGGCTTGGTTGCGATCCTCTCACCGATGACCAGCCCAGCTTCTTCAAATGTTTCGCGAACGGCGGCCAGGGCCAGGGCCTGCGCGCGATGTGGTGTTGCGGAGGAGGAAAGCCGCTCCAGAACGGCAGGTCGCAGTGGTGCTGCTGGTTGGACAAACCCATCCGCGCGCTCCACCCGACCACCGGGGAACACATAGTGGTGTGGAAAGAAAACATGGCCAGAGCTGCGCTCACCCATCAGCACTTCCGGGTCATTGCCCTTCATGCGGACAATGATGAGCGTTGCAGCGTCCCGGATTGACGGGCGGGCGGTCGGTTTCTTTTCGGCGTCTGTCATGAAAAAGTGCGTCCATCGGCAAGCAGGCGGATTGGCGCGAATATTCTTAGCGATGGCTTGAGCAAGCGGCTAAGAAAAATTGGGGTGCCTGACCGGATTTGAACCGGCGACCTCCTGGACCACAACCAGGCGCTCTAACCAACTGAGCTACAGGCACCACACGCAAGCCAGCGACGCGCCAGCGAGAGCCAGGATTTACGCGGAACCATAGGTCGACGTCAATATGCATTTGCGCCCTCTTCTCAACAGGCGTGGTCGGCGGCATAGTTTGGCGCAAACTCTTGGTTCTAACTCCTCTAGCGAAAGCCACATATCCAATGCAGCTGGCCGAAAACCTTAACAACCTTGGCACCGAAACCGCGTTTGAAGTGCTGGCACGTGCTGCCAAACTCGCTGCAGCTGGAAGAGATGTGATCAATCTGGGAATCGGTCAGCCGGATTTTAAAACCCCAGGGCATGTGGTCGAGGCGGCGATTAAGGCCATGCGGAACGGGCATCATGGTTATACGCCAGCCAAGGGTATCCCTGAACTGCGGGAGGCTGTCGCCGCTGACACACTGAAGCGTCGAGGTGCTGTGATCGATCCTGAAAACATCATGATCATGCCAGGTGGGAAGCCGACCATGTTCTTCGCGGTGATGATGTTCGCGGAGCTAGGTGCTGAGATCATTTATCCGAATCCAGGCTTCCCAATTTACGAAAGCGTCATCCGCTATGCGGGCGCTACACCCGTGCCCATGCGGTTGTTGGAAGAAAAAAGCTTTGCGTTTAGCGCCGATGAGGTTCTGTCGCAAATCACGCCTAAAACGCGGCTAATCATTATGAACACACCCGCCAACCCAACCGGTGGCGTCACGCCAAAGGAAGAGCTGGACAAATTGGCGGCTGGTCTTACCGAATGGCCCAACGTCGTTGTGATGAGCGACGAAATCTATGACCGCATGCTCTATGATGGCCGCCAGCACGCCTCCATGCTGGCCTATGAAGAACTGCGCGATCGGCTGATTGTGCTGAACGGCTGGAGCAAAACATACGCAATGACTGGATGGAGGCTTGGCTATTCGATCTGGCCGGAAAGGCTGATCAGCCATGTCGAGAAGCTGGCCGTGAACTGCCATTCCTGCGTCAACGCGCCGACGCAGTTTGCGGGGATTGCTGCACTGAACGGCCCACAAGACGAAGTGGACGACATGCTGATCGCGTTTGATAAGCGCCGCCGCCTAATTGTTGACGCCCTGAATGCGCTTCCGGGCGTGCGCTGCGCGGAGCCAGGTGGGGCATTTTATGCGTTCCCCAACATCACCGGCACTGGAATGGACGCGAAAGCGCTGCAGACGCAATTACTGGAGCAGGCGGGCGTCGCCGTTGTCGCTGGTACCAGTTTCGGTGCGCTCGGCGAAGGCTTTATCCGGTTCAGCTATGCGGCAAGTGCAGAGCAAATCGAAGACGCTATGGGTCGGATGCAAAAGCTACTAGAACGAGCGAATGATTAATACTTGGGCTTATGCCTAATTATTGTTCACTTAGGTTGCCGTATTTATGGCGCCTGCGAGCAGGATGATTAAGAACACAAGGCTCGCCAAGGCTTGTACGGCATGGCATAAGCCTTGCAGTTAGCAAGAGTGCAGAATGCCTGCAAAGGTGCGCTGGCCTGATTTGATGCGAGAGATTGATGAAAAAGATTGAGGCGGTGATCAAGCCGTTCAAACTTGATGATGTGAAAGACGCACTGTCTGAAACTGGCGTCAAAGGCCTCACGGTCGTTGAAGCAAAAGGCTTCGGCCGGCAGAAAGGCCATACTGAGCTGTACCGGGGTGCTGAATACGTCGTCGACTTCCTGCCGAAGGTAAAAGTCGAGGTCGTTATTGAAGACTCGCAGGTGGAACGCGTGATCGAAGCCATTCAAAAAGCAGCCCACACAGGCCGTATTGGTGATGGCAAAATCTTTGTTTCCCCAATCGAGGAAGCAATCCGCATTCGCACGGGCGAATCTGGCCCTGAAGCGCTTTAAAAAAACACGAACGAACAGACCACGTCATACAAGGAGCTGAGCTTATGAAACTCGAATGCAAATCGGCAGATGAACTGATCGCCGCGATGAAAGAACATGATGTTCGTCATGTCGATTTCCGCTTCACCGATCCAAAGGGTAAAGGCCATCACATCACCCAATATCACACCACGGTTGATGATGACCTGCTGACAGACGGCGTGATGTTTGACGGCTCTTCCATTGAAGGCTGGAAGGATATTTCCCAGTCCGACATGATCATGGCACCTGATGTGACGACTGCCGTGCTTGACCCGTTCGCGGCAGAGCCAACGATGATCGTTGTTTGTGACATCCTTGAGCCATCCACCGGCCAATCCTATGACCGGGATCCACGCGGCATCGCTCGCAAGGCTATGGCTTATGTCGAAACGTCCGGCGTAGGCGACACCGTGTTCATGGGCCCAGAGGCCGAATTTTTCATGTTCGATGATGTGCGCTTTGAAGTTGAGGGCCACACATCCTCTTACAAGTTGGACAGCGCCGAAGGTCCGTACAACTCCAACCGTGAGTATGAAGACGGCAACCCTGGCCATCGCCCTGGCCCCAAGGGCGGCTATGTTCCAGTGCAGCCAGTTGATCCCGCGAGCGACATTCGGGCCGAAATGGTCACGATCATGGCGCAGATGGGCATTAATGTTGAAAAGCATCACCATGAAGTGGCACCGTCCCAGCATGAGCTTGGCGTGAAGTTCAACACATTGCTCCGCGCTGCTGACGATCTGCAGACCTACAAATATGTCGTGCAGCAAGTCGCTCACTCTTACGGCAAGTCGGCGACGTTCATGCCGAAGCCGATTGCAGGCGACAATGGCTCTGGCATGCACGTTCACCAGTCCATCTGGAAAGACGGCAAGCCGACATTTGCCGGCAATGGATATGCTGATCTGTCAGAGAACTGCTTGTTCTACATCGGCGGCATCATCAAGCATGCAAAAGCGTTGAACGCGTTCACGAACCCTTCAACGAACAGTTACAAGCGTTTAGTGCCTGGTTTTGAAGCGCCTGTGCTGTTGGCTTACTCGTCCCGTAACCGGTCGGCCTCTTGCCGTATCCCGTATGTCACGAACCCTAAGGGCAAGCGCGTTGAAGTGCGTTTCCCGGATCCATCAGCTAATCCATATCTTGCGTTCTCCGCCATGCTCATGGCTGGGCTTGATGGCATTCGCAACAAGATTCATCCGGGCGACCCGATGGATAAGAACCTCTATGATCTGCCCCCGGAAGAACTCCAGGGCGTGCCGACGGTTTGTGGTTCATTGCGTGAAGCACTTGAATCTCTCGATGCAGACACGGACTTCCTGATGCAAGGTGACGTCTTCACAAAGGACATGATCGAAGGGTACATGGAGCTCAAGTGGCGGGATGTGCATTCGTTTGAGCAAGCGCCGCATCCTATTGAATTCCAGATGTACTATAGCGTTTAAAGCGCCTAAAATACGCGGTAAGTAGCAGGTTTCGCGTGGCTGAACTCATCATGAGTCCAGCCACGCCCTTCTTTTTTTATATTGGATTTACGCCAATTGCGAACCTGCCGGATGCCAGGATGGCCCTTTAAGTTGCTCAAATGCAGCAAGGGCTGGACACTATGCGCCCGGACACTTTTAAACGAACGGCGGAGTATTGGAGCAGCCAGCGCGAGGGCGTAATTTGCCGACGCGCCGGTCAATTGACCCAGTAGAGCTTGCCGATTTGCTGGTTAATCTTGTTTTAGTCGAGGTACTCGATTGAGGGCGTGACTATCTTCATCGCATCGCTGGGGAGGCCGTGACATCTTTGCTCGATTCAGACCTGCCAAAGCTCGTGTTCTTGTTTGATGAAGGGCATTTGTTGTTTGAAGACGCACCAAAGGCGCTGGTTGATAAGATTGAACAAGTGGTCCGGCGGATCCGCTCTAAGGGCGTTGGCGGTTATTTCATGACTCAAAGCTCACCTGATGTGCGGGCCAACTTGGTAACCGGGTGCAGCATGCGCTGTGTGCGTTTACCCCACACGATGAGCAGGCTGTGAAAGCGGCTACGAACACTTTCCGCCAGAACCTAAATTTTGATGCGGCTGATGTCATCAAAGAGCTTGGCGTTGGTGAGGCGTTGACGTCGCTCTTGGATGCAAAAGGCAGGCCCGGTATTGTTGAGCGCTCGCTTATACGCCCGCCGACATCCGACCTTGGTCCGGCGACGGAAAGTGAACGCAAAAAGGTGATGGATGCGAGCCCAGTCGCGGGCCGCTACGAGAAAGAGGTGGACCGGGAAAGCGCATTCGAAATCCTGCTGGCCCGTGCTAATAATGCAGCAGCGGCGGCTGAAGCAGGTGAGAAGGCGGAAGCAGAGGCGCGCCCTAAGGCCTTGGAAGCTGAAGAGCGAAAAAAGGTAGAACGCGCAGCCAACCGACGGCGCAAACGGTATAGCCGGAGCGATTCTGTGATTGAAACGGCTGCTAAATCCGCCGCGCGTTCCGTTGCCCGCAGCCTTGGCCGCGAGTTGGTGCGCGGGCTGTTGGGGGTGTTGCGTTGATGACTGCTAATTTAAAAACTATCCAGACGGAAAGGCTTGAGATCGCCTATGCGGAACTGGGGCCGAGCAATGGTCCGTTGGCGATCTTGATGCACGGGTTTCCATACGACATTTACTGCTTTGATGAAGTGACGACGCAGCTTGCGGCGAAAGGAGTCCGCACTCTAACGCCGTTTATGCGTGGTTATGGTCCGACGCGGTTTCTTAGCGCCGACACGATGCGATCTGGCCAGCAGGGTGCTTTTGGCGCTGATTTGGTCGCGTTCATGGACGCATTGGAGATTGAAAGTGCGGTTCTCGGCGGCTTTGACTGGGGCGGGCGCGGCGCTTGTATCGTTGCAGCACTGTGGCCTGAACGTGCACGGGGACTGGTATCTGGCGGCGGATACAATATCCAGAACATCGCCGCATCAGTGAAGCCTGCCGCACCGGAAGCTGAGCACCGCTACTGGTACCAATATTACTTCCATACGGAACGCGGCCGGGCTGGACTTGCTGCTAATCGACAAGCGTTTGCTAAGCAGCTATGGCAGCTATGGTCGCCGGAATGGGCTTTCGATGATGCAGCATTCGAGAAGTCCGGCCCTGCATTCAACAATCCCGATTTCGTTGATGTGGTTATCCATTCCTACCGCGTGCGCTACGGCTATGTTGCGGCTGATCCTGATTATGCGGAGATTGAAGCACAATTGGCCAAGAAACCTGTGATCACGGTGCCGACGATCAATCTGGAAGGTTTGGCAGATGGCGTCGCCGGCCCTGTGCCGGATGAGGATTATGCGGCGAAGCGGTTCAGTGGCCCGTATGAAAGACGCTTATTGGCGCATATCGGCCATAATCTAGCGGCGGAAGCGCCGGACGCGTTCGCGGATGCAGTTCTGGCACTTTTGTAAAGCGTTAAGGCACCTGCAAACAAAAAACCCCGCCAGCGCTTGAAGCGCTAGGCGGGGGCTTATCTGATAGGCACCAAAAGCGCCATTCAGAGCGTCAGCATAATCAGACGTAGCTGATGTTGCCAGCCGACGTACGACCGTCACGACCAGTTTCCATATCGTACTGGATTTTTTGGCCTTCGTTCGGACTTTGGACGCCTGCGCGCTCCACTGCGGAGATGTGCAAGAATACGTCTTTGCCGCCTTCATCAGGCTCGATGAAGCCGAAGCCTTTAGTTGCGTTGAACCATTTCACGGTGCCTGTAGACATGTCCGTGCCTCCTTCTGTTCGGGCCCTGCGCAGTATGCCGGAGCCTTGGCATTTCGGTCAGAATAGAAAGACCAGGGGGCCGACGAAAGGCGATCCGTAGTTCTCTAGGCGAGCGATAGCCAACCTCATATCGGCTCTTGCAAGCGTTATAGCAAGTCCTGCGACAAAAAAGTGTAGAATCGCAAGGCTATTCCCATCGATGTGACAAATATCCCGACCACACCTGTTTTTGCGGAAAATTTTCCGTCTATTTGCGCCTTTAGTAAGCGCTTCCGCCGCCTGCTTTAGCCGGTGCTTCCCCTTTGCACTTAGCGACAGCAACTTGAGCAGCGGACTGCAACAATCGTCCGTCAGAGCCAATTGTGACCAGCTTTGCGCCGCGCGCGATCATCTTCGCCGCATATTCTGGCGTCGCGCAATGGATGCCTGCACCCAGGCCTTTGGCGTTGGCAGTATCAATGATTTTCTCAATTGCGGCGACGACTTCTGGGTCCGTCGGGTCCAGCACGGGCGGTTTGCCCATGGTTAGTGCCAAGTCTGTCGGGCCGATGTAGACGCCGTCGAGGCCAGTAGTGGAAAGAATCGCGTCCAGGTGATCAATCGCTTCGGTTGTCTCGATCATGGCGATGGCCAAAATTTCATCATTGGCGTTCGCGATATAATCGGAACCTGCATAGAGCGCTGCACGCACGGGGCCGCTGGAGCGATAGCCCAATGGCGCATATTTGCATGCGCCGACGAATTTCTCGGCTTCCTCCGGTGAATTGATCATTGGGCAGATGATGCCCATAGACCCTGCATCCAGCATCCGCTGAATGATGCCCGGCTCCAGCCACGGCACGCGGGCCATCGGCGGCACGTCCGTTGTGGAGATAGCTTGCAGCATAGTGACGGCGGTTTGGTAGTCGGCCATGCCGTGCTGCAGGTCGATGGTGATACTGTCCCAACCAGAATGGGCCATCAGCTCAGCCGCGAAGCTGCTGGGGATCGCGCACCAGCCGTTCACACACGCTTCGCCCGCTTGCCAGCGTTGCTTTACATTATTGGCTCTCATTTCAGGACTTCCTTATTAATCACGTTATCTGGGTTCAGTTTGCCGTTGAAGCAGTCCAGCACGTTCTGGGCGGCGACGGCTCCCATGCGGAACAGGCTTTCTTTAGTGACGCCGGCGGAATGGGGGGAGACGATGATGTTCTCGAGTTCAAACAGCGGCTCATTTGGCGTTGCGGGCTCGACCACAAATGGATCAATGCCAGCACCGGCGATTACGTTATTTTTCAGCGCCTGATACAGCGCCTTTTCTTCAATGATATTGCCGCGCGCCGTGTTGACTACATAGGCGGTTGGCTTCATGGCGGCCAGCTCCGCCGTGCCGATCATGCCGTTGGTTTCTTCGTTCTTGGGGCAGTTGACGGAGAGAAAATCCATCTCCGGCAATGCCGCGCGCCAATCCTCAACCGGCGTTACGCCCGCGGTGACGAGCGCATCCTGGATAACATAGGGGTCATGCACATGCACATCCATGCCCATAGCCTTCACCATCGGCGCAAGGCGGCGGCCAATGCGGCCATAGCCCAGGATCAGCACTTTCTTGCCGTCCAGGTCATAGGCCGGGGCGTCGTAGCGGATATCCCAGTTGCCTTTGCGGACTTCGCGGTCATAAAGCACGGCGCGTTTCGCAAGCGCCAGCATGAAGAACAGCGCATGTTCCGCAACCGTCACGGAATTGGCGATGCCGACGACGGAAAGCGGGATGCCAGCTTTGGTCAGGGCAGGCACGTCAATCGCGTCATAGCCGACGCCGTGGCGGGAGACGATCTGCATCTTGTCCGCCATGCCGATAATGCGCTCGGTGAAGGGGGCGACGCCCATGATCGCGGCGTCATATTCGCCCACATGCTGCAGAATGTTGTTCTCTGAAAGCTCGGTGAACCTGACCGCCTCCACATCATCACGCCCCGCCAACACAGACTGTATTCCGTCCGACAACGGCATCTGCACCATAATCCGCTTTTTGCCCACGAAGATGTCTCCTCAATTGGATTTCAGCGCGAACGTTAGACGAAATAGGGGAGGGCGCAAGGCGTCAACTTTTTTTGGCGTGGTCTACTGCATCTATTGCATAAAGCGCGTCTGCGGCTTTTTCTGCCGCATTATCTAGCGCGCCCCGAATCACCTCTGCCTGAAAGTCGGCATCAACAAGATAATCCAAGCGGTCCATTGCGGATTGCGCGCTTGCAAATCGGTTGTCCTAGGAAGCTGGCCCCCGTGATGGGTTAAGAATTGCTGGGTTTTCAGGCTTTGTTGCAGATATATTATCCTGATCTTCGCCCTCACCGCTGGTCATCAAATCAGCGTTGGCCTCTGCTTCTAATATTTGTAAATTGTTCTCAATTGCGGCAGAGCTAGGCAGCAAAGTAGGCTCGTTAATTGACGTATCTGCCAACGCGCCAGCGCCCTTAGGAAGAACTGCGGGGTCCGGTTTGGCGACTGGCACTGGCGTCGCGGGTACGGGGTTTTCCGGATTACGCGCGGCGAGTTGGTTCTGGATTAGTTGTTTGGCTGTCGCGGCTTCGATTGGCGTTGGTTTCGGGGGGGGGCGCGTTCGTCTGGCTCAAGTAGCAGATTCCCCCATGCCAGCGTTGATTTCAGCGCGGCGGGCACGTGCCTACGGACGTTCCATCTCAAGGGCGGCGGTTGCAACGTCCTCCCGACGGTTAGTGCGATCTTTGCCGAGGGACGATTGCAGGTTATCATTGCTCTCGATGGGAGGCTGGATGTCATAAGGCACTGTTTCGCCAAATTCCTCGAAAAGTACATCGAAAGATGATTGTTTCAGTTTGGGCTGTTTGGGTCTTCTAGTCAGCCTTGCGATTTCTTGTATTTTGTTTTTTATATGGGGATTGGAGAAAGTATGTTTAATTGATGTTCTATTTTTCTTAATACTGTTTATCGTTAAGTTTGTTGCCGCCAATTGTCTTGGATGGCCTTGGACGCCATAATCTTCCTAATGCGGAAACGGAACTTCCAGCCTGCTTTGCCGCCTTTTTCGGGCCCTGGAGCGGATGATGCTGACGTTGGCGCTTGCGAAGCGCCGGGGTGTGAGCTTGCGGGCAGCTTTCCGGCCCCCCGTAGCCGTGAGCATCCCAGGCCCTATCGGCGGTTCTGCCTGGAGCATGTGCGCGCTTACAATGCGAACTGGGATTATTATGCCGGGATGTCGGCGGATCAGATTGATGCGGACCGGCGGTTGGACGTGACCTGGCGGCGGCCCACATGGGCGTTCGCCGATAAAACACCCAGTTTCACCACATCACCTGCCGGGTTTGATGATCCGCTTGGTGTGTTTGGTGCCACGCCCACAGGCGGCGCCCATGCCCATGTTTCCCGCTTTCCGCCCGGCAGTGATGAAGCTAGGGCCGTGCAGACCATGGACTTAGACGACGATTTCGATTTAGATGCGCTGAAACTGCGCTATAAGACCTTGGTGAAGCTTTGGCATCCGGACGCAAATGGTGGCTCCCGGGCGGCTGAAGACCGATTAAAAACCGTCAACGAAGCGTATAAGGTGTTGAAAGACGCATTGGTTGGTTCTCTACCATTGCCTGATATAAATCCCTGACGCGCACCCTAAAGCGCACCGCCGCTCCCGAACCGTTACCTGCTGGATAGACCCGACATGACCGCTGCCCCGAATATGATGATCGAAGCTGCAGGCGTTACCGCCTCGCCAGATACTGAAGTTTCTGTCCGTGAGGTCTTCGGACTCGACATTGACATGATGGTTCCTGCCTACAGCGAAACCAGTGACTATGTGCCGGATTTTGACGCCGACTATCACTTCGATTTTGAAACCACAATCGCCATTCTGGCCGGGTTTGCCTATAACCGCCGCGTGATGGTGCAAGGCTATCACGGTACGGGTAAATCGACCCACATTGAGCAGGTCGCGGCCCGCCTGAACTGGCCCTGCATTCGCGTGAATCTGGATAGCCACATCAGCCGTATTGATCTGGTTGGCCGGGACGCGATTGTGCTGCGCGACGGCGTGCAGGTGACGGAATTCCGCGAAGGCATGCTGCCCTGGGCGCTGCAGCATGCAACCGCCCTTGTGTTCGACGAATATGATGCTGGCCGCCCGGACGTGATGTTCGTCATCCAACGTGTGCTTGAAGTTGAAGGCAAACTTACGCTGCTCGACCAGAACCGCGTTATCCGCCCGCACCCGCATTTCCGGATGTTCGCGACCGCCAACACAGTCGGCCTCGGCGATACGACGGGCCTTTATCATGGCGTTCAGCAGATCAACCAGGGACAGATGGACCGCTGGAATATCGTGGTTGCGCTGAACTACCTTGAGCACCAGGAAGAAGTGAAGATCGTCCAGGCAAAATCCGCGCATCTGCAGGATACTGTCGGCGCTGAGATGGCGAGCAAGATGGTCCGCCTGGCGGAATTGACTCGGAATGGTTTTATGTCCGGCGATCTTTCAACCGTGATGTCGCCGCGGACGGTTATTACCTGGGCGGAGAATGCGCGCATCTTTAATGACCGCGCGCTCGGCTTCCGGCTGACGTTCCTGAACAAATGCGACGAGTCAGAACGCTCTGTCGTGGCGGAATACTACCAACGCGTCTTTGGCGAAGAGCTGCCTGAATCAGCACTCTCCGGCCTGCAACGCACATCCTGATCCGAAAACTGAGGCGCAGTTATGGCTGACGCGGAAGCGCCAAACGAGGCGTTCAAGCGCAATACGGGAGCGGCCCTCCGGGCGCTCTCCGCCGTGCGCGAACTGGAAGTTACCTTCGGGCCAGAAAAAGCGACGGCGGATGGGCGCACCGCCCGCCTGCCCACGCCGTCGCGCGATCTGCCACCGGATGAGGTCGCGATTCTGCGTGGTGAGGCCGATGCGCTCGCCATGAAGCTTCGCCACCATGATGAAGATGCCCATGTGGAAGGTCGCCCACCCGGCGGCCCGGCCCGCCAGGCATTTGATGCTGTCGAGCAATCGCGCTGCGAAGCCATTGGCTCGATGCAGATGGATGGTGTTTCCGACAATCTGGATGATGCGCTGGTCGAGCGCTGCCGTCGCCAGGGCTATTCCCGTGTTGTTGAACGGGCAGATGCGCCGCTGGCTGAAGTGCTGTCTCTGCTAACCCGTGAAGCCGTCACCGGTAAAGCGCCACCAGCGGAAGCCGAGCACATGGTTTCGCTCTGGCGGGAAGAATTGATGGCTAAGGCCAGCGATACTTTCGCCAAGCTTCGCGACAATGTGTACGATCAGACAGCATTCGCCGAAGTCGCCCGCCAGTTGCTCTACGATATTGAGATGTTGGAGGAGAGCGATTCCTCCGATAGCGAAGACGGCGACGCCAATGAAGATGGCGACAACCAGGAACAAGACGCCGAGTCCGAAGCCGCAGATGCGGATAGCGCCGCCGCAATGGCTACTGATGGCGATTTCGACGATTCAAGCCAGGAATCAACGGACGATATGTCCGGTGAGGAAGGCGACGCCGAAATGATGGCAGGCATGGGCGACGAAGAAGCGGGCGATTCCACGCCCCAGAACCGCCCGAACTTTGATCCGGCATTGGATCAACGCCAGATCTACGGTGCTTTCACCAAAGAATTTGATGAAGTCGTGCCAGCGGAAGAGCTTTGCGACGCCGAAGAACTTGTACGCCTCCGTCGTCATCTGGATCAGCAGCTTGCCAGCTTGCAGGGCGTCGTCACGCGTCTCGCCAACCGCTTGCAGCGGAAATTGATGGCGCAGCAAACGCGGTCCTGGGATTTCGATTTGGAAGAAGGCCTGCTGGATAGTGCACGCCTTGCCCGCATCGTCTCAAATCCGTTGCTGTCGCTTTCCTACAAGCAAGAGAAATCGACAGAATTCAAAGATACGGTCGTCACCCTTCTGATCGATAATTCAGGCTCTATGCGCGGCCGCCCGATTACGGTGGCTGCCATGTGTGCAGATATCCTTTCTCGCACGCTGGAACGTTGCGGCGTGAAGACGGAAGTATTGGGCTTCACCACGCGCGCCTGGAAAGGCGGCCAATCTCGTGAAGAATGGGCGTCTGCTGGTAAACCTCCAAGCCCGGGCCGCCTGAATGACCTCCGCCACATCGTCTACAAGGATGCTGACGCGCCACTCCGCAGGACGCGGAAGAATTTGGGCCTCATGCTGCGCGAAGGCATTCTCAAGGAGAACATTGACGGTGAAGCGCTGCTTTGGGCGCATGACAGGCTTGTTAACCGCCATGAAGACCGCCGTATTCTGATGGTGATCTCTGATGGGGCGCCGGTTGACGATTCAACCTTGTCCGTGAACCCAGGCAATTATCTGGAACGGCATTTGCGGGATGTGATCGAGATGATCGAAACCCGCTCTCCGGTTCAGCTCGTTGCCATCGGTATCGGCCATGACGTCACGCGTTACTATCGCCGTGCTGTCACCATTTTTGACGCAGACCAGTTGGCCGGCGCGATGATGGAGCAGCTGGCGGAATTGTTCGATGATGACGGTCCCGGCGGCCCGCGCCGCAAGCGTTAATACTTATGGCTTGATGGCGCAGAGTGAGGTCGCCTATGGCTTTGATCAGGGGGTTTCCTGATATTCCGCTGGACCTACGCCGCAGCTTGGACAAGCCTCGGACATTGGGATTGACCATGGTGACAGATTAACAGATTTCCATCGACGGTCTGACGGGGCTGTTGAGCGTAGCTGGCAACTACATCGATATCTTCAAGGTCGCGATTGGCACGGCACGGTTATTTCCGAAAGAGCTTCTTGTGGAGAAGCTGCCGTTGCTGCGGGGCCACCAAGTGCGCCCGTTCCTTAGCGGGCAAATGCAGGAATATATGCTGCATACAAGGTGTATTGCGGCACTGCCTGCGCATTTTGAGGAAGCCCGCGCGGTCGGTTTCGACATGATCGAGATTTCGGACAATATTGTTGAGCTTGGTGATGGCGTGCGCGATCGGATGATCCGTATGGCCCAGGACGCAGGCTTGGCACCTGTCGGCTAGCTTGGTGCCAAGCGGGATAGTTCGGACCACGCCGCGTTAGTCAAGCAAGTGAATGATGTGCTGGCGACTGATGCTGAACTGGCGATGATTGAAGGCCAGGAATTGATGCCGGGCGGGGTTCCAAACGAAGACTTGACCCTGATGCTAAACGACAATGTCGATGTCAGAAAATGCATGTTTGAGCTTTCAACGCCGCGGGTTGGATCGACAACCGTGCAAATCTAAGCAGGTAATAAATTCCTGGTGAAGACGTTCGAGCCAGACTTGAACTTGGGCAATGTCGCAACCGATGTTGTGATCGAGACAGAAACGACGCGGCTTGGCGTAGGGGCCGCAGGACCTTTGTCGTTGATGTGACGCATTTGACGCTGGAAACCATGATGGTTTGACGATAGGGGGTGCGCAAGTCGATCTACCTGCGTCCCGATGGAGCGCCGCTTAATGATCCGCGCATTAGCCCCTGTGGCTGCTTTACTGTCTATCGTATGACGAGGAATGAATCAGTGGCTGAGGAAGAGCGGGGCGAGTTTGTTGACGCCAGCGTCATGGCGCAGACCGTCGCCACCATCGAGTCTATTGCGGAATATGATGACGAAGAGCCGATGATCCAGGGAGAGCTTCCAGCCTAAAATCCATAAAGCTTCACCGGATTATCTATTAGAATTCGATCCCTAGTTCTAGGGTCTGGGCTAGCGTCGTCCAGGAAATTTAGGAGCGCGCTGGCATTCGGCATTGCACCGGTAAAGTTAGGGTGCGGCCAGTCCGTCCCAAATATGCATTTTCGGGGGCTTCCGCGATGAGCGCGCGCGCCATGGGCATCGCGTCGTAATAGGGTGGGGGCTCAGCCGATATCCTGTAAGCGCCAGATATTTTGACCCAGGTCCGACTGTCTCGCAGCATCGCTAACAGGCGCTGAAACGCCATGTCGTGCACGCTATCTACAGCCGGTACATGGCCCATATGGTCAATAACGAGATCACACGGCAAGGCTTCCGGGTGGTGCGCTGCTTCCAGGAAAGTTGATGGTTTTGCGAATACCTGGATATGCCAGCCCATCGGCGCAATCCGTGCGGCGAGTGTGTCTAAGTCAGCAAAGCCAACGCCGCCTTTTAGGTCGACATTGAAGCGGAGCCCGCGTGCGCCAGCGTCATGCATGTCCTGAAGAACTGCATCGGTTAAATCACTTGGTACGACTATCACGCCGCGCATCTTGTGGCCCATTCGGCGCACAGCATCCAAGCTGGCGCGGTTATCAAAATCATAGATGCTTGGTTGCACCATGACGGAGCGTTCCAGCCCCGTCGCTGCGAGCATGGCCTGATAATCCGCCAGTACGGATGCGGGCGGGGTGTAACTGCGATCTTCCGCATAGGGGAATTGATCGAAAGGTCCGAAGACATGGCAATGGCAATCGACCGATCCTGGCGGCGGTGTGAACCGGGCGGGCTTCGGTGAAAAGTCGGGTTCGGGGCCGTCAAAGGTATAATCGGTCACATCAGGAAAGCGCCTCAAAATCGGTTTTGGCTGCATCACAGTTTGGGCAAGTCCAGTCGCTAGGCAAATCTGCAAACGCCGTACCGGTGGGTATGCCGTCCTCTTCCAGGCCTGCCGCAGCGTCATAAATAAAACCACAGAGCGGGCATTCATGTGCGTCAGCGCTTGTTGGAGATGCTGTCTCAATCGTGCTTGCATGTTCTGGGAATTGCAGAATGACCGCGTCCAAGCCATCGGGGCCAGCCAAAAGCTCCAGGGGTATTTCCCCTTGACCGGCAAACGCGCAAGACCATTGCGGCAGGATGGTGCCGCCATGCTTCCAGCCCCCACCTGCGACCACGATAAAGTAACCATCGCCTGCCGGTTTTGGTGGTGTCAGCCGTTGACCGGGGCCAAGCGTTGCCCGCCATGCAGCGGCACCCGTCACATCCGGCCCATAGGCGGAAATCAAGCTTGGCGCTTCCAAGTGGGCAAGGGCGGCGGACCCAATCACGCCCTCATCCTGTTCCGTCATAAAGAAGCGCTTGGCCGCCGGTTTCATCTTCTCCCGATCAGCCGGCAGGAAGAGTGCGCCCGCATCTCGTCTTGGCCGCAGGGTGAAATAGACGATGCCTTCGATCGCATCCGCCACGATCGGTCCATAGGGCGTGTAGGCGCCGGAATAGTGGATGGATAGCGGCGTCAATTCGTGCCGCCCCAACCGCCCGCTGCCAAGGGCGACAAGCTGGAATTCATCCGCCATATGGAAGTGCGTCTCAACAACGGAGCCTGGCGGCTGTTCAACACGGAAGCACTGGGGTCCATTCACCTTCGACGCCGGGTCACGCCCAGCGAAAGGTCCGGCGAAATCAAATTCCCTCACCTGGACGACAGTGCCATTCGGCAAATCTTTCGTCCAAGGCCGGGTGGCGTCGAAAGGGACGGCTTCAGGCATTGTTGCGCTCCGCCATCGCCAGCACGGTGCGGGCCTGCTTCAAGTGCGGCATGTCCAGCATTTTGCCATCCATACCAACGGTACCGGACCCGCCCTGATCCTTGAACGCGCCGATAACACGGTATGCGAAGGCAATTTCATCCTCCGTTGGTGCGAAAGCCTTGTTGATCACATCCACTTGGTCCGGATGGATCGCGACCTTTCCGGTGAACCCGGTCTTGCGGCCTTGCAAGGCTTCTTTGAAGAGGCCGTCTAAATCCCGGAAGTTTGGGTAGACCGAATCAACGGGTTCTGTATCAGCGGCTTTACATGCGGCGAGACAGAGGGATCGGGCGAGGCGGTATACGTCCTCATACCCGCCGCCGTCCATTTGGTTCGTGAACGCGCCGAGCGCTGCGGATAGGTCTTCCGCACCCCAGGTCATGCCGTAAATGCGGTCACTGGCGCCAACGAAGCTATCCATGGTGAAGAGGGAGCGCGCGGTTTCGGTCGCGACCACCAGAATTTTTGTGCGGCCCACCTGAATATTCTCCCGCGCTTCCAAGGCTGAGAGCATGTGATCGAGCTTGATCGCTTCTGCTGCTGAAAACGTTTTCGGTAGGATGATGCCATCCGGCGATCCGCCCATAACGGCGGCCAGATCAACCAGACTCAAATCCGTATCCAGCGGATTGATGCGCACCCAAAGTGATTGCGGGCGTTGCTTGTCCCGGCTTTGCAGCAGGTAATCGTGGGCCATCTGACGTGCTTGAGGGAGGTTGTCTTGATTGACGGAATCTTCGAGATCTAGAATTAGGGCGTCAGCGTCGGTGCCGGACGCTTTCTGGTATTTGCGCGCGCTATCGGCGGGCACAAACAAAAAGCAGCGGAGCGGGTCCATGGAGTGAGTTCCTTTTTTGAGCTTATACGGGGCGCTTCATCATTAGGCCCATGCGCTTGCAATAGGCGACTTCTTTGCCGTGCTGATTAATGCCGCGATGCTCAAACGTGACGATGCCCTGAGTTGCGCGAGACTTAGATTCGCGCTTTTCCAGAATTGTCGTTTCGGACCGGATCGTATCGCCATGGAATACCGGGTTGCGGAACGCGCAATCGGTCATACCAAGATTACCAACTGTGGTGCCAAGCGTTGTATCGCCGACAGATACGCCGATAACGAGCCCAAGTGTGAACAATGAATTCACCAGCCGCGCGCCATGTTCGCTCTGCTTACCGAATTCTTCGTCCAGATGCAGCGGCTGAGGGTTATGGGTTAGCGCGCAGAACATCACGTTGTCCATCTCCGTAACCGTGCGCGTAAGGTCGTGCTTGAAAACTGTGCCTTCTTTGAAGTCTTCAAAATACAGTCCAGCCATGGGACGTTTCCTCCGTTAATTTGTGCGGTATGCTGGTGTGATGAAAGCCTAACCGGCCGAGAGACACAAGAATGACCCGTAGACGCGGTTCCCTGATATCAATCGGCTTTATAGCAATGCTGGCTGTAGTGCTTGCTGTGGCCTGGATTGGCTATGAGCCGATGGTGTTACAACGCATGGGCGAAGACCGTGCGGCGGACCAACGCTGCGCTAACGCGACTCGCAATGGCATGCCCAGCTTCCGCTGGCAACAAACGGCGGGCGCAGATGGTTCCAGTCTGGAATATTTGATCGCAGTGCAGAATAGCTCCAATGGCCCTTGCTTGGCGCGCTACGAAGTGCTGGTGACAGCGCCCGGTGCCACAAAACTGCTAGAGGGCGCGCTGGCGATTCCGGGCGGTCGGACGGCTGAGATAGTGCTGCAGCTTGGACGCTACAATAGTGCAGACCACGCTGCTGGGCGTGTTCCCCGCGCCAAGGAACTTCAGGTTTGGGGCACAGGCGTGCCACCAGGCCAGTAAATAGATCACTAAACACACCAAAGGAATACTGATGCGCCAGGACGTTCGTGGATATCCGGTTGATACTGAGAGTGATGCGGCTGTGACAGCGTTCGATGCATGCATCGCGCGCTTCTTTGAATTCCGCGCCGACGCCGCAGACTATGCCGACGTCGCGATCGCAGCGGACCCGGACTGTGCGATGACACAGCTGCTGAAGGGCTATCTGCTGATGGGTGCACAATCCCGGAAGATGCTGCCGGTCATCCAGGCGCATATGGATGCTGCGGAAGCTCGGGGCTTGGATCGTCGATGCCAGGGCTGGTTTGCTGGTCTGAAAGCGCTGCATGGCAATGACTTGGCGGCGGCGTCAACGGCGTTCTACGCGCATTTGGCGGAATGGCCGGTGGACCTGTTCATCTTGAAGCAGATGCAACAGCAGAGCCTTTTCTGGCGCGGTCGAAGCCTTGATCTCCGGGATTCGATGCTTCGTGTCAGCCATGCCTGGACAGAGGATATCGAAGGCTACGGCCACTATCAGGGCATGTTGGCCTTTGGCTACGAGGAGGCAGGAGATTATGCCGCCGCTGAACGCCAAGGCCGCGCGTCTGTCGCGCGCAATCCGGATGATATCTGGGGCATTCATTCCGTCGCCCATGTGCTTGAGATGCAGGGGCGGCACGCTGAAGGCATTCAGTGGATCAACTATCCGCTGGACGCATGGGCTGATCGCTCGCCGTTGGCCCGCCATATCTGGTGGCACAGGGCGTTATTCCACTGGGATTCAGGCGATTATGAGGGCGCGCTCGATCTGTTCGATAACGTAGTATATCCCGTTGATTCGGCAGCCTATATCGATATCCAGAACGCAACCGCACTGCTTTGGCGCCTTGAGATGACAGGCGTGGATGTTGGTGACCGGTGGGAAGTTATGGCGGGGCAGGCGGAAACAATCCTGGACGATCAATTGCTCGCCTTCACGGACATCCACATTGCCGCCGCATTAAACCGCACGGGACGCGGTGGGGCCGTTGCGCGCCATCGGCAAACGCTGGCTGAACGGGCGGATGGCGATGGCTGGGGCGCTAAGCTCACCCAGGACGCTACTTTGCCACTTGCAGACGCTGTGCAGGCCTATTTTAACGGTGACTTTGCGCGTGCTTGCGATGGGTTCCTGAGCTGCATGGAAGACTGGAGCCGGGTCGGTGGCAGCCATGCCCAGCGCGATCTTTACGCGCAGGCGCTGATCGATTCCGCCGTCAAAGCGGGCCGAAAGCCTTTGGCTCAGGCGCTTTTGGGAGAGCGTGGTGCCCAACATGCGGCCAGCAAAGGCGTCCCCTACTGGCGCGCGCAGATCGCCGCATAGGAACTTTTGGCTGCGCGCTCCATAATTGTGGAAAACGATCTGCATGGAGTCTCCAAATGCTGAAATCTGCGTACCGTGCCCTAGCTCTCGTTCTCGTTCTCGTTCTCGCACCACTGCATGTTGCTGCGCATGTCTATAAGGCAGGCGATATAAGCATCGACCACCCTTGGAGCCGGGCGACGCCCAAGGGCGTACCAACTGGTGCTGGATATCTATCGATTGAGAACAACGGTGCCGTGGATAGGCTCGTATCCGCTGAATGCGCCTGCTCGACTACGACTGAGATCCACATTATGAAGCGCGAAGGCGACGTGATCCAAATGCACGCGCTACCGGATGGTCTCTCAATCCCAGCTAATGACAGCTACGAGTTACAGCCCGGTGGCGCACACCTCATGTTTATTGGCTTGAAGCAGCAGTTGCAGGCCAATGATGAAATCAAAGTTCGATTGGTGTTCGAAAAAGCAGGACCGCTTAACGTAACATTTAAAGTCTCACCATTGCGTAAGCGGAAGTAACCACCAATTTTTGCCTAGCTGTAATGCGATTGTAACGGGTTGAAGCTATCCATCTTTTATGAGCTTCTTGTCCTATATCCGTAAACCAGTCGCAGCCTTTGGGGGCGGCGCATCTTATTTTGGAGAGACTGGCGGCATGAGTGGCCAAATTGCAGCGCCCAAAACAGCATCAAGCAGCGTTCTCAATCGCGCCTGGTCGCAAATCGCGCGCACCGTCAAAGAAATTGGGCCGCGTCGTAGGGATAATGAAATCAATCTCAAGGCAGACCTGCCGGGGACCGATGAAGAACGGCTGCTGGCAGCGTTTCAGGAATGCATCGACCACAGAGGCGGGGAGGTTGCAGCGCGGGCACGTGCTGCGGCTATCGGTCAGGCATATTTGGGCTTGAATGTCGATGGACGCCGCCGCTTTTCTGTGCTGCTCTCTGATCGCTTTGCCGTAGATCGCGCTGCCGTGGATGCTGCAATCCAGGATGTTCAAAGTGCCAACGATGGTGACGATCGGTCGAAGGCCGAAACGCAGCTTCGCGATGCGTTGCAAGCGCCACGCGTTCGCGTACTCCGCCAATTTAATGCCCTGCCTGAAGGCGTTAAGTTTCTTGTTGATATGCGGGCTGAATTGCTTGGCTGGCAGCGCGAAACGCCTGTGCTGAAGCCACTCCAGCAGGACCTGCAACGCCTGCTCGCCAGTTGGTTTGATGTGGGTTTCCTGCAGCTTCAGCAGATCGACTGGAGCGCACCTGCAGCACTCCTGGAAAAGCTGATCGAATACGAAGCGGTGCATCGCATCCGGTCATGGGACGATCTGAAGAATCGCCTCGATTCGGACCGGCGCTGCTACGCCTTCTTCCATCCTCGCATGCCGGATGAACCGCTGATCTTTGTAGAGGTGGCGTTGGTCCAGGGCATTGCCGGCGATGTGGGGGAGCTTCTGGATATGGATAAACCCGCCGGGGACCCCGCCCGGGCGGACACTGCGATTTTCTACTCCATCTCCAATGCGCAAAAGGGCCTTTCCGGCATTTCCTTCGGCGATTTTCTGCTTAAGCGCGTTGTGGCGGCCCTCTCTCAAGAACTGCCAAATTTGAAGAATTTCGCAACGCTATCGCCGATCCCAGGCCTCGCGCGCTGGATGAGCGCGAACCCGGATGAGGTTGGAGCGACGCCACTGACAACGGATGAGCGCAAGGCCCTCCGCGCCGCGATTGCCGACACCGATGCCGGGCTTTCTGGCGAGGGCAAAACGGCGACGCTCGATGCGGGTGATCCGCCCGAACCACTGGATGATGACCTGTCGGACCAAGACCTCATCACCGCTGCTCTCGCCACTAAATACTGGAGCGAGGACACAGGCCTGGCCGCAGCGCTTGCGCCGCCGATGCTGCGCTTGGCTTCGGATTACTTGTTGAACTGCAAGGGGCGAGGAGGGCGCGCGCTTGACCCTGTCGCCCATTTCCATTTGTCCAACGGTGCCCGAATGGAGCGGCTGAACTGGCTGGCGGATCGGTCCGGCAATGGCATTCGCCAGTCCGCAGGCATGATGATTAATTATCTCTACAAGCTCTCAGAGATCGATCAAAATCACGAGTCCTACTCCGCCCCAGATCGCGTGATCCCTGTTTCAAATGGCATTAAGGCCCTGGCTAAGCGCTGAAGTTGGCTAAGCACTGAAGTCCAGTACGGCTTCCGGGCCGGGCCACAGTTAATTAGCCAGGGGCACCCACGCAGCGGCTCGGGCAAGGATGGATTGTTCATTCAATGGTCGCGTTCAGCCAATGACCCGTCTCAATAAATCGTGCTTGTCCATAGATCGCCCGACGTTCCGCGAAGTCTGCATTTCGCAGCTTGGCATTCAGCTGCGGTTCAAGCAGCGCCAGATTGCCAATCGAATCGACGTTGGTGTTTCGCCCGCGGACGACGCCATCCATCGCCATCGTATCGTCATAGGGCGGATCGGGCCAATGGCGCTCCGCGGCATCACTCTAATCTTGCGGCATGATGTGGTCTAGGTGCGATGCCTCAATGGCAATCTCTCGTAGTAATTGCCGCACACGCTGGCCAACATCCTGCCGGTATAGCGGCTCACGGACCCAGTGGTTGCCAAACCTAGCGTTGGCAGGCCAAAGCCCATCAATGCCCATTGGGTCTGCTAGATATCGCATCACGGTCCGTTTAGTGCACCCGTCGCGCTGGATTTGGCGGCACAGGCTTGCAAGCCTCCCATACAGGTTTCGCCGACTGAGGCCACAAACTGTGCGCCGGACAATATACCCCAGGATCGCACGCCCGGCCGATTGGCTTTCCTCTGAGGTAAGGGCATCCGCATTCGCTAGAGCGAGGATGGTTGGAATGGCGGCTGATGGTTTCCAAGATTTTAGTCGCGGACCAAGGCCAGCAAGGCACGGACGGGTCGCTGGCGCGTTGGGGTCGATAAGCATGCGTTAGTGCGCGCCGGTTATCGCGATCTGCTGCACTTCATTGGCAACGGAATGAAATGCGGGCGGGGATTTGTGCACATAGGCGCGGTAAGTGCGGAATATCCGCTTGGATGATGGGCCGCCAGCACCCATGAAAACCAGGAAATACCGTATGAGGTTATTGATCCGTGGCTGCCGAGCTCGGCCCCCCAAGTCCGACTGGCGCCAGAACGGATCATTCGCAAAGGGCTGCCAGTATTCTGTGATCATGGCAGCTGCATCCTCTCCATTGATGCGGGCACGGCGCACGATATCGTTGCGTATGAGGTCTGCAGCATCTGAGGGCGCGCCTCTATCATTCAAGGCTTCGAAAATGGCAGGACAGACATCATCAGGCGCGAGGAAAATGGAGACAAGATTTAAGTCCTGCAGCATTGCCCGTAATAGCGCTTCAGCCCGTTCATCTATGGAGGCATGACGCACGCCTTGGTCAAATGCGGCACTGCTGGATACGTCTATGAAGGCATTGGTCCATTCCAGCAGCGAAACATATGCGGCCAGGCAATCCGGCCCACCAATTGATCGGCGAAACCCTGCGCCGCCTCTAGCGAACCTATCCGGTCAGCGTACGCTCAAGGATTTCTGGTCCCCAGCTTTGATGGCATAGTGGAGATGCTCGGCATCAGCTTCCGTGCTTAAGCTGCCGCTGCCAGGGCCGCAATGCTTAAATGCAACGTGATCAGCCGTTGTTGGCCATCAATGATTTGCAGATATTGGTTCGGCCTAAGGGAAACCCCCTTTGCCTGGAGCAAAATTGCGCCCTTAAAGTGTGGGGCAGTTGGTTTGGAGCGACTTAAGCGCAGTCCATCGCGGCGTTCTACATCCGCCCAATATGGCGCTAATTGGTCAGTTTCAGTCCAAATATATCGACGTTGAAACAAAGGGGTGCGCAAGCTGCGGTCTGGCTTGAATAAAGCGCCTACGGATAAAGCTTCAGTTTGCATGTCTTCCCCAATTCGCGTGCAGTTGAAGAATTTTAGGGTGTTTTTTGATTGATGATACCTTTGCATAAGTCCCCATACTAAGGGGGGCTCTCCTGGCTGCGTTGCTTCAGGCTGCAATGAGACGTTTGCAGCCGATTGAGAGCCAAAATCAGTCTTTCAAGACAGGTTTGTCACCGTCTTGCC
>Ga0315331_10000423_pt1 | contig 29028 bp, 27 predicted proteins | sample M160m34915metaG_FD_203456 | JGI IMG/M metagenome (GOLD analysis project Ga0315331, IMG submission 203456) | Ammonia-oxidizing marine archaeal communities from Monterey Bay, California, United States - M1 60m 34915 | ecosystem: Environmental > Aquatic > Marine > Intertidal zone | place: USA...
TGTCTTCTATGCACTAGAAGGCGCACCGCTGCAGGTGCATGATGCTGACGGAAATGATTTAGGAACATTGCCCGTTGCTACGGGTGATACTTATGCATTCAAAGTAGAAAAAGGTGAGCTTATTTCTACGGATACTAAAAACTTGCGTGTGCCCACCCTCCACAAAGCGAAGAATACCGGCACATCCCGCTACCGCGAAATTTTAGTAGAGTCAAAATAAACTGCCTGTGGATCTTGCGAATAAAAATGTATAAAAATTATTTCAGCTATGAATGATCAAAATCGCATGATCGAGGAACTTTATGCCAGAGATAAAGCAGCACATCAGTTGGGAATTCGTATTTTAAAATCAGCCCCAGGCGAGGCTACTCTTTCCATGCGAGTAGTTGAATGGATGACGCAGGGCCATAACATCTGTCATGGAGGTTTTATTTTCTCACTCGCCGACACCGCCATGGCCTATGCTAGTAACTCCGGTGATCTGGCGCACGTAGCCTTAAATGCTAATATTGACTTCCTAAACCCTGCACGAGAGGGTCAGGAGCTTATTGCAGTTGCGACAGAGGCAAATTCCACTAGAAAAACTGGAATGTATAAAGTTAACGTCACAGTGAAAGATGGTCCATTAATTGCCGAATTTCGCGGCAGAACTTACGGATTATCACGAAAAATCTAGGTAAAAAATCTATGGAAAGCGTCATTTTAAAATTCCTAGGAACAGTACTAATTGGTATTGGAGTGGGTCTGCAGTTTGTTTCGGTATATAAAAGACAAATTGACGCACTTAACGAGCGAACATTACTAATCAAAGTATTACAATCCAGATTTTTTCAATTGATAGGTGGCTTCTTCCTTCTTTTCTATGGGATCAAGCTTTTGCAATTCAACTGATTGATAATGGTTACTAATCTTTTGGAGCTAAAATACCTAAACCTTCCAACGCCAATCCGTAACCCAGTAAATCATGCATTTGCTTTCTGATTGATTGTGTCAAAGCAATACGGCTATAACGGCGTGTCAGTCTACTCTGCCTCAATAAAATTTCGGCAAGATCGTAAGCTCGATTCATGAGCTTCTGGGGTGGTAGAATTTCGGCTATTAAACCAAGTTTCTTCGCTTCCGTCGCCGACAAAGTCTGTCCTGTTAGTAAAAAATATCTGCCGCGATTTGGCCCCAGTAGCATGGGCATTACGATATGCATCCCGTCTCCGGGTATCATGTCGTTGGAAAAATGGGCAGAATCTTGGAACACAGCAGTCTCGCTCGCGATCACGATATCAGACAGAAGAGGAATTTCGCAGTGCCTAAGCGCAGGACCGTTAACTGCTGCGATGACGGGAACCTCGATATCCAAAAGATTCATCAATAATGCCTTGCCCTCCCGATAGATATTATCCCACTCAAGCGCGGATGCTCTACCCGGTTTATATCCGGGTGACGGTCTTGGCCCAGAAAAATCTTGACCGCATCCCGTCATGATGACTACTTCCGTCTTTTGATCACGCGCTATATCTAGAAATGCATTTGGTAGCTGGCTATGTACTTCCAAATCCCACTCCAAAGACTGGCCGGCACTATGGAACATAAGCTCCAAAACACCATCAGTCCGCGTCATCTTGATATTTGAAAATTTTTCAGAGTAGTCTTTGAAAATAGTCATAGAAAAGATCCTCTATTTAAGCGGTATAATATCTAGCTGGTTATCGTATTGAAACAGTACTTTTCAATTGAGCTTCTCGTGACAACCGAAGTACACTAAAGCAATTTAATAAAATATAATTTTTATGTAAACACACTGCACAAAGCTATGCCGTGTAGGTTGGTCTTCATCACAAAGCTTAAGGGGAACGCAATGGATCGTCTAAAAGGTAAAGTTGTACTAATTACAGGAGCGACTGGAGGAATTGGCGAGGCATCCGCTAAACTATTCGCAAGCGAGGGAGCAAAGTTAGTACTCCTAGATCTAGATCAGCAAAAACTCAACAAGCTTACACAAGAGATCGGGAGTCAGATCGCTCTAGGGCTAACAACTGATGTCACTAATGCTGATGCGATGACAGCTGCAGTAGAGGAAACTTGTAATAAATTTGGCAGGCTCGATGTAGCATTCCTTAATGCAGGCGTAGAGGGGCCGATTAAATCTATCATCGACTACCCTAGCGAAGACTTCGACGCAGTGATGTCTGTAAATGTTAAAGGTGTTTTTAACGGACTAAAAAGTGTTGTACCAGTAATGATAGAAAATAATCGTGGCAGCATAATACTTACATCTTCTTTAGGTGGCTTGCGGGGTATGCAAAAGTTGTCTGCCTATATCGCGTCGAAACATGCTGTTGTGGGATTAATGAAATCTGCCGCTCTAGAATATGCTGAAAATAATATTCGAGTAAATACTATTAACCCCTCTCCTATAGCTACTCGTATGATAAAATCTATTGAAAATGGATATGCTCCTGGCGCATCCGATGTAGTCAAAAGAAAAATCGAAAAAGGTATTCCTTTAAGACGATATGGGCGGCCCACCGAGGTCGCTGACCTAGCGTTGTTTCTTGCTAGTGATGACGCTAGCTTTATTACTGGAAATAGCTATCCGGTTGATGGTGGAATGTCGGCATCATAGGCTATAAAGTTTAACCCCACCTTCTGGTGCGCGTTATAAAGTTCGCCCCATACAAGAGCAAAAGAATTAAGTATGTTTGTAGGTCAACCTGGACAACGTTGGGTGAGTAAAACAGAGCCTGAGCTTGGGCTTGGGCTAGTCGAGCACATGGTGGCTAGACAAGTCGTGATATCTTTCCCTGCAGCTGAAGAGAGTCGCATCTACTCTAACAGCAACCCACCCCTAACCAGGGTAGAGTATTCAGTAGGTGAAGAAATTAAAACAAATACAGGAGACTGGTTCACCGTAACACAAGTCTCATCAACAAATGCCTGTTATACATATATAGGGGTGACCGATACTGGCCACACAGTAAAAATCCATGAACAAGATCTTGATAGTTCAGTTCAGTTCAACAAGCCACTAGATAGATTTTTCATTGGACAATTTGATAAATCTGCAAGGTTTCAGCTTCGCATAGAGACTCTTACGCTGAAACACAAGCATCAAACTAGTAATGTACATGGACTTGTAGGCCCACGTGTAAATAGATTACCCCATCAATTTTTTATAGCAAATGAGGTTTCTCGTCGAGAGTATCCTAGAGTATTACTGGCAGACGAAGTTGGTCTAGGAAAAACGATCGAAGCTGGCTTAATTTTGCATCGAATGTTACTAGATGGGAGAGTGGCAACTGCGCTGATCGTAGTCCCAGATAACTTACTTTATCAATGGCTACTAGAAATGCGTCGCCGATTTAATTTACATTTTTCAATAATTGATTCACAGCTTTTTTCTGTAGACGACTCTGAGCAAGACGATCCAAATTATAGACCTCCACAACTTACTTTGATGCCAATAAGTTACATCAAAAATGAGCGAAAACTATCACAAGTTAGCAGTTACGAATGGGATATGTTAATCGTTGATGAAGCACACCAATTAACATGGGATATTAATAAGAAAAGCACCGAGTTCGCCTCAGTAGAGACACTCGCGTCGAAAATACCCAGTGTAATCCTTTTGACCGCTACGCCCAATCAACACGGAGTAATGGGACATTTTTCGCGCCTGTCTCTATTGGATTCCCATCGCTACCGAGACTTAAAAGCGTTTATAAAGGAGGAAGAAAACTATACTAAAGTTAACGCATTAGTTACCAAGCTACAAAGGGCTTCTGCTTCGGAGATAAAAGAATTATCGAACGAAATCGAAGCATTTATACCCTTAGAGCGCTTACCTCATATCGATCGGAGTGATTCGGGCAAGTATGTCGAAAAGACTATAAGGTTGCTACAAGAGCATCATGGAACCAGTCGGGTCATTTTCCGTAATACTCGAGACAATGTTGGAGGATTCACGGCTAGAAGTCTCGAACGCCACTCCTTTGAACTACCTAAAGAATATCTCACTCAGCCCTCGGGGAAAGTAACTGATTTATACCCTGAGCGAGCACATGATCGGTGGACCGAGATAGATCCGAGAGTCGTATGGGTCTCCGAATGGCTCAAAAGTCATAAGAAAACTAAAGTCGTATGTATTTGTGGTACTGCTGATATAGCCATTTCTCTCGAGAAATGGCTACGTCTTAAGAAAGGTATAAAATCGGCTGTCTTTCATGAGAAACTTGACTTACTCCACAGAGACCGAGCCGCAGCCTACTTTGCAGATCTGGAAGATGGCGCCCAAATCCTTGTTTGTTCTGAAATTGGGAGCGAAGGAAGAAATTTTCAATTCTGTCACACCTTAATTCTTTTTGACCTTCCCCTAGATCCAGATCTGATAGAACAACGAATAGGACGACTGGATCGTATTGGCCAGAAAAATACGATTAATATTCATGTGCCCATATTTAAACAACATGGTACTGCATTGTTATTAAATTGGTTGCATGAAGGAATTAACGCCATAGAGAGAGCATCAAGCTCGGGAAGGATAATTTACGATAATTTACAAGAGGAGCTGATTAATAATATCACCAACTCTAGTCTTGAAGGTGACACTAGTAATTTTATAAAAACAACTATAGAGAAAAGAGAAGAGATTGACTGCGAGCTACGCGAAGGAAAGGATAAACTTCTTCAAATGACCTCGTTCGATAACACAGCGGCAAAGAGACTTGTAAATGAAATAGAGGAATTCACAAACGAAGAACTACTAAAATCTTATATGTCTAAAGTTTTTGACGCATTCGGAATAGAGCAAGAAGTGAATATAAACGGGAGTATAGTCCTGAAACCTGGTAATCATATGTCGATAGAAAATTTTCCCGAAGTTCCTGACGAAGGCGTGGCCGCAACCTACGATCAGTCCGAAGCGCTATCAAGAGACGATAAGCAGTTCTTAAGCTGGGAACACCCTATGATTACTGGAGTTATGGACTTGATTCTAAACAGTGAGTTCGGTAATTCCTGCATAGGTATAGTTAAAAATACTAATATGCCTAAAGGGGCTATTTTACTCGAGTGTTGTTATGTCATCGTCTGTCCGGCCCCGAAACACTTCAGAGTGACGGGCTTCCTACCTCAGTCATTTTTTAGAGTTCTTTTAAATAATATAGGTGAGGACATTACTTCAAGTTTCACGGTCGAATGGCTAAATCAAAACAGTCAGGATATTCCCGAATTGACCGCACAGAAAATAACCAACAAAATAAAAGAACAGTTAGATCATTTATCTAAAATAGCGAATCAGCGCGCAAAGGAGCAAATCGTACCAATAATAGAGGAAGCCTACGAAGCTATAAATAGTCATCTGACTAACGAATATGAACGCCTTCTGATTCTTGCGGAAACTAATAAAAATATTCGTCAAGTTGAATTGAATGCACTTAATTCTAAAAAAAAGGAGTCATTAGGTCTTATTAGAAACAGCCACGTCAAATTAGACGCGGTCAGGATTTTAATCGCTACCTAAAACATCTGCAAAGAATGAGAAAAATTACCAATACTTATGATCCTCAGATACCGGGAGCTCTGGACGGTGTGAATGTGCTCGATTTAACTGGGGTTATAGCCGGCTCCTACTGTACCAGGCTAATGGCTGATCTTGGAGCGAACGTGCTCAAGATTGAACCTCCTGATGGAGAAATAATGAGAGATATTGCACCCATGAGGGGAAACACTAGTACTGTTTTCAGCGCGCTGAATGCGGGCAAAAAATGTATTTCAATAGATCTAAAAAAGTCCGACGCTTGCAGTATCGTCTACCAATTAATAAAAAAATATGACGTGATTGTCGAGAATTTTAGCCCAGGCGTTATGACACGTTTAAATATTGATTATGAAACCCTCAAGAGATATAACCAAAATATTGTAATGTGCAGTATCTCAGGTTACGGGCAGTCTGGTCCAGGTGCTAAACGCCCAGCATATGCGCCAATAGTGCAAGCAATGACTGGTTTTGAGATGGTGACGCTTGACGCTCAAAATGATCGAGGGCGGCCCCTCAACATGGGATTGCCGGTGGGCGATACGACAGCTGCGTTACAAGCATTTGGCGGTCTTACCGCTGCACTCTATTACCGCGAAAAATTTGGAAAGGGGCAATACATTGATATCGCAATGTCAGATAGTATTTTAGCTACTATGCACCGCGATTTCCAAAACGCGTTCCATGATGACCCAATTGAAAGACGATATGGGCCCACTAAAACTAAAGATGGGTTTATTATTATTATGCCACTTAGTCAACGACACTATACGAACCTTATGGAGTGTATCGGACAATCGGCGCTTATGGCCGATCCTCGCTTCGCTAATACCAGATCTCGACTCGATAATTATAATGAACTACTAAGACTTACTGAGGTCTGGGCAGAAAACCTAATGTCAGCTGAAGCCCTTAAGGAACTCGAGCAACTTCATGTGCCATGCGCTCCATACCGCTCGCTAGCCGACGCAGCGACCGACCCCCAATTGGAATTCCGAAAAATGATCACCCAAGTGATCGATGAGGCGGGTCCTCTCCACGTGGTCAACAGTCCCTTCTCTTTCTCTGAAACTCAGGCCGCGGTGAGAAGCCGAGTCGCGAAACTAGCCGAGGATACTTACGGCGTCCTAGCAAAGGAATTAGAACTCCCAGACGAAGAAATTCGCGCGTTAGAAAAATCTAAAATCATCTATTGCGGCTCTAGCACATGAAAAGTTGGATACCCATCTGGATATTTATATTCTCTGTCGCCATGATGATCGCCATCCTGTCCAGCAAAGAAGGAAGACGAGACAATATACCAATGATTCTGCTAATGGCAGCATCAATGATAACTTCGTTACTGCTATTTTATTTCAATTAACACGCACCAAGACAAGGTACTCAAACTTCAAGCAGGGCTTATAGCCATTCTTCTTCTGTATGCAATCGTGTTAAATATATTTTTTTGAGTTTCCAACCGTCCTGCTGCTTAACATAATCCTCGTGGTAATGTCCCCAACCTTTAAAATTACAAGTAGGTAATCTCACGTAATCATGCATTGACCAAACCGCTTTAGCAGTGGTCGCGTTGACTAACTCGATCTCTGGCATAAACCCTTGGTGAATCGATTGCGCACCTGTCATCAACGACTTAACCCCTTCCACTAAGGCAGCGCGGCCTTCACAGCCAATTTCTGTCGGGGCGCCGGCACTCACCCTAGGTGCGCCCTCGTAAAGTGCGGAAATATCCTCAGTAAAGCAAGTGGCCCACCCATCCCATTGTTGAGTATCCATTAATCGGAAATAACGTGATTTGAGTTGCCGAATATCTTCCAAATCGATTAATTCTTGATCCATTTTCTCCCCCTCATTTGATGTGCACAAATATTAAACATTGAGCCTCGAAATTATTTCAGACAGTCTTTCGTCGTATTCTCGATTGCACCGTAACACATATACCCCTGTGATAACCATACTCAAGATTATAAGCAATATCCCTACCGGTATGCCCCACGTAATAATAGATCTGGTACTAATCGGAACTCCAAGCCAGTGTGGTGAAAATGCTATCACTAAAATAAATGTGTAGTAGCTAAGTAGCATTACTCCTGTAAGTATCCAGCTGAAAGCTGTTCTATCCCTTACTAACTTCTGAAAATTTAAATCTAAAGAAATTTTTTCATAAGTACCTTGAGCCATTACTTCACCTGATTGCTTTTTATGCAGATTAATTATTTAAAAAAGTTACTTTTTTTCTTCAATAGAGCCTACTATTGATTGTACAAATTGATTATCGAACGCCTTAATTTCTGTCGACTTCTGAGGACTCCTGTCGTAAATAGAAAATAAGTAAATAGAAATAAATGCAGCACTCATTGAAAAAAGGGCGGGATGTTTATAGGGAAAAATCGGCTCCGCATGTCCTAGTATACTAACCCAAATAGTGGGCCCAGTAATCACGCAGGCCACAGCACTAATCAAACCAACAAACCCACCAATAAATGCTCCTCTTGTAGTTAAGTTTTTCCAATACATAGACAGAAATAAAATTGGAAAATTAACACTAGCTGCTATCGCAAAGGCCAAACCTACCATATATGCCACGTTCTGATTTTCGAATGACAACCCCAAAATCATGGCTGCTAGTCCTAACGCGATGGTGGCAATTCTTGAGACTCGTATTTCGCTTCCATCTTTAGGTTGCTCTTTACAGAAAACGCTCGCATACAGATCGTGCGATATAGCTGACGCACCAGCAAGTGTAAGACCGGAAACTACGGCTAAAATAGTGGCGAATGCAACTGCTGAAATAAAACCGAGAAATAAATCTCCTCCAACAGCTTGCGAAAGATGAATAGCCGCCATATTGCTGCCCCCAATAATTATCCCATCAGCATCCAGATAATTAGAGTTTGCCCCAACTAGAAATATTGCCCCAAATCCGATAATGAACAGCAATAAATAAAAGTAACCAACGAACCCTGTAGCAAAAACCACGGACTTTCGAGCTTCCTTTGCATCAGGGACAGTGAAAAATCTCATTAGAATATGGGGTAAGCCTGCTGTTCCAAACATTAATGCCAGTCCCAATGAAATGGCGGAAATTGGATCTGATATCAACTGTCCTGGAGCAAGGATCAAGCTTCCTGATGCGTGACTGTCTGCAGCAGATTGAAAAAGTCGCTCAAAAGAGAAGTCTACCTCCCATAGCACCGCAAAAGCTAGGAAGCTAGCACCTGAAAGTAACAGTATTGCCTTTACAATCTGCACCCAAGTAGTCGCAATCATCCCACCAAAAGTAACATATGAGATCATTAAGATACCCACTACAGCCACTGCAAACTCGTAAGGAAATCCGAACAACACCTCAATAAGTTTTCCAGCCCCAACCATTTGAGCAATTAAATAGAGTAGTACCACAGTAAGTGTGCCACAGGCGGACAAACTTCGAATAGGAGTGGCTTGTAACCGAAAGGAAACTGCATCGGCAAAAGTAAACCGACCTAAATTTCGCAATCTTTCAGCAATTAGAAAGAGAATAATCGGCCAGCCAACTAAAAAGCCAATAGAGTAAATAATCCCATCGAATCCGCTAGCAAAAACTAAACCGGACAGTCCTAAGAATGACGCTGCGGACATGTAGTCACCTGCGATCGCCAACCCATTTTGAAATCCAGTTATTTTCCCTCCCGCAGCATAAAAATCACTTGCCGTGCGTGTTCTTCGAGCAGCCCACAATGTAATAGCCAGCGTTCCGGAGACAAATACTAAAAACATTGAAACTGCCGGAATATTGAGAGTATCCGCACTACCCGCAAAAACAGCGGAAGGAAGCATACTTACAATTACAGAACTTAGCCAAAAACTTGGTTTCCGCACAAAACGGTCCTCCTATTAAAATTTAAATGCCACAAGTCAGCATAAGATTGCGAAAAAGTACTAGCTAATGAAATTTACCATAACTGTTTACTAGCTAATCTCGCACCTTCTGCTTGCGCCGACAACTTGGCCCAGACTACCGATTGAGCAACCATCTCCCATCCTGCGAACGTACCGAAACCGCAGTCGACTCCAGCGATCACTCTCTCCTTATCTCCCACAGCAGCTACCGCCTCAAGTATCCTATTACAAACTACTTGGGGATGCTCAATATAATTAACGGTCGAATCAATTACCCCAGGTATTAGGATAGCGTCATTAGGAATGGGGTGCTTTTTAATCTCGGTGTATTCATGTTGGTGCCTGGGATTCGCAAACTCTAAAAGAAACGCACCGACGTTTGCATCGCAAATTATAGAAATAATATCCTCCAACGGCACATCGCAATCATGTGGCCCATCATAATTTCCCCAGCAAACGTGAAGTCTAATCCTCTCTTTGGGAATATTGCGACAGGCATCGTTTATAGCATCAATATGCATACTTATCGCATCTTGAAATTTCGCCTTAGAATCATGCTGAAACTGGCCGTGCCGCTCCATCGCCAAATCAGGACAATCTAACTGCAATAAGTAGCCTCGCTCGTTGATTAATTCGTACTCCTTTTGCATTTCTTTGCCAACGGCTCGCACATAATCTTCATGGGAATCATAAAACTGATTCCCCATAGTGGTACATATAATGCCAGGTGACGCGGCGGTCATAAATTTTTCCGAAAAGTCACCACTAACCTCACCGAGTGCTGAGTCGAACATGTCGAACTCTTCCGAAGCCAAGCGCAAATTGGTGTAACGCACTTCAGCATCGGCAGCAGGGGCATCGAATACCTTGGCAGTCTTACCTCTTCGAGCCCAAACCTCGCCGAAATCTGGATAATCAGCAAAATCAGTAAAGGCCTCACGCTGACTGACTCCACCAAACCCTTCTAGTCTTTGGGCCACATAAGTTTGAAACCCTACTCGTGGCTGTTCGCCGTCGTTAATAATATCAACACCGGCCTCCAACTGTTTATGGACACAGTGTTGAACCCCTTCTTTAGCTAAGTCTGCCAACAAGCGTTCATTTATTGACTCACCTTCTTCTTGGGCAATCAGTATCTTCGATAACTGGTCCTTTCTAGGCAGGCTACCAGTATGCGTGGTCAAGATTCTAGTCTCGCTGTGATTCATCTTAATATCCCCTATTTAAATAATCATTCAAACACCGGTTTTAAAAATAGAACTATCGCAAGAGATAAAATATCAGGGAGAATTAGCGCCCGGTACTCCCACCTGTAATACTTCGACCCGCGCATTCCGTTCACCGGTGGAAAGCCCTTCTAACTCACCCTCATAAGTTAAGGCAAAAAGAGAGCAGCCGTCATTCCCACCTAGATTACAAGCAACAGCTTTTTTACCTGGGACAGCGTGACAATGCGTTACCTCGCCTCCTTCTTTAACCCTGATAAATTCACCCGTGACAAAGCTGGCGACCCAAATTGCGCCTTCTTGATCTAAACAAATACCGTCAGGTGTCCGTTCACCCAGTTCCGCCCAAACTCTTCTATTAGACAAAGAGCCATCTTGTTCTAATGTAAAGGCAGTAAGACGATTCGCAAAAGTTTCCGCGCATATTAAAGTAGTATTATCCTGAGAAATCACTGCCCCATTCGGGAAGTTCATGTCATTTACCACCTCCCGCGATTCCCCTTTTTGGTCAACACAAACTAGATTGGCAAGTACCGGATCTGCGCCATTGAAAAGATCGTAACCAAAATTTCCCACATATATGTTGTCGTGCGCGTCGACGACCGCGTCATTTATATCGCCGGTGACTAGTCCCGATAAGTTCGCATATTCAGATAGCTCACCTCCACCAGTTAACTCTAGAAGCTTGCGATCCTCCATTGATACAATTACTAGCTTACCACTTGAAAGAAAACACAGCCCGGAAGGTCTGCCAGCTACTTTAACCACACTAGAGCGCACGCCCTGTTCATCAATAGTAAAGACTTCATGACCCCACATATCCGAAACCCAAAGTTTATTATTCTCCCAACGAGGTCCTTCAAGAAAAACAAAGTCATCAGCGAGCACTTCAAATTTATTTGTCATAACTTATCCTTTTCAAAACAGTTTCCAATTTAGCTCGAGCGAGCATTTCCATATGTCTCGTAGTGAATCAACTCCTCCACTCGATATCGATGTGCACGCACTTCTTCAGCGTTCTTAGGTTTGCCGAGAGTCAGCATCATTACCGGAATAATATTCTCCTCTAAATTTAACCGCAAAGAAACCTTCTTTGGATCGAAACCTATCATAGGCCCAGTGGACCAACCTTCATTTTTGGCGGCATACATGATAGACATCGAAACTAACCCTCCACTCCGCATCACTTCGTCTCTTTGTAGGGCGGGATCTGTTGAATAGATCGCATCAATCATTGGAATGAATTTGTTTTTTACTTCGGAGGGTTGATCCTCATATATTGATTGGGCCTCTAAATGAGCTGACAAATTGCCGCACACAGTAATGACTGCCGAACATTCAACAATTTGCTTTTGGAAGTAGCAATACTCATACAAATCAGACTTTACCAACTCGTCTCGGGTTACAACAAATCGCCAATGTTGTAAGTTGAAAGCGCTTGGAGAATTACTGGCCAATCGGATGATACCCTTCACATCCGCGTCAGAAATATCTATACCTGCGTCATAACTTCTCGCGGTTCGCCTTGCTTTAGCCAAATTTTTAAATTCCAAACATCGCCTCCCAACACATTTCCGAATCGGACATTTATCAAAATCGTTCTAAAGAGTAGTCCTCTACACTAATTTCAGGTTCCTCATCCATGACTATATCGGCCACAAATTTGCCGGCGCCCGGCGCCATAGTCCACCCTAAATGACCGTGCCCGGTATTAACATAAAGTCCCTTTATGTTTGTAGTGCCCATAACACCAACTCCGTCAGGAGTCATTGGCCTGAAGCCACTCCATTTTTTAATTTTCTCTTTATCCATACAGTCAAAAATCCTAGGATAAACCTTACGAATTAACTCAAATAAGTTTTCTATTCTTCTAGGATTGAGTTCCTTATTGAATCCAGCAAATTCAGCAGTCCCCGCAACTCTAAGATGATCCCCCAAGGGACAGATAGCCGAGTGGTAGTGCTCATCGATTACCGGAATTCTAGGAGATATCACGCCGCTGGGCGTTGGTATCGTAATTGAATAGCCTTTCACGGGCTGAACCGGGACTTTCAAACCGGCAGTTTTTAGCAGGTTTGAACTATAGCTTCCTGCGGCCACAACGCATGCGTCTCCATGATATCTTTCGTCATCTGTTTCTAACGAATGGAATATTTTTTGTTCAATGTTCACTTCGTTTATATGACAGTCATAAATAAAACGTACACCTCTCGAAGCACAGTGAGCCGACAATTCTTTGCAGAAAAGATACGCATTTCCAGACATGTCATTAGGAAAATATATTCCTCCCTCGATTCGCTGCTTCACATCACTAAGAGCCGGTTCTAGCTGTACCACTTTATCGCTATCTAAGACTACATAAGGAATATTTTCAGCGTTACCTCGAGATGCAATTTTGGATGCACCTCGAACCTCATCTTTTGTTTCGTAGATTTTGAGGATGCCTTTACGGCTGTCCTCAAAATTAAGATTTAACGATCCTAGGTGCTCGTTCATAACTGATAACGAATAATCTGCTAAACGAGTGTTTTTCCCGAGATTTTTCAAGAACAATTCAGGTGAAGAGTTCTGAAAAAACGCGAGAGCCCAAGGAAGCATTCTGAAAAGCGCCTTAGGTCTAATTAATAAAGGTGAATCTTCTCTCCCAATCATCCGCAATGCCTTGAGGATTACACCGGGTTCATTCCATGGGCTTGCTTGGCTAGCATGCAACATTCCACCGTTTGCAAAGCTAGTATCAGCTCCTACCTCAAGGCCTTCCTCTATAACGGTAACGTCTGCACCATGTTCATTGAGGAACCACGCAGTCGTTATACCAAGAAGCCCTCCACCAACCACCAGAACCTTCATTGAATACACAACCTTTTAAGTAACACCGAATCACGACAGTACACTGACATTGCTTCATAAAAAAAGCCGGCTACGACGCCGGCTTTTTTATAATAGCGACGCAACTCTAAGCGACTGTATCTTTTATCGCCTTCATGGCAGTAGCTCTGACAGACAAACTTGCTGGCCTCGCGGCAACTTGTATTTCTTCTCCTGTAAAAGGGTTCCGTCCCTTGCCTGCCTTACGTGCTGGTCGCTTAACACGCTTTAACTTGACCCCGATTTCCGGCACAGTGAACTCTCCAGACCCATTTTTTGATAAATGCCTCGCAGCCAACCCCTTCGTAGCCTCTAATACTTCTTTCACTTGCTTTCTACTCATCCCAGTTTCTTCAGCAACAGCCGCTATGATTTGAGTCTTGGTTTGTTTTACTTTAATCGCCGTAGTCTTCGCCATGATAATGTCTCCATAAAATACGTTGCAACAAACAAAAGTTTGTCAAATAAAATTGTCACTCTTTGCAACTGTCAAAATAAAAATCATAGTCACAATCTTGCTAATTCAATTTCTTATCACTTCATCCGTTCACTTTCGTCGGAGTCTTCCAAAAAAGTTTGCGCTATCAGTGATACACCTACTATAACTAGCGGGCAGAAAATTGGAAGAGTATTTGGCAGAAAATGTGTGATTTTTTGCATATCTGGTCTATTTTTTTCTTTTACTAGCTATTTGCACTAAAGTAAACAAATTTTGACACTAGAGTTTACCAAAACTAAGACCCTTCTAATTGACTAGTAGCCTCTAACCACTCTTTTTCCGCGCACCTCAATTTTTTAGATTGTATCTTTTGCTCACCTAAGAGCTCTTTAAGTTCACCCTGTCGTCCTCCTATATAAATACTACTATCCGCTAACTTCGCATTAGTTTCAGATACGAGTTTACTTAAAATATTTACGCTTTCTTCTAAGCAGCTAACACGTTTAACGAGCTCACTCTTTCTCGCTCTCGATTTTGCCTCTCTTTTACGTCTGTCTTTTTTGGACTCATGTCTCAAAACCCGTTCTTTCAGCAATGCAGTCTTTTGAGAGCGGGTATCTGTTAGCCATTTGGTATAATCGCTTAGATTCCCATCAAATTCCTCTATCCTTCCGTTTGCTACCAACTTAAATTTATCACTAACCGATTCAAGCAAATATCTATCATGCGACACTACCACTAGTGCTCCTTCGTAACCCTGAAGCGCAACGCCTAACGCATGCCGCATTTGTAAGTCTAAATGGTTGGTTGGCTCATCTAACAGCAATAGGTTTGGTTTTTGCCGAACAATAGCCGCTAAAACCAATCGCGCTTTTTCTCCACCAGATAATGGCCCGATAGCTTGCAGGGCACAGTTGTTAGAGAAGCCAAACCCACCTAGGTAAGTCCGTAGGTCTCTTTCAGGTGTCGAGCGATCTAATCGTGTTAAAAACTCTAAAGGAGTTTCATCGCTTCGTAATTGTTCCACCTGATGCTGAGCAAAGTATCCGACTGTTAAGCTATTAGCGCGCTCAACCGTTCCGCTGATTATCGATATTTCATTTGCCAAAGCTTTGATGAAGGTTGATTTCCCTGCTCCATTTGCACCCAACAAACCAATCCGGTCGCCTGGAGAAATAGTTAACGTTAGTTCTCTCAACACTCGAGTATTTTCATAGCCTATATCACAATCGTTCATAGTTAATAGTTGTGCTGGCATTTTTTCAGGCTCGAAGAAACTAAAAGAAAACGGAGAATCAATGTGCGCCGAACTCACTCTCTTCATCCGTGACAACGCCTTTAGTCTACTCTGCGCCTGTTTAGCCTTGCTTGCTTTGGCTTTAAATCTATCAACAAAAGCTTGCATGTGAAGTATGTCTTTTTGTTGCTTGAGATAGGCAGCGTTTTGAGTCGACAACCTCGCAGCTCTTTGTCTTTCGAAATCGGCATAATTACCCATATAAGTATCGATTTTTTTATTCTCAATGTTAATTATGTTAGTCGTAACTGTATTTAAAAAATCCCTATCATGCGAAATAACTATCAGCATCCCTTGGTATCTCACCAACCAATTTTCTAACCACACAATAGCGTCCAGATCGAGATGGTTAGTTGGTTCATCTAACATTAAAATATCTGAAGGAGTCATCAGGGCGCGAGCTAAATTTAAGCGCATACGCCACCCACCTGAGAAAGTATTAAACAACTGACTTTGCTCTTCAATCGAAAAGCCTAGGCCTGCTAGCAATTTAGCCGCTCGAGTTTCCGCAGTATATCCACCGGCCTGCTCGATCTTATCGTATGCTGCTGCTAAAGCCTCATCTTGGTTCTTCACCTCTGCTGCAATCAATTCCTGTTTTGCTATCGCAAGGTCCGTATCCCCTGCCATAACATAATTAATTGCTGATAATTCAGTATCCAAAATTTCTTGAGACACACATGCCAATTTAGCAGATGAAGGCAATGTAATATCACCACTGTCTAGCGGTAATGTAGAATCGAGCAATTTGAATAAACTTGTCTTACCGACACCATTAGCACCTGTCACACCAACACGATGACCGGGATAAATTGAAAAGCTAACATCCTCAAATAGGAGTTCACCGCCCCGCCTTAAGGACACGTTAGTTACCTTAATCATAGACCTCACATCTCATTACACAACGCATCGAAGTAGAAACATACTCAAAAGATGTCAATCAGTCTCGCTAACCTCACGGTACATCGTAACAACGCCACCTATCATACTAACAATTTCTGCATTCAGTTCTTTTGCAATCTCTTCGACTTTAGCTCGCCGCTCCTCGCGCTCGAAGCCCCTAACACGAATCTTTATTAACTCGTGAGAGATTAATGCCATATCTATTTCACTGACGACCGCGGCGGTGACACCATGCTGCCCAATCATCACAATTGGTTTGAGCGAGTGCGCCAATTTACGCAAATTTTTACGATCTTTATTACTTAATTCTTGATTCATATTTTTTCGACTGCGCTAATTTTATTTAATAATACTCTATTTTTTGCCTAAAACTATTCACCAGAGCAGTCATGATCGATAAAAATGTTAATTAATCAAATCTCTCATGCAGTCCATTGGGGGTTATTAATCGCACTCGCTTTGGTAGCCAGCACTATTAAGATATAATAATAAAAATATTAACGCGGCTAGACTTGTAAAATTATCTAAAAAGTAAGCCCTCAGGGACGTAGTGACACAAAAAATGAGCGATCAAAGAAGTATTCGCATAATAGAAGCAAAAAGTGGCGGAGCATACTGTGATGGGGGCGGTGGCGCCCTGGGCCACCCACGGATCTACCTGTCTTTAGAAGGAAAAACCTGGGTGGACTGCTACTACTGTGGGCAACGTTTTGCCACCACAGAATATAATCAAAAAAATTGCTAAGCCCAAAAGAGCCTCCGGTATAAAAGGCATGAAATGGTCGCCTGCAACTTTAATAATAGACATTATTAAACTTTACAGAAAATATCTTTCGCCTGTATTACCCAGAAGTTGTCGATTCTCACCGTCCTGTTCTGAATATGCAATTGAATCCATTCAAGTGTACGGTTTCTTTTCTGGCTCGCTACGTTCACTCAGGCGTATTTCCCGATGCCATCCGTGGGGAGGATCTGGCTACGATCCCGTGAAAAAAAAGCAGACTGATAAAATTGCCTAAGTGTTCGTAGTCCCAAATTCTTCTAGATCCCGGTCAATCCCTTTCGTTTTCAACCAGTCGCGCAGAGCTTTACCTGTGCCGGCCGACCAAGGTTGAACTTCCGTAATAGGAACCCATTTCTGATCAGCTATCTCATGCCGATCCAGATTGACTTCGTGACTTTCAACCGTTACGTGATAAGCAATGATCAGTTGGTTGCTTCGATAAAATTCGTACATTCCAACGTAAGATTGTAGCGTCGCTTGCAAGCCGATTTCTTCTTCAACTTCTCTAAGCACCGCGTCTGCTGGCATTTCACCAGACTCTAGAAATCCTGTCACTAAACCGAACCAATTATCAGGCCAACCAACATTCTGTATAAGAGCAATATCACCGTCATGCTCAACTATAGCCGCTACTACTGGGATCGGATTATTCCAATGCACAAAACCACACTTCATGTCCGGACAGGCTAGACGCTCTCGTCCTCCAAGGGGTAGCTTGATTAACTGTTGACCACAAAACGAGCAGTATTTCATATCTTTACTCCAAATTGTTCGGAACTACCAAACATCCACGTAACGTTTCGATTTTCCACTTGTCCTTTGAGCTGTTTTTAATCCACGACTCACCCATGTCCGAGTTTCGGCAGGATCGATCACAGCGTCAATCTCAAATACTGACGCAACTGATACCGCCTTACCCTTCGAATATAACTCGCTAACCAACTTATCAAATAGCGCCTGCCTGGCAGTACTATCAATAGTCGCATCTAGCTCTTTCTTAAAACCTAATTCGACCGCACCTTCAAGCCCCATAGGACCTAACTCAGCAGTCGGCCAGGCAATCGTAAAAAACGGCTCATGGGTGCTTCCTCCCATCATAGCCTGCCCCCCTAACCCATATCCCTTTCGCGTGACAATAGAAAATAAGGGAACACTCAAGTTGGCGCTAGCCACTATTAGTCGAGATCCCCGTCTTACCGCCGCTGTCTTCTCGCTCTCTGGGCCGACCATAAATCCAGGGGTATCGCAAAGAGAAAGGACTGGGATCCCATAAACATCGCACAATTGCAGAAACCGCCCACCTTTCTCACCCGCATCTCCATCTATCGCTCCTCCCAGGTGACTTGGATCATTTGCAATCACGCCCATTGCTTCGCCCTCGATCCGAATAAACCCTGTAATCAAACCTATACCATAGGACCTTCTAAGCTCAACGAAGGAGTCTTTGTCGGCTAAAGAATTTATTATTAGACGCATGTCATAAATACGCAGTCTATTTTCAGGAATAATGTGCCGTAATATTCGCTGGTCCACACAAGACCAGTCACTCACTTTTCCTTGGAAAAAACTTAAAACATGCTTAGCAACCGTGGTGGCGTCGTATTCATTATCTGCCACGAGATCGACGACGCCATTAGTTTCCTGCACTTCGATTGGCCCTATATCTTCCGGCGTAAAGTGACCTAGCCCTCCACCTTCTATCATTGCAGGTCCAGCAAGGCCGATATTAGAATTCTTAGTAGCAATCGTAATATCGGCACACCCAAATATTACCGCGTTACCTGCAAAACAACGTCCTGAATTAATCGCAATCCTCGGAGCGACACCACTTAACTTAGGCCAAGTCGCAAAGGTTTTGAGATCTAGCCAGCTCATGATGAGGTCATCAGTGTCCACATCCCCGGGCCGCCCTCCGCCTCCTTCTGTAAAAAATACTACCGGAGTTTCCCACTCTTGCACTAGTTCAAAAATCCGATCTTTCTTCTTATGATTGTTGTGCCCCTGTGTTCCCGCAAGAACGGTAAAGTCATAAGCTAGCACGGCGCATCTAGATTTATCGTCTTCGAATTGAGTTCCATTTACATTACCGAAACCCGCTATCATCCCGTCTGCTGGGGTTTTTAAGCGAAGATCTTCAATAGAGCGTCGTTTTCTCTGAGCTGCAATTGTCAGCGCACCATACTCTATAAAAGTATCCGAGTCACAAAGGTGTTCAATATTCTCGCGAGCAGTCCTAGACTTTCGCCTAACTCTCTTTTTTACCGCATCACCTCTATTCTCATCCAATCCCAAAGAGTGCAACTGTATCACTTCTGATAGATCTTCTCTTTTCGCACCCAAATCATATTCGATTATTGGCCTAGCATCTTCGGTAACGCTGTCGAGAGGTTTAATGTAAAAAAGATGATCACCTTGATCCGGAATCTCAGAAGCCTCAACTAATATTGCTTGAATAACGCCGGCCATCGGACAAACTATGTCATGATGCATTTTCATCGCTTCTAAGAAGCCCAAGTGCTGACCAGCGCGAACCTCGTCCCCTACACCTACTAAAATACTCACAACACTCCCGCGCATAGGCGCCACAACAGCCTTGAGACCGTCAGGAATATTTTTACTCCGGCACTCAAGGGTGCTGCCCTGAGAGACGACTTCTTTTTTTATAAAAAGTTGAGAGTCCTGTAACAAACTTTCGTACTGATCATCTAAAAATGTAGTCCTGTAATTAGCGGTTAAAAGCTCTTTTCTGCGCACTAACGCATTGAGGAAAGGTAAATTACTACTCATGCCTTCCAAAACAAATTCAGAAACAGCACATTCCGCTCTATGGAATAACTTACGAATATCATCTGAGTTAACATGTATTATCAATTTCGCTATTAGCGAATCAAAAAGAGGATTCATTTGGTATCCAGAAAAGACACAGCTATCAATTCGGATGCCGAGCCCTGATGGCGGCTCGTAACTATTTAGCGTACCCGCCGCGGAAACAAGATCGCCATTGGCGGTCAACTCTTCTGCGTTGATTCTCAGCTGTAAAGCAGTCCCACGTAACTCTGGTGGCTTTTCTATGCCTAGCTGTTTAAGTGTCTTACCCAGCGCAATATCAAACTGCAAGCTCACTAAGTCCATATCTAGCACTTCTTCGGTTACGGTATGCTCCACCTGTAATCTTGCATTAGCTTCAATAAAAAAGAATTTGTGTTCATCGACGTCAACTAAAAATTCTATCGTCCCCAGCCCCTTATAGTTAAGAGCGGAGGCTAAAACAGTGGCCGCGTCTAAAATTTTCTGGCGCAGCTTGTCAGGTAAACCAGGCGCGGGTGTGATTTCAATTATTTTCTGATGGCGCCTTTGTAACGAACAATCCCTTTCCCACAGATGACACACGTATTGACCATCACCGATGATCTGAACTTCGATATGTCGCACATCTGATAGATAATCCTCTGCGTATAGCCTGCTATCACCGAATGCTAGCTTCGCCTCGGTACTGGCCTGTTCAAACAGCAGTTCACCATCATTTTTTGATTGGACAATCCTAAGCCCACGACCCCCTCCCCCAGAGACCGCTTTTAATATTACAGGGCGATCTGCAACTCCATTTTCTCGGAATGCCGCCAAATCAGAACTATCTGCCAAAACTCCAGAAGATAACAACGTAGGCACTCCCAGTTTTCTGGCAAACGAGCAAGCTTTTTCCTTATCACCTAATAAGGCAAGTTGTTCTTGCGTAGGCCCTATAAATAGTAAACCCGACCTCTCCACTAAATCCAAAAATGATACTTGCTCGGACAGAAATCCGTACCCAGGATGGATAGCAAAACAGTTGCTATCAACCGCAGCTTGAACAATTTGCTCCGCATTAAGGTACGCAGATGGGCCGTTTCCTTCTAACAATATTGCTTCATCTGCACGCGACACATGAAGACTTTTGGCATCATCCTGGGAGTAAATTGTGACAGCTACAAAGCCGTACTCCTTCGCTGCCCGAATGATCCGTAAGGCTATCTCTCCCCTATTAGCGACGAGAACACGCTTCAAATCACCCATTCCAATAACCCCCCATGTAATTGATCTGAATTTAACCCTCAATAGTTGAGAAAAGTGATGCCACCCGACTTGAATTGCACACATTTAAATGGCGCGCCCGGAGAGATTCGAACTCCCGACCACCTGGTTCGAAGCCAGGTACTCTATCCAGCTGAGCTACGGGCGCATGCATTACACTGATACTTGATGTTCTATAATAACCGAAGATCGGGGGACTTAATCAATACCTATATATTTGTGGGTCTGAATTGACAGCCGCCAGCGCGGATGCTTCAAGCAATACTCAATCGATTTGCTCAGATTTTCATTGAAATTTTCATCATCCTTCGGTTGCAAGAAAAAATGACGGAAGTCGAGAGTCTCAAATAGCTCAGGCTTAATATGCTGCTGCGGATAAACTAGCTTTAGCTCGTCTCCCGCAAAAACTTCTAATTTTTGACTAGTTTTGGGAGAAACTGTTATCCAATCCAATTCAGCTTTAATGGGGAGGGTGCCGTTTGTTTCTATTGCACATTGAAAGCCAAGACTCCTCAAAGTTCTCGTGAGCTCGCCGGTAAGCTGAAGAGCGGGTTCCCCGCCAGTAAAAACTACCAGACGGCCAGAATTCGACTCTACATTTTTCGCCCACTCTAGCTCTATAGCACCTGCGAGAGACTCAACATCAGGATATTTGGCCCCTCCAGTGCCGTCAGTCCCAACAAAATCGGTATCACAAAAATTACACGCAGCAGTGCTGCGATCTATTTCCTTACCGCTCCATAGATTACAACCTGCAAACCTGCAAAAAACTGCCGCCCTCCCTTGCTGTGCGCCCTCTCCCTGCAGAGTGAGATAGATCTCTTTTACTGAATAACTCAAACGGCGTCTCCCGCCTTATATTGACCATAACCTGCTTTACGGAGCTCGCAAGCAGGGCACTTGTTACAACCATAGCCCCACTCATAACGACTGTCACGCACACCTCGATAACAGCTGTGGGTCTCTTCAACAATAATATCTATCAATTCCGATCCACCAAGATTTTCTGCGACTAGCCATGATTGAGCTTTATTTAGAAACATCAAGGGCGTATGCATTTTGAACTTCATATCCATACCGAGACCGATAGCTCTCTCGAGACTTTTGATAAACTCATCTCGGCAATCTGGGTAACCTGAGTAATCTGCCTCGCACATCCCTCCCACTAAATTCAAAATCCCAGATCTATAAGCCAGAGAAGCCGCAGCCGACAGAAAGAAAATATTACGCCCAGGCACAAAGGTATTAGGTAATCCCGAATTCGTCATTTCTATTTCCATCTCTGACGTCAAAGCTGAACTGGCGATAGTAGGAATAAAATCTAAATTTATTACGTGTTGCTCAGATAGCCTTTTCGACCATTGCGGGACTATTTTTCTAACTTCCTCTGAGATTTTTTTACAACAATCCAACTCAATTTGATGCCTTTGCCCATAGCTAAAACTTACGGTACTGACCAAGTCAAAATTTGCCAGAGCCCACGCCAGACAAATAGTCGAATCTTGGCCGCCCGAAAAAAGGACCAGCGCAGACCGGTGCCCCATCGACTTCAAGTTCTCACGCATAACAACCTACTGTAAAAATATAATTTGTTGTGCAAATTTCCATCCTTAAGTTGCTTGGGTTCTATGAGGAAAATCTAATCAAATTACATACTATACCAATCGTGGTAAAAAATGATGGCGCGCCCGGAAGGATTCGAACCTCCGACCCCCTGGTTCGTAGCCAGGTACTCTATCCAGCTGAGCTACGGGCGCTAAGTGGGAGCGCGATTATCAAATGACAAATACCTACTGTCAAATAATGATGACAAATAAATATTTTGGAGTGAGCGTGTAAACAGCTAGAAGCTTCGATGTCTATGTGATGGATAAGCGCTTATACTAGTCAATTTTTTGCTACTGCTACATGGTAATTTAAGAATAGACTCCGTCTTAAATTAGAAATTTATGAAGCATCAACTAGGACTTTTTTTGCCTCATTTAAACTCTAATTTTAAAATAATCTAAATAATTCGAATTAAATTTTAAATAGCGTATATAAATATAAATCCATTCTGTCGGTTTAATTAAGCTAATTTTAGGGCATAATTCTTCTATAAATTAAGTATTATAGGCCGCATCAAAGCCGAAAGGAGTCAACTATGATTACATCAATGGACATCAATTGTGACATGGGCGAGAGCTTTGGAAATTGGGTCATGGGTAATGACGAAGGTATGATGAGCTTGATTACTACGGCGAATGTCGCCTGTGGCTTTCATGCAGGCGATCCGCTCACAATGCTCGATACGATCAAAATGGCAAAGGAAAATAATGTTGTCGTGGGTTCTCACCCAGGTCTACCGGATTTACTTGGTTTCGGGCGAAGGACAATGAACATTACCCCAGAAGACGCGTTTGCATATACTGTTTATCAAACTGGGGCGCTGCAAGCGGCCCTGAAAACAGCGGGAATGAAACTGCATCATGTCAAACCCCATGGTGCCCTTTATTCCGTACTTCGCACAGACGAGGCGCTGGCCTCAGCGGTCGCCGATGCAATAAGCCTCTTAACCGATAACCCGATGTTATATTGGCCTGCTCCCACTGATGCGGCAATGCCAGTAGCGGCAAGAAAAAAAGGTATCCGAGTCGTTGGAGAGATATATCCAGACCTCCAATATGCAGCCGATGGCACGCTTGTGATACAACGCGAAAAACACGAAACGGACGTTGATTTTGCTGTGTCCCAAGTGAAACGATATGTTGAAACCGGAAAAGTAGAGGCGATCGACGGAAGTTTGGTGACCCTGGATGCGGAGGCATTATGTATCCACGGTGATGGCCCGAATGCTACAGACGTAGGCGCCGCAATCCAATTGGCCTTAGGAGAAATCGGGTGCGAAATCGTCCCGGTAACGGAATAAAATAATTTCAAAGAGGATTAAAACTATGGATTTTGGCTTAATCTTTTCTCTTCAAGTTCCGCCTGGCAGCGGTATTTCATGGCAAGAACCCTATCAAGATATGCTGACCTGCTTGCCGAGAGCGGAAGAACTAGGGTACACCTCAAGTTTCCAAGTATCTCATCATGCACAAAAAGATGGTCTGTGTCCTGGTCCCCTTGTTGCCTGCGCCGGCGCTGCTGCTGTTACGAATACGATGCGAATCGGAACCGGTGTTCTCCTCGTACCTCTGTACGCTCCACTCAAGCTAGCAGAAGACGTTGTGGTATTAGATAACTTATCGAATGGCCGATTTATATTTGGGGTTGCCCCAGGCTACGTTGCATCTGAATTTGAAGCACACGGTATTCCTAGAGAAGAACGGATTGGTAGATTTGAAGAGGCGCTTGATCTGATGACTCTTGCTTGGACTGAAGAAACCTTTTCTTTTAATGGGAAATATTTCAACGTACCGGAGACTAGGCTTACCCCGAGGCCCGTGCAGAATCCACACCCTCCAATTTGGTATGGAGTGTCCGCTCCAGGATCTTTGAGACGAGCTGCACGCAGAAATGCGATACAGATAATGTCTCCCAGACACGGGCCGGAAGAGCTGATCGAGCACTTTGCTCCTTACGAAGCTGAAGCCAACAGGATCGGATGGGAAATCCCCGAAAGACCCGTAATGCGATCTGTATTTATAGCTGAGACAAAACAAAAAGCTGAAGCTATTGCGGCTCCGGCTTTAAACTACCTGTTTACTGAACTATATGGAGCAGCCTCGGCAGCCGGAGACAGAGTATTAAAGTCAGCGGACGGCAGTGTTATTACCGCTAAGGATCAAGTCGGCTTCGACACGTTTAAGAACCGTTATATAATTGGGGATCCAGATTTCGCAATTGAACAGTTATCTCTATATGAAAAGGCAGTAAATCCATCGGAGGTTTCTTGTTGGATGCATCTACCGGGAATCAAAGGCAGTGATGCGATGTCCTCAGTAGAGCTTTTCGCCAAGGAGGTAATGCCTCATTTTAAAAAAAATGAGGCCTAGAACTGGCCTCTTTAATAAACAATAACCCCACGAGCATTTTTACCACTTTCGAGATCGGCGAACGCCTCCGGAGCTTCGTCGATACTGTAGGTCCGGGTCACAAGGCTATCGAGATCGAGTTTTTTCTGTCGATATAAATCAAGATACATAGGAAAATCAACTTTGAAATTGGCGCTTCCGTACATGCATCCCTTTATGGTTTTGCTGGAAAATGGCACGATCATGGCGTTAATTGAAAACCTATCGTCAGCTCGCCCAACTCCAACTAATACCGTAGTACCGCCAAAGCGCGTTGCTTTAAAACAAGCTTCCACTAACTTCCCACTACCAACTACTTCAAAGCAATAATCTGCTCCAATGCCACCCGTAATATCTTGTACTTGTTTCACGGAGTCAGCTTTCGGATTAATCACATCGGTAGCGCCAAAAGATCGGGCGAGCTCCATCCTTTCGGCAGAGAGATCGACAGCTATGATACGAGCAGCACCCGCAATTCTTGCACCTTGTATTACATTCAAACCAACGCCACCACAACCAAAAACAGCCACCGTAGAACCTGGCTTCACTTCTGCAGTTTTTATAGCCGCGCCGACTCCAGTCGTTACACCGCAGCCAACAAGCGCAGCCGCCTTAAAATCATGCTCTTTATCGACTGACACCACGCAAGCCTCTGGAACCACACAGTACTCGGCCATATTTCCAAGCATCGACATAACCGCTATTTCTTGGCCATCCATTTTTACACGACTGGTACCATCAAGAAGGCCACCGTGCGGCTTACTCATCTGACACAAATGCGGCTCAGCTCTTTGACAGTTATAACAGTCCCCACAATTCGGAACAAAAGACAATACAACGTGATCTCCCTCCTTCACATTTGATACACCCTCTCCAACCTGCTCTATAATCCCGGCACCTTCATGTCCGAGAACAGATGGCAACTTCCACCGAATTGTGCCGTTGATAATTGATAAATCAGAATGACATATTCCAGTGGCCTTCATTTTTACTAGGACCTCACCAACTTTGGGTGCGTCCAAGTCAACGTTAACCACCGAAAAATCATCAATATCGTGCGCCACAACTGCTTTCATATCTATACCCCTTTACGTTCTAACCGGTAATGCTAATAGACATATACTACCACTTCGAAGGACCAATGATCAGCTATTTATCAACTAAGCCTATCTAAATTTAGTCGACCTGTTCACGAAACTGCCTCAGCCAATTGTCCGCCCACCAATTCGCATTAGCCTCGGTGTTCTTTTCCTTCACCTGTTGAGAGCCACTCAAAAAATGGAAACATTCATGGGCTAGAGTATGTACCGCACATTCTTCGAGATCATTGAATCTAAAAATTTGCTCGCCTGACAACCACCCTTGCTTACTTTTGTCGGAGGGTATCCTACCCCAATGGATATAACTGAATGGGGGACACATCTCAATGTTAACGCTCGCACGGATCCTGAACCCATGTGGCTTCATACGACTACCCGACTTTGGTTTGAAAGGAAAATGACAAGCGCCATGTAATAAATGATTCTGCTCCAAAGGCAACAGTTTGAGCCAATCGAGCTCGGCTGTGCAGTACCCCTCGAGTTGGCTTAAAAAAAACGATATCACTTCTGGCATACCAACCTTATCTATGATTTTGTAAGACGCATTTTTTACCATTATTTATAAAAGTTTGAGAATACTATTGAAGCCAAATTGTAACACTGAAAAAACAATTAGTGACAGGTTAGGGTTGGCATTTAGCTGCGCTCCATGTAGCGCATCAGATCGGGATCTGATACCGTGGTAACAACTGCAAATTAATTTTTTTCGTATTTTTTGGACTACCTCGCGTGCGAAGCGCTTCAAATCTTGGTCTAACTCAGTAGAGAGACTTTAATTTTAGGGAATATACCTCATGAAAAGAAGAGACTTTAATAAATATTTAGCAATGTTCGCCGTTCCCGGGACAGCCGGACTGTCCTCAAATGCTATGGCCGGAACTAAATGGAATCTCACCGCGGACATAACTGAGGCCTGCAGTTGCTCGATACCTTGCCCCTGTAACTTTGGCTTTCCTACAGACCAAAAATGCGAAGGATCGCGGCTAATTCAAATTCTTTCGGGAGAATTTAATCAGATTGACCTAACTGGTATTGCATTTCTTGCCACATTTGAGATGAGGAAATGGGCTCATATTTATGTAGATGACAAATTGGATGAACGACAAAACAAAGGCTTTGATCTGATCTTTCCGGTGGCATTCGCTGGGTTCAAAAAACTATCAAGAAAGATCGAACGAGTGCCTATGTCTTACGAGAAAACTTCTGAGACAATCAAATATTCAGTGCCCGATTCGACAGTAGAGATTAAGAAACTGCGAGGGTTAGAGGGTGCGGAAATAAATATTACCGGATTACCGTCGACAAACTATCGAAATTATATTCAATATCAATCTGTAATCCATACTCATAAAAGTTCATCCTCGAGTTGGAGCCATAAAGAAACTAATGGATTTACATCGCGTATGATAGTCAGCGGTACTGCTTAGGCATCCCTACTCAATTATTTAGAAGGAAGACATTGTGTCAAAAATCGCTCGCTTTAGCCGTATAGGCGGTCCAGATGTTATAGAACTCAATGAAGAAGAGTTAGCCTCGCCTAAAAATAACGAGGTGCTCGTAGATGTTAAAGCAGCTGGGCTCAACCGCGCGGAGTATTTATATATGCAAGGACTTTATCTTGTTGAACCAAAATTGCCTTCTCGTGTAGGTGTCGAAGGTTCAGGCGTGATAGAGGCGGTAGGACCGAATGTAACCAACTTCAAAGTCGGACAAGAAGTTTCCATTACCCCAAACATGTCTCCCGCTGAGTACGGAGTTATTGGAGAAAAAGCTATTATCCCTGTTCAAGCATTAGCACCTAAATCTCCAGATATAAGTTTTGAGGAGGCCGCTGCAATTTGGATGGCCTTTCCAACAGCGTACGGTGGCTTGGTTGAGGTTGGTGGTTTAAAGCAAAATAAAAAGCAACACGTAGTAATATCAGCGGCGAGCTCTAGCGTTGGGATTCCCGCAATACAGATAGCTAAGAACCACGGCGCGAAGGTAATAGCAACCTCCAGAGACTTTTCTAAAAAAGACTCGTTATTAGATGCCGGTGCAGATCACGTAATTGCTACCGGTGAAGAAGACTTCGCAGCTCGAATTATGGAAATCACAGAAGGTAATGGTTTCGACATTGCCTTTGATCCTATTGGTGGGCCTTTTCTCGAGACTCTTGCCGATGGTGCGGCTGTAGAAGCTACTATAGTTGTATACGGGGCTCTTGCAATGTCTGACACACCTTTTCCCTTATTCCCCGCTATTGGGAAAGGTCTGCGGGTATGTGGCTTTCATCTGGTATACAACTTATTTGATCACGTTGACCGGACCGAACGAGCCATGGCGCACTTAGGAGAGAATCTCGCTAACGGTACCTATAAGCCGGTTATCGATAGAGTCTTCCCGCTGAGTCAAGTCACACAGGCCTATGAGCATATGGCCGCTGGACAGCAAATAGGAAAGATTATCGTAAGTGGCAGTTAAAAACGCTGTTGATTAAACGCTACCCAGTTTAGACGCAAGCAATGCCTCAAGCTTTCTTATATCAGCTTCACATGTCACCAACTCTTCAGGACTGACAATCACAGAGTAGGAGTCTCCAATTCTCTGTGCGATGCAAGGGATACTATCGCCAGTGATTTTAGCAAGATCGCTAGGTTGCTCATTGCGATGCAAAAGCCTAAATTCTAATTCACTGCGATTGGCAAAACCAATCCATTCCTTCTTCCCTCTTAATGACCAACCATGGGTCATATCACATAAAGTACAATGGGCTAAACCACTTATTTTGCCCAGAATATATTTAATCTCGCCCCATAAGCCACCGTCGGCATCATATACGCCATATAAGATCTTTACTTGAGATCCAGACATCCCCACAACCCCAGCTATCTCAAAATCGCCATAGGTTTTACCGGAGCATCAGAAAGATCGAGTTGATTCACATGATCTCT
>Ga0315331_10000425_pt1 | contig 28971 bp, 20 predicted proteins | sample M160m34915metaG_FD_203456 | JGI IMG/M metagenome (GOLD analysis project Ga0315331, IMG submission 203456) | Ammonia-oxidizing marine archaeal communities from Monterey Bay, California, United States - M1 60m 34915 | ecosystem: Environmental > Aquatic > Marine > Intertidal zone | place: USA...
ACCAACTCTCATAAGTAGCCTGAGATTCATCCTGCACAATTTTAGGGGCATTCCCATCACGCACTAAGTCCACACTCTCTAACATGGCTTCCACTCCTAATGGAAAAAGCTCATTGAAATACAAGCTGCCGAGTGTATCATCTTCTTTGATGTCCACCTCTTTTTGCAACAAAACGGGACCAGTGTCTAATCCGTTGTCTGGCCAGAAAATACTTAGTCCAGTCTTCTTAGACCCTTTGATGATTGGCCAATTGATAGAACTAGGCCCCCTGTGCAATGGAAGTAATGAAGGATGGTACTGAATAGTCCCGTAAGTTGGAATGTTCAGAAATTCCTCTCTGACAAACAAAGTGACATACGCCATCACAACAAGATCGGGAGCTAGAGAACGCAATTCATCACAAACTTCATCATCTGAATACGATGAGGGTTGGTAAACTGTAAGGTTTTTCTCAAGAGCTAGCTCCTTAATAGGGTCAAGAGGACGACCCTCTCTGTCAGGAGCGCAGTAGACTGCCACGACATCTTCTCCTCTCTCGAGAAGGGCCTCCAGAACACTTTTTCCAAATGCTTGTTGGCCATGGACAACAATGCGCATATCTAACTCCTTTAAAATTTTCTAAATAGATCCATCCGACCGAGCATCTTCTATCTCTGCTTCCGTCAACCCAATCTCCGCTAAAACTTTATCGGTATGCTCACCCAACAACGGAGCTCTGCTTACATCACTAGGAGATTTAGATAATTTAATCGGATTACCCACTGTCAAATAAGATCCTCTCTCTGGATGTTCTACCTCTACTACGGTTCTTGTTTCTCTCAGAGCCTGATCTTCCCCTAATTCTTTCATACTCATAATGGGCCCACAGGGAATCCCCAACTTACTCAATACATTCATTACTTCGAATTTTGACTTTGTTTGAGTCCATTCCTCGATGAGAGCAAAGCATTGATCTAATTTGGGAAGACGAACTTCTGGTGTTGCCCACTCTGGATCAGTAATTAGCTCTTCTCTCCCAATAACCTCCATCAAAGGAGCCCATCCCGGTGGCTGTATAATGACGTAAATAAAATCATTCTGTCCCCCTGGTGCACACTTGAGTACCCATCCTGGCTGACCGCCACCAGAAGCATTCCCGCTTCGGGGCACGAAATCACCAAATTCACCAGAAGGATATTGGGGATACTCCCTTAAGGGACCCCTTGTTAATCTCTGCTGATCTCTAAGTTTTATACGACAAAGATTGAGAACTGCGTCCTGCATCGCGCACTCTACTCTTTGCCCCTCTCCAGTGTGAGACCGTTGAATCAAAGCCGCGAGTATCCCGGCCACTAAGTGCAGGCCTGTACCTGAATCTCCAATCTGTGCTCCAGTGACAGTAGGAACATCATCTTCAAAACCAGTAGTACTGGCGGATCCACCCATACACTGAGCCACATTCTCATATACCTTACAGTCAACGAAGGGGCCTGGTCCAAATCCCTTAACCGAAGCATATATCAATCCTGGATTTACCTGTTTGATTTTCTCCCAGGTAAACCCCATACGGTCCAATGCTCCAGGCGCAAAATTCTCTACCAGAACATCACAGTGATCAACTAATTTCCAGAAAATTTCCTGTCCCTTTTCAGATTTGGTGTTCAGGGTGATGCTACGTTTATTGCTGTTCAGCATTGTAAAATAAAGACTGTCCACGTCTGGGATATCTCTTAATTGACTCCTGGTGATATCCCCACGTCCAGGGAATTCCACTTTGATCACATCTGCTCCAAACCAAGCAAGAATTTGCGTGCATGTGGGACCAGACTGCACATGGGTCATGTCTAACACGCGAACACCATCTAAAGCTTTACGCATTTCCATACCTTACCTAAAGATTTCATTTTTGAACGAGAAATATTTTTTGGATCCCAAGCCTACTTATACATAGTCTGACGTTTTGTGCCGGGAGCATATTCATTTGGATCTACCCAAATATTCACTACAGCAGATTTTCCAGTAGTCTTAACTGCTTCTCTAGCACGTAGAAGAGCTGGACCTATCTCAGATGGATCCCTAACGGCTTCTCCATATCCCCCTAACATCGTCGCAAAATGCTCAAAATCCACATCACCCAACTTGTTCCCAACATTGCCCCTTTCTTCACCATATTTCGCTATTTGCCCACATCGAATCTGATTCTGAGCGGAATTATTACCAATGACCGCTATATATGGAAGTCCAAATCTATTAGCGGTCTCCATATCAAAAGCTGTCATACCGAACGATCCATCTCCGTAATAACAGAGGACCTCTTTTTCAGGATGAGCCAGCTTAGCAGCTATAGCAAATCCTGTTCCGACACCCAGTGATCCTAGAGGGCCTGGGTCCATCCAATGACCAGGTGATCGAGGGCGTACAGCTTGAGCAGAGATGGTTACAACATCCCCTCCGTCACCTATATAAATGGTTTCTTCTGTTAAGAACTCGTTTAATTCCCAAGCAACTCGATATGGATTAATCGGTTTGGCCTCAGATTTGAATAATGCGGTTAATTTTTCTTCTGCCGCTATTTCTCCAGCAGCTAACTGGTCCATCCAGACCACTCTCTTAGACGATCCGTTGTCTGATCTGTCATTGGCAACATCTGTAACCGCTTTCAATATCGTACCTACGTCTCCAACTAACCCCAGCGATACATCTCTATTTTTTCCGACAGTACGATAGTCCATATCAATTTGGACCACGGTCGCATCGCTCCGGAGCCTCTTGCCATATCCCATTCGGAAATCGAAAGGCGTGCCTACAATCACAATAACATCTGCATCATTGAAAGCCATCCGACGGGTTCTGTGGAAGTAATGGGGATCTTCTGCAGGCAAAGTCCCTCTTGCAGACCCATTCATATATGCAGGAATATTCAGTTCTCTAATAAAACGAACAGCTTCATCGTAAGCCTGACATGTAGCTACCTGTGTACCGAACAAGACACATGGCCTCTCTGCGGCAACCAGCAAATCGGCTAGCTTCTCTATGTCACCTAAATCTCCAACACTCTTTGTAGACGCCCTATAACGTCCTGGCTCAGGAATTCTAGCCGTTTCTGCATCTATTTCGGCATCCAGTATATCACGAGGGATCTCTAAATAGGACGGTCCGGGTGCACCGTTGTGACATTCGCGAACGGCCATAGACACCATGTCGGCAATCCGCTCAGTACTCTGCACACTTGCAGAGAATTTCGTCACTGGTGCCGCTATATCAACATGTGGTAAATCTTGGAGTGAGCCCATCTTATGCTGAGTCAGAGAGCCCTGCCCGCCTATGTGTAGTATGGGACTTTCAGCCCGAAATGCATTGGCGAGGCCAGTCATCGCATTTGTAAAGCCAGGTCCGGCAGTGGTTACCACACATCCTGTACCACCAGTTTGACGAGCATACCCATCAGCAGCATGAGCTGCGACCTGTTCGTGTCGCACGTCTATGATACGGATACCCTCATCCAAGCAACCATCATAAATGTCAATTATATGACCCCCACAAAGAGTAAAAATTGTGTCAATGCCTTCATTTTTCAGGGCCTTGGCTACAAGGTGTCCACCTGTGATACGACCATTTGAACCACTCACTTAATTATCCTCACTATTTTCAGTCTTTAAGTATTTTGACACTCCATCTTCGATCGTTTTGTTAAGGTACATAACGAAGGAAAGTTTTCATATCAATAGAGTATAGCAGAACTCACAAAAAGAAATCTCGGAGTTTGAATCTATCCTACGTCTGATTTCCAGAGAAACCAAGAGTTGGTGATCCATATGCTATATCTAGACCTACCAGAGACAACTCGACCACTACTAAAAACGGTAAGTGTAGTTCATCTTAACTGAAGCTCCGCGAGACAAAGTCTTCAGCTCTGGATCCTCAAGAATGCTGGTACTCAGATTTTGCCAATTGTGAGTGTACACAACAAATACTTCATTTCCTGGTTTAACTATCCACCTTAAACGAGAGAAGAGACCAAACAGATCGCTTTGTTCGTCATACTGGACCTGAGTCACGGTGCTCACCCACGGACTGGCCTGCCACTTTCCTTCAATTTCATAAAGATTGGCTGTGAAGTCGCCTTGAGGAAGCGAAACATCATTGATCTGTGTATTCAAGGCGACAGTAAAACCAGGGGTTGGCTTAATTGTGACTCGACCACCATATCCCAGCCTATGTCCATTCCAGAATTCTCCGAAACTCAACCCTCCATAAAGAGAGATTTTTCTTCTGCCAGTCGTATTACCCGAGATCCTATAATCCCAGGTAGAATATTCGCCTTCCGTCAAATAAATGCCGTCACTGACCTGGTACGAACGGTCCAGAAATTCGTACTTTTGAGTAACGTCAAAATTGAACCTATCACCGCTTTCGAATTCTACTCCAAAAGGCTTCAAGGACCACTCTCTCTCTTCGAGGATCCCAGTCCCCAACTCAGTCATATTTCTAAATTGTGCTGAAAAGTCAAATTTTCTGATCCAGTCAATATTCCCTGGACGGGGAGACCATCCTAATCTGGGTTCTATTCGACTGAAATCATTTCGTGCTACGAATCCAAGAGCTGGTCTATACTCTTCTCCAAACTGTCGATAAGAAAGGTGAGCCGACCAAACGTCGTTCGGGAAATTTATGCGGACCCCATGAGCCGAAAGGTCTTCTGTAGAATGAACCTCCGTCGGATCTGGGTTAGAGTTCCATACGTAGAAAGCTTCCATCTCCACATTGTTATTCCCCAGAAAATTTCGTGAGTTGAGTTGCAAATCAACCCCCGCAGTATGACGATCTTCCAACACGGTCCCATCGGACTCAGCTGCACTCGCTCGGCGAGTGTAAATAGCTCCAATAGTAGATTGTTCAAACACACGCCTCTTGATCCTGCCCACAGTGAATTGTTCCTCTGGGACAAAGTTTGATTGTTCACCAGTAATCCAGGATTTAGCGCCCGTTCCAATTTGATAAAATCCTACTTCATACGCTCCAACCTGACCTGTCGTCCGAGCACCATAACTAACTGGAACCGCCTGGCCATTTTTTATTCCGATATTTCTAGAAAAAAATGGAGAAGGACTACTTCTTGGTGCAAAGGAAAACACTCCTGATCCTTCCAGGAAGAAATCCCTCTTCTCAGGATATCGAATGGAAAATCGGGTTAAATTAACCCTGCGATTGTCACTCTCTACTTCAGCAAAATCAGTATTCACTGAAAAGGAGGCCCTCAAACTTGAAGTTATACTATAGTCGAGGTCCAAGCTGACATCTCTAGGGTAGGTCGTGGGCTCACTATTCGAAGGTGTATTTCTATAACTGACTATCCCAGACGGTTTGGCTTCTAAACCCAAACCCTGCGACATATCTTTAAGTCCTGTCAGAATCCCGGCAAAAATCGGTCTCCAGAGCCCTTCTGTTCTTCGCCATCCCCTCCAAAGAATCTCTTCGTTTTTCCTTCTGATTGTTCGCTGGAAATTAATTCCCCAATCTTCAGTATTCGGATCGAAGTTTAGTGTGCGAAATGGGATTCTAATCTCTGCGGACCAGCCGTCTGGTCTCCTACTGGTCTGAGCCTCCCATATCCCATCCCAAGCTTTGTTCGCGCCGCCGCCAAAACCACCACGACCAAAACCACCACGACCACCACCACCGCCACCCATCAATCCATCACCCATCAATCCAGCTGCGTTTATCTCAAAGAAATAACCAGTGCGCCCATCCCTAAATGTGTCCAAGATCCACATGAACCGATCATCTGAACCCAGTGAAGCATCACGCTCTAGTTGGTTGGCAAGGATTCCTTCAGGATCATCATAGATAATTGCCCCGATATATAAGTTGTCGCTGTCAAAAATGACACGCACTTCTGTTCTCTCTGAAGGCTCTCCGCCTTCAACGGGTTCTTGCTGAGTAAAATCACTTATAGCTACCGCTTGTTGCCATACGTCCTCTAAAATCTGCCCGTCCAAATCCAAAGTGATGCCATCCGACATCTGAAAGGCCTGGAGAACAGGGTCAGGGCTATCTTGAGCGACTAATATTGCTTTGCTAAAACAACTTGCTACAAGGATGAAGGATAATGCTGACAGGATTCTAATCACTATGTTCTATCTCCACTCAACAGACAATTCTTAATCGCCCCAAGTTCATCAATACTTCAATCCACTGAGGACAACACCTAGAGTGATGACTCATCTAGCAAGAAGAATGTTAAAAATCCTATCATGGACCTTATAAACTAACTCCCCCAAGGTAGATCTCAAAGAGTTTATCGTTGAAATAGAGGTATCAAATGTGACACTTTTTTGATAGACTACCTTTTAGGCAATTTGGCCAACGATACAGCTAACCGAAACTGGAGTGAACTTGGATACTTACAACTCCAAAACTGAAACTTTAGGTCAGAACTCAACCGAAAAAACATTTTTTGGTCAACCCAAGGGACTCTCCATCCTGTTTTACACCGAGATGTGGGAACGCTTTTCTTATTACGGTATGCGCGCCCTCCTCATACTGTTTATGACAGCTAGCACCAGTGGAGAAAATCCTGGACTTGGTCTCGATGTAGGATCTGCTTCTGCAGTTTATGGACTATATACAGCCCTAGTCTATCTCCTCGCTCTGCCTGGCGGCTGGATTGCTGATAATCTTTGGGGCCAAAGGAAGGCGGTCTATGTAGGAGGGTGGATAATCGCAGCTGGACATTTCAGCATGGCTTTTTCTTCGGTACCTTCCTTCTACTTAGGATTGCTGCTGATCATCGTTGGAACTGGTTTCCTAAAACCCAACATTAGTGTCATGGTCGGTGATCTGTACCCCGATGGTGGTGCTTCGAGAGACGCTGGGTTCTCAATTTTCTATACAGGCATCAATATCGGCGCCCTCATTGGACCCATACTCTGTTCGTTCTTGGGTGAAGACTATAATTGGCATTTGGGTTTTGCACTTGCTGGAATAGGAATGGTCTTTGGGCTTATACAATTTAGAGCTGGAATACCACATCTCGGAGATGCTGGGCTGCTGAAAACCACTCTTTCGAAACAAGAGTTGACAAAAAAATCCCGTAATTTCTGGAGTGGTACGATTTGTTTTGTAGGTTTGCTAGGAGTCTTTTCATATTCGGTTGGAATTGGTCTTATCCCATTATCTTTGACCCAAATAGCTACAGGACTCGGGACCGCTATCCTGATAATCGTAGCACTTTATTTTGCTTATCTCATTACCCTGGGAGGGCATAATACGGAAGAGAAAAAACGACTCCTAGTCATTCTATGGTTATTTTTGTTATCAGCCATTTTCTGGTCTGGCTTCGAACAAGCTGGGTCATCTCTAAATCTGTTTGCTCAAAACCTTACTGATCGCAACGTTTTCGGATGGCTAATGCCAGCTGGATTCCTTCAATCGGTAAACTCTGCATTCATAATTATTTTCTCTCCAATCTTTGCTTCACTTTGGCTCTGGCTAGCATCGCGAAACGTCAACCCTTCGATACCAGTTAAATTCGGTCTCGGATTACTGGGTCTTTCGACCGGCTTCTTCGTCATAGCATGGGGTGCAGTCAATGCATCCATTTCCCCTGTGTCACCAGCCTGGCTAGTTGTCATGTATTTTTTCTTCACCGTCGGCGAATTGGCCCTATCCCCAGTCGGCCTTTCTTCCATCACCAAACTTGCCCCTGCTGGTAGAGTTGGTCAGATGATGGGAATCTGGTTTGTAGCCACGGCATTAGGGAACTTGTTTGCCGGTCTTGTAGCAGGAAATCTTGAAACACTGGAACCTTTTGAATTATTTCGTAGCGTAGCTATGACCACTGCGGCCTTCGGATTACTAGCTCTGGTCGTCAGTCGCGCTGTGGACAAAATGTCTGGAAATATCAATTGACGGCTTTAACAGACATTAGAAAATTGTCCAAGAACTATCGACATCTATGATTGCCGCAGTACTATTGAGCGTTCCAGGCCCTGACTTAGACAAGCATCGAAACATTTTAAACAAAAAAGTGGATCAAGATCACCAAGAACTCATATCAATCTAAATGAAAAATAATCTCTACTTATCGCTGTTAACATTCATTGTATCAGGATTGTTTTCATTGAACTCGTCTATCCTCGCTCAAGAGGAGATCCCCACCATGAGGGCTGGGGTACTCTTAGGGGAAATCGAGCTAGACGGAAGATTGGATGAAATCAGCTGGCAACAGAGTGCGCCTGGCTCCAACTATATACAGGGTAAACCTTATGAGGGTAGCAAAGCCCTAGAAGAAACCGAAGTCCATGTATTGATCGGAGAAAAATTCATCTACGTCGGAGCTCAGATGTATGAATCTGACCCCTCTGTAATAGACAAGAATTTGGTACGGAGAGACACAGAAGGACAATACGATTTCATCAATGTGGCCTTTGATCCCAACTTTGATCGGCGAACTAGTTACTATTTTCGAGTCTCAGCAGCAAACGTTCAATTCGATAAATACTTCTACAACGATTCCCAACAAGACCGAGCATGGAATGCTGTATGGGAATCAGCAGTGCATCACCACGACCAAGGGTGGTCGGTGGAAATGAAAATACCGCTATCCCAAATTCGCTATGATTCAAATGAACCCAACCAAACCTGGGGTTTTCAATCGTCGCGTAGACGAATGGTTGAAAACGAGTGGAGTTACTTCGCACTGCATTCTCAAAGGCGAACTGGTTACGTCAGTCAGTTTGGTATCTTAGAAAATGTTCGAATACCAGAAAGCTCACGTAGAATTGAAACTCGACCCTATGTTTCGAATACCCTGCACAAGGCCGCCGCGGAAGAGGGTAATCCTTTCTTTGATGGATCCGAGAACATCCGACGAATCGGTGCTGATTTAAAATTAGGACTGGGATCAGCTTTCACCGTAGATGCAACGATCAATCCCGATTTTGGACAAATCGAAGCAGATCCAGCCGAAATCAATCTCTCGGAGTTCGAAACTCGCTTTGATGAACGCCGTCCGTTTTTCGTCGAAGATGCCCAAGTATTTGATTTCCCACTGTCACGGTCTCCGGGTGATAAGCTGTACTACTCTCGGAGAATAGGAAGAGTGCCTCACGGAAGCGCTCCATCTGGGGCCGACTTCAGTCGCATCCCGCTCGATGCAACCATAGATGGAGCGATGAAATTAACTGGGAAAACCGACTCCGGCCTGTCCATAGGTCTGCTGGCAGCATCAGTCAGAGAAGAAACTGGAAAAGCTTTCTATTCAAGTGAAAATCGTTTTGAGGAGTTCCGTGCCGAACCCAGGTCACAGTTTGGTGCACTTAAAATACAGAAGGATCTTAAAGGAGGAGCGTCACAGGTCGGCGCCCTGATTACAGGAGTTGATAGGGATTTATCGAAAGATGATGCCTTTGATTTTCTTCCCAAAGATGCTTTGACCGGAGGATTGCACTTTCAGCATCAATGGAACGACCGTGACTGGTCCATCGAAGGATCTCTAGCTACCAGTCAGGTAAGGGGCAGTGAGAATGCGATAACGCGAGTTCAAACTTCTAGCAACCATTATTTCCAGCGACCAGATGCTACCCGCCTTGCTGTCGACTCAGCAGCTACCTCTATGAGTGGAGGTCGCTGGCAGCTATCGTTAAATCGACAGAATGGTGAGCACTTCACAGGTGGATTATGGTTGGGAGAAATAAGTCCTGGTTTCGAAGTGAACGATCTGGGATACAGTCGTGCTAGAGAGAAAATATCTGGTGGAACACGATTGAATTATAAGGAGATCTTCCCCAGTTCGTGGTACAAATCCTACGAAATTGGATTTTGGGCAGCATCAAGTTGGAGTCACGAAGCCCTGGACAATTACAGCTCATGGAATTCCTGGGAAGCATCAAGAGCTTCTGGAACGACTAACCTCAGCTTCAAAACGACGTTCATTAACGAATGGAAAAGTGAAGCCAATTTCACTTATAGCTCTGATCACCGAAATTTTGCTCTGACTCGAGGGGGTCCCGTAATGGAAGATCCTGGCAGTTTTAATGTCAGGGGAAATGTAAGTAGTGACGCCCGAAAAACTCTCTTCGTAAAGAGTGGGTTTAGTCGTCGTTCTGGGCGTAAGGATTCTGGAGATCAGTTGAAATTCTACGGGACAGTTAGAATACGGCCATCTCCGCAATTCGAAATGTCGGTAGAGCCTAGTGTGACCTCAGAAACTATGGCTCAGCAGTATGTTACATCAACTACGACTTTGCCATATAGCGAAACTTATGGAAGACGTTACATTTTTGCTGACCTAGAAAGACATACAATGGAGATGGCCACAAGAGTTAGTTGGATATTCTCACCTAGAATATCATTTCAATTTTACGCTCAACCATTCATGTCTTCCGCAGATTATACCCACTATAAACAACTGAAATCTCCTCGAACCTATGACTTTACCTATTTTGAAGAGGGCACCCCAGTCAATTCATCACAATCTCTAACCTGCCAAAATGGTAGTCTCTGTAGAGACAAAACCACTGGAACAGTGAGAAACCACGTTGATTTGAATGACGATAACGTAGTGGACTACACATTTACTGATCGTGACATCAACCTAACTTCATTGATAGGAAACGCAGTTTTTCGTTGGGAATATAAACCAGGCTCTACATTGTTCCTCGTGTGGCAACGTAAGAAAACTTCATACTTAGCACTCGGAAATTTCAACTTTGATAGAAATTTTGAGGCACTGTTAAATTCAACACCAGATGACCGTATCATCGTCAAATTAAACTACTGGCTTGGAATATAATCCATCCAAGCCTAGACAAGGTTTACCTTCCTTTATATATCTTTCCGCAATGCAATACGCTTTCGGCCGGACAGTAATAGGGAGACTATGCACTGCGACGGCCCCGACTTGGGATGCCACATGACACATTATCATAAATTTTTTCTCGTTGTTTTTCTGTCAGCCCTCTATGCTTGTGAAGCTACTGACGAACCAGGAGTACCAGTTTCCCTAGAAGGGGACGAAGAACTAGGCACCTATGGATATGGGCGCGAGATTGGCAACTCCATGTTTACCATGAAAGACCACATAGAACTGGAAAAACTTTTTAGAGGAATAGAGGATGCCCTAAATGGTGTCGAGTCACCTGTGCCAATGTCCGAATTAGCACAAGCTGGTCAACGTTTAGTTCAAAGAGCTGAAGAAGAACAACGAATCAGAATGGAGGAGTCTGGAGTGGAAAATGCAGCAGAAGGAGAAGCTTTTCTTGAAGCAAACGCTGTGACAGAAGGAGTGACCGTCACGGATAGCGGATTGCAATATGAAATCCTCGAGGAAGCCACTGGTCCAAAACCTGAAAGCACAAGCCAAGTCCGAGTTCACTACCGCGGCACACTCATCGACGGAACCGAATTCGATAGTTCCTACTCCAGGGGAGAACCCGCGACATTTGGAGTAGGTGGAGTGATTCCAGGATTCGGAGAGGGCCTGCAACTCATGTCAGTAGGAAGTAAGTATCGTTTCTTTATACCTTCTGATCTTGCTTATGGAGCAAATGGTGCAGGTGGCGCTATAGGTCCAAACTCGACCTTAATCTTCGAACTGGAACTACTCGAGATACTCTAGATAGAGAACGACTTATAGGTCAGGGGCAGAAGACACATCAATTGGATAAATCGGCTACACCCGCAATGAGCCGTTCTACTTCCTCTTGATTGGTATAACAAGCACAACCGGCCCTCACTAGTCCCTGATGTTCAATCCCTAGAGCCTCTGTTACACCAGAAGCATAGAAATCTCCATGTGAAAGAAACAAAGCCGAACCGTTTGCCAATCGTTCAGCTACGTCGGCAGAATCCATTCCCTGAATCGTAAACCCGATGGTTGGAGTTCGAAGTTGCTCAGGTCCAGGACCATATAGCTGGACATGTCCCTGCTCATTCAGACCCTTCCATAGAAGATTCACAAGTCTGTGATTTCGCTCATGTAAAACTTCGAAGACAGCTGTCAGACGTTCTCGTCGAGATCTATCCGTTCCAACCATGTTAGACAAAAATTCGACGGCTGCTGACGCACCAACTATACCTTCATGATTTAAAGTTCCTGTCTCTAGTGACTCTGGCAAATAATCTTTAGCACATGGTAGCCGAGGTGGCGATAAAAATTCTTCAAGGTCTTTGCGAACAAATAAAATCCCCACATGAGGTCCATAAAACTTATAGGCTGAGCACGCTAGAAAATCACAATCTATTTCTGCAACGTCTATTAACATGTGCGAAGCCATGTGCACAGCATCAACGAAAAAATAAGCTCCAAAGGATCTACACAAATGTGCGGCCTTATTCAGATCATTTACAGTTCCTAGAGAGTTCGAAGCACCGCCTATAGCCAAAAGCCGAGTTCGTTTAGAGAACAATTTAATGAGAACATCCCAATCCAATGTTCCATTTTCTGGAAGCATAGGTACCGTATGCACCTTCACTCCCCTCTCACTCTCTAAACTTCGCCAAGGAGCTTGATTAGCCTGATGATCCATCTGTGTAACGATTATCTCATCCCCTGGGCCCCAAAGTCTTCCTAAAGTCCTACTCAAATGAAATGTAAGAGTGGTCATGTTATTACCGAAAATAATTTCCCCTGAACTGCATCCTAAGAAATCTGCATATATCTGTCTTGCTTCATGTAAGAGTTCGTCTGTTTCTTTACTGGTGGGATATCTCCAATCCGTATTAGCGTTGTGACATAACAGATACTCACTGACCGCCTGTGCTACTACAGTAGGAACCTGAGTTCCACCTGGTCCATCGAAATACCCTACCGAGTGTCCTGATTGCATCCGCTGCAGGGCGGGAAAATGTTTTCTGATTTCTTCAGTTGAAATCACACTCATACTCGATCCTCACATTCTGATTGTTACTTGAAATTTCATTATTCGTTACTGACAAAAGCATCAGCTTCGATTTCAACCAAATATTTTTCGCCGACAAGTCCAGCTTGAACAAGTGTATTTACTGGTGCTATGTCCCCGAACCGCCTTCCGTGTACTTTTGCTACGACTTCCCAGTCTGAAATATCTCGAAGGTATACTCTAGTCCTAACAACGTCCTTCAAACACCCACCCAATGACTCCAAAGCACCTTCTATCTTATCTATGATAAAATGAGCCTGCGATTCAGGATCACTTCCCCCGATATTGCTTTCTCTATGCGTCGCAGTGGTTCCAGAAACCCAAATGTGGTCACCAATTCTGACAGCTCTAGAATAACCGCCGATTCCCTCCCAGGATGTACCAGACGAGACTGCACTCCTTTTGCCTGACAATTCTTTTTTGTTATACGCGGAAGGCACTTCCTTAAAGTGGTCACTTAAATCACCAGATGCTGTCAGAAAAGGAGGTTTCCTGTATTCATCGCCACAGTCACCTGGTATCATACCGAATACTTCAAGCCCCTCAGCTATAGCGGACCTGTCTGTTTCACCCAGTTGCAGATCAGGAATCCTCGAATTATCTCGAATATGCTCTTCACCCCCCATTCTCAGTCCAAGAATGACACCAGCAACTGCTGGGTCTTCAAGTATGTACCTAGCAGCTATGTTGGCTATTGAAACCTCATGAGACTGAGCTATTTCGTGCAAATGTTGGAGGATCTCCTGGTAGGCACTCCAGCCACCACCAACTTCGATAAATCTTTTATACTTCATTTGTGACCATTTTCCAAGGTCCTTTATGCTTGGCTCGGCAACTTCCAGCCATTCTTCTGAGAGGAAACCACCAGCTAAAGTGCCATAGGCAAGTAAACTCACCTCGTTAGTTTGACAGAAACCAGTCATTTCTTCCTTAGCTCTTTGGTCAATCAAAGAGTAAGAAACCTGATTGGACACGACATCGATACCACTCTGAATGGCCACTTTCAGATGGGCTGTGTCAAAATTGGTTAAACCAAGTTGACCGATTAATCCTTCTTCCTTTAGCTCCTGTAGCCAGAACAAGCTGTCCAACCAAACTGGATCTGCATAGTTCCAGGCATGAAACTGTAAAAGACTAATCGAATCGATCCCCATCCTCTCTAAGGAACTCTCCACAGCTCTTCTAGTGTCTTCCCGCGTTACAGGACCAGGTTTGGGGACCCACTTAGTCAGACATTCTACTTCTGTTCCTGGAAAATCCCTGAGAAAACTCCCTACAATTAGTTCTGCAGATCCATAGTGGTCGGCCATGTCAAACGTAGTAAAACCAGCTTCCACGTAGGAACCCATTAATCTTGTCACTTCCCCCGGATCTAAGATTCCAAAACGCTCCATATCGGCTATCTGCCAGAGACCAGTCAGGACCTCAGACACTTCCAGTCCTGGACCTAGCCTGGTCTTCTTTACGACATTTTTCACTTGCTATTCCGCGGGTAATTTAGAAGTGATTTTATTGATATCGACACCTTTTTTTTCTAAATGATTGACTTCAAAAAGATAAATCAGGCTTGCTAAGCCCATCACTAAAAGCCAAACAAACGTCGAATGAAAATACCAAGCAGCTAATTCACTGGTCAGATCTTTCCAGACATGTACACTCAGGAAAATGACTAGCAATACCATGCCGATTAAGGCGGTAGCTTTACGCACCTTCCAGGAACTCAAAATAATGACCTTATCAGCAATATCTCTATTTCTCGTTGGCAGTACCCACACTGCCAAGCACATAAACATAAAATTGACGAGCATTGAAGTGACAAGGATATCAATACCCAAAAAGAAGTCACTAGCCAAATGACTACCTACTATTCCAACTGAAGCCATGCAACCACTGAGCATGATAGCCGTTCGAGGAGTTCTAGATCTTTCATCTATTTTTGCTATCCCAGATGGCACAATACCATCCTTAGCCCACGAGAACATGAGCCGAGAAACCGACAGCAACATTGCTGGCAAATCATTTAATAGGGCAATAGCAGCCCCCAAGATAATTGCAACAGTCAAACTATCAGGAAGTAGATATGCTAGAAGCCCAGGGGCTGTAAGGTCTTGCGATTGAGCTTTTTCTGCGATGTAATACCAAGGAACGGCATGATAAATGGCAGCCGTAAAAAGCATGTCAAAAATACCTACAATTAGAACAGCTAGACCAATCGCTAACGGTAAATTTTTAGCTGGATTGTGTGCTTCTCCTCCTGCCTGAGCGATAGAGTCAAAACCTATAAAGCTCGTGAAAAGTATGGCTGAAGCGGCCAAATAATCTGAAGCCCGCAAGGGAGAGGCTACGGGATCAACCATGACTTCTCCGGTTGCCTTGAGAACCGCCGAAGCAAAATCTTCCTGACTGAACAAAAATCCTGATACTATCACCACACTGCCCAAGACGAACATGATCAACATGAGTGGAACTAAGGTTTTTTCATAAATCCGCACTCCCTTGAGGCTTAAAGAAACAAAAAGCCACAAAATTCCTAGCGAAAGAAGAAGTCTGATAGGTCCAGAATCGATGGCACCAGCTGTTTGTGCCCATCCCAAAACTAAGAATACGTCCCTGAAAAAAGGAACTATTAGATACGATATCACCCCTATTGCGATGGATAGCCCAAACCATTGTGAGAAGCTGGCAACAAACCCCAGGTATGGATTCAAAGCCCGACTTGCGTAGACGTAGCTGCCTCCTGCCCTTGGCATAGATGAACTGAGAATGGCATAAGCGAGCGCCGCAAAACCAGCGGGGACAATCGAAAACAAATAGGCCTCTACTACTGAAGGTCCAATCCCCGGCACACTACGCTGGATCATTATGGGCACAACATTTATAGATGCCCCCATCATAGAACACACCCCCGTTGCCACCAATCCAGTCAAGCCTATCTCTCGAAGTAAACTTGGATTTTTGTCAAAACCAGTCATTTGAGTCATCTCGATTCCTCTTTCAGAAATCAGTTAATTTCATACGGTCAAAGCGGTAACAAATCCCTTAAAGGTACATTACTAAACACCGCAAATGTTAGGTCGAACGTGCACAATTGATAGTGCGAACCATCTTCGTTCCACAAGAGCCATTAGGCTACCCCTTGTGGATCTTCTCTTTCAACCCAATTTTTTCTGTCCACCTTTAAAGACTGTGACGGTGGAACCAAAAGAATTAAAGCCTTAAAAAATGCACTTAAAAAGGAAACTAATATGATCAAGTGTCGACGAGAGGTGCCAATTGTTGGAGGGACACTCCTTAAAACCCTAACTGTTTTTGCCTGCTTGTCCCTATCGTTCACATCATCTCAAGCTCTGGCCCAAAACCAAAACCAAGAGTGGGACGCTCAGCAGACACTTGACGACAAATCGTTTGTCCATCCACCCAATGACATATCTGAAGCCGTTTTGGCCCCACGATATCTCAACATGACATTATCGAATATAAGTGCAAATAAACGTTGGTTTCTTCATGAAATCAGTGACGGACCAGTGACGATGGACCGATTCTCCAAAGATTTTGACGAGCTAGGGGGGCAGTTTTTTGATTATTCTGCAAATCGGCATCGTAACCTCACTATCCGTTCCAACGTAGGTATTGATGTCGTTTCTGCTTCTGACGGGTCAAGAAATTCAATACAACCGCCCAACGGTTCTAGAATTTCTAACGCGAAATTTTCACCCGATGGCTCCACTCTGGCCTTCTTTGTCCACACAGCTGGCGATACTCACATCTACACCGGAAATCCTGCGACTGGAACAGTAAGAAAGATTACAAATAACGCGGTCCTAGGGAATTTCGTAACTGATTTCGAGTGGACTGGTGGTGGTAAAGAAATAGCCACCGTGGTAATTCCAAGTGGACGTTCTGCCAGACCTGTACCGAGTACAATTCCTACTGGTCCCCAGGTGAAACACACTGAGGACGGTGAAAATATGCTTCGCACCTATGCAAGCCTTATGGCAACTCCTCACGACGAAGAATTGCTAGAATGGCATGCCACGGGTCAACTGGTCACCATAAATGTAGAAACTGGCAACACCGAGAATATTGGCTCGCCCGCAATGATCTATGGGTTTGACTTTGCTCCGAATGGTCAGTACTCCAGAGTAGAGCTATTAGAAAAACCTTTCAGCTACATAATACCTGTTAACAATTTCGGTCGCGTTGAGCAAATCTGGAGTCGAAATGGAAATATGTTGGCCGACTTAGAACAAACCGAAATGAACACCGGTCTGGGTGACAGAAGACCCTCAGCGCCTGGAGTGGCGGGTAGCGGAGACGCGCTACAAAAAAGACAAATCCGATGGAAAGAGGATTCCAGTGGTTTAACCTATGTACAAGCCGAAAGCCATACCGATGAAAAGGAAGAAGATAGTGACCGAGTAATGGTATGGGCTCCCCCCTTCGAAGATTCGAACATATCGGTTCTTTACGAAACTGATTCTTCCCTGTCCAGCCATGGTTTTTCTAATGACTACGAAATTCTATTTGTGACTGAAACTTCTGGATCTGAAAACGATCAAGGCCAGATAACACATCGTGCAATTGACCTGAGTGACTCGGGACAAACTTTCGTCCTGGCACAGTACGACTCAGACGATTTCTACTCCAATCCCGGCTCACTATTGATGGAGGGAGGACAAGTACCAGTCGTTAACCGGCGACGCGGATCCTCAGCAGGAGGCACTGGCGTAGTAGAAACATCTATGGATGGACAGAATGTCTTCTTCTACGGTCATGAATACAATGCTGATCCAATGCAGGAGGGACCGAAAAATTTCCTCGATAAGGTGACAATTAGGACAGGAGAGAAAGAAAGGATTTACGAAAGCAATAATCAGGAATCTTATGAACGAATCATTTCGGTGATTGACATAGACGATGAAGAGTTTGTGGTTTCAAGAGAAACACCTACTGAAACGCCTCAGTCCCATCTCTTAGCAGATGGCAGACGCGCACAACTGACCGAGAATGTCGATTACACTCCCGATTTGACCCACGCCCCTAAACGAAGATTTGTGGTAGAACGTCCAGATGGATTCAAATTCATGGTCAATGTGCTTCTGCCTTCGAATTACAACCCAGGCACGAGGCTGCCTGCCATGTTCTGGTTCTACCCAAGAGAATATGAAGATCAAGAAAGTTATGACGAAGCGGGCAGGACCTACAACAAAAATGCTTTTCCAAATTTCGGCACTCGATCCATTCAGTATATGACAAGAATGGGTTACGCTGTGGTTGAGCCCGACGCTCCTATCGTTGGTAAACCTGGCCAAATGAATAACAATTACGAGCATGACCTCCGAAATAACTTGGCTGCTGTAATCGACGAACTTGATGAAAGAGAAATTATTGATCGAAAACGACTGGGGTTGGGAGGTCACTCCTATGGTGCCTTCGGAACTGTAAATGCCATGGTACACACCCCATTCTTTAAAGCAGGAATCGCTGGAGACGGGAATTACAATAGGACTTTTACCCCACTTTCATTCCAGAGTGAAAGACGAATATTTTGGGATGCCAAAGAAGTTTATTTGGGCATGTCCCCATTTGTGTACGCTAACAATCTGACTGGTGCTTTACTCATGTACCATGGAATGCATGACCAAAACGTCGGTACCGCACCGGACCATTCACCAAGACTTTTCCATGCATTAAATGGATTGGGCAAGAAGGCTGCTATGTACTTGTATCCTTTCGAAGACCACGGACCAGCAACCAAAGAGACGCTCCTTGATTTGTGGGGTCGTTGGGCCGCATGGCTGGATGTACATCTCAAAGGAACCGAAGAAGAGGAAAGAAGGATAACTAGTGATGATCATCAATGGAGAGACTAAGATTTGACGTCCACTTCGACTTCTAGAAACTATTTATGATAAGGATCACACTTATGCTAAACGTCAAGCACCTCAATCAGATTTAATGGATGAGAGATAAAATGATCCAAGCAAACAAGTTGACACTATTTCGAAAATCTTGGCCAGTTATTTTGTCACTGGTAATCAGTTTGTCCTGTGACCAAGTGCCAAATCCTATCAACGTTGTTGATATAAGTATTGCCCAGATTCAGGAGAATATCCTTTCAGGACAAACAACCTGCAGAATGATTGTTCAGAGTTACCTGGATCGCATCGAAGCTTACGATAAATCAACTATCAATGCGATCACTGTCACTAACCCAATGGCTCTTGATAAGGCAGATGCGATTGATCTCCTGGTACAACAAGGTGATCAGTTAGGCCCGTTATTCTGTGCTCCATTACTGATAAAGGATAACTTTGATACAGAAGATCTGCCCACTACAGCGGGTTCTATTGCTTTGCTGAACAATTATCCTCCCGATGATGCATTCATGGTGCAGAAAATCCGTGAAGCAGACGGAATTGTCCTTGCCAAAACCAACATGGCAGAATGGGCTTTCAGTGCCAGACAAACTGTGAGTTCATCTTATGACACTACAGCAAACGCTTATGCACTGGACAGGGTTCCGGCAGGGTCGAGTGGAGGGACTGCTTCTGGAGTGGCAGCTAGCTTAGGCGTAGCTGGTCTGGGAAGTGATACTGGAAATTCTATTCGAGGGCCATCATCTCACCTTGCTCTAGTAGGCATCCGCTCGACAATTGGACTTACAAGTAGAGACGGTGTCGTTCCCCTCTCTTTCGATCGAGATATCGCTGGACCAATGGCTACCTCTGTCGAAGATGCTGCGAGAATATTTAATGTTGTCGCAGGATATGACCCAGCTGACCCCTATACTGAGGCTGGGAGAGGACGTAAAGAATCAGACTACACAAATTTTCTTAGAACAGACGGACTGGAAGGAGCCCGGATAGCAATAATACCTAATATGGTCTATACCGAAGATGCTGATACTGCTGTGGTCAGCTTGTTCGAACAAGCTGTCTCCGACCTGGAAACACTGGGAGCACAAATCTTAGACTCGTTAGATTTGGACTTACAAAAACAGTTGGACCGTGAAAATATGTCTTGTCGCCGTTTTCGCTATGACATGCATCAATATCTATCCTCACTGGGTGACGCCGCCCCGATAAAAGACGTCTTGGAGGTTTTAGAAAGTGGACAATATTCTTCATACGCTGAAAATTCCCTAAGAAGCTACCAGAGCAGACCAATGGATATCCACCCTGCTCAAGATGAACCTCCCTGCCCCGACTATTTAGACAATCAAGGTCGTCAAGCATATTTAGCTTCGTTAGTGAGTGCCATGGACGCGGATCGCATCGACGCTGTAATCTATCCGACTTGGAGAAACCCTCCCGCTCATATAGACAGAGGAAACGAAGAATATAAAGGGGACAACAGCCAGTTAGTAGCACCAGCGACGGGTATGCCCGCTATTACAGTACCAATGGGATTCACCTACGGTACACTCCCGGCAGGTCTCCAGTTTGTAGCCCGTCCCTATCAGGAAGGACTTCTATTCCAATACGCATACGCATATGAACAACAAACAAAGCACCGAAAACCTCCCGAGGGATTCCCACCTCTCTAAAACCCTTTATTTGGAGAAAAACGGACATGTCAAATAGCATCAAATGTGCCCTTCTAATAGCAGGACTTATTATCTCCCAAAGTGTATCTGTACCTATGGAGTTGTCTGCTCAGGGAGGCACCACTGCACTTAATGAAGAAAATTATGTTTCTGTAATCAGGGAAATCGATTTCACTGTTGGAGACGCCGAACTACACATGGATCAGAAGTACTGGGGAGATCTAGGAACTGATAGTGATGCGCTCAAGGCACTCATGGAGCAGATCAAGGCATTCTGGCAAGAACAAAACAGTTCGTCTGGGGTTGAGCATTCGTCGCAAGCCCTGGTAGCCATTAGCCAGCTTTCACGAGCAAGTGGGCAGGAAAACGATTCCGAAGCAAGGCAAGCGGTGCAGACACTAAAAGAACACCTCAGAGCCATTAAAGATCTAAGTCAGAGCAGCCAAACGAAAATCCAATTATTGAATCTGTTTTGCGATGACTAGTCATCCCTCAAAAAAACGCCTGACTCTTTGGAAATTCCTAGGGATTCTAGTACTCTTTACCCAAGCTGGGTGTGACTCCTCCCAAAACCTGTGGAAACCATCACAAGCCGGTTTGCAACAAGAAGCTCCCGATTCTTTTTCAGTAGTTTTTGCGACAAGTGCGGGAGACTTTCAAATGATGCTCTACAGAGATTGGTCGCCGCTTGCTGTTGATCGGATTCACTATCTTTCACGTCATTCTTTCTTTTCGGGAGCCAGGGTTTTTCGTATTAGCCCATATGTGGTGCAATTCGGCTATACGGGAAAACCAGTATTGGACTCTATCTGGAGAACATTACCCATAGCAGATGAACCCGTCGTGTCTACGAATACCAGAAGCACCGTTTCCTTTGCAAGAAGAGGTCCTAACTCCCGGGATTTTCAATTGTTCATTAATATGACTGATAATCAGGACTACGACACTTGCTGTGGCGGAGGATTTCCACCGGTCGGAAAAGTTGTGAGTGGTATGGAAGTAATTCAATCATTTAATAGTGAACATGGTGAAGAGCCTGTTTACTATCAAGATTCAATAATGCTCATTGGAAATGAATTTCTAGATCGACAATTTCCTCGTCTCGACACAATACAAGAGACTAGAATCGGCAGATTCTAAATAGAAGAAAAGGTTTGTACTGATGATAAAACAAACTTGGAATTCAGAACGGACGATCAAATTCAAACAAGCAGGGTTTGTTTATCTGTACGTCGCGATTCTCTACGAATCAACAGTCTATGTCATGTTCGAAAATCAGATTCTACCTGACCGTTTGGGCCCACCTATTTTGTGGCTTATTGCTGGAGGTGTAATTGCATTCCTAGTTTTTTTAGGACTTTATTATTGGCAAAATGTATGGATTGCACGTTCGATCTGGATAATGCAGGCATTTAGGTTTCCAGGGTTGCTCTCCGGAGCCTTCTTCCCGCAGACAGAGACTGTGACACCAACCACTTTTTATACGGCAGCTCTTGTAGTAGTCTCTGTCAATTTTTGGGCACTCGCACGAGCGAGCTGGGACATATAAGTTAAACTGTAGATTGAAATAAGTATTCTGCAAACCCATCAGAGTTCGAAACTTTACAGTTCAGGAGAGCATTATGAAGTCACTCTTACTTAGAACACTTTTCGTTTTGTCAATTTTGAACATCGGAGGAGTGGTGGCTGGTGATGCCCAAAACCATGCCCCCAACCCCTACACTACTAACCCGTTGTGGGGTGAACTCCCAGAAGGTAGAGAGTGGGGATCGACAAGTGCCATCTACCCAGGACCGGATGGGACAATTTGGGTAGGAGAACGATGTGGACAAAATACGTGTGTCGACAGAACCAATGTTGATCCAATTTTGCAGTTCGATCGGGACGGTAAACTAATCCAGAGTTTCGGGGCTGGAATGATAGTTTGGCCTCACGGAATGTATGTAGATGATGAGCATAATGTATGGATCGCCGACGCTCGCGGAGACGGAACACGGGGCCATCAGGTACACAAGTTCAGCTCGGATGGAGAACTATTAATGAGCTTAGGTACAGCAGGTGTAGCGGCACTAGGAGAAACCACCTTCAATCAGCCGTCTGACGTATTAATAGCACCGAACGGAGACATCTTCGTTGCGGATGGGCACGGAGGTGCAGGCAATAATCGAGTGGTAAAATTTTCTAGTGACGGTACCTTCATAAAAGACTGGGGCGGAACTGGTAAAGAGAACGGTGAATTTAGAGACCCCCATGCTCTAGCGATGGACTCCCAGGGACGTCTTTTCGTAGGTGACCGTGCCAATGCTAGGCTTCAGGTTTTCGATCAGGAAGGTAACCATATCGCTACATGGACTCAGTTCGGTCGTCCCAGTGGTCTATTTATCGATGACAACGATATCTTATACTCTGCCGACTCTGAATCCAACAATACTTGGGGCGCCAATCCAGGATGGAAACGAGGTATTCGTATCGGCAGTGTAGTGGACGGCCTGGTCACTGCTTTTATACCCGATCCTGAACCAGACCCAGATAATGCGGGCACAACAGCTGCCGAAGGTGTTATGGTCGATGATGAAGGAAACATCTATGGTGCAGAAGTTGGTCCTAGCATGGTGAAGAAATACACAAAAAATTAGCTATTGACTTATAGAGAAACTAAAGGAGGTTTCGTGATTTCATTCAGAAGCCTCCTTTAGTTTCTCTATCTTTTCAAGTTTTGAAGTTAGGTTATCCAATTTCTTTACTAATTCAGTCCTCTCCCTACTTATATTTGCAGTTTCTTCTGGAGAGACACTTTCGTAATAATCAGGATCCGCAAACATTTCATCCATTTCTTTAATGCGAGCCTCAACAATGTCCACATGCATCCACAGCTCTGCCTCCTCATTTTCAGAATTCTTTTTCTCTCTAATATTCAATGTTTTTCTGATTTTCTTTTTAACTTTCTTTTCCTGCTTCGCCTTCAATACTACCCTGTCGACATCTAAGTGGTCGTCCCCACAAAAATGCACATACTCTTCATAGGTTCCCCTATAGTCCAATATATCCTGTGGTTTTATCTCCAGGATCCTATTGGCTAATTCGCCTACAAACCACCTATCATGAGAAACAAAGATTAAGGTCCCATCAAAGTTCTTTAGCCCTTGTACAAGGGCTTCTATGGATTCCAAATCCAAATGATTAGTGGGCTCATCAAGTACAAGAACATTGGGGTTTAATACCGAGAGCTTTGCGAACACTAACCTTGCAGACTCACCTCCAGATAGTGCGCTCAATCGTTTCTTGCTTTCATCACCAACAAACAACATCAAGGCAAGTTTAGCTCTTACGAAGCCTACATCTTTCCCTGGACAAAGTTCCCACATCCATCCTTCTGCTGTCTCCTTAGAGGACTTAAAATAATCCTTATTGTCTTGTGGAAAGTACCCCGAATGCGTCTCATAGCCCCAGTCTATTTCACCTTCATCTGACGTCAATTCTCCCATAATGATTTTTAGAAGAGTAGACTTTCCTATCCCGTTAGGACCCATAATCGCAAGACGATCCCCCCTATCTACCGAAATGTCAACTCCATTCAAAACCCTTTTATCACCAAAAGTTTTCTTGACTCCTTTTACTTTAAGAACCTCCCTTCCACTAGCCCGCTGCTGGTCGAAACGAAAGCTTGGATATCTCCGTGAACTGGGTGGCAAAGTAAATAGTGCATCTGATTTCTTTTCGATCATTCTGATTTTACTTTGTGCTTGCCTAGCCTTACTCGCCTTAGCCCTGAACCTATCTACAAATTTTTGGTGCTCTGAAATTTCCCGTTCGCGCGAACTTATCTCTTTTTCTCTTCTCTCTCTTTCCGCAACTTTGTCATTGAGGAATTGACTGTAATTACCTGAATACATCAAAACTGTCTCATAATCGACATCCAAAATCTTATTCGAGACATTGTCGAGAAATCGGTGATCATGAGAAATCACTACCACAGCACCTTGGAAATCTCTCAAGAATGTTTCCAGCCAACGGATAGAAAGTATATCCAAGTGATTCGTTGGTTCATCCAGTAACAGCACATCAGGAGAACTTGCTAAAACCTGAGCTAACAGGACCCTTAGTTTAAACCCACCAGAAAGAGTTGATAACTTATCCTCATGCACATCTAATGAAAGACCGAGGCCTTCCAAAATTTTAGTTGCCCTTGCCTCTGCTGTATAGCCGTCATTTAACTGTATCATTTCCTCTAATACTGCAAATTTGTCCGCGTCAAAATCCTCTTCGGAATTGGCTAAAAGAGCTTCTTTAGCTTCCATCGCTTGCCAAAGTTCATGATGCCCCATCATGGCAACATCGATGATTTTCCTGTCTTCATAGAGGTACTGGTCCTGCCTCAACACTCCAATCCTTAAGCGTTTCTGTATACTGACAGAACCTTTACTGGGCTCAATATCACCGCTGAGTATACTTAAAAGGGTTGTTTTGCCAGACCCATTAGCACCCACCAACCCACAACGATCCCCTAGGTTTATCTGTGCAGAAACGTTGGAGAACAAAGTCCTGTCTCCATACTCTTTAGCAATATTCGAGATAGAAATCATGGAAATAACTTAAATAAAAAAGTTGTGGCCGATATCCCCCCCCTGATATCATGTTAAAAACATTAAGCACCTTAATGGGAAAGTAGTGTCATCTGTCTCGGATGGGCTTAGATTGGACTTCATGAAAAACATCATTATAGTTGGCACGGTGCTTTCCCTAGCTATCGCATCATCGATCTCTGGTCAGGACCCTACCAAGCAACCGCAGGTGACCATACTGACCACTGGTGGCACCATCGCTTCGCGCAACGAAGCCCCTAGTTTAGAAGGCCACGCTTTGATTCAAGCAGTTCCTCGACTACTCGACTACGCCACTGTTAATGTTGAAGAGATCGCTCGCACTGGATCATCCCGAATTACACCCGAAATCTGGCTTCTCATTGGCAAGCGTATCAATGAGATTTTTGCATCGAACCCTAATCTCAGTGGAGTCGTCGTCACTCATGGCACCGACACTATGGAAGAAACTGCATATTATTTGAACCTAGTAGTCAAAGATGACAGACCTGTAGTCCTAGTCGGATCCATGCGTTCTGCTGATGTAATATCCGCTGATGGACCATCCAATCTACTTCAAGCAGTCAGAGTTGCTACCAAACAACATTCCAAGAATCGTGGTGTAATGATCGTACTGAATGATGAGATAAACTCAGCTAGGGATGCCTGGAAAACTGACAACCAAAGGGTTCAAACTTTCAGCGCTATGGATCGTGGAATCCTTGGTTATGCCGACCCAGACACTGTCATCTTCTACCGTAACCCTTCACAACTGCACACTGTCCACAGCGTTTTTGAGCTAGATGGGATCGAATCTCTTCCAGAAGTACCTATAGCCATTGATTATCCAGGTTTCGATGGATCCACTATCTTTCAATGGATCAAGAGAAATCCAGCGGGAATAGTTGTCCAAGCTTTTGCGGGTGGTAGAATGAGTTCGGGAGCAGCAGATGGAATCCGTGCAGCTGTGGCAGGAAACATCCCTGTAGTGATCGCTTCGAGAGTTCCAGGGGGAAGAATCCCAGGCACACCTTCAATAGAAGGAACAGTACTAGCAAGGGACCTCCCAGCGCACAAAGCTAGAGTTCTGCTCATGGTTGCATTAACAAATCCTTCTAACAAAGAAAACCTCATTACAATTTTCAACAAATACTAGTTATCTCAAGATTCCTCTGACTTCTCGAAATCCAACCAAACGACAGTGATTAAGAAACAGAAAAAAGTCTGGAGAGCAATTTTCCACGCTCTAAGTGGTACTACACTTGTAGGAGGGATACTTGCTTTCGAATTGGAAAGGCCAATCTATTTAGGGGTAGTCGCCGGTGTCTTAACTATTTCACTTCTTTTTGATCTTCTAAGACTTCGACACCATGGAATCAACCAGATTTTTTTAGAAACTTTTAAGAGGCTTGCAACCACACGGGAATCTAGAAGCATTGCATCATCCACTTGGTTCGCCTTGGGAGCACTCATAACTCTAACCTTCTTTACAGAAGGCATAGCCTTGTCAGCTATTTTAGTGCATTCTTGGGCCGATCCTGTAGCAGCTTATATAGGAACCAAATGGGGAAACCAACCGCTACTGGGTGGTAGCCTGCAAGGTGTGCTAGCTTTTGCATTCATTGCATTCATCGCACTGAACCTCCATCACTCATTCCAAGTCTCCTTTTATTCAGCTTGTTTATGTGCTTTGGTGGAGCGATTAGCCTGGCCGATAGATGATAATTTGTTGGTCCCACCTATCTGTGCTGGAATAGTTACTACCCTGACGCTCTTAATCTAGACTGGGAAATAGGATTCTGGTGGAGCAGATGATCCACTTTTTGTCTTCCATCTAGCTGAGGGATTACCACAGCTTTGGTAATGAATGGGCCTGGGTAGACTCGAACTACCGACCTCACGCTTATCAGGCGTGCGCTCTAACCAACTGAGCTACAGGCCCTCAGAGGTCATGAAAAACTAATATTTTAGCAGACATCACTCAACCGGGTAGCGTTCTTCTGGGTTGAAAAGTGAAAACTGGATCCCTTGCTCCTATAGAACTTGGACACTTCAACTATCGCGGATTGCGATTAACTTTACTGAAATACTTTAGAATAACGAAGAGGCGAAAAATATGGATCAGTTAAACGCAATGAAATGTGAGGCTTGTAGGGTAGGAGCGCCTAAGGTAACAGAACAGGAAGCGACAGAACTGTTGGAGCAAATTCCAAATTGGTCCTTAATTAGAAAAGACGATATAGACCAATTGGAACGTACTTTCGAATTCACGGATTTCGTAATGGCGCTTCAATTTACCAATTCCATTGGGGAGGCTGCGGAATTAGATGGGCACCACCCTGCCATTCTCACGGAGTGGGGTAGCGTAACGGTCACCTGGTGGACCCACAAAATCCGAGGCTTACACCAAAATGATTTTATCATGGCAGCCAAGACTGACTCCATTTTTGTGAGCTAAAATAGAACCTCTAGAGATTTTTTTGGCTTCTCTCGCGGACACTGTCCACTAAAAAAGCAACTCGATCAGGATCTGTATTTTTATCTATTCCATGACCTAGATTGAAGATGTGTCCACCCTCTTGTCCAGCCTCTCTTAACACATTGTCGATTCTAGATTCAAGATCCTTCTTTGACGAAAAAAGTGCCATGGGGTCTAGATTGCCCTGGACAGCTATATCTGGTCCTAAAACGTTGCGGGCTACCGAAAGAGAAGTCCTCCAGTCAACACCTACAACATCAGCTCCACAATTCTTAACGGTTCCAAGAAGCGTAGCACCCTGGTTCGGAAAATAGATCAAAGGAACGCCAAGATGATCTAAGCTTTCGATAATTCTACACACCGATGGGTAAGCAAAAGCTTTATAATCAGTGTCCGCCAACAAGCCCACCCAGGAATCAAAAATCATTAAAGCCTTTGCACCCGCCTGAACCTGTGCCTCCAGATATCCAATCATTACGTCTGTAAGTTTCTCAAGAATTATTTGTGACAACTGGGGTTCCGCGAAAAGAAAACTTTTAGCTTGCGAAAAGGTCTTGGATCCTCCACCCTCTACAAGGTAGCAAAACAGAGTGAATGGAGCTCCCGCAAACCCTATGAGGGGGACAGAAGGTGGCAGTTCTCTGTTGATGATCCTTATCGCTTCGGCAACAAACGGAGCATTTTCTCCGGAATCTGGGATCCTCAACTCCTCGATCTGCTCAACTGTCCGGAGAGGGTTCTTTATTACTGGTCCAGGACTAAACTCCATTTCCACACCCATACCCTCTACTGGAGTCATGATGTCACTGAACAGTATAGCTGCATCCATTTCAAAACGACGGACAGGTTGTAAGGTTACTTCAGCAGCGAGTTCTGGAGTTTTTGTCAGTGAAAGAAAATCAACTTGAGATCGAATTTTTCTATACTCTGGAAGATATCTTCCAGCCTGTCGCATAATCCAAATAGGCGTGCGCTCAGTCTGTTTGCAGTAACAAGAAGAAATAAATAGAGACTCGGCCTCTATAGTAGAGGCACTCAAGTTTCAGAACTTCCCTTGAGTTTTTTGGCAATCTCTTTTGCAAAATAAGATATGATCAGATCCGCCCCCGCCCTCTTAATCGACAACAAACTTTCAATCATCACTTCCTCCGTGTCCACCCAACCTTTTTCCCCAGCTGCTTTGATCATTGCATACTCCCCAGACACTTGATAGGCAGCAGTTGGCATTCCAAAAGTCTGTTTCACTCTCCATAAAACATCTAGATAAGAGCCTGCAGGTTTAACAATTATAATATCTACTCCCTCTGCTATGTCTTGGTCGACCTCTCGCATTGCTTCATCAACATTGGCAGAATCCATCTGATAGCTCTTTCTATCTCCAGTTGAAGGACAAGAATTCGCTATATCTCTAAAAGGACCGTAATAGGAAGAGGAATACTTGGCAGCATAGGATACTATGGGAACCAAGGAGTGATTATGGT
>Ga0315331_10000426_pt1 | contig 28971 bp, 29 predicted proteins | sample M160m34915metaG_FD_203456 | JGI IMG/M metagenome (GOLD analysis project Ga0315331, IMG submission 203456) | Ammonia-oxidizing marine archaeal communities from Monterey Bay, California, United States - M1 60m 34915 | ecosystem: Environmental > Aquatic > Marine > Intertidal zone | place: USA...
TGTTGAGCTGGCACCGAACCAGGGGATGTGCCCTGTTTCGAAGTCCGAGTTTAAGATGATATTGGCATACGAGGTCGGAAGAGTGCTGGCGTCAATTGCTGTTCCGTTTGTTTCATAGAAGTCGATAATGTCGGCTGTCGACGGCAGTGTTCTGGCTTCTCCATCGCTGCTGGTCGATCCGTAGTAATCTGAGCCGGTCAGTCGGTCGACAGCTTCGACATCCGCTGAAACAGATGAAGCTGTTGCCGTCACATCATCGTTGGCAGTCAGAATGTGGTCAGCAGTGACAGTCGCGTTTCGGAATTTCAGGTCGTCGCGGACATGAATGGCTGACTGCAGACAATCGTAACCTCGATACAGCGGGGCCAGAGTTATTTCCAGTCGTTGGACAGCTTCACCTTTCTTGCCGATTCCGGTCAGGACGACCGGGTCAGCGGAAGCGTCAGTCAGGTCATTGTCAGAAGGATCTGTCACCGACAGGCTGAAGGTACCGTCACCAAACGAAACGTCGGTCATCCATTCGTCAGTCGTGTGCGAGAATCTCCAGTCTGGATCGTTCTCAATCATCAGCATGCCCAGTCGCAAGGCGCTCTGGGCATTCAGGCGAGCCATGGTCGAATCTGCCAGCCCTTTGTGTGCGCGACTGTTGATACGTCCGACCAACACGGCTGACATTCCCAGTATGGAAACCATGGCGCCAACCATCACAACGGAGACGTACAGGCTGCCACGACGCTGTCGGCGCAGGGGGGACCCGAAGCTGGTTGGCGACATACGTTGGTTGGATAATTGTTTGAACATCATGAACCCGGGTAGACGGTGACCGTACTTGCTGCGGTGTCAGAGCCGCCGTGAATATCCTTGACTGTCAGAGTGATGGAGAACACGCTGACCGTGTCCTCCGCGTTCGTGAAATTGTGAGAAACGTTCGATCCGACCGCCATATTTCCGTTTCCTAAATTCCATTCGAACTCAAGCGGCTGCCCCTCAGGGTCCGACGAAGCGTCTGCGTCAAGCGTTACACTGACGCTTCCGGTGCCCGTCATCAGGTGGCTGCCAATGACGGCCGTCGGCCTCTCATTGGCAGGCGGCAGCTGGCCGGTGGTTGTAGATGTGCCGTAAGCTGGAATCATGCTGATCCACGCCTTGGTCTGTATGGCACTCACTTCAGCAACCGTTTCGTCATCATACTGCACAGTGACCGTGATCCGTTTGATTCCGGAATCGTCGGTATCCGCCAAAACCGTATTCAGATTGTCGGGGCTGACATGCTGGACAACCACCTGTCGTCTCCACCTGGCGTCATGGATCTTGACACCGTCACTGTTCTGAGGCGGCGATGCGACCCAGCCGTCGTAGTCATCGACATCGTCCCAGTCAGACCGGTTCGATGTGCCTTCCTGAGCTTCGTCGCCGAAGATCGGCGTCTGATTCGGATCGGAATAGTCCTGTTCCAGGATTTCCTCGATGAGATCTTCAGCCAGCAGCGTTGCCAGCGTCCTGTTCACCGAGCTTTTGCTGCGTTGCACCGACATCGCGAGACAGCGCAGAGAACTGACTACGATAAGGCCGACCAGCAGCGTTGATACGGAGACTTCAATCAGAGTGATTCCGCATCGCGGTGCGCCTGCGGCCCGGACGGCATTTGGATGTTGGATCTGCCTTCTCATTCCGCCACCTTCCCGACGCGTACTGACAGAAAGTCAAACTCCGCATTCTCATCCACTGCCCCAAAGACGATGCGCTTATTACCGGTCTTGCGGAGCTGCGTGACGATGCTTCGTCCCTGAAAAACGTCGTTAACCCAGACACCAGCCTGATTGTTCTCCGGATCCACAACCACGCGGAAGGCGACTATTTCGTCCGGCAGGTTGCTGATCAGGGCAAGCACCTGGTCAGCATCTTCTGCTGAGGCAACAACCGAAGCCGTCTGCCGGCCACTGGCCGTCCGTTCACTGGAGATGGTTATCAGGCCATGCGTTGAGTCGTCGTATCCGAACGGAATTCTGCAGACCGCCCCTTTTCCTGAGACGTTCGTGGTTGTTCCCCGACAATGAACTTCTGCTGTGACCAAACCTGCGAATTCGTTATCCACTGTGGTTCGATACCGGTGTCCGGCGGGGATTGCGAGAACGCCGTTGGACGGTGTGAGTGACAGGTTGGAGTCGCCAACATGCTCCCAGTCGTCGTTGCCGTCGTAATCTGTGTCTTCCGCCTCTACGGTGCCGGAATTGAAGTCGAGTTGCCAGGTGCCATCAACCTGTTCGGGCGTATTCATGAGGCGGATCTTCCGACTCACCATCATTTCAGATTCCGGCGTGGATATGCCCAGTTTGTAGCCGGCGATATAGTCGCGGACAACTTCGTGTGATGATGTGTCAACGGAGTGTCGCGTGCCTTTGATGGAATAGTACAGGCACGCGTTGGAATGGACTTCCCAGTCGTAGCCGAAATGCGACGTGCCCAGCAGGTGCCCGTTGTCTGTATATCCGTATGTTGCATAGGCCGCGCGGCCGGCCGTACCTGTTGTCTGGTCATCCACCGCAACGACAAGACAGACGTTCTGGCTCTTCAGCAGTCGTTCCGCCCCGGACATTGCGAACGACTTCCATCGAAATCGCGAATCCAATGATGAGACGTTAATTGAGGATTCGGCCAGTACGATGCTGGTCGGCAGTCCGTCTCCTGTGGCCAGACGAATCTGAATATTCAGTCGATCACCGGGTTGAACGACAGTGTTATAGGCACGTCGGAGCCTGACCCTGACTTCGGTGATGCTCCAGAGGGTCGTTCCGTCCGGGTGATCAACCGACACGTACTGGCCGACGGGGCTGTTCGGGCCCAGGTTCCACGAATGAGGCCATCCTGCTTTTGTCATTGACACCACCGTTGATTCAGCAGACTCGGACACTACTCCTTTGAGCGTTTCCGACACACCTTCCAGATCAGCCGTTATGGAAAACGAATTCACGCCATCCAGCAGAATCCCCGATGAGGCCTCTGTGCGGACGATCTGCCCGTCGTTGCTGTTCCACTCATAGCGAATGCGGTCCGGATCTCCGTCGTTGTCGCGATCCGCACATGCAAATTCAACGGCCGTCGCAGACTGATCGAGAACGTGAACGGCGGACTGCACTTCGTCCGCAAACAGGTGCGACGTCACTGCGATATCGAGTACCGCCTGCTGAGATTCGGACGGTGACATGGCCTCCGTTGCTATAAAAATTGCGGAGCCCAGGCCGACCATCAACATTGATGACGCGAAAACGCTGACTGTCAGTTCGAGCAGTGTAAAGCCGTCACGTTGAGCCGTCGCAGGACCTGCTGCGGAACGGGAATCAGTCCGATTCAGCATCAGCTGACTCCTTAGCTACGGTCAGTGCGCCGGAAGCTGCTTCGAGGTTTACAACCCATGACGACTGACCGGACGTGACCGTCAGCGTGCCGGATGTGCCGGGAAAGCCGAGCCCGTTAAACGTAACTGACTCAGTACCTCCCATATTGACGAGAGGAATCTCAGCCGAATACGGATAGTCAGCAACGTTCACCGAGTAGATCAGCGTTTTCAATTTCGGATCGGGGATCGTGGAAAAGGAGTAACGGTCATTCACGACGTCAAAGGTGACTGTCTCGCTGGTCCCCGTCGTTCTTGCATGTTTCTGAGCCAGACGCAGATCTGATGCGATCCGATTCGCCGCAGACTCAGCGCGGTAGTCGGACAGATTAGATACGATCCGCGGCGCGGCAACACCGGCCATAACGCCCATGATCATCATCGTCACGATGATCTCCATCATGGAAAACCCGTGGCGTTGACGGTCAGTCGGCACGAGAGACCACTGACAGATTCGGTGCGGCATCGGATTACCCCCCTATGACGTCACAAGGAAGAAGTGATTCGGAAATGCCCAGACATTCATCTTCAAACCGACCGTACTGCAGTACACTTTCTTTCTGAGTCAGCGGCTGGTCTTTTTTCTGACTGTACACCGTGCGAACATTCTGCATCGACGCGAAGAAAGCTTCCAGGACATCCGCGTCCCATTGCGTACCGGCGCCTTCCTGCAGGATTCGCTCTGCTTTGGTATCAGTCATGGCGTTCCTGTAGGGCCGACACGTCGTCATTGCGTCGTAAGCGTCGGCAACCGCCAGAATTCGTCCGGAAAGCGGGATCGTATTGCCTGTTAACTGCTCCGGATAACCCGTGCCGTCCACCCGTTCGTGGTGGTGCAGCACTCCCGGCAGGATCTTGCTCAGCTGCGGAACGGGAGAAAGAATGGCCTGGCCGGTAACCGGATGTTGCTCAATCTGCTCTCGTTCGGTTTTATCAAGCGGACCATTCTTCAACAGCACATGATCCGGGACTCCAATCTTACCGATGTCGTGAAGCAGTCCGGCAAGGTGAATGTCTTCACATTCTGTTTCTGGCAACTGCAGCTGTTCGGCAATGTATTTACTGATTCTGGCAACACGATCACTGTGCCCGCAGGTATACGGGTCGCGTGCGTCAAGTGCGTTAACCATGGCTTTGACGACGCCGACCAGCGTCTGCTCCTGTTCATCAAACAGGTCACAGTTGGCGGCATGTGTCGCGAGCATCACCGCAGCGGTTTCCATCAACGTTGCTTCGTGCGTGCCGAATTCTGACTCACTACTAAATACATCGGCCTTAGTACCGTCGGCCTTATGTCGCCGTCCCAGGGCAATCAGCCAGCCAAAGTGCTGCGCGTGAGTGCCGACACGGACGAGAACCATTTCATGAATTGTGTCTGGTAATTCAACGGATTGTGACTGACCTGCGGAGAACTGAGTATTGACAACAATGGCGTGACCTGTGGCCTGTTCCCGCAGTCGGTTTACCAGATCGATCGCCGATCGCTGTATTCCTTCAACGGACTGTACGTCTGAGTCAATCGCGACAACCTCATTAGTGACCCACTGCCCATCTTCCGCTTCCAGGTCCTGTAACAACAGCAGTGACTGTGCGTCCAGCAGGCTGCGCATCTTTGGCAGCATTCTGTGACACAGCAGTTCCAGCGGGTCGTCAACGCGACACGCAGCCACATCGTTCGCCATGATGCGGAACCAGCATGCTTCTTCCAGGTCGCCACTGACCTGCTCCAGGCAGAACTCCAGCTGTCGATCGAGGTAGTCGATCATGGTCTGCTGTTCCGTCTGCTTTACGGCAGCGCGGGCAGAACGCAGAACGGTCTCTCGGCTGAGCGATTCAACAACGGCGGACGCATCGAAAATTTCTTCGTCAACTGGCAACCCCGCAATCCTGAGATTCCATTGATTGGCCCCGAGATCCTCAATAAGGATTCCACTCCGACAATCGCAATTCTCGTCACAATCCGCAAATCGACACTCGGGCACATCCTCAGCCGCATGTGGAGTGAGTTCAAAGGCAACGCCGAACACGTCTGAGAGCATGTTCCCAAGCTGTTGCCTGGCAGCTATTACAGACGCAGCTGGATTATCGTTGGTGCAGTCTTTCACAATTCAAACGATCCGTTATGCACAAGGTGCGACCATCGGTATCAGGCTGTCGAGAGTCAGAAACTTGCTCGAGTGGGGTTTGTCCTATGGCGAATTAAACAGTAGTTGTTTTGGAGGACAAATGGTCGTAAACAGCAGGTAATATCGCATATCAACACCCTATGTCATGGCAGGCGAAGGGGAGCGAAATTTCGCCATGTGGCGTTAATTCCACAAAAGGACTGCATGTCTTCAATCGTGACATAGTGTTGGCTCGAGTGAACATCCCGACCATTTCTGCGGATTGTGATTCTCATCCAGGCAATACACTGTTAACCGAAAACCTGCACTTTGGAGCTGAAAAATGCGACGTATGACCACGAGATCCACTGATCGTTCAGGGTTCTCACTTATCGAACTTGTTGTTGTGGTACTGATCATGGGGATTCTGGCGGCCGTCGCCGCTCCCAAGATCTTCGACAATATGTCGAGTGCGAAGGAAAGCAGCTCGAAGCAGTCCATCTCCGTCATCCGTAGCGCTATCGAGCTGTACCGGGCCAGTGAAGAGGTGTACCCGGCAGACCCTTCTGTCAACCTGGCGGACTACCTCAAAGGGTCATTTCCGAAGTGTGAAGTCCTTTCTTCCGGCAACAACACTGTCGAAGTGAAGACCGGTACTGATGCTCTCACTGTGGATGGCAGTTCGACATGCAGTTGGCTGTATAACAGCACCACCGGAGAATTTCGGATTAACGACGCGGCCTACATTGCCTGGTAGGTGTCCTGCCGATATTGCTTCCGGCTGGAATTAGCTCTCTTCCAGCCGGAGTCTCTTCTTGTTGAATACAAATTCAATCAAAGAACAACTTCGTGATTAACACCTCAGAACATTTCAGGATTCTCGTTGCCGAAGACAACAGGGTCATGGGCAACGTTATCAAGTTTAATCTGGAACGATCCGGTTTTAATGTTGAACTGGTCTATGATGGAAGAACAGCAATCGAGCGGCTGAAGGCGGGTACATTTGACCTGGTCATTACGGACTATCAGATGCCCCACGCTTCCGGCGAAGACATCTGTCGTTTCGTGCGTTTCGATTCTGCCTGCAGGGAGTTGCCGATCATTCTTGTATCGGCGAAAGGAATCGAACTGCAGGCCAGAGAACTTATCGGCCCCGAGCGTTTCTCGCGAGTTATCTACAAACCATTCAGTCCGCGAGAGATTGTTAAGGTTACGTGTGAAGTGCTGCACTCCACGAGTGTTTAGTAGCTGCGAGCGGGCACCCCCGGGTCTGTTCAGATGTCAGAAGGATTCAATTATGCTGACCGCAGGAACTACTGACTCACTGTATACTCGAATCATCCACCGGTACTTCGGGTTTGGCCTGGCCGGTATCAGCATTCTGGTTTGCCTGTCGGTTCTGTCGACACCCGCACAACGCTCTACCTGGCTGCTTCCGACCGCCTGCGTGACTCCGCTGATCATTCTCTGGCTCGGCAGATTTGAATTGCGGCGAGTGCTTGCTGCTCCGGAACAGATTCTTTCTCAGTTGTCGAAGCTGCCGCATCATTCTGCTGCTGCAAGCGACAAACTGATACCGGTTCCGGAAGCGGAACCTTCTGCCGCCGGCTGGAATCAACTGCTGCAACAGCTTTATACCGGTGGCATGTCCGATGCACTGGAACAGAAGCTCAGCCAGGCAATGCAGTCCGGTAAAGAAGGACGAATGGCGGATGTCCTGAATACGCTGGGTGACGGGATTGCCGTAACTGACGAATCCGGCACGATTGCCACCGCCAACCATGCGCTCAGGGCATTGCTGGCGGTTCCGTCCGAATCTGAGCTCGATCAGGAAAACGTTTATGCGCTGCTAAGACGTCAACTGGGCGAAGATCATGCAGCGCTGCACCCGGCCGCCGCCGACTCACCTCGCAGACGTTTCGAAATCCAGTGCACCGATGATGTCAGTGATGGCGTCTACAGAGTTTCCTGTGCACCACTGCTGACAGAAAACGGGAGTTCGGACGCGTACGTCTGGACAGTCCGCGATATCACTCAGCAGAAGCTGGCTGAACAAATGCGGACCGAGTTCGTTGAAACGGCGACTCATGAACTGCGGACGCCGCTGGCAAATATCCGCGCATATGCGGAAACACTGCAACTGGCTGACGACGTACCTGTCGAACAGCAAAAACAATTCATCAACATCATCAATGCGGAATCAACGCGGTTGGGACGTTTCGTGGACGAGCTGCTGAATCTCAGCAAAATGGATGCTGGTTCCATTACCATCTCGCGACATGAAACCGACTTTGAACGTTTGCTGCAGGAGTCGATTGAACACACGCGCCCTCAGATCGAGGCCCGGCAGCTAGTTTTTGAGACCCAAATTCCTGCCAAACTGCCCCACCTGAACGTGGACAAGGACAAAATCGCTGCGTGCCTGGTCAACCTGCTGGGTAATGCGGCCAAATATACGCCCGACGGTGGCAGTGTTCGCGTGACTGTCGAAGAGAATGCGAAGGAACTCTGGATACGTGTGGAAGACACCGGCTATGGGATTGCTGAAGACGAGTTGCCGCGAGTCTGTGCCAGATTCTTTCGCAGTGCGGATGATCGTGTTCGCGAAGAATCGGGCAGTGGACTGGGCCTGGCCTACACGCAGGAAATCGTTCGGCTGCACGGAGGACGGCTGACCGTCAAGAGTAAGCTGAATGAGGGATCTCAATTCACGCTGCACCTGCCACTTTAACACAGGAGAATCCCCATGTGGGAAAAGTCACGGCACGGTGCGATTGATGTTATTTCCGGTACTGAACCACTGACGCTGGAAACCTGTGACTCATTGCGCAGACTGCTGGAAGATTGTGTGAACGATGGTCAGCCGCAACTGGTACTTGACTTCCAGCAGATCCCCCTGATTGACAGTGCCGGACTCGAGTTGCTGCTGGACATTCGTGAATCGTGTGTGCGTCGTGGTGGCCAGTTTCAGTTGGCAGCGCTTAATACACTGTGTCTGGACATTCTGCAGGTCACGGGTATCGCATCACAGTTTGAACTCTATGACGATTCGGTCGCGGCAGCAGGGAGTCATGTCCAATGACGATGCTGGTCGAACCACGAAAAAATTCCGATACGGGGCGGTCTGGGACTCCCGTCCACTGGAGTCCCCGTCTCGAACCGCTGGGCGATCGCCTCGTTCGCGCCGGTCTGCTGGCGGCCGAAGATCTTGAATCGGCCTTGTCCGAACAGTCTTCTCGACAGACGCGTCTCGGTGAGACACTGATCGATCTGGGATTTGTATCCGAAGACGAATTGGTACCACTGATGGGACAACACCTGGGTGTCCCTGCGGTTCGACTGCGTGAAGGCCTGATCGACCCGGAGATCGTTCGGCTGATCTCCCGTCCGCTGGCAGAAAGTATTCACGCGATCGCAATGTTTCGCATTCGTGACACGTTGACGGTGGCCCTGGCGGAACCTCAGGATCTGACCATCGTGGATGAAGTCGAACGGGTGACCGGACTTCGAGTACATCCCGTTTTCGCATTACGTACCACCATCGAAAAGCTTCTGCCACGATGTTACGAAGAAGATTTTTCGGTCGACGCCGTCACGGCCGACATAGATCAGGATGCTGTCGAAGTTGAATCACAGACAATCGAAGTCAAGCTGGATGACCTGCAGTCGATGGCGGATGGGAGCCCGGTCGTCAGCCTGGTGAACTACGTCATCGTTCATTCCGTTCGTCAGGGCAGCAGCGACATTCACATTGAACCGGGCCAGCAGCATTCGATGGTCCGATTTCGGGTCGATGGCCAGTTACGAGAAGTCCTGCGACCGCGCAGCGACATTCATCCTGCGATCGTATCACGCATCAAGGTGATGGCCAAAATGGACATCGCCGAACACCGCGTTCCTCAGGACGGCAGAATTCGAGTTCGCGTGGAGAACCGTGAAATTGACCTGCGCGTCTCTACACTTCCCACTGTGCTTGGTGAAAAAGTGGTGATGCGGGTCCTGGACCGTCGCAACGTGACGTTTAATCTGAACGATCTGGGTGTACCCGACCATCAGCTGGGGGATGTTAAAGATATGCTTGCCCGCCCCTATGGCCTGGTGCTGGTCACTGGCCCGACGGGCAGCGGTAAAACGACAACGCTGTATTCCGCGATGGAACTGATTAAGTCGGTGCATAGAAATATTGTGACGGTTGAAGATCCCGTCGAATATCAACTGGAACTCATTAATCAGGTGCAGGCGACCGGAAGTCGCAACATGACCTTCGCCAACGCTTTGCGTTCCATTCTGAGACAGGACCCCGACGTCATCATGGTGGGGGAGATCCGTGATAAAGAAACGGCTGAAGTCGCGATTCAGGCGGCTCTGACCGGCCACCTGGTGCTCAGTACGCTGCATACGAATGACAGCTGTGGTGCGGTGACAAGACTGCTGGACATGGGCATCGACAACTTCAAAATCTCTGCATCACTCGTCGGCGTCATTGCGCAACGGCTGTTGCGAACCATCTGTCCCAACTGCCGCACCCACTACTATCCCACATCTGACTATCTGAAGATGCTGAATTATCAGGGAGACCAGCGTCGCTCTTTCCATCGCGGAGAGGGATGTTCTCAGTGCTATGACACTGGATTTCGCGGCCGACGGGGCGTCTACGAAGTGCTCAACGTAAACCGGGAAGTCCGTGAGCTCATCTCGCACGAACCGGACATCGAACGACTGCGTGACGCTCACGTAAGAAACGGCGGATCGACGCTGATGTCAGAGGGCATTCGCATGGCGGAAGAAGGATTAACCAGTCTCGACGAAGCCGCTCGAGTCGCGTTTGCTGAATAGGCGTTGAATTATGGATTTCAGTTACATAGCCAGAAACACTTCCGGCGCCGCGGCGAACGGCGTGATCACCGCCGATTCTGTTGCTCAGGCGCGGCAGTTGCTGCGCGGTAACGGACTGTTTCCATTGTCACTGACATCAACATCGCATTCTACGGTCATTCGGCGCCGCAACTCGCCACGCCGCGGCAAAAAAATTGCACAGACGGAACTGCTGCTGCTGACGTCGCAGCTGAACATTATGTGCAAATCCGGCGTGGATCTGGCAGACGCACTAAAGAGCGCGGCAGAAGAATGTGCGAATCCGATTCTGAAGAATTCACTGCAAGTCATATACGATGACGTTGCGGCCGGCGATTCTGTCTCCTTCGCACTGCAAAAACACTCCGCAATCTTCGGCGAAACCTACATTGTTGCCATTCAGGCCGCAGAAGCGTCCGGTCAGATGACTGAAGTTCTTGATCGCCTGACGACGCTGCTGCGTTTTGAAATTCGAATGAGAAATACAATCAAGTCGATTCTTACATATCCGGTCATCCTGTTATTTGTAGCACTGATGGTCAGTGCCGCATTAATTCTGTTTGTGCTGCCGCAGTTCGCCACCGTCTTCGAGAATCTTGAAAAACCGGTGCCGCCTTCAACACAGTTCCTGCTGGATATTTCGGTTCTTGTGCGAAGCCATTTTATGTACCTGGTGCCGGCCCTGATTGTCTTGGCGGCAGGTGTGTGGAAAGCGATGACTCTGGACAGCGTAAAGCTGTTCCTCGATGGGCTTTTGCTCAGGATGAAGGGGATCGGACCGGCCATGCAGAGTTTGGCGGCGGGACGCGTGTTCACATTAATGGGCACCATGCTGCAGAGTGATATCCCGCTGCTTGAGACATTGGGGCTCTGTCGCACGGCTTCGCGAAATCTTCTGCTGCAACAGTTATTCGGTCAGCTGGAAGATGATGTCATCCAGGGGCGAGGCATTGCGCCAGGGCTGTCCACCGCCAACTGTATTCCCCGGGGAGCGGCACAGATGATTGCCACTGCCGAACGCAGTGGTCGCCTGGCGGAAGTTATTCACACGGTGGGCGGATTTTACGAAGAAGAGGGCGAACGGCAGATTCGACAGGCCGTCAAGTTTCTTGAGCCCGCCATCATTCTGACTATGGGTGTATTTGTCTCATTTGTTGTGATGTCAATTATGCTGCCACTTCTGGACATCAGCAACGTCGGTTAATCACTGCTTCCTCGCAACTTCCTTAACTACTGAATCAGATACTGGGGCCGCCTGTCAGAAACGACCGAAGTGTTTCAGAACGATCGCTCACCCGTGTTTCCGGGATCCTGGTTCATGCGTTCAACGGGATAGAAAAATGAAAACGAAAGACTCAAACAGATTGACGATGCTGCTGCTCGGACTTGTGATCGGGTGGTATGTGAATGCCGTCACATCGCTGCCGATGGTAACCGCCGATGTGCGACAGCAACAGGATTCAAAGGTCGCATTTCAAAGTGGAGGCCAAAGGTCCGTCGCGATTCTTGAGAAGATTTCCAAACAGATCACCACACTTGATCAGCGACTGGCGAAGATTGAAGCGTCGGTCACAGGAAAGAGATCCGGCAGATAGACGCGAGGCGAACGCCCTGTTCGACACCACCACTACGAACCCCGTGTCTGTATTTTGAACACAGAACTTCATTGTAATGATCAAACTGTCAACAATCAGAAAACGACGCTCGGCAGGCGGCAATCGACGCAACACGCTGGGTATCGACATCGGTACCGGTGCCATCAAAATGGCACGCGTGGTGTGGCAGGGCGAACGCTGGACTGTTGGCAATCAACTGATTCTGCCGATCTCGACGAAGTCGAGGGATTTTCCCCAGGAAGTCCACGATGGATTTCTGAGCGAACAGCTGAAGCCGTTGCAGGAACGCCCTTTGGCGCAGCAACACGACTGCGCCTGCGTATTGCCCATGTCACTGACCGATCTGCGTTCAGTTGACGTACCACAGGGCACTGAAAGCGATGTCGAACAGATGGCACTGGAGTCACTGAAGGATCTCTATCCTGATGACTTTGACGACCGTATTACCGGACTCTGGCGCCAGCACGATGCCGGACCTGACCTGGCTCACGTGGCCAGTCTGTCGCTGCCGGACATGCTGGCTGTGAGTATCGTCGAACAGCTTTCGGCCTCCAGGCTGAACTGCGGAGCCATTGACGCACTTCCGTTCGCTCTGGCGCGAGCGGCAGATATGTCACTGACTGGCCGCAGTGATCAACCCATCGCGTTGCTGGACTGGGGCCACACGTCTGTCACATTCGTGATTTCGCACAAGGGCCGACCGGAATTTGTACGGACGTTCAGGGAATGTGGTGGTCTTCGTTCAATTGAGGCCATCGCGCAGGGACTTTGTCTTGACCACAGTGATGCCCTGAACGTACTGACGACGTTTGGCTTGCCTGGTGATAGCGGCGCCGCGACCGTCGCTGAGACCATTGATTCCCTGATGGCTCCGGAACTCCATCGGATCAGTGCCGAACTGCGCAAGACACTGCTTTATCTTCAGCATCACGTCTCGGCACTCGTCCCCTCCCGCCTTATTCTGTTTGGCGGTATGGCTACCATTCCGAACGTGGCATCCGCTGTCCAGGCTTACAGTGACGTGGAAACGTCGGTCTGGTCTTTGACCGGAGATCACACCAACAGGTGTGATCCTCTGTATGCGGTGGCCATGGCGGCTTCAGTCGGGGAGCTGTCGCAATGACATCACCACCGAATCTGTTACCAGAGAGCGTCGTGCACCAGCGTTTTCTGGCGTCGCGGCTCAAACGATGGTCCATTGTCTGCCTTATCGTTTTCCTGACGACCGTCTTCATCTGTGTTTGGCATTTACAAGTGCTTACGGACCTGGAATGGACGGCAGCCAGACTTGCCGCAAAAAGCGGTCCGCTGCGTGGGCTCGTGGCGGAACAGCAGCAAATGACACATGATATCGAAGCAATGAGGGAGCGAGAGTCGTGGCTGACGGACTCCGACAGCAGTCAAGTCCTGCAGCTGCTTGGCATCATCAGCTCGGCGACTCAGAAGAACAACGGGCGAATCAGTGTGCAGACGTTGAATATGACATCCATCGACCGACCGGTCACACGCAGCCCTGACGATGACGATGACGATGACGATGCCCAGGAGCAAAGAATACAACTGGACCTGAATGGAATTGCTGTGAACGATCTGGCTGTTGCGTCCTTTGTCGCCTTTCTTCGCGAATCCGATGTCTTTGAGTCAGTCGAGCTGAAGTCTTCCGTCAGCCAGATTTTTGATAATCACGAAACGCGCGGCTACGAAGTTACGTGCATCTACTAACGACAGATCAATGGCGAATCCCAATCTCACACTAAGTCTGAAGCAACGACGCATTACGGTTCACTTTGTGGGCCTTGTCGTATCGGCAGCGATCGCAACGGCTGGATCTCTGTTTTGTTCCACCACTTCGAACGAACAGCAGCAGTGGAAGAATTCGATCCTTGCTGACTCCGAATTGCTCGAACAGCAGTCGACACTGGTTGCTGCCGGAAAAATCACTGAGCGTGATCTGCACACGATGACGCAAAGACTTGACGAAGTGACGGCTCTTATTCCGGTCCACCCGGAAAAAGGGCCGTTCCTTGAGCAGGTGTCGAAGCTCGCCGCTGAATCTGTTCTGATAATGCAGAATTTCGATCCCGGGTCGCCCGAGGAAAATGATCGTGTCCAGCGAATTCGCGTCCTGTTGACAGGCGAAGCCTCGTACAAAGGCATTTGTGCATTTCTGCACGGTCTGAAAACGCTGCCTCGGCTGACGCACGTCTCAGATCTGCACATCTCTCCGATCACAACAGAAGGCAGGCATCCTGTAAGTATGGAGTTATCAATTTTCTTTGCCGCTGATTCCCGTAGCGTCGTTACAAGGGTAGCCATCCATGACTGAAACTGAAAGCAGAAACGAAAAAACGAGAATCGCCCTGATTCCAGTTCTGGGACTGGTGCTTCTGTATGTTCTGATGGGTGGTGAGGACACCAGCGGATCACAGGCCCTTCAGTTGGTGCAGCAACCCGATGCCGCATCCGGATGCTCCGTACCAAAATCCGATAGCGCGAAGAGTATTGGTGAGGTTATCTGGCCAGGGCGGTCGTTGCAGGAGATCGTCGCACATAACCCGTTCGAACTGATGGACCCTCGTGCAATCCTGGACGCTGACTTCAAAAGGTACGGTATCAGAGAACAGACACCGATGAAGGAAGTCGACATGGTCGTATTCTTAGAGAACGACGTTGATATTGCAGACGCCATGGAACTGCTGACGGCAGATTCACGGGACTCTGTGGTACAGAACGGGCCGGAGACCAGCACCAAGGATGACGTTATTGCTGTATCGGACCCGACGGCTGTTGCCGCAGCAGAAGCAAGGCGGGACAGAATCATAGCGTTTCAACGGCGAATTCGGGAACTGCAAAATACGCCGGTCACGATGTTCATGACCTCTGCACGCGGAACATCTGCTCTGATCGGCAACCGAAAGATCGCTGAAGGAGAACTGCTGGAAGACGGAATACTTGCTGTGTCAATCAATCGCAACGGCATTACGTTTGAAATTGTTGACGACACGGATTCTCAATGAAACAGTGCCTTTCAGACATCATTACTCTGCATAACGTCCGGACCTGATATGCCTAACGATTTACCATTGCCTGATGATCTGTTGCATTTGCTGGAAAAACGTCGATCGAGGGAACGGCGCGAACGCCAACGCCGCGCCGCAGAGCCGGATGCTACCGACGTACCCCGCGCGACTGAAAAACGATCGGGCGACGATCGCCGGGAAGAAAAACGGCGTCAGGATGAGTGAACTGCCCCGCCAAGGTGTACTGACACGCGCTGCTGCGCCTTGACCGGCGCATACATTCGCCGTGACTGCGTGCGGTATGGTCTGAGCAGCCGGAACCGAGCAGGACCCCCGAATTCCCTGTTTATCTGTGGGGCAGATGGGCCCAATCCGGCGCCCGACCCGCGACAGACGGGCCGTCTGCAGGCCATTTTGAAGGAATCTCAGGCCCCCCGGCAGCTCCGGGGCCATCGCTGCCGGGGGGCCTGATCTGAGAATCCCGTAACTCACAGGGCTGATCGGGTTTACACAATTTCTTAAACCCGATATATCTTCCCAACTGAAGTTCGGAGCGACTGTTTCCGAAAGCAATGCTGCATCGATACTAATATCTGATTTCGTACCAGACGTCGGTGCGCGAAGATCGGAAAACACACCGGAGGAGACTTAAGTGGCTGTCGAAGAAGAAGTAATCGGAATTGTCAGCGACCAGCTGGATACACCCAAAGAAGATATCGCTCGTGAAAGTTCGTTTGTGGACGATCTGAAGGCGGATTCACTCGACATTGTCGAGCTTGTGATGGCTCTCGAAGACGAGTTTGACATCAAGATCCCAGATGAAGACTACGACAAAATCAAGACTGTAGGCGACGTAATCAATTACGTTGAGTCGAAGTCCTGATTGATGTCCCGACGCAGGGTTGTTGTCACGGGGACGGCAGCCGTCACCGCTCTTGGATGTGACCTTCCCGACGTGTGGAACAGCGTATGCAAAGGTCACAGTGGAGTTACCCTGTTGCAGAGATTCGACTGCAGCGGGGTTCCTGTGCGCATTGGCGGTGAGATCGCGGACTTTGACGCGCATGCTCAGATAGAAATCGAAAGCAAGGTGGTGCGCCGCATGGACCGCTTTGCTCAGTTTGCAGTTGTTGCCGCTGATAAAGCCGTCCGCCAAAGTAACATCGACTTCTCAATGGTTGATCCCTGCCGTTGCGGAGTTCTGATTGGCAGTAGTGTCGGTGGTCTGGACGAAGTTGAGAATCAGCACTCGATTCTGTTTCAACGGGGGCCGGAACGAGTATCTGCGTTCATGATTCCCCGGATCATGATCAACTCTGCCAGCGGAAACGTTTCGATACGTTGGGGGCTTCGCGGTCCCAGTTCCGCAGTGGCCGCAGGCTGTGCGTCCGGGACTCAAGCGATCGGCAACGCCTACCGAATGATTCAGTCGGGAATGGCTGATGTCATGATCACCGGTGGAGCTGAAGCTCCATTGACTCCGCTGGGAATTTCCGGGTTCGCCCGCACGACGACGGTTTCGTCAGCGAACCAGACGCCGGAGGTTGCCAGTCGACCTTTCGATCGTGACCGGGACGGTTTTGTGCTGGCCGAAGGAGCCGGCATACTGCTGATCGAGGAACTGGAGTCGGCGAGAAAACGGCGAGCTCAGATTCTGGCTGAAGTCGTCGGGTACAGCCAGAATGCAGACGGCACGCATCTGATTGCTCCTGACAGGACATGTGCTGCCGCTGCCCGGACCATGCAGGCTGCGTTGCGGGATGCTCAGCTGAACGCTGAGCAGGTTGATTATATCAATGCCCACGGAACAGGAAGTCCACATGGCGACCATGCGGAGTTCGTGGCAATTCAGTCCGTCTTCGCTGCTCATGCTGGCGAAGTCGCGGTGTCCAGCACAAAAGGACAGTTAGGTCATTTGCTGGGCGCTTCGGGCGGTGTCGAATCCGCATTCTGCGTGCGGGCAATTGAAACTCAGACCGCTCCGCCGTCAGTTAATCTCGATATGCCCGACGATGGCTGTTATCTCGATTTTATACAGGATTCGGCCCGCACCATGCCCATTCGCGTGGCGATGAAGAACAGCTTTGCCTTTGGCGGTCACAATGCCTGCCTTGTCTACGCCGCACCTGGTTAGAATAATCCGTCCAGCAATGTTCGGACGCCACAATCCCTCGCAACTGCGATCGCTGGCCGAAGAACGGTGTGTCCGTTAAAACCCGGCAGAAAGGCGGGAATCGAAATGGCGATTTATGGAACCGCTCTGCTGTCGATCTGTCTGCTGAGCGGATTGATTGCCGGCAAATTGCTGGGAATTCTTGTGGGTGTTGAGGCAAATGTCGGCGGGGTCGGCATCGCGATGCTGCTGCTGATTCTGACCTGTGATCATCTGCAGCAGTCCGGGCGGATCCAGCCTCCCAGCAAGAGCGGCATTGTCTTCTGGAGTGCCATATACATCCCGATCGTCGTCGCGATGGCGGCCAGTCAGAATGTGCTGGCGGCAATTACAGGTGGCGCTGTCGCAGTTGTTGCGGGCGTACTGACCGTTGTCGCCAGCTTTGCGATGGTGCCGCTGATCGGTCGTCTGGGGGAATCAGACACCGATCCCCCGCGGTCCGGAACCAGCTGGCCGAGAGATCCGGAATGATGGAAGTTCTCGAATCGCTGCATGGCATACTGACCAGATACTCGCTCGTCACGGCGTTTGCTGTGATCGGGTTCACGGTGTGGATTTCCTATCGCCTGTCAGAACGTCTCACCCGCGGGCGGCTGCACGGATCGGCCATTGCCATTCTGCTTGGGCTGCTGCTGGCGTGGATTGGCGGAATCAGCACAGGTGGAAAGAAGGGAATCGCAGATATTGAAGTGCTGTCCGGAATCGGGGTGATGGGCGGCGCTATGCTGCGAGATCTGGCGATTGTCGCCACTGCATTCGGCGTGCGGATGGACGAATTCCGCAGGACAGGAGTCAGCGGTATTCTGGCGTTGTTTATCGGTGTCCTGATGTCCTTCGCCGTCGGAGCGTGTGTGGCGTGGGCCTTTGGATACCGCGACGCAGTCAGCATGACGACGATCGGTGGCGGAGCAGCAACGTATATTGTCGGTCCGGTGACCGGTAACGCACTGGGAGCAGATTCGGAGATCATAGCGCTCAGTATCGCCGTCGGGCTAATCAAGTCCATCCTGGTCATGACGACCACTCCGTTTGTGGCCGGCTGGATCGGACTGAACAGTCCCCGGTCCGCGATGATTTTCGGAGGCCTGATGGGAACAACCAGTGGTGTGGCTGGAGGACTGGCAGCAACAGATCCCGAACTGGTTCCCTACGGTGCGATGACAGCAACGTTTTACACAGGACTCGGATGTCTGCTGGGGCCGCTGGTTGTGTTCTTCGTCATTCGGGCCGTAGTGTGAAACCGCGAGCACGTCGATCAAAACTCATTCAGCGTCTCATTCTTACTGCGTGTACCCAGTCCACGCCAGATGCTCTGGTCAATATTTTCGGAAACAAACCTCGCAGAACCATCGACCAGAGCCACCTGAACGCCACCCTTGTGATAACTGCGTGACGTAACGATCGCGTAGCTGCGAACACCGTTGATGCCGTTGCGCCCTTCCTGCCATGAGTTGTAGTCGCAGTCAGGCAGCATAGTGGTCCCGTCGGAACAGGAGGTCGCCGCATTGGGCTGCATTGTTGTGGTGATCCCGTGATGGTGGACGCGACCATCCGGCCATTCGGTGTGGCCCGTGTTTTTGAACTGCATACCGCTGGCGATGATAGTTTCGGCTTCACTGACGGTTTGCGGAGCAGTTACGGACGACGGGCCACCGTTGCGACGGTAGGGCGTCCATGCTCGGACCTCGGCGACAAGAATGGTGTTGCTGGTGCCATCCGTAAACGCTGTCATGCGAAGTTTTGCGTTGGGGTAAAAAGCACCGTCGCCGCCTTTCCCCGTCGACGGGTCAAAGACGAACCACGTTCCAAAACTGAAACCGTAGTTGGTCGGGTACAGTTTGGGCCGCCCGGCGCCAGGATCCCTGGCAACGTCACTCTTCGGATCACTCGGGCACGCATACACCGGAATCTTCAAGCCATCGATGGCATCCTGGAAATCCCACGCCGTCGTCAGATCGACCGAATTGTACAAGCTGCCCTGGTCAAGAAACGGCAGAATCCGGCCGTGAACTCCCCAGCTTCCGTTGTTCCCCGTAGACACTGCGGCCACATCAAGGCAGGCGCTGGGTGGCAACACGGTTGCAACGTCAACGTAGTTGTGGACGGCCAGAGCGATCTGCTTCAGATGGTTTCTGCACTGGATACGCCGCGCCGCTTCACGCGCCTGTTGCACAGCCGGCAGCAGCAGTGCGATCAATACTGCAATGATCGCAATCACCACCAGCAGTTCAATAAGTGTGAACGCGCGGCGTATTGTTCTGTATGACATCAATTCTCTTCCGGATGCATACGATTCTTTGTCGATTCAGATACCGCGACCAGTCACAAAAGGCCTGCCGACATCACGAATCATTCACCGCGTGAAAAACAGTCGTCTTTCCCGCATCAAAATTCACCGATGACATTTCCGTCGTTCCGCTGACCGATGTTTCGCCACGTGCCAAGGTCAATATTCTCGCTGATACTGCGACACGAACCATCAGCCAGCAGTGACTGCACGATACCAACATGCCAGCTGCGAGACGTCACGGCAGCATACGTCGGTCCGGTACAGGCCTTGTCCTCGCGACACGATGTATAGTCTCCTTCCGGCCCGGCCCCCCCGGGAACGACCACCTGAGCATTTGGCGGAAGAGTCACCGTCATGCCGGTCTGATGCACGCGACCATCAACCCACTCCGTGTGACCTGAGTTCGCTTTGTTGCTGCCGCCGGCACCGATCAACGCTTCCACTTCCGCGGGTGTTCCGGGAATCGTCGCTGTACCTGCACTGCCGTCACGATTGTACGGAGTGAATGCCTTCACTTCAGAAAAACAAAGAGTGTTACTCATGCCGTCTGTGAAATCTCGTGAGCCAAATCGGGAGTTTGGGGCGAAGGCACCGTCACCGCCACGACCAAGAACGTTCTGCCAGACTCTCCAGGTCCCTCCATTGAAGCCGTAGTTGACCGGATAGTGAATCGCCGCACCGGTCGAGCTGTCGATACGTTGGGTGTCATTGACTTCGCTGGGACACAGGTACCCCACAATTCGCTGAGTGGCGATTCCTTCGTTGACCGGATCCCCGTATGACAGTTTAAGGTCCATCTGGCTGTACAGGTTTGCTTCCTCCAGATACGGCAGGATCCTGGCATGAACCGACCATTCGCCTCCCGGAGTCCCGCTGGAAACACCGAGACCGTCGGACACGAACGAAGGTGGAAAAACAGTAAACACATCCAGATAGTTGTGTAACGCCAGCCCGATCTGCTTGAGGTTATTCTTGCACTGAGTACGTCGAGCAGCCTCCCGGGCCTGCTGGACAGCTGGTAACAGCAGAGCAATCAGAATAGCGATAATCGCTATGACGACCAGCAGCTCAATAAGTGTAAACCCTGCCTTTTGATTACGTTGCGCGGATTTCATTGCACGATCCCTTTCCTGAGGAATTCAGAGGTAAGCGCCCCTTCAGCATGAAGGCGGCCGACTCCGAGCGTGGCTGGCTGTGCAATGAAGCAATCTGGCTGGCTTTGGCTGCGGTGTGTTGACATTGAGATTCAATCTCATTATCCTACTCCCCATCTCGGCGGGATCAAGGTCCAGCCTTGGCCTAATTGGGATTTTTCTAAAGACGCCGCAGACCGGCAGTCTCAACCTTGGTTCGCATTGGTGCTGATCCGTGACCGTTGCCCGGAATGATCAATCAGACCGCAAACCGCCGGCACCCAAGCCAGCTCAACGCCCTGGTGAAGTCAGTTTTGAACAGCTGTCTAAGGGGCAGAAGGAGGTCGTGATCGAACATGACGGTAAGCTCTATCGCCTGCGGCTGACTCGAAAGGGCGGTTTGATTCTGAACTAACACTTTTTCGGGGCTGTTTTGTTGTGACATGCCCATTTGATCAAAGCCCGCCTGAAGATGAAATTTCTTGTCCGGGCTGGATCTGCGCAGGCGTCGCCCGCCACGTCAATTGAATCCTGGAAAGTACTAACGCGAAGTTTCCTGTTATGTGGGTGCATCGCACGAATGAATATGGCCGAACTTGCTTACCCTCCCCAAAACGCGGGCAGAACGGGAGTCACTCCTTGACGTCTGTTCTGCCAGGATTCTGCGTGCAGATTCCCGCTAATTGCCCATGGACAGCACCATAGGCTTAACCAGCTCATACCCTCCAATGAACGTTCCATGTCTCACATAACTCTGTCCCACGCCGGCCCCGGCACATTCCGCTGCGTTGAGATCACAGGGCAGGGAGAGCCGGTCGTTCGTCTGAAACGCATGGGGATTTGCGGTGGTCGACACCTAACGATCGTTCAATCCGGCGACCCTATGATTCTGCGGGTGGTAGGAGCACGCATTGGATTATCACGTGAACTGGCTGCCAGCGTGATTGTGGACAGTGATCGCGTAAATGCGGATGACGTTATGAGTGCGGCAAACGCTCAGTGCGACGGAGATGACTGTGACTGAGATCTGTCAGGAATCCGACGCATCCGCACGTTCGCCTCGTGCGGCGAATTCCGACGGGGCCATGGTTGCTTTGGTTGGCAACCCAAATACCGGCAAAACGACGCTGTTCAACAAACTGACCGGCCTGCGTGCCAGGACCGCTAATTTTCCCGGAATTACTGTCGATCTGAGAAGCGGACGAGTGCAGCTGGAAAGTGGATTTGCTGAGATCGTCGATCTTCCCGGACTCTACAGTCTGGAGGCAGTCAGCCCGGAAGAGAAGGTCACGGCAAAGGTCCTGGCGGGCGGACTTGAAGGGACGCCGGCTCCGGACGTCGTCGTGCTTGTTCTGGACGCCACACATCTGGAACGCAATCTAGTTCTGGCCAGTGAAGTACTGGATCTTCAACTGCCGACAGTCGTGGCTCTGAATCAATTCGATGCAGCACGCAGTGCCGATATAAAGATTGATATATCGAAGCTGTCAGCCGCATTGAACAGCCCGGTCGTACCCGTGAGCGCTCGCACAGGCGAAGGCCTGGACACGCTCTGCCGAATTGTTGATGAGTCACTTTCCGAAAAACTGCCGATCCTTAACCAGGATCATCAGTCCTGTACCGCGGGGTGTACAGGCTGCACCTTCGCAGCCCGCTTTGACTGGGCCGAACGCGTGTCAGACGCGAACGTTCAGGCTCCCCCCACACACGGGCGACGGACGGATGCGATCGACCGCGTATTGACGCGCCCGTTTGTTGGGGTCGCCGCATTCTTGAGTATCATGCTGGTTGTCTTTTACCTGATCTTTTCCCTGGCCAGCATTCCGATGGACATGGTCGATGAAGCTTTCAGCGCCATAGGTGCCGCCGCTGATCGGTTGATCCCGGAAGCCCCATTGCCTGCCGGACTGTGGTTTGGCACTGTTTTTTTTCTGTCGATGATTCTGTTCACGGCAGGTTACGCGGCTGCCGGTATAAGCTGGAATCGCAGGAGCGGCGTAATGGCCATCGCCTTAGCCGCAGCAGTGTCACTGCTGCCTGTGGAAGACTTTCGGAGTCTGCTGATTGACGGAGTGATCGGCGGTGTCGGGGGAGTTGTCATTTTCCTGCCGCAGATCTGCATTCTGTTCTTTTTTATCTCACTGCTGGAAGACAGCGGCTATATGGCGCGAGCCGCCTTTGTGATGGAACGGCTTATGCAGTTTGTGGGATTGCCAGGAAAAGCATTTGTACCGATGCTGTCGGCTCATGCATGTGCCATCCCGGGAATCATGGCCGCGCGAGTGATCGAAAACTGGCGTGATCGCCTGGTGACCATTCTGGTGCTGCCATTGCTGACCTGTTCTGCTCGCCTGCCGGTCTACACAATGATCGCTGCGCTGCTGTTCAGCGATTCACCGTCCAGCGCAGCGATGGTGTTCGTGGGTGCGTACGTTCTGGGAATTTCCGCAGCATTGTTTTCTGCGTGGTGTCTGAAGAAGACAATTCTGCAAGGCTCAGCAGTTCCGCTGGTTATCGAACTGCCCGCCTACCGTGTTCCCAGCCTGCGAAACGCAGTGGCTGCAGTCATCGATCGAGGCACGGTCTTTGTTCGCCAGGCCGGCACTGTGATCTTGATGATTTCCGTTATCCTGTGGGTTCTGGCGACGTATCCCAAACTGCCGGATGTGGACACGGGGGCTGCCACCTCTGGCGAAGTCACGGCTGAGCAGGCTGGCGCACAGGAAGCGCTGGCGTATTCGTTTGCGGGACGCGCAGGTCGACTGGTGGAACCAATCTTCCGTCCGCTCGGCTTTGACTGGAAGATCAACGTCGGCGTGCTGACGTCATTTGCAGCCAGAGAAGTCGTGGTTTCGACTTTGGCCATCGTCTACGGAATCGGAGAAGAATCGGCTGATGACGAAGCCACGCTTGTCGAGACGCTGCAGCGTCAGACCAGGCCGGACGGAAGTCCTGTATTCACGAAAGCCACCGGCTTCAGCCTGCTGGCCTTTTTCGTGCTGGCGATGCAGTGTCTGCCTACTCAGGCCGTAACCAAACGCGAGACCGGTTCATGGAAATGGGCCGTTTTCCAGCTCGTCTACATGTCAGCGATGGCCTATGTGGCCGCATTGGTTACATTTCAATCCTGTACGGCACTGGGATTGTGACCGGAGCGTAATTCGCTCGAACGATTCGGCGGAGCAGGTGTCTCTGAAACAACCTGTGATTCACACACCACGCTCCGCGCACAGCAATTCGACTACTTGTCCAAAACAGATCAACGCTGCAACATGTCCAGAGACAAGCCCAAGGCTAAAAGAATTAAGCCGCAGACGCTTCGCGGGTTTCGTGACTTCCTGCCGGACCAGATGATGGCCCGTGAACACCTCATCGAAACCGCTCGGTCTGTCTATCGCAGCTACGGCTTCGCTCCCATTGATACGCCGGCACTGGAATATGCTGAGGTATTGCTGGGGAAAGGCGGCGAAGAATCAGACAAACAGGTCTTCCGATTTACGGACCAGGGCGATCGCGACGTGGCTATGCGGTTTGATCTGACCGTGCCGCTGGCGCGATACTCTGCTCAGCACATTCAGGAACTCGGTACACCGTTTCGCAGATATCACATCGGTCCGGTCTGGCGAGGGGAGCGGCCTGCTCGAGGTCGATATCGCGAGTTCATGCAGTGCGACTTTGACACCATAGGCAGCGACAGCAATGCCGCCGACATCGAAACGCTGATGGTCATTAATGATCTGTTCGAACGAATTGGAATCGAACGGTTCACAATGCGAGTTAACAACCGCATGGTCCTGAATGGTTTGCTTGCGAAGAACGGTCTGGAAGATCAGGCGACGGGCATCCTTCGAGTGCTTGACAAGCTGGACAAGACCGGTCGAGACAAAGTTGTGGACGAAATGGTCGACAGAGTCGGCATCAGCAAAACGCAGGCAGACAGTGTGCTCGATATGGCTCAACTGCAGGGCAGTCCTGCGGATGTCATTTCGTCGCTGGAAACCATGCTTGCCGGCAATGAGGTCGGCGAGACGGGACTGGCCAACCTGCGCGAACTTTTTCAGACCGTCAGCGATTGTGGTCTGCCGGATGGACGCGTGGTGCTGGATGTATCGATAGCTCGAGGACTGGACTACTACACGGGAACGATCTACGAAACATTTCTGGGGGATCTGCCGGGGATTGGCAGCGTTTGCTCCGGCGGCCGCTACGATAATCTGGCAGCCAAGTTTACGTCGCAGAAACTTCCCGGTGTCGGAGCCAGCCTGGGTCTCGACCGCATGCTGGCCGCTCTGGAAGAGCTTGGCATGACAGGAACAGCCGCCACACCGGCGCCGGTGCTGGTCACAATGTTTGAACGCAGCCGCGCCAGTGATTATATCGCTATGGCCCGTCGGCTTCGTGCGGCTGGAATCGGTGTCGAAGTCTTTCCGGAGGCCAGGGGCATTGGTAAACAGATGAAATATGCCAATCGGAAGGGGTTCAAAGTCGCCCTGATTGCCGGTGCTGACGAATTTAAAGCTGGAAACTGGCAGCTTAAGGGGCTGGCAGATGGTTCACAACAGGAAGTCGCCGACAATGATGTCGTCACGGTTGTGATGTCATTGCTGACCACGGCCGACGGCTAAGGTTCTGCCGCAGAACAGTTGATGCGGCACAGCAGCTGGTTCGGGGCCTGCGATCTGATACTGACGTCTCTAACCTTTCGTACACAAGGGAAATGGCAACAGACATGAAGAGACCACGCAGCGGTGGCGGCTGGAAAGCAATCAGATACAGCATGCGTCTGGCCAGTCGAGTCGGCTGGTGGAAGACATGGAAAGCGATGCGGTCGAAGAATGCCTGCAGGACCTGCGCAGTTGGAATGGGCGGTCAGCGTGGCGGGATGGTGAACGAAGGCGGCCATTTTCCGGAAGTCTGCAAGAAATCCTTTCAGGCCATGGCGTCGGACCTGCAGGGCGCTATTCCGTCATCGTTCTGGCAGCGATATGACATTCACAAACTCCGCAGCATGACATCTCGTCAGCTGGAACACTGCGGGCGCATTGCCGAACCCGTGGTGCTGGAAAAAGGAGCTTCCAGTTATCGGCCGATCGGCTGGGATGAGGCCCTGCAGCGGGTGGCAGACGGCATGACGTCGGCCGGCCCCGATCGCAGTTTTTTCTACGCCAGCGGTCGGTCTTCCAACGAGGCCGGATTCCTGCTGCAGTTGATATCGCGTCTGTTCGGGACCAACTACGTCAATAACTGCAGCTACTATTGTCATCAGGCCAGTGGGGTGGGACTGGGTTCCAGCATCGGCACGGGGGCCGGTACCGTTCGTCTGGACGATCTGAATCACACAGACCTGTACATTCTGATCGGTGCTAACCCAGCCTCGAATCACCCGCGATTGATGAAAGCACTGATGGAAATCAGGCGCCGTGGCGGAAAGGTAATTGTGGTCAATCCGGTTAAGGAAATCGGATTGATGAACTTCAGGATTCCCAGCGACGCCCGGAGTCTGCTGTTCGGTTCTGAAATTGCCAGCAGCTATGTGCAACCACACGTTGGTGGAGACATCGCATGGCTGCTGGGAGTCGCGAAGGAAGTCCTTGACCGCGGCCAGCAGGATCAGGTATTTCTGGACCGCCACACAGAAGGGTTTGAGGAATTTCGTCGATTGACCCAAGCCACATCATGGGACGAAATCGTCTCCTGCAGCGGTGTGTCGCGTGAACAGATTCAGCTGATTGCGGAGCAGTACATTTCTGCCAAGAACGTGGTCATTGGCTGGTGCATGGGAATCACTCACCACCTGCATGGCACGAACAGCGTACAGATGATTGCCAACGTGGCGTTGCTGCGAGGCATGGTGGGACGCCGCCGGGCCGGCGTGATGCCTATCCGAGGACACAGCAATGTACAGGGGCTGGGTTCCGTTGGCGTGACTCCGGCACTGAAGGCTGCGGCGCTGCAGAAGATGGAGGAACGACTGAAGATCAAAGCGCCCACGAGTCCCGGCTATGACACGATGGCCTGCATGAATGCGGCTCACCGCGGAGAGATGGGTTTTTCTCTGTGTCTGGGCGGGAACCTGTACGGCAGCAATCCGGATCTGCAGTACGCTGAGGAAGCGATGAGTCGTCTCAGGACACTCGTCTACATGTCGACTACGTTGAATACAGGTCATGCGTGGGGGCGAGCACAGGATACTCTGATCCTGCCGGTGCTGCCGCGTGACGAAGAGCCGCAGTCCACGACTCAGGAATCCATGTTCAGCTACGTGCGACTGAGCGATGGTGGCGCGGCTCGTTTCGCAGGGCCCCGCAGTGAGGTGTCGGTCCTCGCAGACGTTGGAAGGCGTGTCTTTGGGATGGACAGCCGCGTAGATTTCGAACACTTGAGAAGCCATGCAGCACTGCAGACACTCATCGGTGAACTGGTACCGGGCTACGAAGGCATGTCGGGCATCAGGGATCATCAACAGGAATTCTACGTTTCGGGACGGGCGATTGAAGACTACAGGTTTCCCACAGAAAACGGCAGAGCCAGGTTTCACTCGCCACCTTTGCCGCAACGAGAATTCGCGCAGGACGAATTCCGACTGATGACCGTACGATCAGAGGGGCAGTTCAACAGTGTTGTCTTTGAAGAAGAAGACCTGTATCGCGGTCAGGAACGGCGCGACATCGTCCTCATGAATGCCGATGATATCCGACAACTGGGGCTGAAAGAGAATCAGCGTATCCGTGTGAAGAGCGAGGTCGGTGAACTGCGAATGCTGCTGGTTCGTGAATATGAAGTTCGAGCCGGCAGCGTGCTGATGTACTATCCGGAAGCCAACATGCTGGTGCCAAATACCGTCGACCCGCTTTCCAGAACACCGGGATTCAAGAGCACAAAAGTCACCATTCGTGCGGAACAGGCGGGTGTTTCATGACAGACACCGATGGCCGGCTGCGTCTTGCCGTATCACGGACGATTCGACAGGTGCCGCGAATTCACATCGTGGGTCGCAAGAATTCCGGCAAGACAACGTTAGTTTGTGACCTGGTCCGTGAACTGACTCGCCAGGGACACAAAGTGGCCACAATTAAACACACTCACCACCACCACGAACTCGACACGCCCGGCAAGGACTCACACAAGCATCGGAAGTCCGGCGCCGCTGGTGTCGGAATTCTGTCCTCACAGATGACAGCGGCATTCGTCCCCGGGCCGCGGGATGAAGACGAAAAACTGCGTTACGATCGCTTTAACGTCATGTTCAACGACTGCGACCTGATGCTGGTGGAAGGCGACCTGAGTACGTCGGCCAGAAAAGTGGAAGTGTGGCGGAACGCAGTAAGCGATGCTCCGTACGCAACTTCGGAACGAAGTATTGCTGTGGTCGTTACGGACGATCCGCTGGAGTCGGCGACAGAGGTCTGGCCACGGGCTGATATCGCAGAGTTGGCTCGCCGCGTACTTGCCCTGTCACAGAGTTAGACCGGGCGGCCCGCTACAGGATTCACTCAGTTCGCCCGAATGCTCCCCGGCTGACTGCCAGATTCATGAAAGTCGATGTGCGAGTGCGTAAAGTTGCGTCTCAGACGACTTTGCCCAAATCATTCTGAAGGCCCCGGAAACGAGCATGGCCCGGTCCTTGATGCCCCGGGGGCTGATGTTCAGGCCGGAGCCCGGCGCAAGAAAACAGCTTCAAAGACGAACGTACTTTGAAGCCGTTTTTGTCAGATATCTATGGACGACTCATGAGGCGGACGGACACTGCCCGTCGGTTTCTGCCATAGAAGTCTTCTGCTCTGTAATGACAGGCCACTGAGAGGCCATTTCCGCATTCAGTTCGGTGTAGCCGGCCCACTGCTCAGGAACGTTGTCTTCATGGAAGATCGCTTCTACCGGGCATTCCGGTACGCATGCTTCGCAGTCGATGCACTCTTCGGGATGAATCACCAGAATGGCTTCGCCTTCATAAAAACACTCGACCGGACACACAACAACGCAGTCTGTGTACTTACAGTTGAAGCATGGTTCAGCCACGATGTGAGTCATTTCTCTACCTTTCCGAGGGATTATCAGTTCTGTCGTCGACGTTGGCACGTCATCAGACGGTACCAGTCCTGGTCTAAACCCGTGTTGTCGCAGAAAACGACCAGCGGGAACGTATCAGTACAAATGTGAACGGTGCAAGTTGCACCTGCAGCGCCCGTGGCGTTTTACGTCATTGATGTCGACAATTTCCATCTCATTTTCCTCCCCAAAACGGCCTGGAGCGAATTGAGACGGAGTCTCGATACATCTGGGGCGAGGAAGCGGCGACAAAGTCCTGTTCGACGTACAAAGGGTGGGGAAAGTTTAAGGCTAAACCGTCCTTTCGGGGCCCAAAATGCGGGCTGAAGTAAGGAAA
>Ga0315331_10000427_pt1 | contig 28968 bp, 25 predicted proteins | sample M160m34915metaG_FD_203456 | JGI IMG/M metagenome (GOLD analysis project Ga0315331, IMG submission 203456) | Ammonia-oxidizing marine archaeal communities from Monterey Bay, California, United States - M1 60m 34915 | ecosystem: Environmental > Aquatic > Marine > Intertidal zone | place: USA...
TTGGCATTACTGTGGTTGTTGGCATTGCTGTGGTTGTTGGCATTGCTGTGGTTGTTGGCATTGCTGTGGTTGTTGGCATTGCTGTGGTTGTTGGCATTGCTGTGGTTGTTGGCATTGCTGTAGTTGTTGGCATTGCCGTGGTTGTTGGCATTGCCGTGGTTGTTGGCATTGCCGTGGTTGTTGGCATTGCCGTGGTTGTTGGCATTGCTGTAGTTGTTGGCATTGCTGTGGTTGTTGGTATTGCCGTTGTTGGCATAGACATTGTTGTTGGCATAGACATTGTAGTTGGCATAGACATTGTTGTTGGCATAGACATTGTAGTTGGCATAGACATTGTAGTTGGCATAGACATTGTAGTTGGCATAGACATTGTTGTTGGTACACTACTATAAGTTTGTTTATTAACACTAGATAATAAACTATCTGATACACCATTTGTTCCTATGTCCATAGATGGATATGTTTTTTCAAGATCAATCATATTAGTTGAGTTAACTGGAGCTAATAATAACTTCATATATATTAATATAGATTTTTATAATGTGGGAAAATCATTTTCATTTAATTTAAATTTATTTTCATTTAATTTAAATATATTTTTATTATATATTTTTTTATTAAATATAGGCGGTGGTATTCTTGGATTAAATTGCCTAGATGATTTTATTTTTTTTAATTCAGTTACATTAGTTTCAGTTAAAATTAAATTAGTTTTAGTAGTTGGTTTAACAGTAGTCTTAGTTTTAATTTTACTTGGTGTTTTTGTCATAGAATATAAATCTATATTAAAATAATGTTTATTATTATTAATAATTTTCATATTATGCTCTTGTTCTAATTCATACTCATCTTTTAACTCATCATCAATTTCTTCATCTGGTGGCATAGAACGATCAGGCTGCACTAATTGATGTTTATTATATTCATATATATCATTTTCCATTTAAAGTATATATAAAAGATTTGTTTATATATACTTCTTATACTCTTAACTATTTAAAATAAACTTATATTCATCTTATTCTATATATAACATATAACTAAGAGTTAAGATTTTATCAAACTATTTTCTGGACCAGATCGAATAATTCATTCTGGATTATTATCTCTTAGATATCAGTAAATAAAACTCAACCCATAATTCCTATCTATCTCAAATGTTCTATAAAACAACACTTATTTGATTCTTGATTTTTCCAATATATACCTGCAATACATGCTCCGACAATATACCCATGTCCAAATGGAAATAGTGTATCATTAATTTTTTCAATTAATAATTCTTTTGTTAATTCAAGACATATTATATTGCCTTCTTTTGTTCTAGGACCATCAAAATCATATACTATTAGATTATACCCCTCATTTAATTTTTTTCGCCAATACAATATAATATCTTTATCTTTAATTAATTCATAATATTCTGGTACATATACTTTTTTTCTAGAAGTAATATAATCCATTTTTTCATCATTACCGTCAAATAATGCATATAATACTTTCTTGCCTTTTGAATTAGGGTATCTTCTTTTCGGTTCTTTTAATTGCTTCCACCATTTTTTAGTTATTTTAATATCAATATCTTTGTATACTTTACCGGACTGCCAATAACTTTCAAAGTTCCAATATCCTTTATATCCATTTATAATTTCATTCATTGGACTAAAAATTCTATTTTTGCTTGTTTTTGCTTGACTACTTGTTACATTTATTTTAATAGAATTTTCAATAGACTGTTCTGCCCATTTGCCGCGCATATTCATACTTGCAATATATATTTTACCAGTCATTTATAATAAATGGTAACGAGTCTTTACAGCTTTATTTTATATCAATTAGTTTTACAATATAAAAGATGTAAAGATTCGTTACCATTTATTATAAGATGACTGATATCTCAAATAAATACATTACTATGGATATACCAAGTGATATTATTAAAAAAATAATATTAAAAAATATTTTTTTAACAGGACCTCCAGGAAGTGGAAAAACGTGGATTACTCAGCAATATATAGAATATTGTTATAAAACTTATAATATAAATCAAATAGGTATAACAGCATCTACTGGAATTGCATCTAAATTATTAAATATAAATAAAAATGTGAATCATATGACCATTCATTCTTGGAGTGGAATTGATATAGTTGAATCTTCTGATACTTTTGAAAAAATATTAAAACGTGTAATGGGAAAACCATACCATGTTAAAAGATGGAGAAATGCAAAAATATTAATTATAGATGAGATTTCGTTACTAGATAATAAAATATTTGAATTTCTAGATAAAATCGGTAAATACATTCGAAATAGTTTAAAACCATTTGGTGGTATTAGATTATTAGTAGTTGGTGATTTTTATCAATTACCACCCGTTAATGGTACTTTTGCTTTTATATCTGAAAATAATATATGGGAAAATACATTTGATTTTTTTATTAATTTAAAAACATCGTATCGGTCATCTGATAATAATTTAAATAAAATTTTAAAAACTATACGGAAAGGAAATAAATTATTACCAAATATGATCAAAGCTTTAAAAAAAAGAAATAGTAAAAAAGTATTAGCAACTGTTAGATATCCTATATTAGTTCCATTGAGAGATATGGCTAGAAATATAAATAATAAAAAAATGAGTGAAAATGATAGTAAAGAATATAAATTTATCGCAACATATAATAATGACTTGTTAAAAAAAATAATATGTGCAAATTCGCCATTAGAAGATGAATTAATATTAAAAGTAGGATGTCCTGTGATATATTTAATAAATGATTATTCGAAAGGCTTGGTAAATGGCATGGTTGGAACAGTAGTTGATTTTATTAATAATAAACCTATTGTTAAATTTGATAATATAGAACATATAGTGGAACGTCATAAATGGGACAAGAAAGACAATACGAAAATATACACAATGGATCAATTTCCATTATTATTAGCATATGCAATAACAATTCATCGTTCTCAAGGACAAACACTATCACAAGCATCAATTGTTCTTGACAGTAGAATATGGGAAAAAAGTCAATCTTATGTTGCTCTTTCTAGATTACAAAGTTTGGATGGATTAAATTTATTAGAATTTGATCCAAATGTATTTAATATCAAACGTCACAATGACCAAATTGTAAAAGATTATTATAATAAATGGACATGAACCAAAGTATTTTTATAAATGTTAATAATGTTAACATTTAAAAAAATATTAACATTTTCACTATATAATGATACCTATGTGTAAAAGTAATAATGATAATCCCGATATGTTTTTAACATATGGATTTATAATGATTGGTATATATTTTTTATGTACATCATTTGTAAAAATGATTAGAAATAATATACCAGATGATCTATTAAATAATGATATTAAAATAATACCACTTAACACCCATTATAAAATGAAAATGTATGAAAATTATACCGATGAACATATATCTCATGTTGGAAGTGAAAGACCTTTTATAATTAGATTAAATGGTCGTAATTTTAAAAAAATTATGCATAATGACCAATATAAGATATCTTTAGAATCAGTTGGAAAAGAATTAATGAGAGAATTCCATGCTCAGACAGCAATTGTATATAATGATGAAATTTTGTTAATTTTTTCTCCATCTGAAAATCAACAATTTAAAGGTAAATGTCGTAAATTACAAAGTATAATCGCTTCTTTCGCATCATCATTGCTTACTTTAAAATTGAATGAAGTGTGTTCATTTCATTTGAATATTATTGATTTTTATGACAATCAAAGTGATATGATTCATTATATTAAATGGAGATATAATAATGCAATGTCCCTTAAAAAAAATCCAGTATTTATCAAGAGGCAGCACACATCTATTGAAACAAAATATAAACATATTAAATTTAATCTATCTAACATCAGAGATACAGATGATTATATTATGTTATTAACATGTGTTAATTTTAATATAGATAATTATAATATAAAAATTCATAAAACATATGAAATGGATGAAACAATCGAGTAAAAAACATTTATCAATTATTCATATTTAAAATTTATAATCAATTGAGGTTGATCTAGCCCATTCAAATCGTGTTATCAATGATTTATTAAATAATTTATCTTCTGGTATATTATATTTTTTAATAAATGTAAAAATAATACGAGGATCTATATAATTATTTTTTGATGTTCCCAATGATACATTTTTCATTTTCATTTTAGTTTCTTTCTTCATTTTTAATGTTATGATTTTTGCCTGTATATTTTGAGCTGCTTCAGTATTTTTTGTTTTTTTCTTTCGTTCTTTTAATTTTATAATACCCATATCAATTGTTTTTAATGTTTTATCTAGACTTGTTGATACATTTTTTTGATGATTACAAAGAATTGCAACAGCTGTATTTGCTTGATTAAATATTGATATAAGATAATTTATTTTTTCACTTTCTGGTATTTTAGATAATTTAGTTTCATTTACATTATCTAATTCTTTTTGAAATAACATAGATGCATTAAAAGTTCTCCATACTTTTGCGGTTAATCCTTTCATCATACTATCGAGATAATTATTTAAGGATGTTGATGTAATTAAATTAAATAATAAATCTTTTTTATGTTTTTCATCAGTAAAACTTTTAATATTAGCATATGTAACTGGATCTACTTTTACTTTTTTACAATATCTTACAGAATCTTTTCCAAGAAAATCTAATTTTATTATATTATCTTCAAAAAATGTAATATGTTCAACACGTAGTGAGGTGACGCCAACTGTATCTGCTTTTTCTTTAGTGTCTTTTTTTCCACCAACACGCAAAGCTAAATTATCTATCAAATATAAAGCAGTTGCATGTTGTTTATTTGGATTATTATTTATGTTTTTCATATCATTATAATATGTACTTCTAATTTTGTGAATACGTGTTTTTAATTGTCTAGCTAAATCAAATTTTTCTGTATCACTTTTAGATTTAAAAATAGATTCCATTGATGTAAAAACATATTTATTTTTATCACTTATATTATCAACCCAAGTTGCCAACCATACTACTTCATTATTATGAATAACTTCTTTCCATTTACCTGATACATTTGGTTTGGGAATAGGTGCTGTTTTACTTATATTAATAGTTACATCTTCTGGATTGATTCTTTTTTTTATTCTTCCTAATTTAGGATGTTCTCCACGACCTAGAAAAATACCAGGTGGTTCTATTTTAAAATTACCGACTTTTATTTTACCACCATCAATAAAACAATATTTATATGGTTCATCTGATTGATCGATAATATTTTTCATCCGTTCTTTTGTTTCTTTAGATAAATTAGCTTTTTTATCTTTTATTATATCTAGATGTTTTTTTATATCATTTAAATCAACATCTTCCATTCGGTCTACCTTAATATCTCGTAATACTTTCCTCCAATCCATTAAAAAATTTTTATTAAATTTATTATTTTTAACATAATTTGTATCAATATATCGTGCATACATTGTAACATATTCTTCTGCAAGTGGATTTAATTTAACAATAGTTCCATTAATTTTAATAGGAATATTATGTGGTTCATATAATGGTGGGAATACAGGTCCATTGTGTATTAACTCTGTCCATTGTTTCCCGCCACCTAATAATATATATTTTGAAAACATATTAATAATATATAGAAATAAATTATTAAAAATATATATAAAATTATTTTTTATTAACTTGTCTTTCACAGTCAATACATTTTTGAGGATGTTGTACTTTACTACTGTTATCACAATCAATGCATCTTGATCTCTTGTTACCAAAATGAATATAATTATTCCAATAAGACGATATTGGAGATCCATTCATATCAGTAAATTCATCTACATGTAGCTCTTCTATATTAAAACCTACAAATATTAGCATTAAAATAATTATGATAAATAAAACATATATAAAAGTCACCATATTATATAATGATATAGATAATAGTTATGATAATTTATGATAAAAAAACGATTATCAATTCATATTATACAAATAAAAAATCAACTCTTGAAATAATTACAAATATAATTAAATCTAATTATAGATTAAATAATATAAATAATATAAAATTAATTGATTTATTATTAATGGTTCAACTGCCATATAAATTAAATACATTATATTGTAATACAAAATTAAATTATATTGATAATCAATATTTTTTAAATGAAAATATTGGTCATGTTATTATACCAACAGATATTATGTTACCGCATCCATCTGTTTCCCCTATTCCTTTTAGTATTCCATATAATAATAATATAATACATAGCAATGTATATTATTATGAAATATATATAAATAAAATATTTGCAAATAATGTAAATATAAGTATTGGATTTGGTAGTAAAAAAACAGAATTAAATAATATTTTACTTGGATGGACGGACTCAAGTATTGGGTATCATTCGTGTGACGGAAGTATAAATACTTGGGCACAAAAAGATAAATTATTTAAAACATACACCCAAGGAGATATAGTCGGTGCAGGTATTATATATGAATCACTAAATATATATAAAGTATTTTTCACACACAATGGTGTATTATATAAACAAATTAGTATCATTGAAATAGAAGATCCAATAATACCAATGATAGGGATTACTCACAATGCTGTAATAGATATTAATCTAAATACTAGACCATTTAAATATGATTATACTAGACATATCACTCCCATTGTTTTATCCCATATATAACATGGGTCTGATATCCAAAAGTGCATCATAATCAATTACGATTGGAGCAATTTTTCGGGGATATATTGTATTGACACCTTCTTCAGATAAATGTCGTTTTCTACATGGATCATTTGAAGAGCATTTACATTCCCCCCAAAGTAGATCGTCTTCACATATAACCAATCTAGGATCGTGTTCACCTTTCTTACAATTCATCCCTCCTGTACAAATATCAGAAACTTTAAGAGTACCTGCACTCGCCAAACGAGGTATCATATTCCATGAGTCACATGAATGAAATGAGCGAAGAGCTGTTCCTAGAAGTTTTGATTGTTGTGGTGAAAGTTTGACAGTTTGTGAAATATATGGATTATGATGTTGTAAAAAAGTTTGTGTATGAATCATTTTTTCGCTTGGTTTCATTTTAGTAATTTTTCCAATAGATTGCATTTTATATGACTCTTGTTCAGTGGCGGATAATTTATTAAATACTTTTATTAAATTACTAGTTATTTCTGCTAATAATTCGAGATACTTGCGTTTATTATCAGGTTTTTGCCATTCTGTATTACAATGACTAGGGCGGTCGCTATGGCTTTTATTACAATTAGAACCATCACATGGTTTAGTGGCGAATCCTTTTACAAAAAATCCTTGGTCCGTTAGCTCTTGTGCAATCTGTCGGGGACACATATTATGGATTGTATTATCAGGAGGTGGTGGTGTAGCGGTTTGTTTATTGGTAGTAGGTAACTTGTTCATAATATATTTGATATATTATGATTAAAAACTATAAAATATTCAATTTTTTTATAAAAAGATGCAATAGTATATTATATCATTTAAAAAAGTATTTAAGATATTATGCATAATGGCAGCTATAATAAAAAACTTTAATACAATAGTAGAAGATTTACTTAAACAAACAACATGTTTAATTGGAACAAAATATTTATTTAATTTTAAAACACTAATTCAATTTAATTCAAGTCTTCCTATCCAGCAGTTTACTAAATCAATGATTCCATATAAAATACATATAATGAACCGAGATACTGATTTCTTTATAAATTCTAATATTGATTTAAATAATTATAATGACATAAATTATAATGATATAATTGATTTAAAACAAATATTTTTAAATATTGATGATGAATCAAAGAATAATATATGGGATACATTACAAGCTCTAATTATATTATGCGAAGATCGGTTACAATATGTTACAAATAAAAATGCTAATTCTTATTGGTAATTTTACACATTTGCATATTTAAAAGTGTATTCTTTTGCATTAAAATCATGTAATAATTTATTTGTTTTTAATAAATCAGCAATATTTTGTACAAGTGGGTCGTCTGGATTTGGATCTGCTAATAGCGAACTAATTGATATTAATACTTTACCAATTGTAAGCGCCGGACTCCAATTTTTATGTAATATATCTAAACATATATTACCTCGTTCATTAATATTACAGTGGTATATTTTTGTAATAAAAGATATACTAGGTGGTTTGAAAGGATATTCTTCGGTAAATTGAATTTTAATATTAAATATACCTCCTTGATATGGTGTATTATCTGGTCCAAATATTGTCCCAGTCCATTTTGTTAAATCATCTGGATTGTTTGGACCGGCTGTACAATTTAAAATAGGTGAGTTTTCTAGTTCTTTAATTTCTTGATTTAATCTTCGAGATAACATTATTATAATATATATAGAATTAATTCTATATATATTATCATACTATGAGTTTGAAAGATTCTTCAATCATATTATACTATTATATTATTATACATTATATCTGAAACTCCATTAATTTTTGATAATAAATTCGGTAGTGTGTTACCTATTTTATGATCAATATCATTTGCACCAAAAATATGTAATGCTCCTACACATATAGCTAATGTTTTATTTGGATTTTTATCTAAATATATTTTAAATTTTTTTATCCATTGTATATTACGATAATGGCATTGTTCTATCATTTCATCTGAATAATTTACTTTTTTTAAATTCATACTTTGGTTATTTTTAAAAAGTGATTCATATTGATTTTTAATCACTGTGAAATTAGTTATGTTACGTTGTACTACAGAAATATTAGGTGGATCTTTTACAAGCATATTCAATATATGTTCATGATATTCTTTCTGTAGAAATGGACGATTTGTTTTAATTGAATCTAATGCCATGCATTTTTTTTTAGGTAAAATAGATTCAATATGTATATCAATATATTTTGATTTAATATTTGAAAGATTTGTATTTTTGTATTTGGTAATTATATCGAGTGGGGCTAATATTGATATTATATGTTGTTTATCGATAAATGTTGTAGGTATATCAGTCATAAATGTTGTATTATAGTGTTGTCTCATTTTCATTATATCGGATTTGTTATAAATATCTTTGATTTGAATTGGATTATCTTTTTTTACCTGAGATGAAATAGGAATAATAGATTTCATCATTTTCTCACTATTAATTTCGAATGCACATTTATCTACTTTATTTGTTAATTTAATAATAAAATTAATTATGTCACTGTTTAATAAAGAATAATCAATATGACATGTTGGAATTAAATAATGTATTTTATTATTATATATAAAATTATACACTTTCATAAATATATAAATATACATCATATTTATTTATATATGAATAAAGTTAAAAAAAATTATAACTATGAGGTATCTTAGAGAAAATAATTCAGAAAGATTCTTCACTCGTAAAGTTATTATAAAAAAACGATAAAGCGATAAAGAATGTATTTGACACACAGTAAAAATAACTTTATCTAGATATTTGTATTTCATGTAAATATACAGACAATAATATTGTAAAACAACAACTTAAAATATAATAAATTTTTTTTTAATAATTATTCTACCTTTATATAGAGGCCGCGGCCTCTTCTGCTTTTTTCATTGCCTCTTCTGCTTTTTCCATTGCCTCTTTACCTAAATTGAGATATCTATTATACGCCCATGCCATTATTTTTTTTATTTCAGGTGTAAAATGCGCGAATTGTTCTTCTTCGAGTAATTCCATGTATTTGTCGTCCATTTTAGTTAATGATTTTTCATCACCCTCAATCAACTTCTGTAACTTGGGCATATCATAATCCAATTTTTCAACCTTAACAAATTCCTTTTCGCCTTGAGTGTTCATTATTGCTATATGTCCATTTTCATCAACAGTGTTCATCATCTTTTTTAGTCCTGTTTCTAATGATTTAAATTCCTTTGTATTCTCAAATTGAGATTTTGCTTTTACATAATCATTATCAGCCATATAGCTGGCAAATCTCATCCATGTAGGACCTCCACCTGATTGGTTAAACTTTAATTGAATATATTTAGCTTTGTACTTGAGATATTTTGTGTAATATAAATCGGATGACATTCTATATATTATATTATAGAATTTAAATTAAAGATAAAATATTCTAATTTAAAAAAACTATTTAAATAGTTTTTTTAAATAGTTTTTTTAAATAGTTTTTTTAAATAGTTTTTTTAAATAGTTTTTTTAAATAGTTTTTTTAAATAGTTTTTTTAAATAGTTTTTTTAAATAGTTTTTTTAAATAGTTTTTTCAATCCACTTCGGATACAGGTACTGATTCGGTCGCATCAGTCGCATCAGTCGCATCAGTCGCATCAGTCGCATCAGTCGCATCAGTCGCATCAGTCGCTTCACCTCCTCCCATTCCACTAAACATTTTTGCCATGCTATCCATGTCCATACCACCGGGCATACCACCGGGCATACCACCGGGCATACCACCGGGCATACCACCGGGCATACCACCGGGCATACCACCGGGCATACCTTCGGGCATACCACCTTCAGGCATATTTGCCTTGTAAGCTTTCTGAACAAGTGGCATCAAAATACCTTCTACTTCTTTCTGCTTGGTTTCATATTCTTCAAATGTATAGTCTTCTTCCATCCACTTTAATGTATCTGTAATAGTACTATCAACTTGTGTAAAATCATCTCCAAGTGCTGTTTTCATTTTTTCATCTTCTAAAACAGTTGTTTTAATTGAATAACAATAACCTTCCAATTTGTTCTTGGCTTCTACTTTTTGTCTAATTTTCTCATCTGCCTCTTTGTATTGCTCTGCCTCTTGAACCATTTTTTCAATTTGGTCTTTACTAAGACGATTTGATTCATTTGTAATAGTAATCTTTTCAGATTTACCACTACTTTTTTCGACAGCCGACACTGATAAAATGCTATTCGCATCAACTTCATATGTAATTTCAATTTGAGGCATACCTCTAGCCATTGGAGGAATACCACTCAATTGAAACTCACCTAACTTGTTATTATGTGTAGTAATACTTCTTTCACCTTCATAGATTTGAATCGTCACACCTGGTTGGTTGTCAGCAGCTGTACTAAATGTTTGTGTTTTCTTACCAGGGATGGTAGTTCCCCGTGGAATCAAAATAGTCATCATACCACCAGCTGTTTCAACACCTAGTGACAACGGAGTAACATCTAAAAGTAGCAAACTAGAAGTAGTATCATCCTTGACACCGGAAAGAATAGCAGCTTGAACAGCTGCTCCATTTGCCACAGCTTCATCTGGATTAATACTTTGGCATAAATCTTTACCATTAAAATAAGATTTTAACATTTCTTGGACCTTTGGGATACGAGTAGAACCACCGACAAGTACAATTTCGTGGATCATTCCTTTGTCCATTTTAGCATCCAAAAATACTTGATCAAGAGGATCAATAAATTTCTTAAAATAAGACATACACAAATTCTCAAACTTTGCTCGTGTAATGTTTGTATTAAAATCAATACCTTCATGTAGGGATTCTACATCAAATGTAGCAGTAGTAGAAGATGAAAGTGTTCTCTTGGCACGTTCAGCCGCAATCTTCAATCTACTAATTGCGCGCTTGTTAGTACTAATATCCTTTTTATGTTTACGATTAAACTCGTCCATTAAATATTGAACCAATACATTGTCAAAATCAGAACCACCCAAATGAGTATCACCGGCTGTAGCCTTTACTTCAAATACACCATCTTCAATTGATAAAATAGATAGATCAAATGTTCCACCACCCGCATCGAAAATCAATATATTTTTTTCACCTTCTTTATTTTGTTTGTCCAATCCATATGCAATTGCTGCAGCGGTTGGTTCATTTATAATGCGAAGAACATTTAATCCAGCAATTAAACCTGCGTCTTTTGTAGCTTGACGTTGTGCATCATTAAAATAGGCAGGGACAGTTACAACCGCATCTGTAACTGTTTCACCTAAATATGCTTCGGCGATATCCTTCATCTTAACTAAAATCATTGCTGATATTTCTTCTGGTGTGAATTGCTTAATTTCTTCTTTGAAAGTAACCTCAACTTTTGGCTTTCCATTACTATTAATCACTTTATATGGAACAGTTTTCATATCATTTTGAACTGTAGTATCACTAAACTCTCTTCCAACTAAACGTTTTGCATCATATATAGTATTAGTTGGATTAAAAGCAGCTACAGATTTAGCTGCATCGCCGATTAAACGTTCATTCTCATTAAATGATACATATGAGGGAGTTGTTCTATTTCCCTGATCATTTGCAATTATTTCTACTTTACTATCGCGATAAACCGCTACACACGAGTACGTTGTACCCAGATCAATTCCTATTGCGACCATTTTATTTTATTAATATTAATATATAGTAAAACTTTAAATATTTTATAAATTAAATAAACAATATAAACACATTAAATAATTAAAGTATTTTGCAATGATTTATTGTAAATTTCTTCTTCGATTGTATTTTTACATAGAATTCGAATTAAATTTATTTCCTTTTTTTGTCCAATACGGCATGCCCGTCCTATTGCTTGCCCTTCAATCGTTAGCCTTTTATCATTATTTGTATCAATCGGTTCGACAAAAAATATATGAGTTGCTTCTGTCAAATTAGTACCACTTGCACTATTTTTCAAAGATAACATTATAACACGACTGTCGTCAGTCATACTATTTTGTTTGAAACGTTCTATTGCCTTATTTCTACAATGAACATTTCCTTTAATAAAAGAGTTTGATATATCATTATCACTTAAACATTTACCAATTAAATTTAACATATCATCCCATTGAGAAAAAACAATTATTCTATTAGTTTGACTAGATATAATCAAGTGTTTTATCATTTGTATTAATTTTCCTAATTTAGCGCCATATTTATTAATTAATGGATTATCATTATTTTTTTTAATTATTTCAATAGGTTTATCTAATTTATGATTAATTTTATACAATTTCGATTTAATAGCTGATTTACAAGTAGGACATTCAGACTTGTATTTTAATGCGGTAAGAATACATTTTTCACAATATAAATGTCCACACGAAGTTAATATACTATCCGTTTCTTTTGTAATAATATCATAACATATAATACATACATCTTCATATTTTTCAATATCAATTGATGTGTTTATTTTTTCTAATATATTTAACATAAATTTAGATTCACTTATTTTTGAATTATATGTGGATAATAACATATGATATTCGGGTTTACTTGAATCTAATTTACTAATTTTGTCAGTATATCGTTCAATTTGTGTGTTATTAAATTTTTTTATATGTTCTTGAACCTGATCTAAATCTAATATATCGTTGTTATTTCCTAACATTTTTTTCATACTATCAACAATCATAGGGTGGCAACATATTTGTTGTAATGTTAATCTGGATGCTATGGTTTTTTTACTATCATAAATAGATTGTTCATTAGTAGTAAGATCAATCCACTCAATTGTTTCGGTAAAACCAGGTATTTTAATTATATTTTCAACATCTTCTTTTCTATGTCTAATAATTACTTGATCCATTAATCTTGTCAAAAACTCATTGGTTATAATAAAATTACTTGTTTTCGATATATATTTGTATATATTATCTGAATGAGATAAAATACATCCATTTGATTTTATATAATTGATCTTAATTATTTCTTCGTCAAATTTTAATTTAAGATTAATATATTTCATACATTTTACAAAACCTTCGTTAAACGGTGTACCAGATACATACCATTTATAATTTGATTTAATGTTATCTAAAAATCCGAGCAACCATTTATTTAATGTATTATTGGATAATATTTCTTCAAAAATTTCATGACCCTCATCTACTATAACTCTTTTAAAATGAAAATATTCAAATAAAGGTTGTGTCATCATATCTATATTCTTATTAGTTTCAATCCATTCTAAAAATACATTTTTTAAAAACTTTAGTCTATGTTCCATATTATATGAAGTTGGTGTAACATGCATATAATTAATCATAATATAATTCTTAAAATTTAATAAAAATTGTTGACTTACAATTATCATATCAGCTGTTTTAAAATCAGCATATGTAATTTTGGTATGATGACTCTTGGTTAAAATAGAAATAATTTTCATAGTTTTTGGCATTACTTTTATATATTCATTAATCCATTGTTTACTAAGATGTGATGGGACTATAACAAGTGTTGCATTTGTATGTATAATAGTATTATCAATGAGTAGTGTGTTTAATGATGTATTATTATAATATGTTAATCCTATCATTGTAAGTGTTTTCCCCAATCCCATACTATCAGCCAATATACCCCCTTGTGAACTTATCTCACAATATTTCACTTCATCTACTACTCGATTATAAAATGGATCCCATAACACATTAATATCATTAAATGACAAATTAAATGTTCTTGGAATTTTCCTTATAATTGTACCATTTTCAATTGCCGACATTCTTTGAATTGACTTTAATTGATAATCAAATAACTTTATACCAAATTTTTTAAAATCATTATTTGTTAATGTTTGTGGTTCTGTTGGACAAAAACTATTATTAGTTAAAATTATTCCAATTTCATGTGGTAATTTTTGTAATTTAAGTATACTCATATTACATAAAGTTTTGAATGCAATATTATCTTTATTCATACTTATAAAATCAGTATTTATAAACACTTGTATATCCATAGATCCGTGTTGGCTAGAAAACTTTATATCAATAAATTTATCACTATCTGTAAGATGATTATAATAATCTAATAAGAATGGTTGTATAAATCTATTTTTTTCTAATGTTGTGTAAAAATGTATTATTTTATTATTTGTATCAATATATTTAAATATATATGTATGTAATCCATCGTAATTTGTTTCTATTCTAACTAATTCAATATTAGTTATATTTGTTTGAAATTGTTCAAAGTCACCTCCATCTATAACTAATTTTTTATCTAATACTTTTAACATTAAATAAAATAATATTATATTTTATTTTATTTAATTGGTATTTCAATTTTTATAACTTTTAATCAAATTCATACATGTAGTATTAATAAGAGTTTTTATACTGTCTAATTCTTCATCAGACTAATAATCAATACCATCTTTGCACCTCAAACCCACTATCTGTGTCATATCACGACTTTCAATAAATCCAAGCTGTTTTGCATTACGGCGTTTAAGTAAATAATTATCTTTTATTTTGCCTCTCCATTCAGTAGTCAGCCCCACCTGTTTTAGTTGACATCATGGTATTTCTGACTTTAACCAATTCTTCTGTTGCACGTGTTGCTTTATCCGCCATTTCTTTTGCTACTGCTATAGCACGTGTCGATTGTTCTTGTGCTTTTATTGCTACTGCTTTTGCTTGTTCTTGTGCTGCATTCGCTGCTTCTGCTGATTGTCCAGCAAGTATTGTACCAGCTTCGGTTGCTTTCTTTAATAAATCATTCGCCTCTTCGGTTGCTTTTTTTGCTTTTTCTTCTGCTAATATTGCCGCTTTTTTTGCTTTTTCTTCTAGTGATTTAGCAACCTGTATTGCTTTATCACCTGCTTGTGCGGCTGCGTTTTTTGCTACATCAGTTGCTTGTGTGGCTGCGTTTTTTGCTTTATCACCTGCTTGTGCGGCTGCGTTTTTTGCTTTATCACTTGCTTGTGCGGCTGCGTTTTTTGCTTTATCACCTACTTGTGCGGCTGCGTTTTTTGCTACATCAGTTGCTTGTGCGGCTGCGTTTTTTGCTTTATCACCTGCTTGTGCGGCTGCGTTTTTTGCTTTATCACCTACTTGTGCGGCTGCGTTTTTTGCTACATCAGTTGCTTGTGTGGCTGCGTTTTTTGCTTTATCACCTGCTTGTGCGGCTGCGTTTTTTGCTTTATCTAACAAGCCCTGACCACCTAACATTTCTATTTTTAAAATAGTATATTTTTGTTTATATTTAAGATATTTTTCATAATAAAGAGAATTATCTGACATTATATATAAATAACTATAGATTAAATTTTAGATTAAATTTTAGATTAAATTTTAAATATATTTTAGATTAAATTTTAGATTAAATTTTAGATTAAATTTTAAATATATTTTTGTTTTTATACAGTATACATCAATCCACCCATCCCACTTTCTATTACTAATACATTATAATTATTTGCATATATTTTAACAGATGTTATATTACTTGGACCAGTTATAATTATATTTGCATCATTAGTATAATGATAATATGATGTAATTGATTCTGATAATTTAATATTTAAACGAACTGTGTCTAACATTGAAAAATTACAACTGCCCATATTTTCTTTCGCATTTAATCCAAAACTATACATATATAAATTATGATCTATTTTACTTCGATAATTTTCGTAATTCATAACGTGATGCCAGTATTTAAAATCTCGAGTACCAATTCTTTCAATACCATTGAAATCTATACTCATCTCTTCTAATAAATGAGTATCAGTTATTTGATTCCATAATCTATCTGTTATTTCTGTTACAACAACATCATCTATTAATGGTATATAAACTGGTTTTCCAGAATAATTAAAAATTTCACCTAAATTAAAATAATCAGGTCTTTGGAAAGAGAAAATTAATTCTTTAATCGGATTAGTAAAATGTAAATATATAGACTCATTTTTTTTACAATTTGTTATTAATTTTTGTGTCTGTGTTATTAAAATTTCATGTCTTTTTGATGCCATTTCAATTCTTTCGTCACTATCTAAAAAAATAAAATTACATTCGAGATGAACTTTATTCATTTGTTTTTTTACAATAGTATAATTTGTATGAGAAAAGTTTTTTTTACTAACATTTGTAATTGGAGTAGTTTCATCTATATTTATAACACGACTTAGTATAAGATAAATATAATCCCATTCTCTTAATTTAATTTCAACTTCAATATTATGATATTCAAGTGCTATTATAGGCAATGCTTTACTGATATCTGTACAAAAGAAAAAACGTATTGGGATGTAAATATTTTGTTTTTCAATCCGTGTTTGTGGGTATATTAAACTTTTATCATGACCCATCATATGTATTTTACTAGATGTATTATCGTATAATTCACTGTGAAATTGCATATATTCACCAGTCATTTCATCTATTTTCTGTCCTCCTATTTTTAATATAACATTTTCAATAATATTATAACCAATATAATCATTCCATTTAATTCTAAGTGTACTAATTCTTTCATTTTTATCATCACTTGATGCACCTACTATATCTTGTACTGATAAAACTGGTAATTCTAATACTAAATATATTTGTGATAATAAATCACCTATTTTATTAATAGTAAAATGTATTGTATCACCCCAATTTATATTACAAGATGGATAGAAACTAAATGGTGTAGATGAACAATTAGTAATTCTTTTAACATTTTTTTGAAATAATGATGTTTTTAAATCAGAATCAATTAAATAATTGTCTATTTCACTTTTTGCAACTAATTGTAACAATGCGCCTTTTGACATTATATTACATTACATTATATTTTTTATATCATTTAAAATATTTAAAAAATATAATGTAATGTAATATATTAACATGTATGATATTATAATTTTTGGCGGAGGAATTGCAGGATTAACGGTAGCACACGAATTAATTAAAAAAAATTTAAAAATTTTAGTAGTAGAAAAAGATAATGATTTTGGTGGTATGGCGCGTAGTAATATTGAAAAAAATAATTTACCTTCAGAACATTCTTGGAGAGGATATGCACCATTTTATAATAATACATTTCAACTAATGAAAGAAATTCCTTATAATACAAAAACTGTTTATGATAATTTAACTATACCTATTGAGTTTTATTTATTACATGATAATATAAAAGAATACCGACCAAAATTATCATTTAATGATTATTTTATTTTATCAACTCTAGGTGCGAATTATTTATTATCAGATAAACGAAGAGAAAAATATTATACATATCAAATCGAACCTTTCTTAAAAAAAAACTTGTCACGAGATGGTTATGATATGATTATTAATTTTATAACTGGACCAGGTTATGGTATGAATAAAAATGAAGTTTCATTAGGACATTTATTTCATTTTATGAATATATCAATTGTTCATAATAATAATCATTTACATGATAATGATATTAAGAAATATAATCATACAACTGGATGGCATGTGACGAATGGTCCAACAAACGATGTGTGGATAAACCCATGGGTTAAATATTTATATAAACAAGGTGTCGATTTTGCAAATAACATGGAGTTAGTTGAGATAATTCATGAAAATAATAAAATCATATCAACAAAAGTTAAACAAGGTACTACAATAAAAATATTAAAAGCACGAGATTATGTAATTGCAATAAATCCATATAATTCAGTTGACATTTTTAAAAAAAGTAATATGGATAAACACTATAATACTTTTTCATTATTAACAAATACAACAAAAAGTAAACAAATTTCATTTAGAATTGGTATAAATAAAAATATAAATTATCCAATACAAAATATAGCATTTGTAATGAATGACAGTGAATTTAATATTACTTGGTATCCACAAGAAAAACATTGGACATATAAACTACCTATAAAATCTTTGTGGAGTGGTACTATAATTGATTTTGAAAAAAATGGACTTTTATTTAATAAAACAGCTGAACTATTAAATACGGATGAATTAAAACAAGAAATAATATTTCAAATATTAAGATCAAAAAGTTTTCAAAAAATAATATATGATAATAACAATTTTAATATAACTAAAGAAGATATAGATTATATTGAAATTTGGTATGAATGGGATTTTATTAATAATAAACAAGAACCTAAATATGAAAAATGGGTTAATAACTGCAACAATGAAAAATTTCGCCCCTCACAAGAAACAGAATTTGAAAATATGTTTTTATCGGGGTCTCACACTCAAACTACTATAGTTATATGGTCTATGGAAGGTGCAGTTGAAAGTGGGAAAATTACAGCAAATTTAATTTTAAATAAATATAATAAAAATGAAATAATATATTATAAACATTTAGATCCATTATTCATAAGATTTATGCATAAGATAGATAATATACTTTATAATTATAAATTGCCAAATATATTAAATGTTATACTATTTATTATTATTATGATTATAGTATTTTTTATATATAAAACAATAAAATAAGAATTATTTTTAATCATTAATTTGAAATACATGACCGCATTCTAAACAAGTAACAAATTGAGTTGCCGGTTCATCTCCACTTCTAACTTGTTTTTCAATAACATTACATTTGTGTTTTTTACATTTAATACATTCAAATGCATCAGTATATCCCGTATCCATTAACATCATATCTAATTCTCTTTTTTTTATTATATTTGCATACTTTTTTATATTTAATTCACTTGGTTTCATAAAAGCAATCATTTTTGGATCAATTGTATTATTTTTTATAGAAGTAATTATAAATTTTAAATTTTTTTTTATAATTGACATCATTTCATCTGCTTTACTATTATAGATTGATTCAAATAAAATTGTAATATTATTTGAATTTGTATATTCTATACTAAATTGATATATTGATTCTTCTATTATTTTTGCATTATCTGATCCAGTTAGTTTAGTTAAATTATTATATATTTTATTTCTTATTATTTTATTAATCATATTATATTATGCATTTATTTTATTTTAGCATCTAAAACTATATCCACATTCTAAACATGTAACAAATGTTGTAGCTGGTTCATCTGCACTCCTTGTTTGTTTTTGTGTAACAACGCAATTACTTTGGTTACATTTTTTACATGAATATACTGATGATCCTTTTTGTGCAAGTTTATTTGATTCATATTTTTTTTTTTCAAGAATATTTTCATATCTTTCAGGATATAATTCATGTGGTTTCATATTACATAAATCATCTGGTTTAATTATATTAGTATTTATCTGATTGATTATATAATCAGATTTAGATAAAATATCAATTATCTCATCTACTTTCATTTTATAAATATCATTTATTAAATGAGAAGCATCATTAATTTCTGCATATTGATTGCTGAATTCTTCAATCCCCTTTTGTATTTTAGTAGTAGTAGTTTTATCTACAATCTTGTTTATTTTTTTAAAAGAATCTTTTACAATTACATCGTTTATCATTTATTATATATATATATGTATATATTTATAATATATATTTCTTCAATTTTTATTCACATTGAAAAATATGATTTAATGAGTGTATCATATTTTCAGATAGTTTATTAATATAACCTGTTTTACTGCATATACTTTCATTAAACACTGGCTTCAATTCACTTGAATTTTTACAATTATATCTATTCTTCATATATGTAAAACGAGACATCGGTTCAACAATATTAATCGTATTATATGGATTATCAAATGGGATTGGTTTAATATTCATTTCATTGTAATATTCTTGGTTAAAATGTCGTGGATGGAAAATTCTATAATTAATCGGTAACGGTCCAAGACAATTTAACAATTCTTTTTTATTAGAATTTGTATTCAGTAAATTCTTCCAAAATGGAGTGTCTATGTTATATTGTATATAACTATCTATTTCTGTTTTATTTAACCAAGTACCAAATCCTCTCATACGATATTTATTAATTATTTCTATAGGATGTGTATTACTTGCAAAATATTTATAATCTATATTCATAAATGTCATATGTGCTGAAATACACGATGGTGTCATATATACATTACTACCATCATAATATGCTCTTACACATGGCATATGAAATTTTCCAACAGCTGTCATTAAATTTTTTCCTTTAATTGGAAAAATTTCGAATGGATGATCTAAATAAGGTGATGAAATATGTACCTTAATGTTAATACTGATTGAACAATTTTCTATATCAATAAATTCATCTTGTTCCTTAGTTTCAATTTTTTTCTCATCTTCTTGTTCAAAATCTTCAGCATATATATCTTGGTCTTCTTTCTTCTCTTCTTCATCCCCTTCTTTCTTCTCCTCTTCTTTCTTCTCCTCTTCTTCTTCTTCTTCTTCTATATCAATTATTTTACGGGATAATTTAATTACAACTGTTTTTATATCAAAATCAAAATATTCTGGATGAGTTTGTTTAAGTGATTCTTGTTCCATATCATTATATTGATCCATTACTTTTTGAATTTCAATCTTGTGTAATTTTAAAAGTAATGGTTTGAACAAGTTAATAATATGTAGATGGCACAAATTGTCTATAATCATTTCATATGGTAAATCATCTGAATCAATATTTTTTTTGATAAATTCATGTGAAACAAATAAATATATTTGCTTTTCAACACGACATGTAACGTGATTTTTATCCATATCAGTATGTATTTTAACTAGATTATTGGTAATTTGTTCATATATCGTTTTACCTGTACTTATAAATTCTAACATATCATCTGTTTCTACCATAATATCAATATCTGAATTGGGATAATATTCTGTAAAAAATCTATTATATTTATTATTAATGGATGTTGAATTATCAGCAAATAGTTGTAATAATGGATGATTATATTGTAGACAAGCAGTCATAATACTTCCAGTAATACCTAATTTCAATTTAGCAAAATCAATTCCTTCCAATAAGTTTGTATTCTCATCATTGCTAATAAATATATTCATGCGTTGTGTAAATTCTTCAATATTACAAATTCTATGGGTAATTGACCCATTCAATCCAACACCACCAATATTTAAACCAGGGTTCAAACTATATTTTCCAACTAAAATTGGCATATATGGATTCCTATGAGGGTTTTCATAATCAAAATGAAATACAGGTAATTCACTTGCAGTATTAATATCAAAAATAAACATATCAGATGTTGACATATTATATTTTGAAATACATTCTTCAAAATATAATCGTATCCAACCATAGCTATATAAATATTCTAATATATCCATAAATTTATTAATATAATTTTTCATTAGGCAATTAATAGATCTATTATTTATCATTAAATGACAATACTTTTTCGATACGAGTAATTGACAAAATAAGGAAAATCGAAGTGGTTCGATTGTAATTTCATTGAAAATATCATTTATATTGATAATACTATATGGACATGAAAAAACTTTATAGTATACTCTAAAACCTATTTTTTTTATTATACTTGATGGATCTATATATTTTCGTTGTTTAAATAATGAATTTAAATAATTTATCTGACTACCAATATGAGTCCCTTTATATAAAAAGTTTCTTTTATTAAAATTTTCGGATATATTGCATTTACAATTATGTGATTTCTTCCAATAATTAGCACAGTTTAATGTATTTATTAAATCCCAAATTTGTTGTATATTAGTTGATTTAGTTAAATCATCTTTAAAATATTTACATAATAAAACTGTATTATATAATTCTTCCATATTATCACATTCTGTAGTATTATTAATATATTTTAATACATTCGTAGAGGATATATTAAAATATGGAATTACAATAATCATTTCGGGTAATTCATAATTATTATAGTTAGCACTACTTATATCTGATGCTTTTATATAAATCATATTGGAGAAATGAGTTGGATTACGTAAAAGGTCAGGTGTAAATTGAGTTAAAATCATTTTTGATAATTGTTGTTTATAATATTCTATATCTATATATTCATTATTAAATTTTGAATAATCATCTATTTTGTTAAATGGAGCTAATATATATATTCGTGGAAAATGCTTTCCAACATTACTACTATTTATAGTCTCATCTCCAACTATTATACTATCCTTGTTGCACCATAATGGGTTAATCATGTTAATATATTATATAATATATTAACAAAATAACAAAAAATCAACTTTTTCAGATATAAAACTATGTCCACATAATTTTGTTCATATTATCTTCAATTGATATAATGTCTTTATTCACCAATGATGTAATTGCAATATCAAATAACTCTGTAGTTAGATCAAATATGATTATATTTGCATGACATTTAGTAAATAATACATCTCTATTAATATTGTTTGTTTTTTTTAGAATACTATTTATATTCGACATAATAATGTCATTTCTTTCATGTGCCAGTTCATCTGGTATAGATTTAAGCAGATTTATAGAATCATTATGATTGTTAAATATTTCAATCAGATTAATATATTGATTCATGTTACAGTTTAGAAAATATATATTATGATTCGATGTTAATACTTGACTAATTACAAATGTATATATAATATTTTTAATATATTCGTCATTGTATTGTGATAATATGTCTTTCATATTTTTTAACATTGTATCATAACAATAACTTTCGTTATTTAAAAACAATTCCAAACACATCATCATGGCAGGTGATAATATTATATTAGTTGGAATATCATTATTTATTGTAATATCGACTGTTCCTAAATGGGGGTATAATATCATATATTTTTTCGGATTGAATTTTTTAAAATATTGTAGAGTTTGATCTAAATAGCTAGTAAATATATTATTAATTTGTTGAATTTCCTTTACATTCCCTACCTCATAGTTAATACCCCATGTATCCAATGAAGTAATATATACTCGTCCTTCGTGAAAACACTTGTAATCAATAAAAATGTTTTTATTTGATGTAAATTCTTTGGACAAAATGAGATCAGATATAATTTTATTATATTGATGTAAATGTTTAGTAATAAAATATTTTTGTATAAATTCAAATTGTTTTAATTCAAATTGTAAATTAGAAACATTATATACAATACGTTTTATTAACAGTTGTGATAAATTTTTTAATACCTCATCAATATTTGGAAACATTGAACTAGCTATTAAATATAAAAATTCATTACAATAAAGATTTTCAACTATGTTATTTTTAATTATATTGGTATTTATTATATTGGTCAAAGTAGTCAATTGATTTTCATACAAACTTGGATTGATTTTTGTGCAAATAATAATCATATTAATATATTTTGGGATGTTATGATATGTTTTTTTAATTTCAACCATTTTAAGTATTTCAAACAAAGGTTCGTAATAATTCACAATTTGATCGAATGAATGTATTTGTTTTCCAAGAAATATTTCGGTTAGATCGGTATAATTATATAAATTTGCAAGTTCCACTTTATACACTTTGATAAAATTTTCGACAAATGTAAAATCATTTATTTTTATAATATTATTTATACTTATATTTATTAGTTTCAATATATTATAAAATGTAAGAGCATAATTATGGTTTTTTAGATAATAATATTTTTTAATATTTGTTTCGTAAAACTTATATAATTCCTTAAACCTATATACTTCTAACATATTGTTTGTAATATCACTGTTATTTTTAATATACTGTTCATCATATATTTCTAATAAAGCAGTTTCAACTGCGTTTTTATAATCTATTATACAAGATGGGTATATATCTTTAATACAAGAAATAAATTTATATAATATAGTATTTCTATAAATATTATTATGGTCATTAATATTTTTACATAAAGCATGTGATATAATTACATCATTGAGAATAATTTTTTCAAAACTGTCAATCACCTCTGTAATTATTACCGATGATCCTAATATGTTTTCAGAACAAGGTAATACATTGTGATTCTGACCAAAATGTATTAATAAATTATTTACTTTTATTAATAATTTATGAAAAATATTAATAAAATCAGTTAAACTAGATATATTAAATGTATTTCTTTTAGAATTACGTCGAAATACATTTATTCTATCTTTAAGATATTGTTTAAAATAGATCTGTATGGAGTTTAATATATCATTTTGTAATTGAATATTATCACATAAATTCATTTCATAAGACAAATGATTTAAAATATAAGGACTGCATGTCATAGTCCCTGCTATAATTAAATTTTCAAATATATTTTCTATTTCACCTTTTCCAAATTTTAAATCATTATTTAATGGATTTATTATCATATGTGTATCAGTTAATGGCATTAACATATAATAATTTAATAATAATAAAATAAATTATCAATTTTTCTAGATCCCATTCTCTCATTCAAATGATGGATATGGATTATATCTATATTGTTCTAAATTATATATTTTAACAGTGTACAGATTTGAATCTAATGGAATGTTTATTGTTGAATCGTCCATTATTTCTTGTTTACTATTTAATGGAAATTTAAAATCAAGACCACCTGCATCTTTCCCTCTAATATAATAGTCCCATTCATATGATCCAGGATATGTTCTTCTGCCAAATAACTGATAATTTTTATTTTTTTCAGAATTATATAATAAACCAACTAACATATATTCATCTGCGTCTCCTCTCGTACGAATATTTATTTGCATTGAATCTGGGTATTGTTGTTCTTCAACACGTTGTTCAGGCGGAGTTAATACATCGTGTACTACTTTATAGTCACGTTCTTTTATTTTTTTAGATTTAATATAATATCTTTCTCTTAATAGAATATCTTCTAACTCTTCTAATTTTGTTTTAATTTTAGGATCAACAATTGATGGTTTATAATTACCTCCATCAGCAGCGAATAATGACATATCCATGTGTTCTGGTTCTGGTATGATGGTTGTTTTATATATTATAAATACTAATATATAAATTAATATTATATTAATAATATTATGTATCATTATTAAAGTAAATTAGAAAGTATTTATAAATAAATTAAAATTATGTACTTTCGGAACTACACAATAATTTTATCATATTAAAACTTTCTATATTATTATCATAATTTAATTCACTAGTGTGTTTGAATTTATTCCAATAAATTGTTATTTTTTTCCCCATTACTTTAATAGTTCCTATATTATCTTCTTTATAAAATATATCATCTTCATTAATAATAATTTTGTATTCTTTGAACATATCTAATAATTTACTTAAAACTGGAAATAGTTTTTTATTATCTTTATATTTTTCTAAATATAAATTGTACAATGAGTGATTTATTTCAATTGATGTACTTGATGTATTTGCAATTTTATCTATAATATCTTTGATCAAGTGATCCATTTCATACATGTAATCTCTTAATTTATTATAAAATTTATTTAATTGTAAATTCATACTATGTTCCATATCTTCAAACCAAATACGTAATTGATAATTTTTAGTAACAATACTATTTAAATGATCTATATCATTTTGAATCATACTATAAATCCAATTAATATTTTTATCTAATAGTTTGTTATCAGTATGATGAATTAGTTTTCTAATTAATTGAATTGCCAAATCTAATCTATCAATATCACTTGATAAATTAGAAATATATACTATATAGTATTGTATCCCTTTTTCATGAAAAATTTCTATATCAAACTCTTTTTTGTCAATTATATTACTATTCCATGAAATAAATATACCCCATCTAATATTACAAGAAATCATATCAAATTTCATTTTATTTAATTCATCTTTATTTACTTTATTTGTATAGTTTTTACTTTCTAACATAATCATTGTATCATTTGTATCAAATTTAATCATTGCATCTCCGCTATGATTTTCTTGCGACATATCTGTATAGCTAATGTCGCCGTATCTTGATGTAATATGCGACTCTAATGCTAATTCAGCAATTGCTCCTTTTTTACTAGAACTAATACCAATTAATTTTTCCAAGGTTGATTCTAAAGTATTAATTTTACTAATAAGAGGTGTCGATATTATATTTGACGGAAACATTGTTTCATAACCTGTTGAAAATATTAATTCTAAAGTCTCCTGCAATTCTTTTTTTTTAAGTTTTTCTAAAAATGGATACAAAGATAAATCTAGTTTATAATTATGAATATTTGACATTTATATAAATAATTATACTCTTACTTATTTAAATTATATTATATCAATTTTTTAATATTTTGACTGTCTTTTATTATTTTTTTTCATCGTTATCTATTTAAATAATAATTAGTATTTATATTAAATGTCTTTAATAAAATGTAAAAAGTGTGGAGGTGGTCATTTAACATTAAAATGTGGGAAAGAATCAAAACCTATCAATATAATACAGCCATTCGAACCAACAGTATATTTAGATAAGAAAAAAATAGTAACGGTAGTATTATCAAATTTACCATCTGATATAACAGTTCATGAACTAGAACAATTAATGAATGAATGGGGTCATATAGGGCGTATAAATTTAAATAATTATGTAAATAAATCAGCATTTATTGATTTCTATTTTGAAAAAGAAGCTGACTATTTTATAAAAGCAGTTGATAGAACTCCATTTGATGATTTAATTTTAAGAGTTGACTATATGGATAAGAAAATATATAATTAATTTAATATTAAATAGTTTGCTAAATTATTTGTTTTAGTTAAAACACCGTATTTCATAGTGTTAATAATAGCCTGTTGTTTTTTCTGTTGCTTACACTTTTGTTGTTCGGTAGACGGAATAAATAATAAAATGATTATAACAATTATTAAAATATAAAATAACATTACTATAATATAGAATAAATTTATTATACATATAAATATATAATTTATATATATAATAAAAATAATAAATGTCAATAGAGTATTTTATATTGCCAATGCTAATGAATCATTTTAATGGTATTATTACCAATTTTAATACAGGTATATATTTATTAGACTGTATGATAATAATAATAATGGTTATTATTATATTTACAATTGATTTTACTGAAATAAAGCGCGATGTAACCAAGATATGGCGTAATTATATCAAGCATCAATCTGGTAATTCAATTATTATAACAACTGATGGAGATTTATTATCTTCCAAATTCAAATCAGTAATGTATTATATTTCTAAATTAAAGAATCCAAGTGTTTATTGTCTAAAAGAAAATACATATTATCAATGGAATGACAACATGGATAGTAAAATTGAGAAAAATTCAGAGTATATAATTGATCAATTAAAAACATTTAAATTAGATGATGACATTTATGGTATAATTAAATCAGATCGTCAAGAAAAAACAAAATACAATGATCATATTGAATATACTGATATGAATGTTTTACGTATTTATACTAGATATAAAACATTGGATGACTTGCAAAAATGGGTTAATTTGCGTATAATAGAATACAACAAATATATTAGATCAAAAACATCTGATACACAGCTATTAATAAACATTTTACAGAAAGAAGATAATTCAAAATCACGCGGTCAAAAAGATAATACATTAGTAGTACATGGAGATCATTGGGAATCAACTATTACATTTGAAAATAGCTATTTTCAAAATAATGAATCTATTATCAAAAAAATAGATTTTTTTCTTAATAATAAACAATGGTATATTGATCATGGAATTCCTTATAATTTAGGTATATTATTACATGGAGAACCTGGGTGTGGGAAAACACGATTTATTAAACAATTAATGAATCACACTAAACGTCATGCAATTGATATTAACTTGAATGATAATTTTGATTTTAATGAACTTAAAAAAATAATATACCATGATACTATTGGAGAATATATAATTCCTCCACATCAGCGAATTATTATTTTTGAAGACATTGATTCGATGGGAGATATAGTCAAATCAAGAGATTATAAAGATAAAAAAGAGAATAAAGAACAAAATAAAAAAACAGATTTATCTGATTCAGTCGAATCACCCAATTCAGTTAATTTTCTACAGAATTTATTAGTTCCAAAAAAAGAGAAAATAAATAATAATTTATCTTTTTTATTAAATATACTAGATGGATTAAATGAATGTTCTGGTCGTATAGTAATAATGACAACAAATAAAATTGATTTTTTAGACAAAGCACTTATACGACCAGGAAGAATAGATATAACAATTGAATTTAAAAAATGTACAATATTTGATATTTATATGATGATTAAATTATTTTGGAAAGATAGTATAGATAGTATAGATAATATTACTGAAGAAATGATAAAACCTGAATTGAAT
>Ga0315331_10000430_pt1 | contig 28891 bp, 27 predicted proteins | sample M160m34915metaG_FD_203456 | JGI IMG/M metagenome (GOLD analysis project Ga0315331, IMG submission 203456) | Ammonia-oxidizing marine archaeal communities from Monterey Bay, California, United States - M1 60m 34915 | ecosystem: Environmental > Aquatic > Marine > Intertidal zone | place: USA...
TTGTATTTTTAGGTACTGCAGTTGTTGCGTTGACGATCCCTGGCTTTGCTTCTGCTCAGGACACTTCTGGGTGCTATTCAGCTTTTATGAAAAACGACTACCCAAATGTATTCCGTGAGTGTCAGGACCCGGCAAAACAAGAGGATACCTATTCACAAGTCAATCTAGGTTTTTTGTATCAGTACGGTGAAGGGGTAGAGCAGTCATATTCTGAAGCTCTGAAGTGGTATCGCAAGGCTGCTGACCAAGGAAATGCTAAAGCACAATTTAACCTTGGTGTGATGTATGCCAAAGGCCGAGGGCTACCAGAGAACTATGTTGAAGCACACCGCTGGACGAGCCACGCTGCTGATTTTGGTCACCAACAGGCAAGAAAGAACCTCAAAATCATCAAAGGCTGGATGACACCTGGGCAGATAGCAGAGGTTCAGCAGCTAGCCACAGGAGGAACGGTAGGCACTCAGGCATCAGGTTGGAGTACTATCAGTCGTTCTAATGTTAGATGTCCTGAACCTGTGTCAGCCAGTGCCTATGGCAGTCCCTTCTGAGAACCTAGCATTAGTTTCTAAATGAGGTTGGTTATGGCTCGAATCACTGCTTTTCTAGCTGCTGATACTATTCATGAGGCTGGGGATGAAGCTAAAATTAAGGCATTGCTAGCCTCGCGCCCTCGGCGGTTTTAGCAGGCAGCGAAAAGCCGTCGGCTGCCTGCTAAAACCAAAATTCATCCGTCAGATTTTCATAAATACGCTGATTTAAGGCAATCCCGTTCGAGAGAGTTTGAGAGCTGTCCCATTAATCATCGTCTTTGAGATGCGTTCATCAAAATTACAGGAAGTAGGCCGACAACCACGATCCCAAGCGCCGCCATAGCCGCTTCTTCAAGAAGTTCATCTTTTGCAAATTGGTACACATACGTAGACAGGGTATTAAAATTAAATGGCCGTAAAAGGAGCGAGATGGGCAGCTCTTTCATCACGTCAACAAACACCAAGAGACCAGCCGCTAACATGGATTTCCGAAGTAACCTTGGTCCGAGAGTCAGCATCGAATTCGAGAAGCCTCGCCCTAAAACGAAGCTGGCATTCATTATGTTACGAGGCAGCCTATGAGTTCCAGCGATTAGGGCGCCATAACCAATTGCTTGAAACCGCGTCACATAAGCAAAAATAAGCAAGCTCGTGCTCCCAATTAAGAAGCCCTCTAACTCAGGCCCCAAAATTGTTCCTAACGCTGTCGCAAATAAATTGTCTAGAAATCCGGAAAAAGACACAACCCCAATGGCCAAAATCACTCCTGGAAACGCGTATCCCGCAGCAGAAATTGCAGTTAAGATTTGAAGGATTGGATGATGCCTATAGGTGACAGTCAAAACCATTATAGATGCGACCAAAACCACACAAACTGCTGCCGCTGCTGACACTAGAACTGAATTAACAGCGCTACTCCAAATAGCTTGAAAATCAGATACAGAAAAGCCCTGCAGGACAAAATAAACCAGTACAACAACCGGGATTGCAAATCCCAGTATTATCGGGACTAAGCATACAATGTTGCAGGTTATACTCAACCCAAAGCCACATTTTCGAGCAGGGATCTCAACACTTCTCTGGGTTGTATCCACAAACCGTTGTCGTGACCGCGCAGTTTTTTCAATGTAAAGCAAACCCAATATAAATATAAAGGCAATTCCAGCTATCTGTGCGGCCGCGGCTAGGTTATTCATTCCTAACCACACATTAAAAATGCCTAGGGTAAGTGTTTCTATTGCAAAGTATTCCACAGTGCCAAAGTCAGATATAACCTCCATTAACACCAAGGCTAAACCCGCAACAATTGCTGGCCTAGCTAACGCCAAGTCTCCAGACAACATAAAATTCCTGTTATGTATTTTAGCAACCTCGAAGAACGATACCGGAGTCGATCGAAATGCTGTGCGTGCCATTAGATAAATGTAAGGAAATAGGACCGAAGACATCACTAGCACAGCCCCACCTAAAGAGCGTATCTCTGGAAACCAATAATCTCCAGCCGACACCCACCCAAAACTGCCTCTTAAAAATCCTTGTACCGGGCCCGCATACTCTAATAGATCTGTATAGGTATAAGCAATTATGTACGCTGGTATTGTCGCCGGTAACAAAAGCATCCATTCAACAATACGGCGTCCCTTGAAATCACAACGTGCGACAATCCAGGCCGTAGTCAAGCCAAACACGAGGCTCACCGCGGCAACACCCACCATTAGTGCCAGCGTATTTCCTATATAGCGAGGGAAAACTGTTTGAAGCAAATGTGGCCAAAGGCCTTCGCTATCACCCGTTGCTGTCACCAGTAATGCCCCAAAGGGGCCAATTAAAGCGAGCCCCAAAAGTACAGTACCGATTGACCAGGCGTTTAAACTATTTCCTAAGCCTAACTTTTTTTTTTGAATAAAAGCAAAATCTACCATCCAACCCTATCGATAATCCGCTGAGCTGCTGGTGTCAACGTTGCAATTTCGCTTATAGACCGCTGATCTTCCCTAAATGCCCCCCAAGATTTTACTTCATCACTAGGTTCAACAGCCTTGTTCACGGGAAACTCGAAATTAATCTCCCCGTACAACTCTTGAGCGGTAGCTTCGCTCAAAAATTCTAAAAGTTTAATCGCCTCTACCTTATTTTTCGAATGGACCGCCACGCCGCCGCCAGAGATATTGATGTGGTTGCCTCTCCCGCCCTGATTAGTGAACTTAATTTTAATGGCCTCGGCCCATCTTCGCTGAGCTGGCACGGCTGAGCGCTTAAGCTTACCATAGTAGTAACTATTTATAATAGCTATGTCGCAAACGCCCTCATAAATCGCTTTAACCTGAGCTCGATCATTTCCTTGAGGGCGTCTAGCAAGATTACCAACAAGCGCCTTTGCCCACTTTTCTGCTTTTATTTCTCCATGTTCAGCTATTATTGATGCCAAGAGAGCTCTATTGTAAACATGACTACCTGGCCTACTACAAATCCTACCTCTCCATTTTGGGTCCGCCAAATCTTCAATATCCTGAATTTCAGATAGTTCTACACGTTTCCGTGACATAGCGATGATTCGTGCACGTTTTGAAAGGCCGAACCAAGTATTATTGGCGTCGCGCAAGTGTTCCGGAACATTTTGCTCTAAAGTAGGAGACAAGACCTCAGCGAACAGTTTTTTATCAGCGTACGCATACAATCGACCAATATCTACTGTTAGTACTACGTCCGCTGGACTCCGACTACCCTCTGCAAGCAACCTTTGCACTAGGCCTTTAGAAGCAAACACTACATTTACTTTTGTTCCTGACTTTTCTTCATATGCCTTAAGAAAGGGATTGATTAGGAATGGCTGACGATGTGAATAGACATTAATTTCTGCGGCACAAAGCCCTGATCCTAACGGGAGAGCAAGCCATAACGCTGCAATCAGTGCAGCGACCTTGGGGTGTGAAAACTTCCTAAAACGCATGCTTACTCCGTTTCTTGCAGGTCAAGTGAATCGTATTCTTCCACCGCGTCAGGGCTCTAACTAGGGGAAGAAACGGCGAAAAATAAAGACTTTTGAGACTGTGCAGTCCAATTTTCTGGCTTTTATCCAGTCCAAACTCTAATTGATTTTCCTTGGGAGCCATGCACAAAGTTCCTGCGGCCCAGTCCCAAATAGCAAGAGCTGCTCCAAAATTTTTATTATGATGCCGCGGATCGATAGAATGATGGACCTGGTGCTGGCCCGGACAAATAACCAACCGCTCTAACAGACGGCCGTACCGAATTTGTACGTGTGAATGTCGCAAATTTGCTCCTGTCGCATTAAATATGAAAAGAAAGACATTGACCCCATATATCGTTACCAATTCAATTGAAGACCCGAATAAAAAAACGAAAAGAGCGATAGAAGATGCTTGAACTACAATAGATCGAAGTGAAAATATTAGTGCTTCGACTGGGTGGGCCCTATAAACAGTAAAAGGAGTCATAGTTTCAGCGCTGTGATGAGTTTTGTGAAAAACCCAAAGAAAAGACCAACGATGTAAGGCAAGATGTGTCGCAAAACGCGAGAAATCGTCTACCAAAAACAAAAAGACGGTATAAACAGTGGCCACTAACACTGGGGAAACTGTAGCGATCACAGCAGCACCCGCAGGGAATTCGTTGTGTAGGAAAAAAAATACAGATGTCGAAATCGTAACTTTTGAAATTAGCAACGGCGCGGTAAGAATTAACAATGTATGGTTTGCTAAAAAAAGTTTGTAGTCACCACGTGCAGAATCAGATAACCAGAGTTTTTTTCCAAATAAGCGATACCGCAGTTCTTTAATGGTTTCTCGTATTGTCAGCTTCTTAGCCCACGTACTCCATATGCCGGCAATGAATATTGCTGAAAGAAGATAGTATAAAGAAACACGTTTTTTAGGATCAGTAAAGTTTTCCATCAGGGGAAGTAAAAATTCGTTACATATCCAATTAGTTATATACAATTATAAGCTCCGTGGCTGAACGTTGTATATTATATAAAAAGGGTGGGGGTTAATGGCGGAAGATTTACTTATAGAGTATGATCGACCGCCATTAATACGCCAGACGATTAGTCGTTTTCTGCCGACGACCCTGTGCCCAGTTTCTTAAGCATCTCGCCCATACCTGACAACTGATCATTTTGTCGGGCTTTTACATCGAATTTTTCAGCAATGAGCTTCTGCACCTTGAGCATGTGGACCATGTACTCACTGATTCCAGAGGACTGGCTTTTAACGTAATTACCTTTTGAATCAAGATCAGTTACTTGGCTTGAATTTGGCATAACGGGGCCAAAACCGATTAGTCGATTTAAGCGCGTTGCGGTTTCACCTAAATTGACACGGCCTGTCTGCAAAGCCAGTGAAAATCCTTTGAGCTCACCCCAATGCTTAATGTACTTTTTGACCGCGTCGGCGTTACTCGGGTCAGCCTTTACTGCCTTTAGGTCTTTAAAGACCGAGCCCGCATATTTGAATGCCGCTTCTGCCAGTGTCTTTTCCCAGTTTGTCTCGATCACACGGGCATAGCCCATCAGCTTGGAGCGTTGTGCATCCGTTAAAGGGTTCCCACCGGCAGACGTTATCAGTTTCCGCCCATCAAGGAACGCTTTAGTAATGGTTGCAGCATACGCAGTCTTATTTGATTTATCAGCACCCGCTGCGTAATACGCTGGGCCAAATACCATCTCGTCATATAGATCGACTTTTCCATCGGCATCAAAATCGGCGTTAATTGCGCCTTCGGGCTTTCGTTTAGCGATTGCATACAGTTGCGTCGGTGTTAAGTTTAAGCCATGCGCCGGCATGCCAAAGTAGCCGAAAGCTTCGTCCCAACTGTGCTCCTTACCGGTATAGTGTTTACCTTTTTTGTAAGGCTTATCATTCGGTTTTTTATTTGCAGTCATTTTTTCGTCAAGGTAGTTGTCAACCGCTTGATGATAAAAAACTGCCCCTAGGATAAATTTTGATATCAACTGCGGATAATTGTACCCGTTAGCCATATCGACGCCACTATTTGCACTGGATGCCTTACCGATCCAGAAATTGACAAGCTCGGGCCCGGTCATGCTATTTGGCATTCCGGCCACCGCGCCTTTGTAAGTCTTGCCGGACAGGTTTGGATTGCTGATTTCCCCAACAGTAGTCTGTTTAACTACGAAAGAACCCTTACTTACTGGGGCGATGATTAGGCGATCCTTACCCTTTCCCGAAAAATATAATTTCATCTCGGCTTCAAGGGATGCGTTCGCCGCGCCGTTACCTTCTCCGGCAAGCCTCTTAAGTGAGTCATGCAGTACGTGCCGAGCCTTTTGGCCCGTATACGAAACACTGTTGTTTTCCGTACCCAACCAACTTTTTAACGTAACGGGGAAATTACCATAAACAGTATCTTCGGCTTGTGCAGGAAGTGATAGAGCGGGCAGCATTGCTGCTACGACGCCTGCCAACGCGAGTTTCTTCATCATAGGGTCCTTTTATTCGATTAAATCCAGAAGCATGTCATTTTGCTTGAACAGTCTGTTTTCTGCACAGAAATGACATTAGTGGCGTGATGTTAATTCCCACTGGCTGAGTTGTCAATGCGAATGATTATCATTGTCATCAATATTGATAATCATTGTCACCGGTATTGATAATCATTCGCATAAATTGCTGTTGATAGCTGCTTGGCGGTTAATTGCCAGCACACGATTGACTTTATACAAGCGAGTAAAGTCTCCCTTGCTTCAGTCACCGCAAGTCATTATAGGAACTGAGAATGAGTATGGTTCGCATGAAATACTTCTGCGTTCGCTAGATGTGTGGTTTTTAGGGCAGAAGGGGGCGCTTGAAGGACTTAAATGTTGGAGTTGGTCAACGTTTCATTGAATTATGGCGCTAGCGCCATCGTTCAGGATGTTTCTTTTCATGTTGAAGACGGTGAGGTTGTATGTTTGTTAGGGCCGTCTGGGTGCGGAAAGACATCTCTGCTGAGGTTGATAGCAGGATTGGAACCCCCCAATAGCGGCATAATTTCGATTGACGAAAAAATTGCTTCTTCAAAAAAGTTCCTAATGCCACCACACAAGCGTAATGTTGGACTTTTGTTTCAAGATTTTGCTCTTTTCCCTCACCTAACGGTAGCGCAAAATATAAGTTATGGTCTCAAGTCGCTGACACGGCTAGATGCCCGGAAGCGGACCGCTGATCTGCTGCAGCAGATTCAACTGAGCTCACACTCAGACAAGTACCCACACATGTTATCCGGTGGCGAGCAACAGCGTGTGGCGCTAGCGCGAGCGCGGGCGCCACACCCTAAAATCCTTCTGTTAGATGAACCATTTTCAGCCCTTGATAGCTCTCTGCGCGAGCAATTGAGAGACGAAACGATGCAGATTATCCGGGACCATGGCATCACAGCAATTTTTGTAACCCATGACCCAGAAGAAGCACTGACAACAGCTGACCGTATTGTGCTTATGAACCGTGGTGCAGTGGTTCAATCGGGCAAGCCAAATGATTTGTTTCAAAAGCCTGCTAACGCTTTCTGTGCGAGCTACTTTGGCAAAATTAATTATATTGATGGAGTAGTCGAGGGTGGAGCAATAAGGACAGATATCGGTTGTTTAGATAATACGACATTTTCTGATGGATCTGCGGTGCATGTGTTGCTCAGGCCGGAAGCGTTGCAGATTGCTCCAGATAAAGATATACATCAATCATCGAGAGAATTACGCGTTTGCAATGTTCGTTATGCAGGACATTCGTGTTTGATACGTTTTGGTGTCGGAGTAGACCCAGACTTTAATAGCCATATCGAAGTTCGTCATGTAGGGTCTTTAAATATTAAACCTGGTGATAAATTGCGTATTAAAATGGATCCAACCCAGGCATTTATATTCAAAAAATAAGCTCAAAATACTTAGCTTGTAAAAGCTGCTGCTTCTGGTCTTCCAAAGGCAAGAAAGAATCTTGGGATAATTAAAGGTTGGGTGACGTCTGGGCAGATAGCGGAAGAATCGAAACTAGCCCCAGGCGGAAACATAGCAGCCCAAGCAACCGGTTCGAGTGCTATCAGCCGGTCTAATGTTAAGAAACTTCAGAAAGCTCTGAACAAATCGGGATTCAGCGTAGGGCCTGCAGCGCTTAACCTGTCAATGCCAGATCGAGTGAGGCGACTTGTTTGCTTTGCCAATTCCCTTCCCGCTTATATCCTTCCTCGCGTGGTTGCAGCGTCCCCCAAAAGCCAATCTTGATTTTGGTCAAGCTCATAGTTCAGGAACGCTTTGAATGTCATCCAAGGCCCTGGGTGGACGGGGGGCGTCACGTCATTGCCTTGTATAGACGGCGGCACCCGACCCTCACCCTGGCCCCTAGGGTCCTCCCTGGCCGGTACACATACGGGTAACGCGCGACCGCGTAAGTTTGCTAGCGACAGAAATTTTATTAGCGTTTCGTTTTGGTTTTTAGGAGAAAAATTTTGCAAGAGGCAACTTACCCAGTTGAAAAAATCGTGCGGTTGCTTGATTTAACAACCTGGCGGGTCCAGCAGTTGTCCAAAGAAGGCGTCATCCCAAGGGCCGAGCAGGGTCGCTACGAAATTTCTGCTTCTGTTCGTGGGTATATTGCTTACTTGAAAGAACGGTCAATCAATCCCGACGTCGTTAGTTTTGATGAAGTCCGAACGCGCAAGACAGCCGCCAAAGCCGAAATGGCCGAGATTAATTTGAAGGAAAAAAGCGTCTATTGATCCCGACCGAAGAAGTCGCGCGATCCTGGGCCGAGATTATTGGTGTGTGTCGATCCAAGCTATTGTCGATGCCGACCAAAATTGCGCCGGTGGTGGCGGTTGAGGATACGCCTGCTATATGTAAGCAGATAATTGAGGAGCAGATTGGAGAGGCGCTGGATGAATTATCAAAGTAGGTCGGAAGTTACGAACCCGATGTCGGTGCTGACGGATTACCTTGGGCGAACTGTTGAAGCAGCGAATCGGATTTCTCATCTAAGAACGCTGCGGTCCGACGCTCAGCCGCTCAAGTCAGATTGTTCTGACAATGTCCTTCCTGTCGCTACAAGGCGGGCAAGCGTTGGCAGATGGCAAGGAGCCGGATGCGCGTAACAACACCAAGGCGTTTTGCAATCGGCCAGGAAGTTGGCATTCTGCGCCTGAGAAGTCGCCAGAGGTCGTGAGGATGGAACGTTTCCAAAATCCGTTGGGCCGCGTTCTTAACAAAGCGGCAGCTGCCGCGGAGTAAGTTTTCGCCCTCACCAAGTATCGATGTACGGATACTTTTTGCCTTCTCGTGGAGGCGTAGGTGGGAGCCTGCGTAGAGAGTTAGCAACCCAGCGCCTTGTCTCCGCCGGGTCGATAACATCGTCAATGCCGCCGCCAGAGCCGGCGTTCACAGCGCGCGCTGTCTCATAGGCGGCGTCCACACGGCGGGAAAATTCGGTGACGCGCTCTTCCGGATCGTCGATTTTGGCCAGTACCGGCCGGAAGCCTAGTTTTACGGCACCTTCAATGTTCATGCCGGCGAACTCCGCCGTCGGCCACGCTACCGTCATGAAGCCAACGAGCGCGGAGCCGCCGCACATGGCTTGCGCGCCTAGGCCATAGGACTTGCGCACTACAACAGTAAACAGCGGCGTGGTCAGGTTTGCGCCTGCGTTGAATAGCCTTGTGCAGTGGCGCACTAAGGCAGTTTTCTCATGCTCAGGTCCGACCATGATGCCGGGACAATCGATCAGACTGAGCACAGGAATATCGAAAGCATCGCAAAGCTGCAGGAAGCGGGCGCCTTTGTCGGCACCGTCGCTATCAACCGCACCTGCCAGATGATGCGGATTATTCGCGAGCACGCCCATGGGCTTACCTTCCACTCGGATAAAGGCAGTGATGACGCCAATCCCGAACTTTTCGCGGATTTCCAGCACAGAGTCTTTGTCTGCTAAGCCGTTGATCACGTCTCGCATATCGTAGAGGCGAACCCGGTTTTCGGGCACTACATGGCGCAAAGCGCGTTGATCGACGGATTCTTCCCAATCATCAATTGAGCCCTGGAAGTAAGAGAGGTATTTCTTGGCGACATCCACCGCCTCTTTCTCGTCCTGGACTAAGATATCGACGACGCCATTCGGCACCTGGAACGACATTGGGCCGACTTCCTCTGGCGTGTAGATGCCAAGGCCCCCGCCTTCGATCATTGCCGGCCCACCCATGGCGATAGTCGAACTTTTGGTCGCGATGATCACATCACAACAGGCGAGTAGAGCCGTATTGCCGGCAAAGCAGCGTCCGTTGTTGATACCGACCATAGGAACAAGTCCGGAGAGCTTTGAAAATTGGGTGAACGTCGGTGTATCAAAAGCGACGCGAGGGCCTTCATCATCCTCGCCAGGCCGGCCGCCACCGCCCTCGGAAAACATGATCATAGGCAGCTTAAAGCGCTCCGCCAGATGGAACATACGGTCTTGCTTATAGTGATTGCGCCGTCCCTGGGTCCCAGCCAGAACGGTATAGTCGTAATGAACGATGGCGACACGGGATTTGTCATCCGTGAAGTGGTGGCTGTTCACACTGGCCGTGCCGGCCACAACCCCATCGCCTGGATATTTGTCGCGCAATGTCGGCAAGTCGTAGCGCTGATGCTGCTTAGTTACGACCAGCGGCCAGTATTCTTCGAATGAGCCTTCGTCGACCAACTGAGCGATATTCTCGTGTGGCATCCGGTAGCCAAGATTATGCCGCTTGGTAACCGGGCCTGGTCGATTTTTATCACGGGTAAAAGCCCGTCGGTCATAGAGTTCTTGCAAGTCGCCACGGATATGATCGAGATCAATGACGGCTTTACTGCTATCAAACACGCCCTTAAGGTCAGTCTCTTCGAGAAAGACGACAGGGTAGCCTTCACGCACGATATCACCCTGCGTCATGGTCACTTCGCGGACGATGCCGGATCGATCCGCCTTTATTTCATGCTCCAGTTTCATCGCCTCGACCACAGCGATTGGCTGGCCTTCTAGCACCTGATCACCGACCGCTACACCGATGGAGACGATGGTGCCTTGTATCGGCGCGGGCAGGCCTACTGAGCCATCAGGGCCGGCTAGAACCCCCTGTGCTTCATCCTCCGCGCTGACGAACTGCTCCGCTTTTATGGCCTTGTCGTGGGCAAAAAGGGCGAGCGGGTCACGATTATTAACACGGGCACCGGCATAACCATCTGCCATCGGTTTAGCGGGCTGCGCCTGATTTCCAAAAGAGGCTGGCACAGCCGCGTCCACATACCTTTGGCGCGCGTCAGCAGGCACCGCCGCTAACGTCGCAATCTCGTTATCAACCCACCTGGTATGTACCTGGCCAGACGCGAAATCGCGATGCACCAAGACGTTCTGGAGGAAGGGAATATTGGTATTCACGCCCTCCAGCCGGAATTCGCTTAACGCGCGGGCCGTGCGAGTGATTGCATCCTCAAACCGACGCGACGGGGAGTTACAAATAACCTTCGCTAACAAAGAGTCGAAAGCGGTGCTGGTCTTGTAGCCCGCGTAGCCAAAACCATCGACGCGAACACCAGGGCCACTCGGCGCCTCATAGACCGAGAGCGTGCCGCCTCCGGGGCGAACCGACCCATCCGGCTTCAAGGTTTCCATGTTCACACGGCACTGGATCGCATAGCCGCGCGGTTCGACAATGTGTTCATCATCCAGACCAAGGCCGGTCAAGCTCTCGCCGCTCGCCATCCGGATTTGAGACTGCACCAGATCGACGCCAGTGACCTGCTCTGTCACTGTGTGCTCAACCTGAAGGCGCGCGTTGGCTTCAATAAAGACGAACGGTGGCGCATCGACGCGACCGGTCGCGTCGACAAGGAATTCGAACGTGCCGAGGCTGGAGTACCCGACTGACGCTGCAAATCGCATAGCCGCGTCAATGATCTGCCGGCGCAGGTCGTCGTCGAGGTTCGGTGCCGGCGCGATCTCGACGACTTTCTGATAACGGCGCTGAACGGAGCATTCGCGCTCGCCTAAATGGGCGATGCTGCCGGAAAGGTCGCCCAAAATCTGGACTTCGATATGCCGCGCCCTGGGTAGAAATTCCTCCACATAAACATCTTCTATACCGAATGAGGCTTTAGCCTCCGACTGGCAGCTCGCGAACAGAGGCTCGATGTCATCGGCTGAGAACACGGCACGCGTGCCCCGACCGCCGCCGCCGGCCACAGCCTTGATGATCATGGCACCGTCGTTGCCCAAGCCGGCGAAGAAAGCCTTGGCTTCATCAAGGCTCACGGCGCGGTCAATGCCCCGGGAGATAGGCACATCAGCATTCAACGCCGCGGCGCGCGCCTGGCCTTTATCGCCGAACAAAGCGAGGTGCTCGGGCTTTGGCCCGACAAAGACTAGGCCAGCGTCTTGGCAAGCTTGGGCGAAGTCCGCCCGTTCCGCCAAAAACCCGTAGCCTGGATGCACTGCATCGCAGCCGGCGGCATTGGCCGCCGCTATCACGTTTTCAATATTAAGATAAGCGCCGGCACCGAGCCCTTCGAGCTGCACAGCCTGATCGGCAACGCTGGTATGCAGGCTGGCGGCGTCATCTTCCGAATAAACAGCGACAGTCCGCAACCCCAGATCACTGGCGGCTCGGGCGATTCGGATCGATATCTCGCCACGATTGGCGATGAGCAAAGCAGCGATGGGCATGGGCATCCTCTAAATAATGGCGCGGGGTGATCTCTGCGTTAACGTTTGAAATTTAAATATGATTTGGCAGAGATTGGTCAGCCCCCATTGAGTGGTCCGGGTGTAATGTTAGTGCATGGACGGTCTCTGCTCTAGGGGCACGACCACTTAAAGGCTGTGATGGCGCTCGCGGTTATAGTGCTGTCACCATTGTTCGATGATGATTTTTGCCTCCTTGAGTGTGTCGAAGATTTCGCCGTTGAGCAGTTCATCCCTGAAGCGGGCTTTGAAGCTCTCGCAGTAATCGTTCTCCCAAGGTCAGCCCAGAGCATCCCGTTTTGTCTGACTCCCACTGAAGCCCCAGCGAAGCCCCAAAAAAGACAATGGCCCGCAAGAGCGAGCCATAAAAGTCCGTAACCTATTGAAATCCCTAGTAGGCGCACACGGACTCGAACCGTGGACCCGCTGATTTGACTCGGATACCATCGAACAGCAGCCGCAAGTTGGCTTGATTTTGAAAACTCAATGACACCAGAATCTTCAGAAAGATTTAACTTTGAAAATTGCCATTTTGCTGTCTAAAGGTGTTAACCATTCAAACTTAGTGAGTTGTTGTACAAAATATTTTGGATTATTTTTTAGTACAACTGTTGTATTATTTGTCGCTTCAGGTTTTTGTTTTTTATATATTTTTCCGTTCCCTACGAAAGTTGGATTATCACTAAAACTTATAAAGCCTTGATTCCAACCTTGAGTAAGATTTATTTTATCTTCATCAGGTTTCTTCTGCCAATCACCAATACTTACATCACCATTATCATCTAAAATTAAGACAGCACCTTTTCCGGGAACAAAACCGTCCAAAATATCAGTCTTTGCCCAGATTCGTTTTGAACCCATGTTCCATAAAGGCGCTCTTCTGCAATCGCATTAATGGGAACAATGCTAAGCATGCAGAAGAGGATGGTTTTACCTACTAATTTCAAAATTTCTTGGATTCCTTTTAACAATCCAATAGTATGGGTATGGTATGAAAGTGGGGGCGGTTAGGTAGTCAGAAAGAAATGTTGCTATAGATAGATCGCAATTACGAGTCTTTCTTCCTACTTCCCATAGCCATATTACTTAAAGGCTTGCCACACTTGCGACCTGGAAAGACCCAACCACTTTCGTCCCTTAATATATTAGCGACGCGATCCGGTGAAAATAAGAGCTTTAGGCGGAATCTGAACGCGTAGAGCTCTGCCATACGCGTAATGTATGCCTATCTTTTGTGATTAATCGTTACACTGTACGAGTAAAGTATACCTTCGTCTGGGTGACAGTGTCTTCAAAACTAAGGCGTAGCGCCGGAGTGAAATAATGGTCCCATGCCCTGCCGTGCTGGCACTCACCATCGGCCTAACATGCACCGCACCTGTTGAACGTATTGTCGATGGCGACACGGCATGGATGCGTTTTGCCGATCAATCCCGCAAGGTCCGCATTATCGGCATAGACACGCCGGAGCGTGGAGAACCAGGCTTCAAGGCTGCGACAGATGCAGCCAGGGCGCGTTGGAAAGACCATACGGCCCGTTTGACGATTGGCGGGGCTAAGGGGCGGCGTAAGGGCAAATGCTACGGCAGCGCCGTACTAGACCGCTATGGCCGCGTATTGGCCGCGGTCGATGGATGGCCAGAGACTGTGGGGGTGTGGGATAAGGGGCCATGGTGCGAATAGGCTCAGCCGGGAGCCAGTCACAACGGTGCCCCCCGAAACTATGCGCGTCGTCACCGCTCCAGAACTAGAAGTGATGAGGCACGGCAACCTTCATTGCCGGCGCATGACCCTGTCCCCCTTACGAAAACGGGCCGGTCAAGCAAAGACGCACTGTGCGCACTCTTGATTTAGTATGGCCGAGGAAAGGTTCAGAATCAGGGCCAACTGTTACCTACAGCGTTACCTAAGCTAGCCAAAGCGAATCGAAAATATCACCTACCCATTGAAATCCTTGGTGGGCGCACACGGACTCGAACCGTGGACCCGCTGATTAAGAGTCAGCTGCTCTACCGACTGAGCTATGCGCCCTCGAAGGGAGGGCGTGAAGTAGCAAAGGTGGCGAGGGGCGTCAAGAGTTCTGGTGGGGGGGCTGCGTGCGGCCTCTCACCGAGCTATCCGGTGCTGCCCGTGATGACTTGGGTCTGGTCTTCTGGCACGTAGAAATAGTCGCCGGGGCGGAAGTCGTGACCGAGGTCGCCGATGAGGCGGCGTTGGCGGGGGGTCATTTGGTCCAGCAGGTGGGTTGGCACGGCACCAAAATCATAGGCACGCACAAATAGCTGGCAATAATTGTAAAGCAGGGTCTTCCGCGCTTTGCCGGAATGGTTCGGTGCGGGGCCATGCCAGAGAGCGTGAGGGAAGAGGAAGCAATCGCCCGCTTTTCCCTTCAATTGCACACAACCGGGGCTGTGGGGATTGAGCGGCGGGTCCCGCTTAAACGGCAGCGGACGAAAGTGAGAGCCTGGATATACGGTGAATGCGCCAGCGTCATCCTCCGTCACGTCAGACAGGAGATAGAGCGCCTTCATCGCGATGGGGCGACTTGTTTCAGTCACGCGGATTTCGCGGAGGCCCTCCCCGCCATCCGTGTGGGTATAGCCAGGGAATTCCTGGGTGGATGCACGAACAATCGCCTGGCTCATACTAAATAGTATGTTCGGGCCCATAATGTCCACGACCAGGTCAAATACCTCTGGCCGGTCCATCAGATTGATGAAATCTGCGCCGTAGGACATCAGGTCGCGACGATCCATGAAAGCTTCAGGGTCCTGGTCCGCACATTTCTCGACCCAGCCATAGTGACCACGCGGCAGCATGCCCGACAGTGGCTCCCAGCCCGGCTGTTTGCGCACCCCATCCACTTGGTCAGAAAGCGACTGCACTTCACCCGCATCAAGCACGGCAGATAAGTGCAAATACCCGTCCGTTGCCCAAATCTCGTACTGCTCATCGGTCAGTGTGCGCATGTTCATGGACCAAATCCTTCCGCTGTTTCCCAAAAGGCTAAAGGAACGGCAGGCAGCGTGGAAGCCTTACTTGGTTTCAGCCGCACCGGGGGGGGGGATAAGATCAACGCCAGATATCGCAAATGAAACCGACCATGACTGATATCCGCCGCTTCACGATTGACGTCCCCGAAATCAAACTAAGCCGCATTCGGGAGCGTTTCGCAGCCTACCTTTGGGCAGATATGCCTGCGTTGGACGACTGGGAATACGGCACAAACCACGCCTATCTCTGAGCGTTATCAAACTACTGGCTGGACAGGTTCGACTAGCGCCGTGAAGAAGCGGCAATGAACAGCTTTGAACATTTCATCACACCGATCAACGGGATTGATATCCACTTCATTCACGAAAAAGGTAGCGGGCCGAACCCAAGGCCGCTGATCTTGTCCCACGGATGGCCAGGCTCCGTTGACGAGTTCCGCCACATTATCCAACCGCTGGCCCACCCGGAGCGGTTTGGCGGTAACATAGCCGACGCGTTTGACGTGATCGCCCCTTCCTTGCCGGGCTTTGGCTTCTCTGATGCGCCGCCGCAGCCATATGGTCCCCAAAAAATGGCGGCATTGTTCAACACCCTGATGTCCGAATGCCTGGGCTATACCGGCTACTTGGCACAGGGTGGGGATTAGGGCGTAGCGATCTCTAGCTGGATGAGTTACGATCAGGTGAAGAACAGTGCGGCCATCCACCTGAACATCTTCACCATGCAGGCCCCCAAACGCCTGATGAGGACAAATAGGCAGCCGCGTACGAAGTTCAACAAGACAGCCAGAACGGATACCGCATGCAACAGGCGACCAAGCCGCAAAGCGCTGGGTTCGCAATGGCGGGCAGCCCTGTTGGGGTAGCAGCGTGGATCGTTGACAAGTTCAATGCCTGGTCGGACTCATCTGGCGATGATGTAGAGAGCGCCCATACAAAGGATGCCATACTCGCCGATATCATAATCTATCTGGTGACAAACAGCTTTGCGACCGCAAGTTGGATCCATGCCGGGCGCGAGACGGAGGGCGCTCGCCTGATCTCCACCGATTACAGTCGCGCGAGGTGCCAACTGCCTGCGCTCTCTTCCCGAAAGAGCTGCTCGCCTGGCCACCACAGAGCTATGCCGACCGCGTCTATAACATCACCCGCTGGACTGAATTCCCACGCAGCGACCACTTTGCCGCGATGGAGGCGCCGGAGATGCTAGTCGAGGATATAAGAGCGTTTGCCCGGGCGCTACCGCTTGGGATCGATACGAGATAGCTGGCGACGGTTTTATCGTAGCGTGTAGCAACGCGTCGTGCATTCTTAAGTGTATTGATGCATCGTTCTACGAGATTGCGCAGAGTATCGAGGAAGCCATCGATGGGTTCGGGATGGTTTCTGGATCGGCAAGCGGAAATGATACTGGTCCCGCCCCCTAGCGCTGCAAAAACACCCATTCCGCATCTGACGTTAAGCCACGAACCAACATCGCCTCCTCTCACACGAAACGGGAATTCCTTTTATCAACACAGCTTATCACTTCCTACGAAACGCCTAACATTGCTATCTGAATTACCAACTGTCCGTTTGACCGCGAATGTTACTGTCAGGTTTTGATAGAGAGGTTGCAATGGCAGAATTAGCTTTAGCCTACGAAGCACGAAGCTACAGTATGGGCGTTCCGGGTCGGTCGATCTGCAAAGTGCGCAATCATCACTGGGTCACCGAAAATACTGGCGGCGACGCCGTTGGCGCTGGCGAGTTGTTCTGCGCCTCCGTTTCCGCCTGTGCACTAAACAGGTTGAGACCATCGCACAGAAAGAAGCCAAGCCGCTCGACGCCATGGAAGTCAAAGTTGGCGTCTATCCGGATTTTGACAAGGCAGCCGGTTACGTCTCGCTCTATGACGCGGTCAGGGTTGAGTTCGAATTGCGGGGTGTCAGCCAGGAAGACGCCAAATTCTTCGTTAAAGCCAGAAAACAAAGCTGACCTATCTATGGATCAGTCGGCGTGGCGACTAGAGACACCAAAGTAGAATTCACTGCCCATGTTGAGGCGCGGCCTAGGTAATCCCGGCCTCTGACAGGCGGCAAAACTCTGCCACCTCCAGACCGCTCTGTGACGCATACGCTAAACGATATTGGCTTCAGTCGCCGCGCGCAGGTCCACCTCTGTGACGCCGGTCGCTGTTTCAACGATTTTTAACCCGCCCTCAACCACGTCCATCACACCAAGATTGGTGATGATGCGGTCAACCACGGCCTTACCTGTCAACGGCAAAGTGCAGGCCTTCAGGACCTTACTTTCACCGGCGCGATTGGTGTGATCCATCACGACGACGACACGGCCAACGCCCGCGACAAGATCCATCGCGCCGCCCATGCCTTTGACCAGCTTGCCAGGGATCATCCAATTGGCCAGGTCCCCGTTCTCCGCCACTTCCATAGCGCCCAGAATCGCCATGGCGATCTTGCCGCCCCGAATCATGCCGAAGCTTTGGGCGCTATCGAAATAGGCAGTTTGCGGCAATTCCGTAATGGTCTGCTTCCCAGCATTGATGAGGTCCGCATCTTCTTCACCAGAGATCGGGAACGGGCCCATGCCAAGCATGCCGTTTTCCGATTGTAGCGTCACTTCAACGCCTTCAGGAATATAGTTGGAAACCAGGGTCGGAATGCCGATGCCTAAGTTCACATACCACCCATCACGAAGTTCTTGTCCCGCACGCGCGGCCATTTCATTGCGATCCCACATGGCTCAAGCCTCCCTAACGGTGAGTTGCTCGATGCGCTTTTCGTGCTCACCCGCAATGATGCGGTGCACGTAAATGCCGGGCAGATGAATATGGTCCGGGTCGAGGGATCCTGTTGGCACGATCTCCTCCACCTCAGCCACGCAGACCTTACCGCACATCGCCGCTGGCGGATTAAAGTTCCGCGCGGTTTTGCGGAAGATCAGGTTGCCGGTGGCATCCCCCTTCCACGCTTTGACGATGGAAAGGTCTGCAAAAATGCCTTCTTCCAGTATAAAGGTCTCGCCCTTGAAATCTTTGTGCTCTTTGCCTTCCGCAATCACGGTGCCTACACCCGTTTTAGTGTAGAAGCCCGGGATACCGCAGCCGCCCGCGCGCATCCGTTCCGCCAAGGTACCTTGCGGATTGAATTCCAGTTCTAATTCGCCAGACAAATACTGCCGCATGAATTCAGCGTTCTCACCCACATAGGAGCTGAGCATTTTCTTGACCTGCCGGGTCTGCAGCAGAATTCCGATGCCAAAGTCATCAACGCCGGCATTGTTGGAGGCGAATGTTAGCTCCTTCGTGCCAGCCTCCTTGATCGCCTGCAACAGCAATTCCGGGATTCCGGAAAGACCGAAGCCCCCCGCAGCGACGAACATGCCGTCGAACAGCAGCCCGTCGAGCGCCTCAGCGGCATTGTCGTAAACCTTCTTCATGGCAGTGTCCTCGTCTGGAACAGAATGCAGAGTCTGGCGATCTTCAGGGTCCGGCAAGCAGGTAAAACCAACCCGTCGCCGAGGGAAGACCCGTCCAGATTATACTTGGGGATTATAGGCTTCAACCCAATGCCTGCGGAGATTTATGCGACGGTCCAGCCGCCATAAACCGGCAATGCGATGCCAGTGATATTCTCTGCAGCATCGCAGCAGAGGAAGTTCGCAACACCAGACAATTGCTCAACCGTCACGAACTTCTTCGTCCATTCGGCGGCCAGCAATACATCACACTTGACCTGGTCCTCAGTGATACCGCGCGCTTTTTCCTTATCTGGAATCTGGCGCTCCACCAACGGAGTCAAAACATAACCAGGGCGGATGGCGTTGCAGGTGATCCCGGCCTCAGCAACTTCCAACGCCACAGTCTTTGTCATTCCAACGATAACGTGTTTGGCCGTGACATAGGCTGACTTAAAAGGCGAAGCAACAAGGCCGTGGGCAAAAGCGAGTTTGATGAGATGTCCCCAACCTTTCGCTTTCATGCCCTGGCAATGCGGCCCACGCCGAATGAAAGCGGTTTTCATATTGATAGCGATGATCCTATCCCAACCGTCAATCGGGAACTCATCAATCGGCACACAATTTGAATGCCTGTATTTTTCACCAGAATATCGACGGCACCATGGAGGTCGACCGCCGCCTGGACCATTGCGTCGATCTAATCCGGTTTCGTCATATCAGCACCGTCATAGCTGACCGCGCCTTCTGATGCCGCATCAAGCTCCACCCGCAAGCGTTCGATCTCATCTGCGTCACCGAAACCGTTCAGCACAACGTTGGCACCAGCGCTGGCGGACCTCTTCGCCAAGCCCGATGCCGGAGGTTGATCCGGTCACCAGCGCCGTCTTTCCAATAATTTCGCCCATGCAAACAGTTCCTTCTTCGCCTCTTGGCATATGTCATGCCGCTAGCGCATGTATATGTCCCGTGGAGGCAGGGACGGCAAGGAAATCCATTCGTCAACAGGACACTATTTTTTGCCCGGCGTCCCATCGAACTTTTTCTCGATACCCTTCCAGCAATCGATGTAATCGTCCTGAAGCGGCGCTTCTTTTCCAGCGAACGTAGTCAGGTGTTGTGCGAAGCGGGTTTCGAACATGAAGGACATCGTGCCGTCCAGCTTCTGAGGCTCGAGGTCCGCATTCGATGCGCCTTCGAAGGCGTTCCGATCCGGCCCATGCGGCAGCATCATGTTGTGGAGGCTCATACCACCCGGTACGAAGCCTCGGGGCTTGGCATCATACTGGCCATAAATATTGCCCATTAGCTCTGACATAATGTTCTTGTGATACCAGGGCGGGCGGAACGTGTCCTCCATCACCATCCAGCGCTCACGAAACAGCACAAAGTCGATATTGGGCGTGCCTTCAATGCAAGAAGGTGCCGTCAGCACTGTGAATATAGACGGGTCAGGGTGGTCGAACAGGATTGAGCCGACGGGGCAATAGGTAGTCAGGTCATATTTAACCGGTGCATAATTTCCATGCCACGCGACCACGTCCAGCGGCGAATGATCGATCTCACAGCGATGAAACTGGCCACACCACTTCACCGTGACAGTGGAAGGCGCATCCCGGTCCTCAAACGCCGCAACGGGAGATTTGAAATCCCGACTATTGGCCATGCAATTCGCGCCGATTGGCCCGCGCCCTGGCATAGCAAACTTCTGGCCGTAATTCTCACAAACAAATCCACGCGCGGGGCCTTCAAGCACTTCAACCCGGTAAACCAAGCCGCGCGGGATAATCGCAATTTCTTGTGGCGCTATATCAATGATCCCAAGTTCTGTGGCGAAGCGCAGCCGTCCCTCTTGCGGGACAACCAGAAGCTCACTATCAGCGGAAAAGAAGTAGTCATCCGTCATGCTTTCCGTGACCAGATAAATATGGCTGGCCATGCCGGTTTGTGTGTTCACGTCCCCCGCCGACGTCATGGTGCGCATGCCTGTCAGCCATGTGAGGCTCTGGTCGGAATGGGGCACAGGATTCCAACGGTACTGCCCAAGCGAGGCAACATCCGGCTCAATATTCGGCGCGGACTTCCAGTACGGCACACCGATCTGCGTATAGCGGCTGGAATGTTTCACAGATGGCCGAATGCGATAGCACCACGTGCGCTCATTCTGATGCTTAGGTGCAGTGAAAGCCGTGCCAGATAACTGCTCTCCGTACAGCCCATAATTCACCTTTTGCGGAGAATTCCTGCCCCGCGGCAACGCCCCCAGCAGCGCCTCGGTCTCAAAGTCATTTCCAAAACCCGGCATATACCCTGCGGTCATCCCTCCAGACGTTGCAGCCTGCGTCAGTCCACTGAATGGCAGTTTGGCACCCATGGGGAAGCCCTCCTCTTACGGCACGGACTGATTGATACGCAAAATTTCAGTACACTGCCAAAACAACAGATATAGACCGCCCATGATGCCAGATTTATGCCCGTGATCCAGGCCACGATCAGCGGGTGGATTGGGTTGGAGACGCAGTGTTTCTCTTTGGTGAAGCAACGGTGTGCGCTGCAATTGCTCCAGCACGTAGAGCGTCAACTCAAACGGGCACGGCGCCCCGAACGACCGTGCGATGTAGGACCCGAGGGTGAGTAGTCATTTCATAGTTGCGGTCGGCCCGATGCACGAGGACGCGGTTATCCCAAAGCGTCAGATCGCCAACCCTCCATAAATGCCGGTACACAAAAGGCTCAGCGGTAGCGCGCTCCAGCAAGTCAGCCAACATGGCGCGCCCTGCGTCATAGTCCATGCCTTCTACATGGCCAATGTGGACGCCTAAATATAAGGACTTCCGGCCATTTTCGTGGGTGCGGACAATCGGGTGGCTGACTGGTGGGCGCTCGCGCATCTGTTCTTCACTGGCAGGCGTATTCCCAGTGTTAACGCGGTTCGCTTCCCAGGAATGAACCGCTCGCATACCGTCCAGCGTTTGTTTTTCAGCTACGGGCAAAGCCTCATAGGCCATCAGCATGTTAGCGAATAGCGTATCGCCGCCCTCAGGGGGTGTACGGATCGCATGCAGCATGGTCAGCAGGGACGGCACATCATGGTAAGATTTATCCGTATGCCAGAAATAGTTGCCATGGGTCGTGGGCGTTTCTGTTGGCAGGCCAGTCCTCTCATCAAGATTGGTGACTGTGTGGACGACGGGGTATTTTTCACCGCTCGTTAGGCGGCCAACATGGCCTTCGATCTCACCGAAATTCAGGGTAAAGGCGTGTTGTTGATCCTTCGTCAGGTTCTGGTCGCGGAAGGTGATGACGTGGAATTCTTCAAGGGCTGCCAAAATCGCGTCCCGCATCTCTGCTGAGAGCGGGTCTCGTAAATCTACGCCAGAAATTTCTGCACCGGCTACATCAGATAGTCGGTGTACTGAAAATGGATATGAGTGGTTCGCGGTCGCCATCGCTCGGGTCTGCAAAGCCATTACTTGCGCCTCCGGTGTTTCAAGGTTTCAGATGACAGCTTAACCTACGGATAGGTAATTCAGGCAAGCAGAGCGTTTTCCACTTCCGCGGCCCAGCCTAAATACAAGGTTTCCTGGTCACGAATGATTGGGCGCGCCATGACCTTGGGCTGGGCGGCGATCTGCGCCTCTGCTTCAGCATTCTTCAGCCAGATATTAAGCGACCGATAGTCATTCGTCTTTCGGTCCACCAGCCGATTGCCAAACTCCGCCAATAGTTCAGCCAATTCAGCCTCGCTGAGAGGTGCAGCCCGGACATCCCGAAATTGGACCTCCCTGCCTGCCGCCTCCAATGCCTTGTGCGCCCGTTGGCAAACCGGACAGGTCCTCAATCCATAGATAATCATGCAAAAACGCCCCTCAATGATGATCTCACAATCTCATGCATCAGGCCCTCCAAAGCAATCATAGGGTCATGCGACGTTGTTCAGATGGAGTCTGGATCTAGGTGTTAGGCCGCAGGAATGACGGCGCTCAAATCAACTTAATTTTCAAGGATGATTTGAGCCATTCGGCATAGTCAGTCAGCGCCGCCTCGTCTCTGGAGCAATAGGTCCATTTTTGCAGGCGCTTTGCGGCGATGAATCCGGCGCGTTTCAGGAGTTCGATATGGCGGCTCATGGTCGGCTGGCTGACCTTGAAGTGTTCAGCCAGCAGCTGCACGCACACGCCAAACTCCTCTGGATTCGCGGATTCCTGCATAGAAAAATGCACGGATGGATCGTCCAGCAAACGCAGAACCTCGATCCTTGTTTCATTGGCCAACGCCTTGACTTGGTCTTCTCTGTTTACCATTGATATAGTTAAATAGCAAATACGCTATATGTCAATATGTAGGTTGAACCAAGCAGATGCTGAATTTAAAGGAACGCTTGTCGCACCCAGGACAGTCAGTTGCATAAGGCGCGATCGGCGAAGGCGATCCAATGGTTCTCATTCATGGGCTTCCCTGGTCCGCGCAGGCTGGGCAGTCTATCGCGCCGTGGCTGGCACAAACCCATAAGGTCTAATACTTCCACATGCCGGGTACGGGCTTGTCCAAGAGAAGCCAGGACCAGAATGTTATAGAATCCGTGCAAAGCGACTTTCTGGAAGCCTTGATTGGTCAATGGTCCCTAGAGCGCCCGCAGGTCATTGGGCATGATTTTGGCGGCCTGTGCGCGCTGCGCGGTCACTTCGTGAACGGGATCGCATATAGCAAGCTACATCTGGTAAATGCAGTCGCAGTTCTTCCATCTGGCTCACCATTCTATGCCCATGTGGCCAAATACGAGCCCGTTTTTGCTGGCTTGCCAGACTACGCCCACGAAGCGCTTTTCAGAGCCTACATTCAAGCCGCGGCCCATTATCCACTGCGCGAGGAGGCAATCCGAAAGTATTCCGAGCCCTGGTCGGGAGAGGTTGGAAAAGCCGCATTCTACCGTCAGATCGGCCAGGCAGACCTTGGCAATATAGAAGAAGCGCAAAAGCACTGCGCCGAACCCGATTTCGACGTCCACATGACATGGGGCGTGCACAACACCTTCATTCCCTCGGAACACGGGCGAGACGTGAAGAGCTGCTGAAAGCAAAGAGCTTCACGCCCATCCCCGACACATCACACATCGTTTACGAATACGCCCCGACAGCACTGCTGGGGGCCCTTCTGAACAATATCTAGCGGCTCGACAAAACTTGCCAGCCTAATTCTTCCGAAACCAGCTCCAAAGAACCACCTCAAGGCGGGAACATCAAAACCACCAAGTTAAGTGTAGGGTAACTGAGTGGCTGACTACTCCTCAAGCGAGCTTGAGAGCCGTTCGACGGCGTTCACATAGTCGACCTTGAAGGTCTCTACGACGTTGCGGACGGACATCTCCTGGTTCATCAGGCCGACAGCTTGGCCCACATAATAGCTGGCCAGTTCCTTTGCGCCCTCGTGCCCGTTGGCGGCGAGGCGGTCGATCTTGGCGAAGGCCGGGCGGGACAGAAGGCCCTGCAGCGGCATGGCCAGGGGCTTTGGCGCGTCCTCCCGCGCCCAGGCGTCGGTCCAGGCGGAGCGGAGTTGACGGGTCGGTTTGCCAGTGCGTCCGCGGCTGCGGACCGTGTCGCGCGAGCCAGCTGCCAGCATCTTTTCCTTTACCGTCGATGTGGTTTCGGCCTCCGCCGTCGTCAGCCAGACGGAGCCTGTCCAGGCACCTTCCGCTCCCATAGCCATGCATGCTGCCATCTGGCGGCCCGTGGCGATACCACCCGCAGCCAGCACCGAGACATCAGAGAAGTCATCCTCCAAGGCCATCAACGTTTCGGTCAAGTTGACCAGAGTGGAAATTTCGCCGGTATGCCCACCAGCTTCCGTCCCGGCGCAGATGACGACATCAACACCGATTTCTGCATGTCGCACCGCGTGTTCCCATGTTCCGGCCAACGCGCCGACGGTGACGCCGAAGTGTCGGGCGCGCTCCATCATGGCGGGCGGCGGGGGCCCAAGCGCATTGACGATCATCCCGATCGGGTGGCTGAAGGCGACGTCGAGCACGGGCACCGCGCCCGCTTCCCGCATGTTGTCGCCCCAGCCCATTACGTCCGTCTCGTCCCACAAATCGTTGACCTCAAGGCCATGATCGCGCAGCAAGCTTTCCACATGGGCTAGATGTTCGGGCGGGATACGGGCCATGACCTCGTCCGCGGACAAACCGCCTTCCTTGCCATCCATGGTAGCGGGCACCAGCAGATCGACGCCGTAAGGTCGTCCCCTCACAGAATCGTCCAGCCATTTCAGCTCAATCTCCAAGCTTTCCGGCGTGTGACCAACAGCGCCAAGCACACCAAAGCCACCTGCATTCGTTACCGCCGCCACCACATCGCGGCAGTGGCTGAAGGCGAAGAGCGGAAATTCGATTCCGAGTTTGTTGCAAAGCCTCGAGTTCATGGGATGCACCCTCCGGTTATAGTTTGAACGATGTTCCGTCACTGAGGGCGCGCGCGTCAACGACGGATTCTTGCCAACGAACCAGGGAGCTATTAGGCCCGAGTGCTGTCAGACGAAATCACCAAGGGGCTTTGGAAGACCTCATCATTACTTTTAAAACGAACTACTAAAATAACGGAACGGATTTTCATCCGAGAAAGCTATGGACCGACGCTTAATCGCTATGCGTCTGCTGGACAAAAACCCAACGGGCAACAAAAACTAACCAAATATTTGAAATTCTTGGCGCGCCCGAGAGGATTCGAACCCCTAACCTCCTGATCCGTAGTCAGGTGCTCTATCCAGTTGAGCTACGGGCGCGGTGCACGGTGCAGTTGACCCAATGCGAAGAGCGCGGAAACTACTTGATTGGGTGTGGAGTGGCAACTGGAAATTTGGCCGCAGGGGTTACTTTTCTAGGCGGCACCCTTCATGCCGCGGGAAATTTGGCGGAAATAGGCGAGGCACTTGGACGAAACGATTGTATTTGGCAGCGTTTTGCTTTTATAACCGTCTCTGTAATCGCCCAGTTGGGGTGGTCGATGAAACGTGCAGCAATGTCCGGGGGGATCGTTGCGCGTAATCGGGGAAATGTGGTTTGCAGCGACTTCGCGGAATGATCATCAAATGCGCTTGCATCGCCAGCCTGGCGATGGGCTTGGTTGCGTGCGCCCAGCGAGGGCCTTCTTACCAACAGCCCCCCCCTGACCCGCCAGCGAGGCAAGCTGATACGCCACAGCTGCAGCCCGCTCCTTCATTGGCGGCGCGCCCAGTGCAAGCTGATACGCCACAGCTGCAGCCCGCTCCTTCATTGGCGGCGCGCCCAGTTCAGAGCGGCGGACCAACTGGCACCTTTGTTGGTGCCGAGGTTCTGCAGCTCCGTGGTGACTTAAACACCATGCGGCGTGGGCTTTCGGCCCATGGCGAGCAGCTGCGCCAAGGGCAGGCCGCCACCGTCATCAATGCCGAGCGTTATCACCAACTGGTCGCGGCAATTAACGCCCGCCTGCAGGTCGGCACGACGCGCGGCAACCCAATTCTTACCAGCCAGGTGGCTGAGGCCCAGGGCCAGCTCGCACGGATTGATGCAGATGTAGCAAAGCTGGGGGACTTAGCAGCACGGGTCTCGACCGATTCGGCCCTTGCCGGATACCTGCTCGAATCCGTACGCGCTGCTTACAATCTTTCTGGTGCGGTAGACGAAGACCATCGCCAGCTCGCGATTCTTGAGGATGAGGTCAACCGCACCGTCGTGCTGATTGATCGCCTGCTATCCGAGATCAATACGGATGTGACGCGCCAAACAGCATATGTCGGGCGCGAACGGCAGAATATCACCACCCTTTCGCTGGCCGTTAAAAACGGCGAATCCTACGGTGGCAATCTAGGCGTTTCAGCGTTTGCGGCACCATCCGCCACATCACAGCGCCAATTTGGCGGCGCAGCGCCCATGCGCACTGGTCGGCCGCTGGTGGTGATCCGGTTTGACCAGGCGACAGTGGAGTATGAGCAGCCGCTGTATCGTGCGATCAAGGAAGCTTTTTCCCGCCGCCCATCTGCCAGCTTTGAGATTGAAGCCGCAGCCTCCGCGACCGCCGCATCGCCAGTTTCAGCTCGCCGCCAGGCCGAACGCGTGACCCGGACGCTGATCGAGATGGGCGTGCCACGCAATCGCTTGGCGTTGTCAGAACGCATAGCCCCCGACGCACGCAGCGATGAAGTCCGCATTTACGTGCGCTAGAGCTGGCCTGCGGCCCACACCCAAACACACGTCCAAAACGCTTTCCGGAGAGAGCCGCCATGGTGCCCCATTCCTTTCCCGTGTCCTGGGAAGATCTGCACCGGGACGCCCGCGCCCTCGCTTGGCGGCTTGCGACCATGCCGAAGTTTGACCGCGTCGTCGCCATCGCGCGCGGCGGCTTGGCCCCTGCAGCGATCATCGCCCGGGAGCTTGAAATTCGCTATGTGGATACGGTCTGCATCGCATCCTATGAAGACCGGGACCAGGGCAAGCTGAATGTCCTGAAGGGTATGGATGACCCAGGCGATGGTGCCGGCATTCTGGTAATTGATGACTTAGTGGATTCAGGTGAAACGGCACGGGCGGTCAAGCAAATGCTGCCCAAAGCCCATATGGCGACGGTCTATGCGAAACCGGCGGGGCTGGAAGTGGTCGACACATACGTGACCCAAGTTAGCCAAGACACGTGGATTATCTTTCCTTGGGATGAGGGCGAACCCGTGGTCCATGCCCATGCAGCTGGGCGCAAAGAGCCCTAGCACGCGCTTAGCGTTGGCGGGCTGAGACTTTCAACGCCTGAATCGTTTCTTCGCCAAGGGCGCGGGCTGCCTCTAAGCGTTGAAGGCCTTCAACCAGTACCAGCCGCTTACCATCATCACGCACCATGATCGGTACTTTCTGGCCATCTTCCATCATGCTTTCTGCAATCTCATCGACCTTGTCTGGATCAATGTCGCGCTTGCGCTTGACTGGTATGTATATGTCTTCGATGTCGATTTTATAGGTATCCATCAACTTCTTTCCTGTTCCTGGCAGTCGTTGACAGCATGGCGGCTAACTAGAATGAGCGGAAGAGATTAAGCCTCACCGAATTCTGAACCGAGGCCAATGGCCTGCAAAACTGCATCAACACCTTGGGGTGCGGTAATAGCGCCAGACCGAACACCGGATTCTGCCGCCGCCAGTTGGGCCTTCGCATCAGCATTCCCCAGCATGCCAGCTAACAATCGATCCTGTAGCATGGCTTGCAACCAGCCAACTTGCTGGTCCTGGCGACGACGTTCGAACTTACCGTTTGCAGTCATGATATCCCGATGGCGCTCAATCTCCGCCCAGAGCGCATCCAGGCCGATGTTCCTTAACCCGCTGCACAGCACGACCGGTGCGGCCCAATCCGGGTCCAACTGGGCCATGATATGCAGTGCTGCACGATATTCCTGTTGCGCCGCCTGGGCGCGGCTGGCGTTATCACCGTCTGCCTTATTAACCGCGATCATATCTGCGATTTCCAGCAGGCCTTTTTTGATGCCCTGCAATTCATCGCCCGCGCCAGGCAGCATGAGCGCCAGAAAGAAATCAGTCATATCAGCGACAGCAATTTCCGATTGACCTACGCCAACCGTCTCCACCAGCACAACATCATGGCCGGCAGCTTCCATGACCAGCATGGTCTCCCTCGTCGCCCGCGTGACGCCGCCGAGTGTGCCGGCGGATGGTGAGGGACGGATAAAAGCCCGCGGGTCCGCCGCCAGCGACGCCATTCGCGTTTTGTCGCCAAGGATGCTGCCGCGGGTGCGCGACGATGTGGGATCTACCGCCAGAACAGCAACGCGTGAACCATTAGCTATGAGCGTTTGCCCCAGCACTTCGATGAATGTGCTTTTGCCGACTCCTGGTACACCGGTAATCCCTATCCGGCGCGCTTGTCCTGTATGCGGCAACAATCGTTGCAGCATCGCCTGCGCTTGGCGACGGCGGGCGGGGTTACGGTTCTCAACCAATGTGATTGCGCGACCAATCAATGCTCGATCACCGGCTAATACGCCGTTCGCAAGCACATGAGGATCAGCCGTGGACATAGGAATAGGCATATATGCGCCTGCCAGAAAAAACCGGGCTGCTCGGGACCGAAATGGTGGGCGCGACAGGGATTGAACCTGTGACCCCTGCCGTGTGAAGGCAGTGCTCTCCCGCTGAGCTACGCGCCCGGCACGAACGTGCGACGAA
>Ga0315331_10000431_pt1 | contig 28888 bp, 50 predicted proteins | sample M160m34915metaG_FD_203456 | JGI IMG/M metagenome (GOLD analysis project Ga0315331, IMG submission 203456) | Ammonia-oxidizing marine archaeal communities from Monterey Bay, California, United States - M1 60m 34915 | ecosystem: Environmental > Aquatic > Marine > Intertidal zone | place: USA...
AAAACTAAAACTCGCAGAAGATAGAGCGATCATTTTTGAATTGTTCTCAAACTTGATTCTATCCTTTTCCTGCATTTGTCCTTTTTTAATTAAGTCGTCCTCCATTTCCCTTATCTTAATTCTTTCTGCCATATCTTGGGGAGCTACCAAAAATGGCATTAGCACTGTCTTAATAGTATCCTCCGGTAATAATAAAAACTCGTCGAGTACCAAAATATTAGCGCGGAAACCACGAATCTTTTCTCCGCTTAAAGGTATAGCGGTAATAGTCCCTTCGTTTATTTTCCATTCAAATTGATCATTACGTTTAGATTTAGCGCCAAAAGCATGAGCTAACATCTGAGCTTCTTTCGATTCAACTATCTTTTCTAAATTGTTAAAGATAAACCGCGCAGTACGAAAAGTCGGCCCAGCTATAAGAATTTTTGTTCGAGGCTCGAATACGCATTGCAAAAAACAATAAACGGCAGCGATGAAACTTTTGCCACATCCACGACCCCAGACACACATGCTAAAGTTGCGGTTAAAAAAAGCCTTAAGAGTTATCTCTTGGTAGAGGGCCAGTTTAATCCCCGAAAGTAATTCAGTAGTAAAACCCAAGTTAGAACGCATAAACTTAGCTAAAGTAATCTTAGCCTGTCTATCTGGAAGCTCCCCTTTTAAATCAAGAAACTCTTCATTTAAGTTGGGGATGGTTTTTTTATATTTATCGGGGCAATACCACATGCTATAACAACTCCAAATCGTAGGCTAGTTGCAAATCAAATTTCTTTTGAGGAATACTGGTGAGTAATATCCTCTTTACTACACGCACACATTCCTCTCTTCCTTTTACAAATAGGAATTGTATATGGGGAAATTTTTGAATTAAGTACCTAACGTTGTGAAAAATAAAATCAGGAGTAACTCTAGTATTCTTTTTGTAGACATGTCGTAATTTATTAAACGCTAGACACTCATCCATTTTTCTTTCAACTAAAATTACTAAATAAGCTTTTTCTTCTGCGGCTCTTTCTATCTCTCTTTCAAACCTTTCGAGACCCGAGCTTAACGTTCCTATCAAATCAGGGACTGATTTCCTTTCTATGTAACAGTTGCCGGTTTTCTTTTTATCGTTTAAGCAATAGTCTCCAAATTTCAAACCTTTAACTTCTGTGGGGAAGTCTTTTATATCCAGAGGTTTTTGTTCACGTGAATCCACGTAGATAACATGCTCTTCCGAAAACCTTTCTTTGGCTCTAGACTTCTTAGGGAAGATTGAAAACTTATTTTTAAATCCTATTTCTTCGCATAAAGCATAATAGTCACCAAACATTAACTGGTAATAGGGAATAGGGGGAACCATTAAAGTTCTTAGCTCTACTTCAGTAGGAGTGTACTCTAGTTCTTTTTCTTTCTTACGCTTAGTGAGTAGCTCTTTACAGTATTTTTTAGCAGTTTCTAGGGGCGTAGCTTTTAGCCATTTTTTTAAGTTTCCCTTATTGTTAAAGTCTGCCGATAAATATTGTTCTTTATTTTTAAATTTTATAATCTTCTCATCATACATGTCATGGCGAGGAAACTCGGACTGATAATATTCTCCTATCGACAGTTTATGAGCTTTTATATGAAGATGAAGATTTTTATCTTCGGGGAATTCCTTATCGCAAATAGCGCAGTTAACCATTGAGAACTTCCTCCTCACTTATCCCCATTATTCTTGATTTGATCTCTTCCATAGAGGTGAGCCTTTCTATCTCGGTTGAGACGTTTTTCTTTCTAATCTCTGCGATCTTAATCATTTTATTTCGAGACTCTTCATCTTTCCAAAGTTCCACTAAGTTTAATATAGAAGCAGATTCCTGCATGATCTTACTCATGCGTTGACTTCTTTTTTCTTTAAGCTCGTTAAGTAATTTAGTTTGGCGATTTACGCATTGGTTGTATTCAGTTTGTGCCGTGTTAATAGCTTCAACCAAACTCATGGCCATTCGTCTTCCTTCAGTATCTTCTGCATTTTGATCAAGAAGTTGTTGTAGCCTTTCTACGCGTCTTTGAATATTAGAAGCGATCACCACTTCCGCTGCTAAAACTATATACTGATCTACCTCTTCTTGAGAAAGATCGGATTTATCCCATGTATAACGAACGAAACTACTTTCAAATAATTCTCGATCTGTCTCAATAGTATAAGTGCTAATCTGATGAAGAAAGCGAAAAGTATGCATGTAGCCAATAAGAGTAGAAAGGTTCCTTTTTATTTTGGTGGTGACTTTCTCTTTATTAATTCCATTGTAAACGTATTTATTTACCCGAACTAACGCTCGACTCTCAGACTTCGGAGGTTGATAACCACCTTCGACAGGGACATCTTCATTACTGTCGGAATACTTTACTTTATTAGGAACCGTATTAAGGAAATCTACCGTGACCTTATACCTTTGATCTAAAGCGGATATTTTAGGATCATCAAAAATCAATCGCGCCATTTCCATCGGTTTCATCGCGCTACAATTATTTGAGACAAATTCTTTTTGTTCGTCGTTTAGCTCGATCTTTTCTTTGGGGTAATATTTATGAGAGACTTTCGCTTCTAGACTTTTTTCAGCTAAAAACTTTTTTACAGCTCTTCCGTATTTTGATCTTCCGTCTCTTTGTTTTTCTGGGATATCTGGAAATACTAACTCTATCAATTGGGATATATAAGGGGGGTCCTCAGGGCGGTTATTCCACTCGGTAAGAATTGCTAACTGTTGATCTTCGTTAAGTCCTATATTCTTGGAGCTCATATTATTTCTATCTCTCCTTCTTTTAGCATTTTTTTAACTTTTTGAATAATTGACTTTTTGACATTTTTAATCTGTTTATATCCCGGAACCCGATTCTTTTCATTTGTCTTATACCCCATTAAAGATGCAGCGTCTTCCTCTGACATGTTGTCGATATATAAAGCTTTATAGATTTTCCATTCAGAAGACTTGAGGGTCTCTTTCATTTTATCGTTAATCTTCTTCATTAGAGAAATAATGTCCAAACCCGTATACTCGGTACTATTTATCTCCGTAGCATGTTGATTGATAGAAACCGGCAATTTAGCATCATAGGCTTGTTTTTTTGTCCTTGTCCAATTAGCATATAAAGGACACGTGTCACATTGCTTACCGTAAATGTAACATAAGTCACCAGCTTCGGCTGCGGCACACTTGAGGCAGGGGCGGCAATAATTTCCGTAATTGTTTCGGATTAAGTTTTTTATTTGATTGGATATAATCCGGTTTATCCAAGGGTTTAATGGTTTCTTAGTATCGTATAGATGCCACTTCTTAAAAATGTGAATTCTTAAAATTTGAGAAACATCATCAAAATCCATCCAAGATAACGCAGTAAGGTTCCATTTGGACCTTCTCTTTTTAATTTCTACATCTATCTGTTCTATGAAATCTTCAAATTTGGGTTTTTTAGGTCTGGGCATCGGATCGTCGCGATGATCCGGCTTCTCTCTGTAGGTCGTTAACAATAGACTCTTTAGAGTAAGATGGATCCACTTCCCTCCTGTAGTTATCCTTCTCTCCGTTAGCGGTTCCCGCAAGTTGGTCAAGAGGCACACTACTAAAACTTTGAGACACTTGTATATCAACATCTAAACCCTCAATAGAGGGGATATACTCTTCCTCATATTCCTCTTCTTCCTCCATTACCACAGGGGAGCTTACAACTGGAGCCTGAGCTTTAAATACTCTTCTTGGAGAATTAGCACTAATCTGCGCAAAAGGGTCCCCACAAGAGCAACAAAACTGAGGCTTCTTTAAAGAATACTCTGTTCCCGACCCACAATTCGTGCAATAAACCTTCATAGATGACATTACACTATATATATTACTGAAAATCCCAGTTTTTTCAAAAAAAGTGTATAACCTATATGGACATGGAAAACGTCAAGTTTAAAACCTCGGATGGAATCGAATACGAATTGATGTGGAAAAAACCCCATCACACCTATAATGCGGATGGGTTGTGTTACTCTCCTGACTCTGATAATCCCAGAATCCTAGTGGATCCCACGCTTAAGAAAAGGCGAAAAATGAGCACTCTCATAGAAGAGGTCACTCATGCCTTTTTTTGGGACAAGTCAGAAAAACAGGTTAGGAAATTTTCTTCCGTTCTTGCCGGGTTAATAAATAAACAGATTAAATAGTATCACATTCCGCTAATTTGGAGACGATAAACTTGGTCAGTTCTGACCTAACGATATCTTCTTGACTAAATTCGAAAGTGTGAATGCCCATATCCCTGCTTTCTTGATTATCAAAAACATCATAGAGTTTAAGGAAGCCTCCACGGTTTCCGTTTTTTAAATCAGTTTGCATAGGGTCAGCCATAATAATACATCTAGAATATTTACCAATACGTGTTAAAACTGTAACAATTTCACGAAAAGAACTATTTTGAGCTTCGTCCATTAATATAGCTTTCCCGTTCCAACTCATCCCCCGAGCGAAGTTAACAGGGTGAATAGATACTCTTTTTTCTTTTTGAAGCTTTTTGACAGTCTCTTCGCTAAGAAGCTCATCTAGCTTGTCCATAAAGGGCAAATTATAGTAGTGAAGTTTCTCATCTGCGTCGCCGGGAAGAAAACCCAATCTTGAGTCAGAGCTTTCTACGGCTGAGCGCATATATATAACGTCTGAGACTTTAGAATTATTTAAAAGGTTTAAAGCTGAATAAACTGCAGTTAAAGTTTTAGAACTTCCTGCGGGGCCTTTACATAAAATAAGTCTTGTATTCTTATCTTTGGAAATTTCTATAAAGCGTTTTTGCTTATCTGTCCAAGGAAGCTCTTCGATATAAAAAGTATCCTTGGGTTTTAGTGGATCTCGTTGGTGAATCTTGACCCTTCCGTCCGTAACTTCGAGAGACCCAAAGTCTCCCGTGCTCTTTACTTTTGGCATCACTATCTTTTTACACCCAAAAAAGTGTAATATACAAAATAAAGTAATGAACGAAATAACTAATATTGTGGGGAACCTAACTAATCTGACTTCTTTAACGGAAAAGGAAGAAGTCCAAGGTTTCTTAGAGGGGTTAATTGGGGAATATGGTTGGATATTACTAATAGCCATAGCCACAATCTTGGCTAAAGACATGATTATGAACTTCGTTCAGGGGATACTCGTGTTCATGGGGAACGATTTTAATAACGACGATATAATTTACATTTCTGGACGTCAAGCACGTATAGTTCGCGTAGGAATTCGTAATACAGTTTTTTACATGCTTGACAGAAAAACTAAGATGCTCGTACCAAATGAGCAGTTGAAACAACTAACTATCGAAAAAACTTTACCTAAGAACGGGGGAATTCCCTATTTGCCTAAAGGAAGCGATCCCGACTTTATTGGAACAAAGGAAGTTCCAATTAGCTCTCCCCCCATGCAGGTGGAGGTGGTAACCAAGCCCACTCCCCGGAAAAGTATAAAAAAATGAAAAAACTCCTACTTACTGCCTTACTGCTTACTGGATGTAAAAACATTGACGAAAACGGAAGATTGGAAAAAGTTAGGTTCTCCGTTCCTGCTTTTTTTCATGTAGAGATGGAATATTATGCTGACCAAGAAAATCTTACTGATAGATCACAACGTCAACAGGTCCCTTCCCATAAATTAGTAAATGGAAAATATTTTCCCCGATTAATGGAAATGGGAGAAAAATAAGTGTATAATACTTTAGAAAGATGAAAGACTTAGATTTTGAAAATATCGACTTTAGTAAAGAGATCGCTGTCCTGATGGAAAAAGGCGTTTTCGCTAACAGCAAAGCTGGCTACCCACCCAACTGCAACGAGGGTTATATCCTCAGTAAAGATGGCACCCAATGCGTCTCTGAAGACTCTTCTGCAAAAACGAAAAAAGAATGGGAGAAGGTCGACACTAAAGAGTTAAAACGCGATTCAAAAAAAGAAAAGAAGGAGCATGAAAAAGACGCCATCAAGGATGATGAGAGCAAAATTAAAAAGCTCAAAAAAGGCAAACCTTCTGAAAAGAAAAGCGTAGAAATTCACGATATTAAAAAAGACGAGAAATACGATAAAGAAAGAAAAGCGGGTTGGAAAAAGAAAACTGAAGGAGCTAAGATGAGCAGTAAACAGAAAAACGATCTACCAGACTCCGATTTTGCTTATATACAACCCGGTGGTAAAAAAGATTCCGAAGGAAAAACGACCCCGCGGTCATTGCGTCATCTTCCAATTAACGACGCTGCACACGTGCGCAACGCTTTAGCAAGACTTGATCAAACGGATATTAGCCCAGAGGCTAAAAAAGCAGCGCTTAAGAAAATTAAAGCTGCGGCCAAGAAATTCGACATTAAGGTTAGTGAAAGTTCAGCCACAATAGATTATTCTGATCTATACTAATCCTTTATACTTGTTTTGTTAAAGAAAAAGCCCCGCAACCGCGGGGCTTTTATTTCGTGCATAGGTCATCTGAAATATCGTTAAGATATAGAGATTGTGAAATGCACTAGATTATTTGATACGACGCCGTAAGAGGAGTGGATCAAAATTATCGTTGCTGTCGTAAGCAAATGGTTCCCATCCTTCGGGAATATTTTTAGTGTTGGAGGTTTTATACTCCCACTGTTGAGTTGGGTCCCAAGAAACGATTAACGGGCTGGATGTAGCACCTGTGCCGAGTACTACGGTAGTGGTCAGTAATACACCAATTGCGAACGACTTCCAATCAAGTATTTTAAGTTTCATATTTGTTTATATTGTATATAGCTTATTCTCCCGGTTTGTTTCCATCGATGACCTTATCTCTTTTGTTAGCGAATTCTTTTTTTATCTCAGCGATACGTTGACGAATTTCTGCGCGATGTTTTTTTGCATTTTCAGCCCATTCCTTATGGGTCGCTTTCATCTGATCCCTCAATGCAGCTTTTTGATCATCCGTAGCATCTTTAAACTTGGATTTATCAAAATTGCCTTTCATTTTTTTTGAAGCTTCTGAAAAACTCTTCCTAAGCTCTTTTATCTTTTCGTCATCACGGACAAGCTTCCCGAATGCTCGACCCTTATGGTTAACTTTTTGACCTTTCTTTTTTGCGTTCCCGCGGTGCTTTTTACGCTTATCAAAGGCAGCCTTGAGGCGCTCTTTAATCTTTTCTCGGTCAATCTTCTTTTCAGGGCGAGGTTTATCGGCCTTCCCCTTCTTCTTGTCGGGTCCAGCTTCTGCCGTGGATAACACTGATGCCATTATAGCCACCAATCCGTATTTGAAGATATTTTTAATCATCATGGTACTTTTTATTATGCAGGATTTATGCCAAAGTGAAAATGATTTTTTAAAGGGGTTTATTTATAGAGCTTTTAAGTCATTGGGTCTTATTGCTCATTTTCCCAAAAACAGTTGGGTATTATTCCCTATGAGTGTAACTAAAGTATATGAAACAAGCTTACAAGAAAAAATGGATATGTGGTGGAGTGATAGTAGTTATAGCTGCGGGCCTTGTCTTCCTACTCGGTCACAAGAAAGAAGAGATAACCTCTACAGTGCAGGATAAGATCACAGAAAAGGCCACTGAAGCCATTGTTGATAAAGCAGTAGACAAAGTTGCGGATAAAGCAAAAGAAAAGCTTACAGATGAGATTTCTAAGATATTACCGTGAACAGATTTCATCTGTACGTTACAGAGTTAAGAAAAAGGAAATTCACTAATGTCACTAAACTAGCGTCTTACTTAAAAGTCTCTTGTCAAATGTGGCGCAAGGTAGAGCGAGGAATAAACCCTCCCCCGCGAAAATCTCTATTGAGGACCTTTTGCCTTGTGGTTTCTGCAAAAGAATATGAACAAAATCAACTTTATCAATTAGCTAGGCGGTGGGAGCCTCATCCTGACACTAACTCCTTGAATCATAATCTTTACCACCATGGATTAAAAGAGGATTGGACCCAAGCCATCTTAGAAGAAAATACCCCAGACTATACCCATAGATACTGGAAACCTGTACTTTAATAGATTCGACTAAGAACGTCGTTAATGTTATCAAAAGATATTCGGTCTATCCGGACGGATGGAGCTCTTACCCTAGTATTAGCTATTCTCAAACCAAAGACGTCATCAGCAGGACAAACCATGTCTTCCACAAAATCCCACAATCCCGTGTGCTTGGCCCATTTATAATAGAGATCAATATTCCTCTCCTCCGCTTCTAAGAGTATTTGACGTTCTTGTTTCAGAATCCTCAAATAAAGACACACTCCCCGAATGGCCAATGATTCACTTGGAGGTTCTACGATTCCCTCGTAGAAAATTAAAGCATTCACGCTTATAGCTTACACTTATTAGGGTTTAATTGGACCATTTCCCAAAAACCCCGTGTAATACATCTTAAATGTCAAAAGAGACTAAAGAAAAAATAAGTTTTGCAGATTTGGATACTTTTCTTAAAATAGCTCCCGTGATAGGCTTAGCTCTCCTGACATATCTTCAGACTCTATTCCCTAGTAAAGCTGAATTTGATAAACTGGAACAGCACTTAATTAAGATGGATAAGAAGATTACGGAGATGACCGTTCTCCAGCAAGCTATTAGCAGCAACACTACAGACCTTCGGAGAGTCGCCGAAAGGATTCGGCTCCTAGAACTGGAGGTAGCAAAACACAACGCTCAAAGCTCTGCTAAAGTGGGAAAAAACAATTCCCGCACTGTCGCGGCTAAAAAAAATACCAACGCCTCGGGGGGGAGTAGGAACTAATGAAGTGGATTCTCCCTTTCTTATTTACTTTAGGTTTAAACGCCGAACCAAACTTTGATCCAGACGTAGAAGTCAAAATAAAAGGTCTAGTATGCGCCAGTTGCGCTATAGGGGTAAAAAAAGGTTTAGATAAAACTAAACTAGTTAAAAAAGTTAAATTTGATACCAGTAAACAATTATGTATAATAGAATACATAAGCATAGAGATCCATCCTAGCCAAATTAATCAAATTGTTAAAGACGCAGGATATCAAGTAACCTCTATTAAATGGCTTAAAGATAAAAAGCCAAATAGATATAATAAACCATGATGAAAAATATAATCCTATTAACAGCGACAATTCTCTTATTCACAGGATGCACTTGGACTTTCGTTGGTAACGAAAGGTCTGACGATATAAAATTAAAAACCGACCCAGCCAAGTTTACACTGACAGTAATAAACCATACTGACTCTGCTATGAAATGGGAACAGACTTGGGCTATGACTGGTCCCGATTCTGGAATAGTAGCAGCGGGAGAAACTGTAGCCTTATCGTCCAATGAAACGGGAGGGGATGTAATCACCATTACTCCGGTGCCACCCAAATCAGTTAAGAAACCAAACCCTCAAAATGGAAAGTTCCAAATGACTTATGGTTGGGATGGTCATATAGCCCGTGTCTATGCCGACAATGTTAAAAACGTGGGTAGTCCAACAAAAGATGTTCATTACCCCGGATGTAATTGGATCTACGCAACTAAATGGCTAAAACCTTCAGGCGTCCAAACAAACGCGAGTAATACCGTTACATTCACCACAAAACCTTTCTCTGAGTAAAAGAGCTAGATATTTAAAGGAAAACCCCCCGTCAATTAAGACGAGGGGTTCTTTTTTTATAAACTACTAGAAATTAGCAATTATTTAGTTTCAATAGTAAGTCCACCAGTATGGTGAAGTACGAAGTTGGAAATCCACGCATAAACTGCGCCTCCTACCCAACCACCTATGCCAAATGCTGCAATGCTCCCCAAATCTGCGGATACTGCCCCACTAATCTTTTCGATACCACCATCAACATCACCTAATGCTCCTGCGCCAATTAAGGCTAATACAGGAAGCACTACGCCCTTGATAGCGCCAGTAGCTACGCCCAGCAAACCTAAAAAGTTAGCTGCAGAACGTATATGTATTTTTGTAATCTTCATATTCTTCATAACAAAACACCGAGCGCAAAAAACTTAGCGAACGGTTAATAACTTTACACCTCCTAGTTCCTTTTGGGTATAAGGTAGATAAAAAAATCGCAGCCTCCCGGAAGAGACTGCGACTAAAGGAACTTTTAAGATAATTACTCTGAAGTACCAGCTCCGACGTTTCCGCCGCTAGTGCCAGCACCTACGTTAGCTTTTGGGGCTGGAGTCGGTGCAGGGGTCGGTGCAGGAGCAGACGTTCCTGCTCCAACGTTTCCCGTACCGACGTTGCCAGTGTCATCGTAACCGCGAGATCCTGTTCTATTATTGTATTTGCTCATTATTTTTTTTCTCCTAAATTAGTCTGGATAAACCTGACCAGTGACTACTGCGCCCGAAAAAGCGGGAACACAAACCAAAGCCCATGCCTCGGCGCCATTCCTTATGTCAGAGCTGTTGGCCATCCATCCGGATACGCTATTCTCTGTCCAACTCCAGTTAGCAGGCAAATCTGGACCAACTCTCTTGGTTCCTGTAACTACACCACTAACTCCAGTTAAATCCATGTAAGGGTAGTGATCTGTACCACTAACCATGCCGCAAGTGTAACTATTCCAGCGTTCAATAGGAGGTGCGCCATTATTGTAGTATTCTACATTATGATAGCCCCAAATATTAACATTAGCGTTTTGATCAGCTGCGGTTGAGGCAGAGGTGTTAACTTCAACTATACCATAGTCCCAATAACTAAGAGTTGAACCGGCGTCTGTAGTAATTTCTTTATAAAGTCCCATGATTATTCTCCTTCTGTCAATGCGTCGGTTGCTCCTGAGAAAAACGGCACACATACTTTAAGCCATGTATATGCCCCACTCCTAATATCATCACTTCTCTGCATCCATCCGGATACTCCGTTTTCTAGAGGGTCCCATCCGTCTGGAAGAGGTACCTCTCGTTCTGACCCAGTCACTACGCCGGAAACTCCGGTTAAATCGTGATAAGGGTAAAAATCTGTTCCACTAGCATATGTACAGTTGTACATGTTACCATCCACGGAAGGAGCCCCGGCATTTCGGTAAGCTTCGCTTGTAAACCCTAAAGTGTTTACGTTGGCCATGTATTGAGAGGATTCAGGGTCCGTGCCCTGAAACCAGTCTTCTACCCGACTTATTTTCCAGTAGTTGGCTGCTTGTCCATCTGGCTTGGTATAATTTAAGTTAAGACCCATGTTAGTAAATATTACACATTAAAAATTAAAAATACTATTTTTTTTTCAAAAAGGACTCTTGTTATGAGAGCTTTCGGCGCTGGATGGTTTATTCTTGCCATAATAAGACTTTTTGTAGGTTTTGACTTTGTCTGGATTGCTTTTTTGCCATTCCGTCACCTTTTCAATGATTTTGTTTTTGTTTTTTTCGTAGTATTTCTTCGCGGTCTGGTTATCACATTCTTTACAATAATACTTCAACCCATCCTTGGTACTACTTTGCTTTCTAAAAGCTCCAAGAGCTTTTGCCTCTTTGCATTTGGTACATATTTTCATTATGAAGCATTGTATAGTTCTAGCGCCGATTATTCTAAAAGTATTTTTGAAAAATATACTTGGATAGACGTTCACGGTATTTTTGAAAATATAGGAAAAAAAGGCTCGTGGAAAATGAAATTTAACACCCCCCGCTCGCTCTGACTCTGAAACAGGATTTCCCTTTTAGAAAAGGGGGGCTTTCCCTAGTTGAGGGAAGAGGCACAGGGAAGGACTCAGGAGGTTGGAGGTGGGTGGGGACTCAGAGGGTAGGGGACTCAGAGGGCTGGGCTAGCCAACCCTCCCATCCGCACAGGTCTCGCACACTGGCACGGCCTTGTGTTCCTCGTCGTGGTTCACTACGCAGCTCTCCAATGGGAACCAACCGCCGCAGCAAAAACACTTGGCGACATCCTCAGCGATAAACACTTGGTCGCTCAACCCTACTGAAACATTGTCGCCGAGTATGATAAACTCCTTTGGCACGTCAGCCCATCCAATGTCACCATCCCAGCTCATAGGAATATCATCATCCTCTAGCTTGGGCGGTGCGCCATAGGGGAAATTGTTAGCTCCCTGCAGGTGGTTGGCTGTGTTATCTGTCATTGCGTGAAATCTCATTTTAGTAGTTGTCTTTGTGGAATCTGCCCTTTGGTGTCCTGTCTTCAAAACACTTTTCAATCTCAACAACTCGGTGAATGTCGCCGTTGGTCGTTGTGCTGTTAACCGCTTCCGCGTGGTACTGGTCGATCATCTCCTGCTCGGTTGTGCCTAGCGGGTAGGTGTTACCAAGTACGCTGTTGACGCTTGCGAGGTAGTGGTTGCCCGTGTAGTTCGGGTTGCGCTCCACCTTGAATGTGACGTTTAAGAAGTTTATGTATTCTGTTGTATCTCTCATAACTGGGAATAGTATAGCTAAAGACTCATAACTTTGCAAGCTTTTTCTTTAACTTTCTTACCTTTTTTTTCTGACGTTTAATCTCTTGCTGGAGTGATAGGATGACTGGACAATCTCCACTAAACCTACCCTTGTGATCGACATCAAGCATCGATCCCCGCCTTGTCCTCGAGCCACTCAAGTGACTCGCTGAATTCAATCTCGGTGAGTTTGTTCTGGATCTCGGTCAGCTTCTTCTCGGCAATAGCGATCCGCTCTTGGATAGCTTCCTTGCTTACAAAGGTATCGGCTGCCAATACTTGCAACGCTCCGCGAATGCTCGCGATCTCGCCGCCCTGCTCTCTGATGTGTGCTTGTGTTGTTTCTCTCATAACTTGGTTAATAGTATCAGTTTAATCGGTTGGTGTCAACCCTTTTTATTGGCTTTTATTCTAGCGTTAGCCAGTGCATTCAGTGGTGTGTAACCGTTCCATTCGTCCAGACTGATCTCCTTGACTGTCCGTACTCCATTGACCCAAGGCCCCATGACCTTAACCGTCTTGATGTTCTTATCTCTCATAACTGGAAATAGTATGCCTTAAATCTCAGTTGATTGCAAGCCCTAACTCAAACTTTTTTACCATGATCCATCCTTGCGTAAACCGCTCGGAATAGCTGGCCCTACGTAGCTGTTACCATGACGAAGCTTAGGCTTCCAGTGTTTAACCTTCCCGCGCACTGGGGGGATTGATCCCCCCTTCATTGCACGCTTGGCTGCCTTGCTTAGTTTTTGATACTTCATAACCTGCCTCCCTTCTTGGCTGCTCTGGTAGCCCTAGCCAATCGGCCAGCCCAGTTAATGCCGCCATCCTTCTTGACAGGCATCGCACCTATTAGGTCAGGTCGATCCTCCATCAAGTACGCAGTACGATCAGCGTCAGTAGACCAACCGTAAGCAACCTCCTCCAGATACCTACTGTCCTCCTCACTCAACTTCGCAGCCCTCTTGACTACTCGGCTTATGCTGTTAGCTTCGGTCTTCTTGACGTAGTCCGTGCTAATGGCTGGCGTAATGTCAGCCAACTTTCCGTAAGTAGTGGCTAAAGTCTGAAAAGAAAAGCCAAAAGTCATCATAGGTGCGCCTGAACCATAATAGGTGTGCTGGCTAACTAACTGGACGTTTTTTAGCCTAGCCTTGCGTAGTATTCGCCGGAAGTCCTTGATGGTCTGCTCGGTCTTGCTTACCGCATCACTCATCGCAGCTTTAGTGAAGTACTGCCTCATCTTCTGTCGCCAATTAGCGTCGAAGGTGAAGTAAATCAAGCCTGACCCGTTTAAGGTACGAGTGAACACTTGCACCGCTTCCCTAACCTTGGCTGTTGGTGATCCACAGAAATCGAGCCATACGAAATCGGCATCGAATTCCCCGCCTCGCCCTGTTTCCTTGAGTTTGGGGCCAATGGGCATCTTGGCGTACTTGTTGCACATTAGCTCATTGACATCACCTAGGACGTAATCAGTCTGCACTGTTACGCCGTTAATGTCTCTGGAATCCGCAACGAACTCCCCTTGACGCTTCACTCCGCTTCTGTCGCCTACTGGCACGGGTGAATCATTGAACACTTTGCGGTCATGCTCGACCACAATGTTAAGCACTCGGTTGGTGCGAGCCGCCTTTGCTGAATGTACGGGCGTTTCCTCAAATGAGTTGGTGATACCAGCCAAGCTCACCGTGCGCACGGCAGTAGGTTTAACCTTGACCATGAACTGGGCCACTTGCTGGTTGATGCTGGCGCGAACTACGCGCTTGTTGGCTTCCCGTAGGAACTTCTTCGTTTGTGCTGATCTACTCATAACAATGTTGCTTTCGCTTCCTTTAACTTACTTGAATTGGATTAAAACGTCAATCATAAAAATAATTTTTATGAATTTTTTCGACACAGCCTTGGTTGTCGGCATTAAGGGGATCAGCGGGATTGATCCCTAAACTCCTTGCTACACGCATTCTTGCGCTTGATGAAGGCATCTTTCTTTCCTCGATAGCGTGATTAATGAAGGTGCTGCGGAGGGCTCCCTTAATCTGCCTACTCTGCTCCCTTGCTCGTTGTGCAAGCGGTATGTTCCGTTTTTTTCCTTTCCTGCTTTTCTTTCTCATAACGAAGATGATACTACCCTAAAAACTGATAAGATTGCAACCCCTAAATGCAAAAAAAATATTTTTTTTTATATTCTTAAAATTTACTCCATGGCATAAGCCTTGCTACTTAAAATTCCAAGCCTTACTACCATTGTACCTCATCCAGCCGCCAAAGTCAAGCGTAAAAATGTTTTTTTCTTAAAAAAGTTTTTTTATTATTCTATGTCGTAAGTCATTGACTATCAGGCACTTAGGGCCGCGGGGGAGGGCGCCGAAGGCGTAAGTCGTTGATACTCAGTAGGTTACGTTTCTGAAAGGCTGTTTTCTGTGCAGGTCTCGTGCCAACTCTCATAAAAAATAAAAATAAAAAAAATGAAAAAACTCACACTTTAGGCTTGTAATTTTCTGTGGTTTTGCTATAATTTTTTCAGATGAGAGAGATGAAATACGAGTCAGACATCCTGACAAACCAGTGGAAAGAGTTCTTCAACGAGGTCGCAGCGAAATGCGAATACTGGGAACTAGGTTTCGGCGATATCAACGCCGACAAGGAAAGCGAAATAGTTCGCGAATGCTTTGTGGATAAATACACTGTACAGCACACGGTGGACGCATGGCACGAATACGTGGTAGAGGAAATGGTCGACAGCCTGTAAAAAGGTGTTGACTTCGTTAAATAAATAACCTATAATATTTTTTGTTATGAGAAAGTTTGTAATTACTTATCGGCCAGATGTCCACGAAGGGCATCGGAATCTAGAAGGGGATCTCCACGCTTATGTCGTCGAGGTCGAGGAACAGTTCGCTAACAGCGAAGAAAAGGACAACTGTGCTGGCATCACCGCCAAGTGCGTTGAGAGTGGAATGTGGAAACGATTCCGCTGGGATAGGATCACCAACATGGCCGCGGCCTAGGTGATTGAGCTTGACCTTCAGTTAAAATCTGATATAATTATTCCTGTTATGAGAGACCATTTAATAAAAACCGTAATCGTTCGCGAAGATAAAAATAATAATTGGCATATAATCGCCAAGCGCGGAGAAAGAGTTCTAGAAGAAACAAGGCCAGAGCCGAATTTCACTAAGGTAATGGAAAGAGCGCGGTTTGATCACTGCCTCTTTGATGACGAGCCAACGCAGCCAACAATTGAACGCTTCGACGATTCTAATACAGTCGAGAAAGGTTTGACTAGATTAGGCCAATGGCTCGAGAAGTGTTTCGATAAAATGGCAAATAAAGTGACTTTTTAAGTTGACAAATCTAAAAATTCTGATATACTAATTTCCGTTATGAGGGATAGAAGAAAGAAAGCAGCAGAGGTAATCGACTTAACCCGTTTAGATATGGCCGGAGTCGAGGGTACATTGAAGTTCATTAGCGAAAGCAATGGGGATATCCAAGAGTTAAAAGAGATGGTTAACTCACAAAGGTTAATTCTTCAGAATCTACGCAAAGGCTTAAACAAGCCAATGTTTCAAGACGGATTCGCTTCACCCCTAGGATTTGACTTACAAGACGAAGCATGAAAAAAATAAAATGGTTAATCAACGATCTCGGTCTAAACGAACTCAACGCATGGTGGCGGTTGGTCTGGACGGCAGCCCTAATGGCTTTGGCTCTTGAGACAGTTAGCGCACACACTCACACAAATGCAAAACTTACCCGTGAAACAAAAATCATTGCTATCACTATACTTGCAGAGGCCAGAGGTGAAAAACAAAGCGGAATGTACGCGGTGGGTGCTGTCATTGCTCAACGAGCATTTGAAAGAAAACAAACGCCCACAGAGGTATGCCTTAAAAAATGGCAGTTTAGTTGTTGGAACGGCAAAAGATTAAAAGACCTTGAGCATTTGTTAAAAGTCCCGCAAGCAAAGTATGCGCTGGCATTGGCTAAAAACATCAAACTTTTAAGTCGTGACTACGTTGGCTATGCTAATCACTACCACGCGACTTGGATGAAAAAGCTACCTTACTGGGCTAAAGGTCAAAAGCCTGTCAAGGTTATAGGCCAACACGCATTTTACAAACTATGAAAAACGAAAAACGGCACATAGGCGATATCGGACATATGCCATTAGGAGGACAAGAAGCCTACCAAGAAATGTTTTATTCTGGTGCTAGCTGCGGCCTCGTGCGACGGAGCGGACTAGATTCCAATGGCCGTAAAGACGGATCTCGCAGCAATGTCCATACAGTTTTTGAAAGACCAGCGGGATCGAACAAAACAAAATCAACTAATAGACAAAAACCAAAACGAAGGAAATAAATCATGTCGAACGAAAACAGAAAAACACACGACACAAACGGCGGCCAAAGAGGTATGCACTTACGCGAAATGACCGCAGGCAAAGTGCTAATCAATAAAGCTGGTTCCAACAAGACGAACGCAACCAATCGCCAGAAACCGAAACGTAGAAAGTAAATTTTTCTCATCATAACAACAGCCCCGTCGAGTTCTCTCTCTGCTCGGCGGGGCATTTTTTTTAATGTCAAGCAAAAAAATAAAAAAAGTTTTTTCATGTCGTAAGTGACTGACTATCAAGGACTTAGGGCCGGGCAGCCCTGCGCGCAAGCGCTAAGTCACTAACTATCAATGACTTACGTTTTCAAAAGTGTCATTCTAGGAGGGATTTCATGCCAAGTGGTGTAAAAAATAAAAATAAAAAAAGTGATGTTTTAGGGTTGACTTTTTCCTAAAATCTGATAAGATAATTCCTGTTATGAGAGATATGTTTGAAAATATGTACAAGGTTCAGATCGCCAACTCTGGTGATGTCGCTGGTTTCCCGCGTTCTCACGATGGTCTTGAAAAGGCTATTATCTTGGCCTCGCGTGAGGGTACTGAGGTCACCTTTGATGGTGACGTCGTTTGGCCGGAGGAGGAGGCTCCTGACATGGATGAGTCCATGGACGGGGATCATGACTCCGCGATGGCCAGTGCCGGTTTCGGCACGGATGAGGACTACGGTTGTTTCGGTGGCGACGAGTGGTAAAAAAAGTAAAAAAAGTGAGATTTAACTGTTGACATTTTTTTAATCTGTGATATACTGTTTTCTGTTATGAGAGATATGATAAGTTGTGAAGAGGTTTTCGAGGCGGACGCGAATGCGCGTGCGGAGTTTGAGGCTGTGTGCAGTGCATGGCAGGATGAGGCCATCGCCGCGCAGGAGGTCGAGCTTGCGGCGCAAGCGGAACGCGAGGAGCGCGAGCGCGATCTGGCCATGGCCGAGGTCGAGGAGACGTGCTGGTGCAAGTTTTTCGAGTCGTGCTCCGCATGCTTCGGCAAGGCATAAACCGTGCCAACCCCTATCACTCACGCTGAAAAGCGTGAGTTTTTTTACGCCTCTTTAAAGTCGTAAGTCGTTGGGCTGCAAGGACTTAGGGCCGGGGCGGAGGGTCCCAGCGACGTAAGTCGTTGACTATCAGTGGTTTACGAGGATAAAATCTGAAATTGGAGTGACGTAAATTTTTTTCTTTTTGCATTTTTCGCATTGCCCTTTTTCCCAAGAGCCGCATCTCTCAGTTATTTGAGGGTCGCGGCTTTCCTTTTTAGCAACACGTATTTCGCGCCGTTGGGCTTTGGTTCCACATTCGTAACAGATCATTATTTGACTGGTTCGTATTTCTTATTTAATAAATTACAAATCCGAATTTAATCGCCGCTCTTTTTGCCATAATTAAAACTCATTCGATTTTTCTTATTGTTATAGCCTTCTGGTTCCAGCCCGTTCTTCTTGAGCCATTTCTTGTAACCAGCATCAACTTCTTTGGCTAGGCCCGTTGTGTCGCCGTAACCCCAATCACCTTGTTTTATTATGTCTTGCATTGTTATTCCGAAATGGTTTGACGAATCTCTTTCATCTTCTTCTTTAGAAAAGAAACAGCCTCACAGTTTTTGGCATTAGTTTGGATGATATGCCCTAGACTGTACTCTATCTTACGCGTGAAGTCTCTGCGTAACGCATCCAACTTATCTGCATCCGCTCGCTTTATTGCGCGAGTCTTCTTGACCGCTTTCTTCTTTTCGGCCTTTTGTTTTAAATGTTTTGTCTTCACTTTCTTTTCTTCAAATGCCTCTAGTAACTTTTCGTAATTACTTACTTTATTCATACTATTAAAATAAGATGGTGGCGGGAGTATTTGTGTACCCGCACCTTTTCTGTACCCAAGAAACAAATGTTTCTGATCTACTTACTTCGGACTCACCCGCGATTTTCCTCAACCGATTGGTCTCTGTACTTCTCGCAGTCGCTGCATTATCCCCGTGGGAGGGATTATTCTGCCACACCGACCTCTCTCCGTCGAGAGAGGAAATTGATAGGTTGCCGCCGCACCACCAGCAGTAAAACGGGCGTGAGTTCGTGCCTCACAGGGGTATTTAACTCCGTCAACCTAAATGAATCGCTCTTGAGAAACTTCTCATTCTTAACCGTTTCAAGTCGAGTTAACGACTGTCATGCTTTCAACGCGTTTATAGCTCAGAAAGACGTGATTAAGCGCATAGCCCAAGTTTTTTAGTGTTATGAGAGAGTCCTTTTGCAGGACAATCTTTAGACTGCTAAACTCAAGAGCAAATTTTCAAAGAACCTAAAAATTGTCTGGGGGTGATTAGCATTGTATTCCTACCCTAATCTTTTAAGTCAGCCCAGCCTGACACACCATAAACATGAAACGATAATATTAAATACAACCTTCGCTGATTAACCTCCACCAGCAGGGATTATCAAATGACAAACAATAATAAACATTCCCCGAAGGGAAACTAAAGTATATCAGCAACGGTCTGGCAATGCAACCTTTTTCTTTTCCGTCTCCAGATTCTCAAACTTCTTGTCCATGCCTTCGTCATCCCAGTCGAAAGAAAAGTATTCATCAAATACCTTGGAGGCTATCCGTCCCTCTACGCTTTGAGTCGCTGCTTCTTTCAGCATAAACTTCATAGCTTTGAGTCTTTTCCGCATTTCTTCAGTACCCGCTTTTGTTCGCGGCCTCAACCAATGATCATCCATTTGTTTCATACTTCTAATTTCGCTTCCCTTAACTGCTTATGAGTATACCGTAGTCCGGCATTCCATGCAAGCCTTTTCTTCTTCGGTTCGGGAATATAAAAAATATTAAAGTGAGGCCCGATGGCAGTTTTATCCCGAAGGATTACCCTGCTAGACTTGTAGATAGGCTTCTTGCTTATATCCTCTACAAAAGTCTTATACTTATAAGGATTGTAATATGCACCTTTAAATTCTTCTCCCGACTCTGGAATGCAATTCTCGCACCAAGAATACTCTCCTTCGTTACGGCAGTTGCAGCCCCAAACCTTTTTCAAGTTACCATCTTCCCCTTTCTCAAAACGATAGGCTTGGTGGTCTCCTTCGTTTACCCATGTGCCAATAACATAAGCGTGAACGTTTTTGCGCTTCTCACGGACAACACGTTGACGACCATTCTCGTTAACGTGAAACTTGGCATTCTTTAGCTCGACTCGGTGACTATGGCAATATAATCTCCCCGTGCTAGTATCAACTACAGAAAGGCAATCCTTCTGAAGATTGTAGTAAACTTTCACCCGATCAGGTGCAACAGGGCAACCCATGTAAGTCTTGCGGGTTTCTGCATCGGCCCAGCTAATGAATCCTTTTGGTTCTTCTCTTTCCCTCATAACTTCAAATAGTATAAGTTAAATTGTTTCTAGAGTCAACTATAAAAATAACTTTTTTAAATTGGACGCGAGGGAGGGAATCGAACCCTCAATTGTTCTTTTGCAGAGAACCGTCTTGCCGTTTGACCACCCCGCGATTGTAAGACCCCTTTCCCTTCTTGGGACGATGCACCCGCTCACCAGTGTTCCAACTGACTACTGCTCGGGGCTTTTTAGGTTTCTCACTCACAGGTGTTAATAATATCACACTTTACACATATGTCAACAGTAAAAATGTTTTTTTTAGGGGTTGACAAGTAGACCCTTTTATCCTATACTCATCCCAGTTATGAAACTTAAAGAAATCAAAAACGGATCAATCTACTACAATACCAAGAAGAACCGTGCAGAGCGGGTAATCTCTAATACTTTTAGCAGTTCGCGAGTTGTGACAGAATTCCACGGTAAGAATCAAAGCGCGGTTGCTACTCGAAACATTCGACTCGCTAACAGCGTAGAAGTGGAAAAATACCTAGATAGAACAAGGAAAGGTAATCTAATGACTTTTTTCGGAAGACTCTTCTCTCCGAAGAAACTCGCTTGAAAGTCTTAGTCATGAGCTTTTAAGCGCCCTACCTTGGGGGTTTGCATTGGTTTTTTTAGCTTTTCCCAATGTTTTACTAAGGTAGGGGGGAATCTCCTGAGTGCTAGTTTTATTCTAGCCCAACCCTCCAGCCAACGCTGGGGGGTTGTTTTCTTTTAAAGTCCTAAGTCTTTGGTAATCAGTGACTTAGGGGCCGCCGGGACCCCCCGCGCGACGTAAGTCGTTGGTAATCAGTGACTTACGTTTCTAAAAGGTCAGTCTTTAGGAAAGAATCGTGCCAACTTCGGGCTAAATAAAAAAATATTTTTTTTAAAATAATGATGATTTAGGGGTTGACTCTGGATCTTAAATATGAGAAGATATTCGTGTTCTGAGGGAGAACTAAAAAACGTTATGGCTAGAAACACAAAACCTACAAGTTCCGAATTCGACTACACAGTCGTGCAGGAACCGCTGTTCAACCGTGATGGTAAAGCCGTCAAGGTTGGTAATTCTCCAATTATGGGGAATTTTCGCACAGACAACAATGTCTGCTTAGGTACGTCCACTGAGGCGTATGAAATCGTCAATAACGAATCAGTTGTTGAAGTAGTTGAGGATGCCTTTGCCGGTGCTGGCTTAGGTGACTTCGAGAGAGAAATCGTGGTTGCTCGTGAGGGCGCACGTTTTTATGGAGTCTATGACTTCCCAACGCAGGAACGTCACATCGCCAACGTCGGTGATGTCGTGTCTCTTCGTTTGACCTTAAACAACTCATTTGATAGGAGTTGTGGTCTCAACTGGGCCGTGGGCATGATGCGTAAGATCTGCTCGAATGGGATGTGTTCGCTGGTGGCTGACACCAACGTCACCAAAAAGCACAGCGCAAAGCTGGATCTGTCCTTCATTAAGGAAGGAATCGACGCATCGGTTGAAAAATTCGATGCATCTGTTGAGGCTTTCAAAAACCTCGGCAAGCGTGAGATCACCCAAAAAGAGGGCGGACTCATTCTGGACAACCTCGCCATCAAAAAGGTGCTTTCCGAGTCTCTTCGGGATTCAATCCAGATGGTCTGGGACTCGCCTACCTTCGCCAAGGAGGATGAAGGTCGCAACCTGTACAACCTGTACAACGCGGCCACGGAGCATCTCACGCGTGAGGTGCAGTCAACTCGGTTTGAGTATGCCAATCGAGTCAATCGGGGCGTGCTTACTAATCTGTCACGCGCAGAGCAGAGCGCCGCTCATTTCGCCAAGCTGACGGCCAAGGTTCCTGAAAAGGAAAAGGTCATCACTGAGGTGACGCTGACGGCCTAAGGGGAACACAAGCAACCCCCACCCTTCGGGGTGGGGGATTTTTTTTAACTAAAAAGCTTGACAAAAAAAGAGGCCTAAGTGACTGACTATCAATGACTTAAGGGCGCCCGGCCTAGGCTGGCGTGCGTAAGTGCTTGGTACTCAATGACTTACGACTTAGGTTTTTAAAAAACTGAGATTTAAGAAAAAGACGCGAGGTCGGTTCGATTCCGACTCTCGCGTATTATTTATTATTTGTTATTTAATTATTTCTTTTTTCTATTTGCCTCGGAGACAAATTGCTGGTTCATTTTCTTTTTAGGAAATCCTGTCTTAATGCCTTTTTTCTTTGCCCACTTGGCAAAAGCATCGTCGAATTCTTTTTTCATTCCATTAGCGACGGCATACATACTGTCGAAGGAATCCGCTTGGTGTGTGTGGTTATTATCTTGTTGAATCATAATCTGTTAAATTTTCTGCTGTTATCTTTCCTAAAGTATAAAAGTCATATTTATTACCTGTTACTAAAAACGTCATTGGTTTGAATTCCTCCAGTCTTGATTCTGCATACTCTCTAGCAAAAGGCATGATGCCTCCTTTCTTCCCCTTAAACAATGATAACTTACCTTCAGCCAGCATTATATTAACGGACATATTAACTAATGACCTTTTTAACTTGGTTTGGCTTGTCCAAAAATATCCCAAGTAAGGTTTAACGTATTCATTAGACCAGATTAAGTCTTGGCCCGATGTTGCTGCATGGTTCCAAAAGCCCCAGTAGTGGCGAATAATCTCCTTTTTATTATCACCCCTTATGCCTACCGCTACTTTTTTCTCTCCGTCTCTCTGTATAACGTATTCTATCATTTTTCCTGCTCATAAATTAACCAAAAAGCTAATAAGATACCCACCACAAAAACCATTGCTTCCACGGTATTAAATTTTAACAGTTGCGTTGTAGCCCGTAAAGCCTTTTTTCTTATTAGCTGAGAGAGCCTTGCTTGCATCGCTCCCCGCCGGTTGACTCCCGTGAATCACCAAGGCAAAATCATTCGAGCCAGATATTGCCAAGTCGTCCGTGTGGTCAACGTCCAATCCCAAGGCTTCCGCTTCCTCAGTAGAGAAAAACACCTTTGCGCTTTTCACCATCGTCTGAGGGATTAAGTCATCATACTTTCCACCACGCGAACAGGTAAAGACATAGTTTTTAGGCAAGCCACCATTAACGGCGATATACTCCAGCAAAAACTTGATGCTTTTAGTATAGGAATAAAAAACCACGTTTGGGAATAGTTTGGCCGCTCTCATCCAAGCGTTGAAATATCTCTGACTAAAAAAGTCTCCACCGATATGCACCCGACAAGTTCCGCCCCGATTCAATCCGGTTTCTTTTATGCTGCCCACTATCAAGTCAACCATCTCCCGAATAGTACGACAAGTCTTTAACAAGTCAAAATTACCCCAACGAACCTTACGCACATTAGGACGGCGAGCTTCATCCATTGCCGCATAGCATCGGAAAATCTGACCGTCAACAGGAGTTTGTTCATCACGAACTTTGCCCGTTTCCTTATCTGCAAAAGTCTTACAGTTTTTAGCTCCGGGGCAAGTATAGCCACTAGGAAGGGAGTAGTGCCAAATACCTTTCAGCTTGGCGTTTTCAAATGTGAATTTTAGTAGACCCATAACTGAAAAAGATAGTACCTTGTTTACTGGTTCAAGTCAACCATAAAAATAATTTTTATCCGAATAATTTTTCCCACCCTTCGGGACTTGTTCCCGACATAACGAACTCCCGTTGGTCTGCATCTAATGAGCGCAGCGCGTCTTGAATAGGGAGGCCTTGGTTCAGGTCGAAAAGCTCGCTGCCATGAATCGTCACCGTGTAAGACTTCCCTGTGACTCGGCATGGCCCCGTGAATGTATACGTTCCCTTTTCGTGATCCTGAGTATACGTGCAATTAGTGTTAATATATCTTCCCATAACGCCGCTGAGTATATGTTAAAAATGTGTGCCTGTCAACCTAAAAAATCATTTTTTTTAATAATTTTTTTTTTATATACTTTTAGATGCGTAAGTCGTTGACTATCAAAGAGTTACGACGGCGCCGGGGGGCGCCCCGCCCCTAAGTCGTTGACTATCAGTGACTTACGACATTTTTTGGTTCATTTATATACTATGTAAATCTATCACTTAATTAATAAAACTGCATACCTCAGCCTACATTGCCACTCTTATTTGTTATTTATTTATTTCGGGTTCATTATTTCGCCTTTATATATTTCGCCTTCTATTATTTGCCTTTTATTTATTTACTATTCATTATTATTTGATGATTTAAAAATTTGCCGACAAAAAAACCCCACTCTTTCGAGTGGGGTTGGTAGTGTTATGAGGACTACTACTGAGGGGGGATTCTACTTACGTTTCCGCTTGGAATACTTCAACGTACTAGCATCTTTATTTGAAGCGGTGAAAGTCGACTTTGCAACCTTCTCCCATTCGCTCCGATGCTGATTAAACTTACGCAACTTCTCAACCGAATCCACGCTGAGTGAGTTGCCCTCTTGAGTTACATTAACACGATATGTCGTATTTCTCATACATTAATATAGTATTAACTTGACTTACGTTTTTCTAATAATTGTGGATTTTTCTCAAACATTAGTTTCGCATCATTAGTTAGCTGCCTCCCATGTGCCGTTGCCTCAATGAAGTTTAGCTTTTGCAAGTAGGTTTCTGCATCAGATTGAATTGCTGCCCTAGTCATCTGGAGTTTGGCGGCGAGGTTGTATAGTCGCACGGTTCCCTCCCGATGTAGAGTACGCAAGTAACGAAGCTCAGTCTTATTCATGCCATGCGGCATAATGTCCAATATGCGGCAAAGTTCCTTCCAGTCTGATAACTTAAAGGTTTTAGTGTTATTCGCCGCTACATAAGATTTGATATTAGTTGCCATCTTTTGCGCTGCCCTGCCATTGCCCCGTAATGCTGGTGCGATATGTTTTGATACGATATCACCAGAGAATCTAATCTTATCAGTATTAAGCAGAAGTATCTGACCTAATTCATCATAAGAATAATCATCCAAGTCGATACGCTCCATGCGATCAATCAAAGCATGGAATACCTCTTGTGGCTCAGTAGTTGCAAACAGAAAACTTAATTTTCTGAAATCAATCTCAATGTCCGTCCCTTCATAACTAAAAGTGTTATGGTTATCCTTATTGGGATTGGTTATAGTTAATAAAGCCATTGTTACGTCCTTGGGTAACATATGACATTCATCAAATAGAACAGTAGCGTCCTCATTCTGCATATGAGGAATCATTATCATCTCAACGAATTGTCTGAGATTTTTAATCGTAGCACAATTTAGCTCAAGGAATTTCTTGGGATTCATTGTGTTTGGCATGATAAGATTCCGAGCAAATGCCCTTGCCAACATAGTTTTACCAGCACCTTTAGGTGCTGTGAGCATGATATTAGGGACGATCCCTGTCCTTTCAAACGCTTTGATATAAAACTCAAACTTACGCTTGGCAGGGTGCTGCCCGATCACTTGTGGGAATAATGTAGTAGATGTAGTAGTCATAACAGAGAATATATTAAATCAGTTCGGAATATAAGTCAACCCCAAAAAAGATTTTTTTTCAATAATTTAATTTTTACCAATCTCCTTCGCTGACATTTAACTCAATAGGAGCAGGGGCAATTTCTTCCTTCTTAACAGAAGTGTCTATCTTCTCCATTACCTTGGGTTCCTCTATCTTCTCAGATTTATCAGTAACCTTGATTGATATTGGTTTTGGTGCTTCAGTAATTCCACTAATCATTTTATAGGATTCCATGAATTTCTTTGAAACGTGAATAACAGCATCTTCCTTAAAGTAGGTCATCAAGTCTTTAAGAGATACTCCGATGTAAGTTGAATTTCCTTTTTGCTTCATAAAGCAGTCCATAGTATAAAATTTACGGTTTCGGGAGTCAAGCTAAAATACGATAAAAATTTCAAAAAACCTAAAAATATTTTTTTTATGGGGTAAAAACATCATTATTTATCATTTGCTTAAAAGTGAGATTTTAATAATTTGAGATTTTAAGGCGGCATAAATTTAATTTTTTCGGCCCAGCATATTTGGCATTATCTAATTCACAATTAGCTTTCGGTATTTCGGAAAAAGTCATTCACAATTAGCCGTATTTACGAAAATCCCATTCGCAATTTTGTTTTTTTTGAAATAAAGTTTTTTTTATTCGGCGGGGGGATAGGTTTTTATCATTGAACTTGAACTTAAACTGGTTTTGGTTTTAGTTTGGTTGGTATTTATATGTAGTATTAGTATATAGGAAGGAATGAATTAAAAAAGAAGTAAAATATAATTTTGTTCTTTATTTTAATAAATAAAAAAAGAACAGTCCCATTTCGTACCGTTCTTTACCTATCTCTACCTATTGTGAGAGTGTTATTTTAACTTCTTTACTATATGTTTTGTAATTTCATCCCAATCTTCTCTCTCATACCTATCATACCTCCTATCCCTGACTATCCAGTATATTGCTATTACTATTCCTATTAAGATTTCCACTCTATTACCTCATAACCTTTACCTCTATTGATTGTTTTCTTATCCCTTATTACATATACAAATAAATAGACCGATTTGTAGACATCTTGAAACATACTAACGTATGTAGTTGAATTGAAACAAAGCGATCTAAAAATTAAAAAAGCCGTCTAAAGATAAACTGAAACATATAAAAATATGAAAATACTTTGAATTAAACAGGCTTAAAACCCGAAAAAAACTCCCCCTTTCTCCTGAGAAAAAGAGGGAATTTAGTATGAACGGGGTAATTCTTCTTAACCCTGAGTAGTTACGTTGGGATCACCAACGACTTGTGGCCCTTCTTCGCCCGTAGGCTGCTGTCCTTGCTGTCCAAATGTCTGAGACAGGACTTGGATAGTGCCAGTAGCATCTGCGAGCTTCTTGGAAGTCTTAACGATTTCCTCCACGATATTCGTGTGGTCGCCAATGCCTACGGAACGATTAAATAGCATTTCTAAAACTGCTAGTGCTTCTTCCCTTTCGGCTGACAATCGAGCCAGCGTTGCGTTAAATAGCGGCGGCAACTGTTGTTGACTTTGCCCCGCTCCGTCTTGAGTAGTGGTTTCTTCTGCCATACTGTTATTATATTAGTTTATACGTTTTAAGATTTCTAAAATTTTTTATGTTATTAGCCTAATTGTACCATCGTTCATCTTTTGAGCGGTAGTTATTCCCGTCATCGCCTCGTATAGTCGAGCGATAACTTGATCGCCCGTATTATCAAGGTTGTCCCTTATGTGGGATTTCATCTGCTCAATAGTTATCTTCTTTGGTTTCTTCTTTCTCGGCATATCTGATTACTTCTTGGGCTAATTCATCGCAATGTCTATCATGCTTTTCATCTACTAACTGGCGTTTCCAAGTCGGTAGCTCCGAATACAGTCTGTCGTATGCTGCTTTGTAGCGGCGAGGTAGGTCATTCTTGGACTTTTTCATAAACGAAAGGAGGTTGCTCTCCATCTGCCTCATTGTCAACTAAAACCATATTAGGTTCTGGCACATTTGCTAAAATCCATTTCTTTCTGTCTTTGTACTCCATCTTATCAAAGAACCCATTAACGATTTCTGAAATTTGGGTTCTATCCAATGTAAAATCAGCTTCTATCTCATACTGCTTTTGAACATCGTATCCTATGGCTTTTCTAATTTTCACTTGGATGAGTATAATGCTGGGCTTTAACTATTCTATAAGTATGAAATTCTTTATACTTCTCTACATATTGCTGGGCATCCCCTTTATCGACAAACTCCGCATCTGGTTCAGTCCCATGTACGTCAATAACGTAATATAAATGGGTTGGAGATTGAGGTACAAGGGTAGTGCAACCACACAAAAGCAGAAAACAAACCCATGAACCGCATAAAAATAAAAAATATAAAGCAGCAAAAGTCTTTTTTATCATTGTAAATGTCTCCATATTGCCCAAATACCTGTTAAAAGTACCATAGAATATATAATCAATCCTATTATTAGATTCCAATTTATGTGGACTTTAATCATTTCATCCTCTAAAGCTCGATTAAAGACTACTTCTGCCATATCGTCATCGCACCCCAACTGTTTTTTTATCTTATCTTTAATTTGCTTTTTATTCATTTGGATTGTCTGATGGATAACCGTCAGAAATATGAACGGCGGTAGCTTTTATACGCTTTCTATCATTAAAAAACCCTTCCATCCCTAAATAATTGATAGCCGTATCCATCCTGTTATCTATATTCTGAGAGTTTTCAAAAATAAAATGCACCTCATAATGCTTCTTCATCTCCAAAATAGAGACATTTAAGTCGCATACTTGGATGCCTTCGTGTTTATCTCCCTTGGCCATTGTAAGGTTTTTTATAGTTTTTACTGCGAGGATTCCAACTGCTTTTGTTTTTGGAGTGGATACCTTTTCGACCTTTACTCTTTTTGCCAAATGTTATCTTGTTACTGTTAATTGTTTTTGCCATTTAATGTATTCTCTGTCTCTAAAAGTGTTTGATTTAATACTGCTTTGAGCCGCAAAAGCTCACCTCTGTAATAATCTCTAGTATACCCATCGTTGTAAGGGCTTAAATAATTGGTCTTACAATGGCTAACATAGTCTGCAAGCCCTCCGTCAACCGAAAAATTACGGTAGTTATCAATTTGTTCGTTTTCAAAAGAGGGGTCTTTGCCTCTTATCGGCTTTGTATGTCTGTATTCCTGTTTCATTATTCTCCGTATAAAATGTCTCCAACGTGATTCAAAGCGAATGCTACTTCATCGGGAGTCAAGCCATAAGGCATCTGCCCCGTGAAGCTATAAATAGGCTTGGGATGGTGCATCATAGAG
>Ga0315331_10000432_pt1 | contig 28880 bp, 40 predicted proteins | sample M160m34915metaG_FD_203456 | JGI IMG/M metagenome (GOLD analysis project Ga0315331, IMG submission 203456) | Ammonia-oxidizing marine archaeal communities from Monterey Bay, California, United States - M1 60m 34915 | ecosystem: Environmental > Aquatic > Marine > Intertidal zone | place: USA...
GATGTTCAAGCTCATAATTACAGAAATTCAACTAGTGTAAGTGGTAGTAATACGTTTAGTTCTACTTTGCCCAATGGAATTTGGGGGGCGGCTACTGGCTCAACACATATTATGATGAACATGAACTTTATAAATGGCACAAGTTATCCTGATCTTACCATAGGTGGCAGTGGAGTTACTGAAATAGATGCTGTTGCAAGTAACGTAGGTGCTAGTTCTGGTGATGCTCGTAGTGAGGTTAAGTGGTCTTATTTTAAAAGCAGTTCTTCTAGTTATAACCTTGCTGGTTTATCAATAGCTGCTACTTATGCTAAAACTGTTGTTAACAGAACAGATAACAGGCAGATGTATTTTGCTCTTCCTGGTAGTTGGTCTTTAAATACAAACAATACTGCAAGTGGAACTTCTGGTGCTTTAACAGGAACAGCTTCTTATACAGCACAGAAAGGTGACGTAGTTTTTACTCTTTCTTGGATGAACACTGATAATTTTGTAAGTCATGGAACAACTGTATCTAATTCGACAAGTTGTTTATATTCTTCAACTAGGTGGTATACTAGTACAAATGTAAGAGTTTTTGTAGTTCATACGGCTGGTAGTGTTACTATTGATTCTCAAGGCGTTTATACTCAATATGTTGTTTTCAGGAAGGATTAAAAATGCCTTTAACTAAATTACAATTTAAACCAGGGATTAATAGAGAATCAACTTCATACTCAAATGAAGGGGGATGGTTTGATTGTGAGAAAGTAAGGTTTCGTGCAGGGTTCCCTGAAAAAATAGGTGGGTGGAGTAAGTATTCAAACACAACTTTCACTGGTACTTGCCGTTCTCTTTTTCCTTGGACAACTCTTGACGGCACTTCCTACATAGGTACAGGAACAGAGCAGAAATACTACCTTGCATCTGGAGGAACTTACAACGATATAACACCTATAAGGCTAACGACAAGTGCTGGAGATGCCACTTTCTCTGCAACTAATGGAAGCTCCGTTATTACTGTTACAGAAAATGATCATGGAGCAAGAGCCAATGATTATGTAACTTTTACAGGTGCGGCCACTTTAAGTGGTAATGTTACTGCTGCAATTCTTAACGCTGAACATCAGATCACGGAAATAGTAGACTCAAACCAGTTTAAAATTACTGTCTCCGTAACGGCTGATTCTACAGACGCAAGTAATAGTGGTGGCAGTTCTACTGTAGCTACCTACCAGATAAATGTAGGACTAGACACTCAGTCTTTTGGTAACGGTTGGGGTGCCGGAGTCTGGAATGGAGCGGATCTTAATCCTTTAACCACGACCCTTGCAGAAGCATTAGATAACTCTGAAACTGGGGTAGATGTAACAAGTGCTACAGGATTAGCTACTAATGACTTTATACAAGTAGATGATGAGTTTATGAAAATCACAGGAATTAGCACTAATACGCTGACCGTAACAAGAGGTATTGGTGGCACAACAGCAGCTGCACACTTAAACGGTGAAACAGTAAAGTTAGCCCATGGAAATGCTACAGCCTCTGAAGATTATGCTACGTTAATAAACGGCAGTGATCTAGCCTCTAGCACATCTGCTTCTTCTGTAACTGTAGATGCTTCTGCAGGTTTTGCAAGTACTGGTCACATAAAGATCGAAGATGAAATTATTAAATACACAAGTAAAGCTGATTCTACACATATTAACGGACTTCAAAGAGCACAGGCTGGTACAACAGCGGCTACACATGCAGATGATAAATTAGTTATTGAAGCCTCTTATGGTTGGGGTATGCCTACAGATACTACTGTTGCGGGTGAACAGTTGCGAGTTTGGTCTGTAGACAACTTTGGTGAAGACTTAGTATTAAGTGTTCGAGATGGGGACATTTATTACTGGGATGCTTCTGATGGCACCTCTTCCCGAGCAGAAAAATTAAGCGGTTTGTCAGGGTCTAATAAAGCTCCCACCGTAGCTAGGTTTATTGTTACGTCTGATATAGATAGGCATATCCTGTTTTTTGGATGTGACTCGGAAGCAAGCATTGGTACACAAGATCCTCTACTTATTAGGTTCGGTGATCAGGAAAGTATTACCGAGTTTCAAACTCTAGCAACCAATACTGCTGGAGAGCTACGAATAGGTACAGGCAGTGAAATTGTGGCTGTTAAGCAAACCAAGCAACAAATTCTAGTGTGGACAGATGTATCCCTTCATGCCGTACAATTTGTAGGACCTCCATACACTTTTAATTTGTCCGAAATTTCTCGAAGTTTAAGCATCATAGGACCAAATGCAGCTGTAGCCGTTAACGACATTGTCTTATGGATGGGCAACAATGATTTTTATGCTTATTCAGGCTCTGTGCAAAAGATCTTTTGTTCAGTTAAAGATTATGTGTTCTCTGATTTTAACATTGATCAGGCAGAGAAAGTTACAACTGGGCACAACTCTGCTTTCGGTGAGGTCTGGTGGTTCTACCCTTCTGCTTCTAGTACAACAAATGATAAGTATGTAGTCTATAACTATGAACAGAAGATCTGGTACTACGGAACTCTAACCAGAACTGCCTGGATTGATAGAGGTGCGGCACAATACCCAATAGCAGCTGGGTCAGACGGTTATTTGTACTATCACGAGTTTGGCCACGATGATGGAAGCACGAACCCCGTATCTGGGATCACGGCTCATATCGAATCTAGCCAGATAGATGTCGGTGACGGGGATCAGTTCATGTTTGCAAGACGCATTATACCTGATCTGACGTTTAGAGACTCTTCGCACCCTACCCCTGCAGCTACTTTTACAATTAAAGCACGAGAATTTCCGGGGGCTACTTACGGAAACACAAGTTCAGGTTCTACCGAACAGACGGCTTCTTCTCCTATTGAGTTGTTTACAAATAAGATTGACACTAGAATACGGGGGCGAAGTTTTGCTATACGGGTGGAATCCAGCAATGAGGGAACAGCATGGAGATTAGGTACGCCAAGAGTTGATCTTAGAACGGATGGGAGACGCTAATGTCTGTAAATATCTCAGGAGCATTACAGATGTACCTCTCAGGGGGTACGAACGCAAAAGTAGATCTTACAACTACAGATGTTACGACATTATATACTGCACCAAGTGTAGCGACCTTTAACTTTTCTATAATAAATTCTATGTTAGTGTCTGACGACTCAGGTAGTGGAAGTACATTAACAGCTACAATTACCGATACGGCTGATACTCCTGCTACATTTAGTTTGTTTAAGACTAAAGCTGTAGGGGCAAACGCTACGACAGAGTTCCTTACAAATGACTTGATTTTAAGGAGTGGTGAGATATTAAAGGTAACAGCTGCGAACGCAAACAGGTTGCATGTTGTAATAAGTATATTAGAATTTGCACAATGGAGATAAAATATTGCAGAAAAGGAAAAATCAGGTATGATACAGAATAAAGCTAAAAGGATACAAATCTCATGAGTCTTGGTTCACTTTTAGGTGCTGGTATTGGAATGCTTACAGGCATGGGTCCTGTAGGACAAGGTATAGGTGCTGCATTGGGTTCCGTGCTTAGTGGTGATGATCCTAAAAAAGCAATCTTAAAAGGGTTATCCTTTGGAGGTTTAGGTGCCATGATGCCGGGTATGGCTGGAATGCTCACAGGTAAGACAGGTGCGGATACAAAAACTGCCGAAGGTGATGGAAGTTTTGGAGGTATAGGTAAATTTTTAACATCACCTGGTGGAGCAATGATAACTGCAGGTATTTTAGAGCAGCTACTCAAGGAAAAAGAAAAGGCTCCAACACGAGAAGAATTAACAGGGGAAAGATCTGAGTATAGTGGGGAATTAATGGTTCCTGAACTTTTAAAGACTCCTGTGGGTAGAGATGATTGGGCTTCCACTTGGAAAGGCAAAACTGGGGGCAGTATTCCAAGGACAGAAGGAGGGTTAATCGAAGGCCCTGGTTCAGTGACCAGTGACGATATTCCCGGTGTTGTACTGCAAAACGGTTCACCTGTAGAACAAATAAGAGTTTCTAACGAGGAGGTCGTACTTTCAGGAAAAGATTTGGCAGGGTTAGACCCAAATGGTAATTGGAGAAGAGCCGGGGCAGAACTTGGAAATGCTCCAAATGGATCAAGAGGAGCTAAAGCTGCTGAAATGTATAGAAGGATGATGGCATAATGGCTGTAACTAAAACACAACAAGAAGTCGTATTACCTAAGTATCAGGAAGACTTTCTTAAAGATATGTTAAAGTCTACTGAGTACCTTACTTCTAGAGGTATGGATGTTCCTGAGTATAGGGATTATATTGCAGGCCTTTCTCCTGAAGAATTAGAAGCATTTAAAAAGGCAGAAGAAGGTATAGGTGCTTACCAGCCTTACCTTGATAAAGCAGAAGGGTTTATTGACCAAGGTGCTAAGTTTACAGGTATGGGTGCCGATGTTTTAGAGGGCACTGGGGCTGAGTATGATCCTTCTTCTTATGAGAAGTACATGGATCCGTATATGGAGGATGTTGTTTCTGCAACAGAAAAACAGCTTCAAAAACAGAAAGAAATGGATAGGCAGAAACTAGCAGCTGGTGCTGGTGGAGCCTTTGGGGGATCGAGACCAGCTATTCAAGACGCAATGTTACAGGCTGAATATGCCGATAAAGGAGCGTTGCTTGGTGCTCAAATGCGTTCTCAAGGATTTCAAACAGCACAGACTAATGCTCAGACGGCTTTTGAGAATGCTCAAAGACGGGCACAGAACTCTGCACAAATATTTCAGGCTCTCGGTCAGGGAGTAACAGCTATCGGTGGGCAGATAGCCACGCTTGGTGGACAACAGCAACAGATGATGGGGCAAGATGTCCAGACATTATTAGGAATAGGTGGAGCAAAGAGGGCACAAGATCAGGCTGGTTTATCGGCAGACCTGAAGACATTTCAGGCTCAACAACAACAACCATATCAGGAACTGGCTTTTGCCTCTGATATATTTCAGGGAGTACCGTCATCCCAAAGCACAATGACAAGTCAATACGCCCCTGATCCAAGTTTAATGTCTCAGCTAAGTGGTATAGGCATGGGTGTATATGGCATGACTCAGTCCGATGGTGGACTTGGCTCCTTCTTTGGGTTTCCGTCATAATGAGCGTTCTAGGTAGAAAGATGTTTAAAGACCCTAGTAACAGGGGTGCACGAAACATGCTAAAGGGTATGGGTGGCATAATGTCCTCGTCCCCCGAACTGGCTAACGCAGTGCAGGGTTATTCGACTGCTGGACAAGTTAGGATTCCAAGAACAATAGGAGCACAAAAAGATTGGGCACCTCGTGGAGAAGGAGGAATACCTCTACCTATACAAGGGAATTATACTAGTAGTGGGATTCTTACGGATAAATTTAGTGGGTTGTCATCTAGTCCTAGCGTGTTTAGAGGTATGGAAGAGTTGCACCAATTCAATGAATACTTAAATAACATAATTCCCCCTGCTCTTAGAGGAAATATATCATTCGAGACACATCAACCAATATATAACCAGGATGGAAGTATAAAGGGAATAGTTCCTAGAACAAGTGAATGGAACGAGCAATCCAAAGATCTTAAACCTTCTATCAAAATTGATGAGAAAGAATTAAACATTATACGAGAAGCAGTAGATGAGGCTAACGCAAATCAACAAACAATACCTTGGTATTATGATTTTCCTGAAGGAAAATCTAAGATTACCGAAGGTTTAGCTTGGTTAGGGCAAGCAGCTAGTTCGGCTGTTTTTATGTCAGCGAAAGGTCAATTAGCATTGTATAACTGGCTTAAAAGCACTAACCCTGGTTATTTAGATGCTTTATCTAAAGGAACAGCTACTCCTGATGACCATGAAGATATTGCCCAACTGCTTAAAAATAGAGAAGAAGTTTTCGCTGACCAAGACTTACTTGTCGAGGGTAGAAGGGTAGAAGTAACCCGGCGTGGCCCAGAAGGTGATTCAGAACGTCTAATTAAAGATGAAGCCGGAAACATAATAGGAGTAGAACAGGTAGATATTAAAGATGGAAAACTTGTTACTCCAGACTACGAAGGCGAAGAGGCTATGTCAGGTCAAACTGCGGCTGAAGTATTACAGGGTGGTACAGCTTCTCAAGAAGTTCGTGACTTATTGTTTAATGAAAACACTCGAGCTGACTACGAGGAGATTTCTCCAAGGCACCCCTATAAGGAGCCTCTTGTACGAATGGCAGAAGAAAAAGCAAAAAAAGAAGCTTTGGAAGCCCCAGAAGTATTTGTAGATTCTCCTGTTGGCGAAGGTGGGGCACCTCCAGAAGTAGAAATGAGTGGCACAGCAGAAGCACTAACAGAAGCCGTTACAGATTCGTTACCAGACGAGGTGTTTGGTGATACGCACGAAGAAAAAGTTTCTTCTGTAGAAGATATAATGGCCTCATTTATGAGCAAGGCTCCCAAGTTTAAAGGAATGGATAAAGGTATGGCGATTGCTAAAATTGGATTTGCCATGGCTGCAGGACAATCACCGAATGCTTTAACAAACATAGCCAACGCTTTTTCTATGGGTGCTGACATGTTTATTGAAGATAAGAAAGAAAGAGATGCTTTTGAAAGACAGTTAGGTTTAGCCGCACTTAAATATGGAATGCAAGAAGAGGCTGCAGTTAGAGCACAAAACAGGGCTGATTTAAGAAGTAGAAACCTTTACGTTGTTGGAAAGGACTCTGTGACGATTGAAGGTGTGAAGTATAAACCAGGTCAACATGTAACACTTAATGAGGCACAAGTTCAAACTCTTGGACCTAAAATGAAAAACTTAGCTTCTATAGAAGCGATGCAAGAACTAGCTGCAATTCAAATAGCAGAATGGGAAGCTAAGTTTGGAAAGCCTGGAGATGGTCTAGGTTTTGAACAAGCAATTTCAATGCAAGAGGATTATCTAGGTATGATAGATAATGCTGAAGATGCTACAAGAGGTATAACTATTCTTGATTCAGTGCGAAGTTTAATTACAGATGAAGAGACTAATCCGTTTAGAGCCGGACTTGCAGGAAAGGCTGGTCAGCTTTGGACTAAGGGTAAAGTATTTTTTGGTGCAAAGGCTGATACAAAATATAAAACAATGGATATGATAGAAAGTAAAATTCTACAATCTATGTCAAGCATTGTAGAAGTAACTGTAGGAGAAACACAGTCTGCAAACTCAATTTCCGACAGAGATGTGTTATACCAAGTTATTAAACCTTTCTTTGGGGGGCTTATAACTGGAGATGACGCTAATGGATGGGAAATTAATTTAACGGACGAAGAGTTAGTCTTAGAAAAGATAGATGGAGCTATTGATGCGTTGCTTGCAAGCCAGAGACAACGTCTTATTGCGGCAGATCAGATAGCCGATAATCTTAACAGAATCCCAAAAATCAAAGGGTACGTTGGGACAGGTGCAGACATGATTGCTAATCAACAAGGGAGAAGAGCAAGGTATGACTTGGGTAAGTTAGAAATTCCCGAATGGAACTTAGTTACTGTTGATGGACAACCAACCCTTCAGCTTGCTGGGGACTCTTAATGGGTCAAATACAAATAAACACTTCTTCTGGCCCTGTCCGAATAAATATAGCAGGGGATGCACCGACAGAAGAAGAACAGCAGTATATTCTTGATAATATAGACAAAATAACTCCTCAAAAATCAGGAGTAGCTTCCCCTCAACAAGAAGAGATATCTAATTACTATAGAAAACTTAGGCAGAAACAATCTCTTGCAGAGACTACCGCAAAAGAAAACGTAGAAGAAGTTTCGAAAAAAACTCAAAAAGTAGACATAGACACGTCAGGAATTAAGCATATTGGATTAAGAGCTGATCTTGCACAAGCAGAAAATGATAAAGAATATAGACTTAGACTAGATCGAGCAGGATTTACGGAGGACCAATATTTTAAAGATCCTGAAAAAGGATATGTGATTAGGCTTGATAAAGTCGGTGAAGATTTAAAAAAGAAATACGGGTTACCTGAAAAAGGAAATCTTTCCGTAGAGGATGAGGATTGGTTTACTAAACAAGACTTTGCTGAATTTTTCTCCATGGCTCGGGGACCTTTAGTAGGAGGCATAGCAGCTTCCTTTGCAGCTTCTGGGTTTGGGTTGCCTGTTGCTGCATTAATTGTAGGTGGTGGGTCTGCTGCAGGGTATTTGTTTGATGAAGCTTTAGAGTATCAAGAAAAGGTTCAAGCACAAGATAGCCGTAGCGTAACAAAACACGCTTTAATTGAGGCTTTTGCTGGTATATTTGGAGAAGGTGTTGGACGTGGTATAACTGCTTTACTAGGAAGATTTATAAAAGGACCAGCAACTAAAGAAGCAAACGAAGTTAGAACTTTAATGCGAAAAGCCGTAACCGAAGACGCTAGACCTACAGTTCGAGGGGCTAACTTGTCTCCTATTTTAGGAAGACTTCAAGCTATATATGAAGGAGTTATGCCAAACCAGGCTATGGCAAAAAAGAACGCTCAGTTTGTGGCTAATAGGTTAGTGGCTTTATCGCCAAAGAAATTAAATACTGATGAAATTATCAAAGTATTAAACGATGATATTACTAGAATCTATGGAACTCCTAAAGAATTGTTAGACAAAGCTAACAAAGATATGAAAGAGCTTCTTGATACAGAGATGGATAATCTTATAAAAGCTTTTGGTTCCCCTGACCAAGAAGGAGTTTCTACTGCTGCCAAAGGGATAGAAATAGCTAAAAGAACATTTGATGAGGACACTCAAGTCCTGTACGAAAGAGCAAATGAGCTTTTAGGGGGTGCAAAAGTAATCAATATCAAAAACTTTATTCGAGGCTGGAACAAAATAGTAAAAAAGAATGCAGCCTTACAATTAGATCAAAAGGGTCTAGGTCAAGTAATAAGTGCACTAGCTAAATCAGGTGATAAAACTGTGGACGTTTCTACAATACAAAGCATCCGAACAGCTTTAAGACACGCAACTTTTGATAAAGATTTAGTTGGAACTCCAGAAGACGGAATATTAAGAGAACTAACAAAATTAATTGATGAGGCTTTCGTAGAGTCCGAAGCAGTGGCTAAAGCTATGTTATTAGAGGGTAAAGACCCTGTAACAGGTCGATTTATAAAAGGATTTAAAAATAAAAAATTAAGTGATGCAGACAAAGCTAAATACGAAAGTATGAAAGACGGGTTTAATTTTTTACGGGAAGCTCAAGAGTTTTACAAAAATGGAGTTCAAAAGTTTCAACAGACTCATGCTTCAGGATTGTTTAAACAGTATAAACGCATGGAAAATTTTGATCCAGACATGTTGTACGATCCTAAATACGGTTTGATAGTACCTGGCAATGGCACCATGTTAAAAAACTTTTTAAAGACTGTCGTGCCTTCTTCAAGAGATCCGATCAAGCCTCCAGTAGACATGTATGACATGGTTCCAAACATAACTGTGGCAGGGGTAGGAAAAGGTTCTGCGATAACTCGAGAGGCTGAAGAACTTTTAAAAGCTGTAGATGCTGGAGGAGTACCTTCATCAATGACTTCAAACCTAAAAAGAATTTTACAAGCCAATAAAATTGAAATTACTGGACAAACAACTCCAGAAGAAGGTATTGCCGCATTAAGAAAATTAAGAAAATCTGGGCCAAAAGAAGACTTGTCTTTAAGAGAAGTTATTCGTGCCTTACCAGAGGATGATCCCTTAAAGATGCGTTATAAAGACATGTATGAAAAGAGCATACAGTTTGCTGATGAAATTCGTGCGGCTAGAATAACACAAAAAGAAACAGGCGATGTAGGTGAAAGCGTAAGAAGAACTATGGCGGCCAGTTTTTTAAACAAAGAGTTTAATGCTGCTAAAGATATTTTTGGTAATGTTAATGCTGCTAAAGTAAGCGAAAAAATATTTAACTTAGGCGGTACTGGAAAAGTATTGTTTGGAGATGAGTATGATAAAGTCTTAAAGGTTTTAAAAGACATGCAAAGTGGCGGTACTAGAATTACACCTGAAGATCTGGACGCATTAAGATTACAAGGATTACCTATAACTCAACAGTTAGATGAAATTGGAAAAATCTTAGGTCAAGAAAAATCTTTAAGTAACATAGATGTTGTTAAGGGAATAGAGAAAGCTCTGGCACAAGATGATCCTGATTTAGTAGTAGATGCTATCTTTAAGAAAAATAGTGCTGCAAAGATAAGAACAGCAAAAGAAACTCTTAATAGAGGACTACCTGAAGGACAAAGTAGCGATGCAATGGAACAAATAAAAGATTTGTCTATGTCTAGAATATTGTCTGTTATGGGAGAACCAGACATGTCTTCTGCCGAATTTGTAGAAGCTGTGTTTTCAGGTAAAGCTGCTGGTAAACTAAGGTCTAAACTTGATTCATTTGATAAAGCTACCTTAAACGAAATGTTTGGTAAAGAAACGGTTCAAGGGTTGTATGATTTTGCAAGAGTAAGCACTCTTGTTTCGCAAGAACCAATAAAAGGGTTAGGTGCTCTTGCACCTGCTTCTATTGCGGCATCTTTAGGTATTGTCGGTATTATTATGGATCCAATAACCACACTGACCACATTTGCTGGTATTGCTGTCATGTCTAGACTGCTTCGATCAAAACCTTTCCTTAAACTAATAACTAGACCAACTGGTGTGCGACCAACATGGATTGGTAAAGGTGATGAATATGACAAGATTGGCAGAGGCTTAGAAATGGTGTACGAAGCTATGGCACAAGTAGGTGCTGCTGAAGCCACTTCAGACGAGCAACCTCCAGCAAGTCCAGGTATTCTTAGTCAAGGATATGACGCAATCGCACAACAAATACCAAAAGCAAGTCAAGTAACAAGTAAAATACCAGACATGAGTAAAATTACGAGTCAAATGCCAAATATCACAGGACCAGCTGCTGCTTCATCAGCAAGCCGGGTGAACCCAATACTTGTACCAGATCCGACAACTAGAGCTACTTTTGGGGGTGGTTAGCACCTCTGTAAAAACAGGCGTGTTGTTTCGGAGAAGAAACCAGAGGTGCTAATCGAGCATCCTGAGAATAGTACAGGAAGTTTCTTTTTAAGTCAACCAACCTCTCCCCAATTATTACCTAACTCCTGATCCACTTTACTCGGCACCTTGAGCTTTAACCCTGTCTCCATGATCTCCTTGATCTTAGCTGCTTGTGCATCACTTTCAATACTAAAACACAATTCATCATGCACCGTCATCAACGGCACCAGACCCTCGGCAAAACAATCAGCCATAGCTTTCTTGGTCTGATCGGCTGCACTGCCCTGTATAAGTTTGTTCAGAGCCTTGTATGTAAAGGCACGTCTGTACTTCTGTGGAAAGGCTGACTCCTTCATCTCCTTCTCTGTAATAGGCTTAGAGTATTCAAAGGTCCGTGGTTCCCACATATTGAATCGACACTTCCGTCCCATAATTGTACGGATACGTCCATACTTCTGAGCGGTCACCGAAACCCTGTCAGCCAGACCCTTAACAAACGGTACTTTGTCATGATACCGTTCAAGAAGGTTTTTAGCTTCATCTATCGTTATATCTAACGTATCAGCTAATTTCTTCCGTCCCATGCCATACATAATACCCAGGTTAACCGTTTTCGCTTGCTTTCTGTTGATGCCAGCCATGTCAGCTACCATCTGGTGGAAGTCAGCATCGTCTTTGTGATACTCTTCTACAACGCTATCTATCTGTGCATGACGGTCTTGATCCCCAAGGGAAGCACAATAGTGCACCAGAAGCCGAGGTTCTTGCGAGGAGTAGTCGAAACTCCCCCACTGCTCTCCTTGCTCGGGTAAGAACAAACCACGGATCAGTGACTTAATTTCAGGCTCTCGTGCTGGTATCTGCTGAAGGTTAGGGTTCGAGGAAGAAAACCTCCCGGTCACCGTACCACCGTCATCGGATCTCAACTGGTGGAACTCGCAGTGAATCCGTCCCTTGTGAGCATGTTTCAGTATACTATCTATAAATGTGTTATGTGCCTTGTCGAGTTCCCGAAGTCTCAAGACCTTGCCAGCTATCGGATGCGTACAAGCTTGTAGAAAGGATTTTGTAAACGAGGGCACAGGGTTCTTTTCATTTGCCGTCATATTAAATGGTACTTTTAATTTCTTAAAAGCTTTCGCAACACTGACCGCTGCCCACGGTTCTATGTCAAACCCAACATCCTTCTTGATATCTACAAGAATATCTCTCTTCATTCTTAAAAGTTTTGTCTTTGCCTGTTCAGCACCATCCAGATCAACCCGAACACCCTTAGATCGCATCTCAAGCATCAAAGGTATAAGGCTGGTCTCCAAATCAAAGATAGTCATCAACTCCTGGCTATGTAGCTCCTTCTCAAAAGTCTGCCACAAACGTAGGGTTATCCTGGCATCCTGCTCTGCATATGCTCCAACAAACCGTGAAGGCAATCGCCACATGTCTTTCTTAGGGTCAAGACCAAAACTTTTAGCTGCTGCATTCAACGCTTTCTCACTCTTGGACATGTTAATGTAATCTCTACCCAGATTGTTAAGACTAAAACTAAATCTGTTTTCATCGATCAACGGTGCTGCAACCATTGTATCTATAATTCGACCCTCAAGCTTGATCCCTTCAGCCTTTAACCACCCAGCATCGTAAGTTGCGTTATGCATGACCTTGGGTATATGAGGAGTTGCCAGTTGTGCCTTGAGCCACTCTAGCACTCGTCTCTTGGACAGATTACCACCCTGTTCGTGCCGAATAGGATAGTATCCTTCAAAATCACCAGCTGCTACTGCCACCCCGACAATATATCCATCGTCTCGTGTCCATCCCGGTCCGAGGGTCGTGAGGTTTGGATCGTAGGTCTCCAAATCGATAGCCATGTATTTACAGTTCGTTAAATCAGGAAATACCTCTGGTGCCGTCCAATCCGTGTCGATCAGGTTGTAGTCCTGACGTTCCCAGAAGTCTAACGTGCTCTTATCCTTTGCCATCACCAGCCTCCCCGAGTAGTGCCCCATACCCACAGATATCTATTGCACTATCTTCATGGTAGGGTGTTTGCATCAACCGGGATAACTTAACTGCGATCATGCACATGTAGACCTGTTCTACTGTAACTTCTTTCTCAAGTACTATAGACCACATCTTGGCGATACGGTCATGGTTCTCGTATGCATCGCCATAGTCCTTGGCTCTCGCTCCGTTAATATGTTCTCCTGCTGCCTCAAGTATTCTATTTCTGCCTTTTTTATCTGTCATAGTTCATACCTATATTTTGCTCCAGACTCTATGATGTGGAGATTCTCTTTTGTTCTTGTTATGCCTGTATAGAAAATTCTGTGCTCGTCATCTGGAAATTTTGTTTCAACGCAAGGATACGCAGACTCCGTAAATAACATGACATTGTCGTCTTCTCCTCCTTTCATCGCATGAATGGTAGAGAGCCTAATCCTTGGTTTAGTTATATCCTCTCCTCGCTTGATTATCAAGTTCATGTACCTTCGTTCTTCTGGAGACATGTTCACGATAAACATCGGGTCAGTCTCCTTAGAGGCCAACATACCATGGTTCCGTACAAGATCCTCGTAGGTAAGCATAACATCCTCTTCTATACCCTCTAATGATTTTGAAGACCCCCACTTAACAACGGCATTCTCCCCTCTCTTGGGCACAAGTTTATAGAGATCTCTAACGGCTGATATTGAAACAGAAATGTCACTTGCCAGTGCTTCCCAAGTGTCTATGCTCTTGAGCAACATCGGGTCTATGCTTGGTCGTCCGTTTCTCTCAAAATAGTAACCTGTCTGTCTAAGACTTTCAGAAACATCTTGTATAATCCTATTGGTTCTTGCCATAATTGTCCACGAACCACGGTCAATGTTCACATCATACCAATGTCTGTGATATGTAACAGACCCCTCTCTGTCTGTTGGCCTCCACCTCTTTTCATGCCTATCAGCTATTCTAGACACTACTCTCTGTGCTAATGCGTGAGCAGAGTTTGGAACTCTATAACTTTGATCCAGAACCTCTACGTCATCACATGCGTTCATAAACAAACCTACGTCAACTCCCATCCATCTATGCACTGCCTGATCATCGTCACCGGCATACCAAACTTTCTCTACAGACTGACGTAAAACATCTACCTGATCCCATTGAAGAGGAGTGAGGTCTTGAGCCTCGTCAACAATTAAGACATCTAAAGAAGGTGCCGTGCCCTGCTCCACAAACAAAGATATCATGTCCGTAAAGTCATACTTCATGTTGTCCGACTTATACTTAGCGTAAATCTCGTTAACCTTGACAAGCATCGGCCAGTTTATGTCATAGTTCCCAGAGTCGTTATACTGGTCTTCAAGACTGATCTTACGAAGCTTCGCTCGTCCAATAAGTTCTAGGTACTTGTTCCCTTCTTTTGCAGATACAGGTAAAAGACCATCTGTCATAGCAGCAGCCGTACCATTATCAAATACCATACCTAGTTGTTTACCGATCTTATTAAAATCGTATCGGTTAATAATCTCTTCAGCTTTCATGCCTAACCATCGAAAGCCAATCGAATGTAGAGTCCTGAACCACGGAACTTTGTCAAATGGCAACTCCAGCTCTACCGAGGATCTCAACCTGGCTTCTTCTATAGATTTCTTAGAGAAAGAAACAAAGGCTATTCGCTCGGGTTTTACTCCGTCTTGAATTTGCTCCTTAACAATATTAATCAATCTATACGTTTTTCCACAACCAGGTGGTCCAAGAATAAGCTTCTCACTCATCTTTATCTCTGGGTCGTGTGTCCAGCCATTCCTGAATATCCGTCTCTAGCCACCTCACCGTGGTATTTTTCTTGGCTTCACCAAAGACAATGGGTTTTGGAAAACTTCTCTCGTTAACCCATTTGTATATCGTAGACTTGGAGACACCGAACTTATCGGCAAGTTCTCCAATCTTCACATACCTTTGATCTCGCCATTCTTTAGAATGGGACATCGTCTTCACTCTCCTTTTCTTTTAATGGAGGTATCTCTACCTCAGTTGATTGAAACTCTGGAACCCACCACACTCTGATGTTTTTCCATTTACCGCTCTCGGCTTTCACCTTGTATATTCCATGACAACCCTCATTGTTGTTTAGTTCCTTCAGTCTCTGCTGAATTTGTGGTCTATTAAACAAGGTAAAATTTCTCTGCCTCAAAAACTCCTGCAACCCTTTCATCGTAAAATATGTGTATCCGTCCTCTGTCCATGGTTTACCCATCTCTATCTCTTCGGGGAACTTTGCCCGAATACGGCTAACACAAAATGTCTCTAGCAGTTCCTTAAACTGGCCAGCACTCGTAAGTTCTTCAGAAACCTCCACTCGTGTTGCAGTGTTTAACAACTTTCCTATCATCGGTTGCCATTCCGTAGCTTTTGGTATGGGAGGCATACGGTTGATTTGTTCCATGCAGGCTCTCTGAAAATGAAGAGGCATCTGTAACTGTTCTGTCGTAAGCTCTAATCTCTGACCATCGACATCTAGAAAGAAGAGACGTGGTTCAGATAACAGTATAGTTAAACCCCCGATCTTGGGGATGTTCTCGGAGTCACCAACTCCGTATGCTCTAGATTTACATATAGACTTATTGCAGTGACTAGCCATCGGCTCTTCCTTGCATGTATAGAAATACTCTTTCTTATCAAGTTGCTTCTGCAAGTTGACAATCTCCGTGGCTGGCAAGGGCGGTGTACAATGTTTCTGGTTCAACTCCTCGTGCTTCTGTTTCCATGAATCGGGGAACTTTCTTTTAAGATACATTGCACAGTTAAACATAACCTTGTTCCTCGTGCCTTCTGGTATACCCATGGTCAGAAACATCTGTAAGCATGGTGGGGCATCAGAGAACTGTTGCCTCTGTGTACCAAAGTCTACTTTCTCAAGTTGAGCTATGGTTGTGCGTTTCTTATCCACCTCATCAAGAAACTGTTCAACTGTCAGATCGTCACCATTCTGGTCTACTGCATATCTAACAGTGTTCTTCGCATCGAAGTATGGCAGATTAATAAAATTACCTACATCGCCCCGGTCAGCTAATATCTGGTCTTGTTTCGGGAATATCTCACACCCTGAGTAACCAAGAGCAGCGGAAATCTCACCAAGGTAATCTCTAATTTCTGTAGCACTTGTTTCGGTCTTCATAAACAAAAACAAATGTGCTCCCCCAGACTTTGATCGGCAAACCACCAAAGGTAGCTTATAACTGCGGCACTTCTTATAGATCTCCTTATGATCTATCGGATATGTATCGATATCCAGAACACCGAAGTTGCACATGTTATTGGCGTTGATGGGGATGGATCCAACACCCTTCTCCCCTTTAAGATGCTCTTCTATTAAATCTCGGGTCAAGGGCTGCTTAACAATAAAACTTTTTGCGTCCGTCTTTCCGTTTCGCCTTTTGTTTCCTATTGTTGTTTGCCCATGAGCAAGATCCGAACCTCTAAACGCCTCCATAAAACGGTCAATTAAGGACATAACTCATTCACCGCCTTAACCTTGTAAGCACATTCAGAACATAACCAGGGTCCACGAGTTCTTAGCTTTACAATAGCTACATTCTCACAATCTTTTGCCCCACAAAGAATCTCCCGAGCTTTCAGCTCTCTTCGAGTTGTCAATCGCCAAGGAATTTCCTCATCACGGTAATCTCCTACCTTCATTACTAACTCCTAATATTTTCCATAAAAAGAAAGGGGGAGTGCCAATGACCATGTGAGACCCTCCCCCTTTCGTCCCTAAAACGGTACTTGGTCGTCCTCGGTCTGAGACTGCACCTCACTGTGGTCTTCGGCCACGGCTTTCGCTTCGCCTCTTTGGATCTGTTCACGAAAAGCCTTTGCCTCGTGATATAAGTTCACGTCTTGGACGAGACCAACTTTTTCCACAGACCAGTTATACCAGCTACCCATATCGTTGCTCTCTTCAACAGTTTTGAATTTCCATATTGTAGAGAATAAACTAGGAGTTAGCATTTTACCGCTTTTAGGATCCTTAATCTTCTGCATAGCGATTTGCGTTTTCCAACGTCTAGAAACTTTTCGCTGCGTAGACTTCATGTCTATAATCACAGGCTGATGCATTCCGTCTTCGCCCAGAAGAAGACAATAATGTTGATCTGTAATAACCAACTCATTGCCATTAGGAAGGATTTCCTTTCCACCAGTTCGCTCTGCCTTGGCAACATCAGGATTGTTAGCAGCCAATTCGCCAACAAAACCTCCACCACCTTGGTCACGAGGGATGAACTCCAGATACTTTGTCTGTTGCAGACAAGGTATAATTTCAAACCCTGTCTCTCCACCCCAAGCATCACCTGTTACGGTGTTAAACGCATCACCCATAGAAGCCTCATTAATAAACAATGGGTCGTTCTTTTTAATTTGTGGGGAGAGTGCTTGAATAACACGCACAAAGGGAATTTGTAATTCATCAGGAGCGTAATCAATACCTTCTCCTGCATTAGACAATAACTCATCCATCATTTGAGCTGGAAGGTTATCTTTCTTAGTTTGGATCTCATTAGCCATTATTTCCTCCTTATTTTAGCATTTCGGGCAACAAATGCACCGAACAGATCAAGATCAATAGTTTCTCCTCTTTCGACACGATCTTTGACGAAAGCCTTGAGAGTCATAGAATGAATATGTGTTTTGGATTCGGGATGAAAGCCTTTGCCCTCAAGTTCAACCATAAGTGAACCAGCGACATTGTCTTCGCCCCTACCAAATGAAAGTATCACATCATTCTTGATTATGTCGTCCAGACCGTTTTCCCGAAGCCACGCAAAAGCTTCTTCACGTCTGTCCTTGGGTATGCTTGCAGAAACAAACGGCTCTAATGTAACCGAAGCTCCCTCTACATCTACTCGCTCCATTCCCATCTCATCCATCTTCTGTGGAATTATCTCAATGGATAGTCTTTGCTTCTCAGATTTAAGTTGCTTCAGATGTTCCTCAGTATCATTGATTTGCTCCATAACACTGTTCAACTGACCAACCAAGCCGGAAAGCTCTTTGCCTTCTTGTGTCCCCACTTTAGTTAGGGACGAAGCATCAGCAAAAATCTCCTCATTTAATATATCTGTCTTCATGACAAGTACATCCTCTTCAGGTTTAAGTTAATGTTGACGACACCCTCATGATGCCGTATAAGTGAGAATATAGGAGGAATATTATGAATGTCAACTACAAATTTAAAACAAAACCATATAAGCATCAAATAGATGCTTTGAGGAAATCAACAGGGAAGGACTCTTTCGGGTACTTCATGGAGATGGGAACTGGGAAAAGTAAGGTGCTCTTAGATGATATTGCCCGACTTTTCACAGAAGGTCAAATAGAGTTTGCGTTAATCATTGCACCGAAGGGTGTATATAGAAACTGGATAGAATTGGAGATTCCAAAGCATTTCTGGGAATCAATTCCAACATATATGTCTAGCTGGCAAACACCTATGACGGCAAAAAGAAAGCAAGAGATCAAAACAATGGTCAACGCTCGGGGCAAGATGAAAGTCTTTGTTATGAATGTTGAATCATTCTCTTCTCTTCGGGGGCGAGAGGCCGGTGAGTTCTTTGCCAACAAATTCGGGTCTAAGGGTCTTATAGCCGTGGACGAATCAACCACGATTAAAAACCATAAGGCAGCCAGAACCAAGTCCCTTATAAAACTTTCTACAATGTTTCGGTATAAAAGAATACTTACAGGGTCACCAGTTACAAACACGCCCCTGGATCTATTCTCTCAATGCATGTTCCTCGATCCTCGGATCTTGGGTCATAAGTCTTTCTACTCGTTTCAAGGGCGATATGCCGTGCTGAAGAATACGAAGATGGGTACACGATCCTTTAACCAGGTAGTCGGGTTCCAGAGAATTGAGGAGCTAACCAAACTTATAGACCCTAATACATTTCGGGTTCTAAAGGAAGACTGTTTAGATCTGCCAGCTAAGATATATACCACCCGATACATCGATATGACAGATGATCAGGCTGATATGTATAGAAAGATCCAGAAAGAAGCTCTGGTGATCTTAGGAGATGACGAGTTTGTTAGTGCTCCAGCGGTTATTACACAGATGCTACGGCTGCAACAGATTCTTTCGGGGCATTTGAAGACTGATGATGGTGACATCGTTACGTTTCCAACTCGGAGGTTGGATGCCCTTATGGATATTTGTAACGAAACTTCGGGGAAGATGATTATATGGTCACGTTTCCGGCAAGACATTATCACGATCACCGAAACCCTGAAGAAAACTTTCGGGGATCAATCGGCTGCATCGTTTTTCGGGGACACAACCGAGAATGAAAGACAACAGATTATACATGATTTTCAGTTTGAAACTTCGGGTCTCAGGTTCTTAGTAGGCAATCCGGCTACGGCTGGTCGAGGTTTGACTTTAAATGCGGCCAATACAGTTGTATACTATGCTAACGATTTTAATCTAGATACCCGATCACAATCTGAAGATCGGTGTCACAGAATCGGGCAGACTAAATCGGTGACATATATAGATTTATTATGTGAAAGATCTATCGATGAGAAAATCGTCAAGTCACTACAAAGTAAAATAGGCATTAGTGCCCAAGTATTAGGAGAGGAAGCAAGAGAATGGTTGACCCTAAATCCAAAGTAATGTCGAGCGTAGATATGCTCTTAGATTATAAACGTGGTCTTCTTACGAGAGACCAGGCGATCCAAAGATTCAGTCTAATAACTGGTCTTACTCCCGATATCGCCACCGAGTTTATTCGGGGGATGAAGAAAGAAAACATAGTTATATTTCCAAAGAAGAAAGTGAAAAATGCAAAATAAAACATTAGCAGAAGAATTTGCCTTAAAGCCGATCCCGAAAGACACACATCAGAAATATCGGCTCACGAACCCTAGACTAAATAAAGAAATATCGGATAAGATTAAAAAATGGAAAAAAGCGAAGCCATAGAAAAAAGGTTAAAAAGGCTGGAAGAGTTAGAGCAGCTGGAGGTAGATCGTGGCCGGATAAATGAAAGAACGATCTCAGGCATCCGAGCCGAAATCATCACACTTTTAAAAATAAAGATTGAAAAATTACAAAAAGTTTGACAGAAAAACTATGGGAAGCTACTCTTGAAATTTCATAGTAGTTTCCCTGAGAACTGGCTCTCGTCTATTTTCCTCCCTAGACATAGACGAGAGCCTTTTTTTATTCTACGAACCTTCTATCATACTCTTTATTAATTATGATCTTCAGTTCTCGGGTCATGGTTCGCTCATTTAGCTCTGCCATTTCTCGGAGCTTGTCATGACTGTCGTCAATCAAAGCCACATTTTTAAATCTGACCTTTTCTTCTACTCTAGGTCTTCCTCTTACTTGTTTCTCCATGTTTTTCCTCCTAACTATTAAACAAGAAACTATCTACTCTTCTATATATGCCTGTTGATAACAATCATCAAGTACTATCTTCTTGTTCCTTGACAGTTTATACAATCGCTTCTCAACAAGCCACGCCTCGCATTGGCGTTTCGAGGTAAACGACTCATCAAAAAATACAGTCGGACAAGTCGTTTCACCATTTTCTAGGACGCACATAAGTGCCATAGCCTTCCAGATCATTTATCCTCCAGAATTTTCCGAATCTTGGCTGCCTTAGATGGTGATAGGTATCTAAGATCGGCTAAAATTCTCTGAATGGCCATTTTTTCTGTGCTACTCATCTTCTTCACACTCCACTTTAGCTTCATCAAGTTTGTCTAAATAAACTTGGTACTCTTTTTCAGTAAGATTTTGAATAACGATTTTATACAACTCATCACCGTTTTCATAAACATCCACAGTCTTTCGGTAGGTATGATCTCCCATGCATCCGAGCCAACTGTGTGACATTTTCCATAACCATTTTTTTGAAAGTTTCATCATTTTTTCCCCTTCGGTAAATCTTCTATTAACTCGTAATCTGTCCACCAATCTCTGTGCCCATGATCGCATTTCGGTTGTTCAAAGTCATAATGCTCTGTAAGTTTCCAAAGCATCTCCGATAACTGACACACTTGGTCATAGGTTATAGGACAATGTTCACTTGTATTGTTCCTAATATCCTTCAATAGATTTGCATATTTAAGCATTTCTCTTCTGTCTTTTTTACTTATTCGTGATGGTCTATGTTTCATTTCTTCTCCTTATTAATGTTTAAATTCTTCTTCATCGGCTTCCAGATGCATACGATGCAATATTGCAGTAAATAGAAACGCAGTCTCCCGTTCCGATAACCCGTAATATCTAGCAATCGTGTACATCAAAGTTGCCAGATCTTCAAATTCCAGGATCTTGGGCAACGTAGCTCGTAAGCCCTCGATCACTGGTTCTGGATCAAACTCATCTTCTAGGTTCATTACTATCCTCCTTTCTTAGAGTCTTGATCCTACGCAATAGCTTCTCGATCCTCGGCTCTCGAAGAAACCGATCCAGATCGTCTTTTTTGTGCTCAGTTGGTTTCTGCTTCTTTGATGCAGAGACCGATCCGATAAGCGATTTGAGGTACGATTGCATTTCCTAATCCTTTAATACGGTCCACTCGGTTGGATATCCCATGAGCCACTCTACCCACGTTGGGTTCAGTTGGCCATAGACCTTTCCTTCCCCCTTCGCTAGGGCACATAGATAACGTCTGTCCTTCATGTGAGTGTGCGACTTGCTCCCCACTGGACCACAATCCTTGTACTCCGATGCTCTCGGTGTCGGCCACATCCGACCAGCCACCACTTCCTCCAGATTGGATTTGTTCCGATTGGCTAACTTCTCTCGGTTCTCCTCGGTTATTACTGGATGAACCTTGTTGGCTCTCGGTGTCGGCCAGATTGGTTCTGGAAATCCCATCTTCGCTCTCGCTTCTGGAGTCTGAGCCGAGACTGCATCCTGAAGAGTCACCTGATGTCCATTCTGATTTTTCCTCGCTCCCCTGATCGATGCATCTGGAGTCGGCCACAGTCGATGTGGGTCTGGAGACAAACTGTCGGTCACGGCTGCATTCAGATTCCATCCGTGCGTTCCCTCGATCTGACTCTTGCTCGGTTTCTCTGCGTATGCCATCCGAGATGTTGCCCTCGGTGTCGGCCATAGCGAACTCGGTTTCGGATACACCACTTGCTCCCGAAGAGTTGAGTGCGTGTCTCTGCCCTTCCGATTCTTGTCGTACTGTTTCTTCAGAGCCTCGGGACTCCGAGGTGGCAAAGAGTCCATTGCGTTCGGAGTCAGGAATGTGGGAGACGATCCAGACTCTGTCCCTTTTGTGCGGTGCATCGACACCGATAGCTGGAACAATGAACGTCCTTGTGGAGTAGCCTTCTCTTTCCAAGTCAGCGAGGACCGAGTCGAGACCCATAGTGATGTGCCCACGAACATTCTCGAAAACTGTCCAAGTCGGTCGTCTGGATTGAATAATGGAAAAAATTTCTGGCCAGATATGTCTGTGGTCTTTCTCGCCTCTTCTTCTGCCAGCGACTGAGAAGGGTTGGCATGGGTATCCAGCCGTGAGGATATCGGGTCTTTCGGGAATAAATCTTTTTGGGTCATTTGCAATCTCCTTTACATCTTCATAGATTGGCACATCAGGCCAATGTTGGGTTAAAATTTTTCTGCACCACGGCTCTATATCGCAGAATAGAATCGGGTTGGATAGTTGTGCCCATTGAAAACCGAGGCTGAAGCCACCGATCCCCGAGCACAGATCGACATGTTTAAGTAAAGTCATTCGGGTCGTACTCCTCTATATCTATACTTGGTTGATATTCATCGTTCATACCATCGAACAATTCTTGTTCAGCTAAAACCCGAGCTTTCAGCATCGAGTCAGTCTCAACAGGGATGAAGGCAGAATACTCTGCCCTCACCTTTATATAATATATTTTTCTCATGATGCTTCTTCCTCATTTGAGTTTAAATAATGATTCAAAACTTCTTGAGCTTCCTCATATGTATCCCAACAATTTCCAGTTTCATTGCCATACACTTCACCATCTTCATCGTGAACTTCATAAACAACTGAAGGAACTTTAACTATTTTAAGAACCATAATTTTCCTCCTCGTCTTCAGGAATCCATGAATTATCTACACCATTAACATATTCACCTTCGAACATGCCACCCTCATCTTGGTAGCTTGCATCGATCTCAACTCCAAGTTCGTGCAATTTGTTCCAAACTGGCACTGGGGGAGACCAAGCCGTCCAACAATTAAAAGCGAAAGACTCTATCGGTTCTTTTGAAAAAACCATTTCAAATTCGTCTTTCGTTCCCCAAGAACAATCGGTGATCTCGACATTTACGACATCCCATTTTGTTCCCCAATTATGGTTTCTCCACTCGTACCAATCTGGGTTACTACAATTTACTTTACCCTTTTGAGTAGTCACAGTCACATCGACATCGGGTTTGATCCAAGTCTCAATCGGCATCGGTATGACATGGTCACAGAACCGACCATTTGATTTTAATTCGTCATGCAGCCGAACGATTAAATCTTTGGGTCCTCTTAAATGGACTTGTTGATAACAATGATTAGGCATTATATATCCTCCTTCTTTTCAAAAATTTCTGGGCGAGCTGGTGGTAAATCAATATGCTCGGTTGGGATCGCTTCATGCGTAATGAACTGCGTGATCTCGAAACACTCACCATTGTCACCATGCATCGCCTCATGATATTTGTTGCATTGCTCTGGGTCAGGAAAGTGAACCATCAAAATCGTGACCCAAGTTGTTACACTAGTTTGCATTATCTCGCTCCTCTATTCGGGCGAGTTCATCCATCTGAGACATAATAGCATGATGCCTTGCATCTCGGTTGGTCTCCTCAAAGTGATTTAGTAACTGAAATCCATGCTTCAAAATCCACTCACCACGATCCATGGTCAACGCATCTTCACAGAGTTCATCGTAATACTCTTTCATTTTGCCCATAAGTTCTTCTCCTTTTCTTATGGTTATGTAATCGGAATTGACTACATAGGCATAATGACCCGAGGGTCATCACACCAATGTTTTCAACGGCTAGTATAATCTTGATTTTCATTCGAAACTTCAACGACATCATATTCTGCCCCATCTAATGTTTCAAAAACTCCAAGATCAAGTGCCTTTGCTTCAGCTTCCTCTGGTGAATTGGCTTCAATAAAAAATGTGTTTGTGATTTCCATTCCAACTTTAAATGTTTTCATTGCTCTCTTATCCTTTCCCATCTTTTTTCCATATTTTCTATAACGTAAGAAGGCACATCATGGACGTTATCAAACCTGTTTTGGCACTCAATAATATTTATCGTGTAGCCATATTGTTTAGCTTTATCGATATATTCTTGAGCTTCCCATTGTCTTGAAAATGTATTGTGAACGACAATGTCTTTGATACCAAATTCCATCCATTTTTCAGTTTCGGACAAAGCATATTTATGAGCCATAGAAAGGCTCATGGGTTCAAAATGGTAATCTCCATTTTCATCAGTAAAAAAGTCATCTGCCGAAATCGACTTGGCAAACCTTCGGCCTTTAGCTTCTATAATAATGTCAGCTAAAGTTGTCTTGCCCGATCCCGAGACACCTCGGATTAAATAAAGTGTTTTCATTGCTCCATTATCCTTTTTAATTGGTTAAGTTTTCTACTTGTATTCATGTTGCCATAAGTTTCTTCTCTTATCCTCCCAACTACTATGCATTCTTTACCCTCATCAAATCCCCAACAATAAACTAAATACCAATCAGAAATGAAATTAGAATTTTTAGCTTTTCCATTCTCTGGGATAGCAATTGTTATATGAGGAATCTCGTTCAGACTTTTGCAGCCAACAACCTCCACGGCTATAGCATCATCAGAAATCCCAATTTGAGTGACAGTTAAGATAACCTCACTTCCCACATGTTTTTTTAATGAGGATGGCATCTCCTGATTAAATGCTATGGTCATATGATCACCGAGTTTTATCCAATTCTCTGGGATACCACCGATTTTATCCGACACATAGGAAAGCAATTGTTTTCTACTTTCCTCATTTAAAACTACACTTGAATACATTTACGAAACCTCCTTTTTATAAAAGAGCCTTCTCTTCTTCTCATGAATCTCGGATATCAGATCACTAGCTTGAAGCTTCTCTTTAACTGACCGATGAAACTCAGACCAAGCTTTCTCCTTTTCCTTACTGAAAAAAGATATTTGGTTTTCCAAAATTTTCAAAGTGTTGGCCAAAGTTTTAATAGAGTCATTTGTCCTCTTCTCCAACTCGTTGAGTTGCTCGAGGGTCTTCCCCTCAAGCATCTCGGTTATTGGATCGATGTCTTGCTCACAGAAAACACAAACAAAGCGACCATCATCTAGGATGTTGCCACTTCTCTCATGGGTCTTCTTGCCACAACTTTCACAATTAATCATATGTCCCATCCCCATGTTATATTATTTTCCCCGAGTTCAACTCCACTCGTGCAATCGTCAGAGTTACCATTGTCATCACAACCTATGACCAAGGCTCTGTTCACCAATCTTATTGGCTCGGAATAAACAGTGTTTGCATGAAAACTCCATCGATATTGGATGGGGGCATATAACCCTTCATCATCAATATATATTCCATCCATTCCAAATGGGATCGACACGACATCAAAGAACCTCGGCCTATGACCCTCGGTCTCCAACATCTCATAAATTTTAGAACTGTCACCATCGTAATCAAATTCCGATACTTTCTGTTCTATTGGATCAATTAGTAATGCTCTCATTTTACTTCTCCTTTTTGGTTAATTGATCATGCGTAATGCCCCGAAGGGCATCACACAAAAGCAATCAAGTTCCATATTTTGCTGAAATATAAAGATAGTCACAGATGGCATCCATGACCTTGTTGTAAGACTTGTCATCAAAACCACCGATGCTCCAATGAGAAATGTCCTTAACGTCAAGACCATATTCACCATTGTAGTTCTTGCCATTTTTATAGTTATAAATAGATGCAAGAGTTCCATCATCAAACTCAATTCTCCATTCAGCATCAGTCTTATAACCATCGTTCCCAAAGTTTGGATATCCAAATGTACTGATAAGATGTTGATAACTAGATTCTAAGTCACCAACCTTGTGTGAACCATTCAAACGAGATTGATCGTCTAGTGGTTCAAATTTTATTATGCGTGATTCCATAAGCCTTCTCCTATGCTCTGATTTCTAATTGAGTTTCTGAAAGTCTGATTTCCAATTTTGGATTCTTGGTATGCTTCAAGTTGGATACCATCTCTGGTGCTAATTCAATCCACTCGGCAAAATCATCGCCCGAAACATCATGGGTCTTCTCCCATAGATCATCTTGGTCAAGATCATAACCCTTTGCATAAACAACAAACGATCCTTCTTCGCCATTCTCCTTGGGGAAAGTTTCTGTGGTCGATGCCATAATATATATGCCATCGTCCTTTACTAAAGTAAGACCCATCTTCTTGGTGATGGTATTGGTGTAAGGGAGTCTCTTCTCTTTGCCCTCTGACCACTCAACAAGTTTTCTAAGACCTTCGCCCTTGAATATTAATTTATGCATCTTGCATCTCCTTGGCAAAAAGTCTCTTCACCTCACCATCAGTAAGATGATAACGAGCATCAGATGAGTTTATATCTTTAACTAACCAAGGTCTTGTTCTTGCCTTGTTACGATATCCAGAAATTTTAACCTGAGTGCCACCATTAATAGTCGCAATCTTTTCAAGATCGATGTCTTTCATGAACCAAGGTGCATGATTAACAAAGTTCTGAAGTGCTTTCTCCTCTGGGGACTGTCCACCCTTAATAGAAATTAAACATTTAAAAGTAACATTGTCAGAGTCATACTCCGATGCTCCAAATGATACTTCCAAGTTGAGGTCTTGTAATTGGTCACCGAACCTTTGATTAAGTTCTTCACGCAAAACCTTTAGATTAGATTTATTAAATTCAGTATAAGCCATTAGTTTCTTCTCCTTTTGGGAACTTTGTTTTTTTTCTCTATCCTCGGAAAGGGTGTTCCCATGGCTTCCCTTTCCGAGGGGGCTTTTTTTTTCTTGGTTGATTTGAACTTTGTTTTCCCAAGTTACCAACTTTGTCCGATTCTGTTTAAAGAATCTTGGGGAAGGTTAGCCATCGTCCCAAGTAGCCCTAATTAACAGTATACACGTTTCAGCATGTTCTACAAGTGCTTTATATATATTTACTTATTGAGTAGTTTTTCTATATACACTCCTCAGATTAAAAAATAAAAAAAAGTTTTTTTTTCTCAAATGTAGTGTAACAAGTGTAACAAGTGTAACAAGAAACAATATTAGCTAATAATAGTTGGAAAAAACCATGTTACACTTCTCCTTGTTTTTGTGACACTTGTTACACTTCTAGAGCCTATCAGAGTGTTTTTGAGATTTTCAGAAAAAAAGTTTTTACAAGAAGTGTGATAAAGGTCTATATATAAAACATGGAATCTATTGCTAGGGATATAGAAGAAAGCTCTGATCGAAAGCTCACTAATCGTCAAAAAGAGTTCGCCCGATATTATGTTGAAGGCATCTACTCTAATGCCGAATGTGCTAGAAAAGCTGGATATTCTCCAAAGGTCGCAAATCGCTCGGCTCACGTTTTATTGTCAGGTGATAAATATCCACACGTTGTTGAATATATCACCGAACTACGACAAGAAAGAGAAAGACGATTTGGAGTAACAATAACTGGTCAGTTAAAAAGACTTCAAGAATTATCTATTGGAGCTGAAGAAGCTGGACAGTTTTCAGCTTCCATTAATGCTGAAAAGATAAGATCGGCTCTTGGAGGTCTTACAGTAGATCGGAGAGAAAATGTGCATTCGCTTGACGATATGACAAGAGAAGACATTGCGTCCAGATTGGCTCAACTTCGTAAACAATATCCTCAAGCATTTATTGAAGGGGATTATTCAGAGGTTAAAGATGTCAACACCAGAAGCAAACTTTTGGAACACGATCCGAAAGAACTTACCACCTAAAGCATTCGCCACTCGTATAGAAAACCGACATGGTGGAGGGATACCAGATTCTCATATTATATGGGATGGTCTCGCCTTCTGGATGGAAATTAAAGTGACAAAAACTGATATCGTTAAATTGTCTCCCCACCAAATCTCTTGGAATACAATATATTCTCGTAGAGGTGGCATCAATTTTATCTTAGTTAAACGCACCTCGGATCGTGATGTATTTTTATTTGGAGGTGGACAGTCGGTGGATGTTGCTCGGGATGGTCTTCGGGTCGATCCCTTGTTTCGGGGCAATCGGGTCGGGGATATATTTCCCTTTATTCGGGACTACTGTACCATGAACCATTAACGTATAACACTAACATTATAATTAAATAATCCGGATTTCTTCTTGGCATAAAAAAAGGGGCTTTGCAGCCCCTCTTAAATTTTTAAAATTTTCGAGTTTAGTTTATGCGTCCCTGAACATCTACTATGTGACCGAGCTGAACACAAACTCTGCCTTTAGGCATTCTTTTATTAAAAGATGATTTAATAATGCTTGGAGCACCGACAGTCGGTGTTATGTCTCGATGTTTTTTTGCAAGCTTTGACCACTTGCTATAAATAGTCCAATACAAGCTCCGATCTTGGTTCGGAATATCATCGAAACATTCGGCTGGAACGATCAGCCCAGAGAGAAGATCCTCAAGCTGATCATCACCCAACATAAGCTCGGCCTCTAGCATAGCCTGATTTAATTCCCAAACTTGCTCAACAACAAATTTACTTTTCATAATTACTCCTTGTAGTTATTAACTCTTAAAGCTTACTACTAATGAATAAAAACCACAAGCAAAAATGTGAGGGCAACAATTTAAACGCAGCAGGGTTATTG